>WNFM01036006.1_pt1 | contig 16244 bp, 20 predicted proteins | sample 5400271 | NCBI WGS metagenome assembly WNFM01 (sample SAMN13153352, study PRJNA577476) | soil metagenome | isolation source: 60 cm saprolite on Douglas fir-dominated hillslope | place: USA:California | collected 2013-09-17
CTAAAATTGGCCCATGGATCAAAAGGTTGACATCAAGACGGCAGTGCGTGAGCTGGGCGCGGCGGCGCGCGAAGCCGCTCGCCTGATGGCGCGGGCCGACACCTCCGCCAAGAACTCCGCGCTTGCGGCGATCGCGTCAGGAATCCGGTCCGGCAGCAAAAGAATTCTCGAAGCGAACCAAGCCGATGTCGCCAAGGCGAAGAAGGACGGCTGCGACGCCGCCTTCGTCGACCGGCTCAGCCTGAGCGCGAAATCGGTCGAGCAGATGGCCGAGGGCGTGGAACAGGTGGCGGTCCTGGAAGATCCCGTAGGAAAGCTCTCCGACCGCGTACGGCGCCCGACCGGCATCGAAGTGGCGCGCATGCGCGTGCCGCTCGGCGTGGTCGGCATCATCTACGAGTCGCGGCCCAACGTGACCGCGGACGCCGCCGCCTTGTGCCTGAAGTCCGGCAACGCCTGCATCCTGCGCGGCGGCTCGGAAGCGCTGAATTCCAACCGCGCCATCGCCGCCTGCGTGCGCGCCGGGCTGAAGAGCGCGGGCCTGCCCGTGGCGGCGGTGCAGTTCGTCGATACCGCCGACCGCGCCGCGGTCGGCGCGCTCATCACGATGCCCGAGTACATCGACATCATCGTGCCGCGGGGCGGCAAAGAGCTGATCGAGCGCCTGGCGCGCGAATCGCGCATCCCGATGATCAAGCACCTCGACGGCGTCTGCCACGTCTACGTGGACGACAGCGCAGACCCCGACATGGCAGTGAGCATCGCCGACAACGCGAAAACCCAGCGCTACGGCACCTGCAACACCATGGAGACCTTGCTGGTCGCCGAGCGCATTGCGCCGCGGGTTTTACCGAGAATTTCAAAGATCTTTCACGACAAGGGCGTGGAGATGCGAGGCGACGAGGCCGCGAAAAAGATTTTCCCGGAAATGAAAAAAGCCACGGAGAAGGACTACTACACCGAGTGGCTGGCGCCGGTCGTTTCCATCCGTGTGGTGAAGGGCCTGGACGAGGCGATCGCGCACATCGCGAAGTACGGCTCGCAGCACACCGACGCCATCGTCGCCGGCGACCGCGCCCGCGCCGAGCGCTTCCTGCGCGAGGTCGACTCGAGCTCGGTGATGTGGAACGCCTCGACGCGCTTCGCCGACGGCTATGAGTACGGCCTGGGCGCCGAGGTCGGCATCTCGACCGACAAGCTGCACGCGCGCGGCCCGGTCGGCCTGGAAGGCCTCACGACGCAGAAGTACGTGGTGCTGGGACACGGCGAGATTCGCAGCTGAAGGCCCGCCCGCGCAGCATTCTGCCGGTCATCATCGCGTCGCAATTCGCCGGCACTTCGCTCTGGTTTGCCGGCAACGCCGTCATCGGCGACCTGCAGCAGCAGTGGGCGCTACCGCCCGAGGTGCTGGGCTACGTCACTTCCTCGGTCCAGCTCGGTTTTATCGCCGGCACGCTGGCGTTCGCGTTTTTCGCGATCTCGGATGTGTTTTCTCCGCGCATCGTGTTCTTTCTGTGCTCGCTGCTCGGCGCGGCCTCGAATGCCGCCATCCTGCTGCTCGGCGACGGCACGGCGTCGCTGCTCGGATTGCGTTTCGCCACCGGATTCTTTCTCGCCGGAATCTATCCGGTGGGCATGAAGATCGCCGCCGGCTGGTACCAACGCGATCTCGGCAATGCCCTCGGCTTCCTCGTCGGAGCGCTGGTCGTAGGGACTGCTTTCCCCCATCTGCTGAAGGGGCTCGGCCAGGCGCTGTCGTGGCAAGCAGTGATGATTGCGGTATCGGCCGTCGCCGTGCTCGGCGGCGTTCTGATGCTGGCGCTCGTTCCCGACGGACCTCACACCGTACGAAGCGCGAGGTTCGATCCCGGCGCGCTGGCGGTGATCTTCCGCGCGCCCCGGTTTCGCGCCTCCGCCTTCGGCTATTTCGGCCACATGTGGGAGCTGTACGCCTTCTGGGCCTTCGTGCCCTTCGTGCTCGCCGCGCACAGCGCCGCGCAGGCTGCAGCCCTCAGCGTCCCGCTGTGGGCGTTTGCGATCATCGCCGCCGGCGGCGTGGGCTGCGTCGCGGGTGGGTTGCTGTCGCTGCGCTCGGGCAGCGCGCCGGTCGCCTTCGCGCAGCTGCTGGCATCCGGCCTGTGCTGTGTGCTGTCGCCGCTCGCGTTCCATGCGCCCACGCCGCTGTTTCTCGCGTTTTTGCTATTCTGGGGAATCGTGGTGGTCGGCGATTCGCCCCAGTTCTCGGCGCTGAACGCGGCGAACGCACCGCGCGAGCTCGTCGGCTCCGCGCTCACCATCGCAAACTGCATCGGCTTCTCGATCACCATCCTCAGCATCCAGCTGCTCAACTCCGCGGCGTCCTTCCTCGGCGCGGACTGGCTCTTCGTGCTGCTCGCGCCGGGTCCGCTGCTGGGACTCGCGGCGCTCGCGCCGCTCCTGCGCCCCGCGCCCGCCGCAACGTTGGCCTGAATGATCGGCATCCTCGGCGGCACTTTCGATCCGGTTCACAACGCGCATCTGGCGATGGCGCGCGCCGCCCTGGAGGCCTTGCAGTTGAAAGAAATTCTTTTTGTTCCGACCGGGACCCCGCTTTACCGCAATCCTCCCATCGCGTCGGCGGAGCACCGCGTAGCCATGTTGAAGCTTGCTCTCCAGGGCGACCCCCGCTACCGAATCGACGAGCGGGAGCTCGCCCCGGGCGCTTCCGGGTACACGGTCGACACGCTGAAGAGCCTGCGCTCCGAGATCGGATCGGCCGATTCCCTTTACCTGCTGATGGGCGCCGACCAGTATGCGGCGCTCCCTACCTGGCACCGCCCCGACGAGGTGAAGAAGCTTGCGCGCATCGCGGTCTTCGCGCGGCCGGGCTTCAAAGCGGGCGGCAGGGACGCGGAAACCGTTCCGATGAAGCCGCTGCCGATTTCGGCGAGCGAGATCCGGGCGCGCGCGGCCCGCGGCGAAGACCTGAGAGGCCTGGTGCCGCCGGCGGTCGCGAGCTACATGAAGAAGCACAAGCTCTATTCATGATGGATCTGCGCAAAAAGCAGCGCGCCGTGGTCGATGCGCTGGAAGATATCAAGGGATACGACATCGTCGTCTACAACACGGCCGCGCTGCCCACCATGTTCGAGCGCGTGGTGATCGCGAGCGGCGACTCCACGCGGCAGGTGAACGCGCTCGCCGACAATGTGCAGGCAAAGCTCGAGGGGCTCGGCGAGCGCGTCTACGGCGTCGAGGGCGCCGCGGCGAGCGAATGGATCCTGGTCGACCTGGGCGATCTCGTGGTGCACGTCATGCATCCGACGGCGAGAAGCTTCTACAACCTGGAGGAGATTTGGGGCGGAAAGAATATTAAATTGAAAAAAATAACTAAAAATAAGATTAAGAAGTCGAAGATCCGTGGCAAGGCTCCACGTCGTCGCAGTAAGCGCTAGGCTCCCCGCCTGGGCCGAGGCGGCTTGCGTCGACTACGCCCGGCGCATGCCCAAGGGGTACGAGGTATCCAGGATTGCAGCCAAGGACGACGCTCGACTGGAGAAATCTCTCTCAAAGTTGAAGCTGGCCCGGATCGTGGCGCTCGATGAACGCGGCAAAGACATGACGACCGTCCAGTTTTCTTCGCTTTTGAAGGAAGAGACGGTTTTCATCCTGGGCGGCCCGGACGGCTTGAGCCCGCGAACCAAGGAAAGCGCGAAGGTCCTTCTTAGACTCTCATCGCTCACGCTGCCGCACGCGCTGGCGCAGGTCGTGCTGATCGAGCAGATCTACCGGGCCGCGACGCTCCTCACGGGACATCCGTACCACAGGTCTTAATCTATACTCGGCCGCGATGGTCGCCCCGCCCGATCGCGGCATTTATCTCGCCTCGCGCAGCCCGCGCCGGCGCGAGCTGCTCACACAGATCGGCGTGCGCTATCACCTGCTGCTCTTCCGCGAGCGGGCCGATTCCGGACTCGACGTGAGCGAAGACCCGCTCCCCGGCGAGGCGCCCGACGCCTACGTCGAGCGCGTGGCGCGGGCGAAAGCCGAGGCCGGCTGGCGCCGCATGCAGCAGCGGAACCTGCCGCATGCGCCGGTGCTCGCCGCCGACACCACGGTCGCGCTCGACGGCCGGATTTTCGCCAAGCCCGCCGACCGCAAAGAGGCGGCTGCGATGCTCGCCGCGCTCTCGGGCCGCAGCCACGAGGTGCTGACCGCGATCGCGCTGCAAACCGACGACCGGCTGGAAAGCGCCCTGTCGCGCTCCGAAGTGAGGTTCAAGGACCTGGCGGCGCAGGAAATCACCGACTACCTGGCCACCGGCGAGGCCGACGACAAGGCTGGCGCGTACGCGATCCAGGGGCGCGCGGCGCGCTTCGTCGCCGAGCTGCGCGGCAGCTACTCGGGCGTGATGGGGCTGCCGCTGTACGAGACCGCGCAGTTGCTGGAGCGCGCGACGAGGCCGCGCGAGCGGAAATTCTCGTGAGCGAGGACATCCTCATCAACGTCACCCCGCAGGAGACGCGCGTCGCCATCACCGGCGCGGGCGTGGTGCAGGAGCTGCTGATCGAGCGCGCGGCGAGCCGCGGCCTGGTCGGCGACATCTACATGGGGCGGGTGGCGCGGGTGCTGCCGGGCATGCAGTCGGCATTCGTCGACATAGGCCTGGAGCGCGCCGCGTTCCTGCACGTCGCCGATATCTGGGAGCACAGAAAAGGCAGCGAAGGGCCCGCCGTCTCCATCGACCGGATTCTTTCGGAAGGCCAGGCGCTCCTCGTCCAGGTGATCAAGGACCCGATCGGCACGAAGGGCGCGCGCCTCTCGACCCAGGTCTCGATCGCCGGGCGGCTGCTGGTGTACCTGCCGCACGACCCGCACATCGGCATCTCGCAGCGCATCGAGGACGAAAGCGGGCGCCAGCAGCTGCGCGACCGGCTGAAGGAGCTGCTACCCGGCGAAGAGAAAGGCGGCTTCATCGTGCGCACGCTTGCCGAAGCCTCCTCCGACGAGGAGCTGCGCGCCGACATCGACTACCTGAGCCACCTCTGGGGCGTGATCCGGGAGCGCTCAGTGGGGAACACTGCGGGCGGCGAGGCGGGCGCGCCGCCGCTGCGCCTGTACCAGGACCTGTCGCTGGCGCAGCGCGTGCTGCGCGACATGGTGAGCGCCGCCACCGGGCGCGTGGTGATCGATTCGCGCGAGAACTTCCAGAAGCTCGCCGCTTTCGCCCAGACTTACATGCCGAAAGTACGCGGCAAGCTCGAGCACTACACCGGCGAGCGGCCGCTTTTCGACCTGCACAACGTCGAGCCGGAGATCGAGAAGGCGCTGTCGCGGCGCGTGGACCTGAAGTCGGGCGGCACCCTGATCATCGACCAGACCGAGGCGCTCACTACCGTCGACGTCAACACCGGGGGCTTCGTCGGCAGCCGCAACTTCGACGACACCGTATTCAAGACCAACCTGGAGGCGGCGCAGTCGATCGCGCGCCAGCTGCGCCTGCGCAACCTCGGCGGCATCATCATCGTCGACTTCATCGACATGGAATCCGCCGAGCATCGCGCGGCGGTCCTTGAAGAGCTCAAGCGCGCCCTGTCGCGCGACCGCATGCGGGTGACGGTGAACGGCTTCACCGCGCTCGGGCTGGTCGAGATGACGCGCAAGCGCACCCGCGAATCGCTGGCGCACGTGCTGTGCGAGCCCTGCCCGACCTGCGAGGGCCGCGGCGCGGTGAAGACCGCGCACACCGTGTGCTACGAGATCCTGCGCGAGATCCTGCGCGAATCGCGCGCCTTCCGGGCAAAGGAGTTCCGCGTGCTCGCCTCGCAGCCGGTGATCGATCTGTTCCTCGAGGAGGAATCGCCCTCGGTCGCCATGCTTTCGGATTTCATCGGCAAGCCGGTCTCGCTGCAGGTCGAGTCGAGCTATACGCAGGAACAATTTGATATCGTCCTGATGTGACCAATCGTTCCGAGGCGACGTCGACGATCCGATCCTGCGGCGCGCCGGACCTGTCCGCGCTGTTCGCCATCGTCAACGACGCCGCGCAGGCATACAAGGGCATCATCCCCGCCGATCGCTGGCACGACCCGTACATGCCGCTCGATGAGCTGAAGGAGGAGATCGGCAACGGCATCAGGTTCTGGGGCTGCGAGGCCGGCGGCAGGCTGGTCGGCGCGATGGGGATCCAGGACCGGGGCGAGGTCATGCTCATCCGCCACGCCTACGTGGGAACCGCGCAGCGGCGCAAAGGCATCGGCGAGAAGTTGCTGAAGCACCTCGAGGGGCTGACCGCGAAGCCGATCCTGATCGGCACCTGGAGCGCCGCCACCTGGGCGATCCGCTTCTACGAGAAGAACGGCTACCGCACCCTCTCGCGTCCCGAGATCGAGCGGCTGCTGCGCAAATTCTGGAGCATCCCCGAGCGCCAGATCGAGACCTCGGTGGTTCTGGCGAACGCGCGCTGGATCTCATGAAAGACATCTGCTTCACGCCCGCCGTCAAGCTCGCGCAGCTCCTGCGCGCGCGCAAGCTCTCGGCAGCCGAGGTGATGAAGGCCTTCATCGCGCAAATCGAGCGGGTCAATCCGAAAGTCAACGCCATCGTCACGTTCCTGCCCGACGAGGCCTTGCAACGGGCGAAGGCGCTCGACAAGAAGAAGGCGAAGCCGGGACTGCTGGCCGGCCTGCCGATCGCCTACAAGGACCTAGTTCCCACCAAAGGCATCCGCACCACCTTCGGTTCCAGGGTTTTCGAAAAGAAAGTCCCGGATGAAAATCATCTGATCGTCGATCGCCTGTCGCAGGCCGGGGCGATCACGCTCGGCAAGACCAACACGCCCGAGTTCGGCGCCGGCAGCCAGACTTTCAACGCGGTGTTCGGCGCCACGCGCAACCCATACGATCCCTCGAAGACCTGCGGCGGCTCCTCGGGCGGCGCCGCGGTCGCGGTTGCCTGCGGCATGCTGCCTTTCGCCGACGGCTCGGACCTCGCCGCCAGCCTGCGCAATCCCGGCAACTACTGCAACGTGGTCGGCTTCCGCCCGACGCCGGGGCGCGTGCCCAATTGGCCGTCCTCCAATGCCTGGGACACGCTCGCCGTGATGGGGCCGATGGCGCGCACGGTGTCCGACGCCGCCTTTCTTCTTTCAGCAATGGCCGGACCCGACGCCCGGGCGCCGACCTCCATCAGTGAACCGGGAAAACTTTTTTCCGGTTCATTGAAAAAAAGCTTCAAGAAAACCCGTATCGCCTGGAGCCGGAACCTCGGTGGACTACCGATGGATCCCCGTGTCAGCGCCGTCCTGGAATCTCAAAGGAAGGTTTTTTCCTCTCTGGGATGCATCATCGAAGAAGCGCAGCCCGACTTCTCGGGCGCCACCGAAGCCTTCGAGCCCCTGCGCGCGCTGGGCTTCTTCCACAAGGTGGGCCCGCTCCTCAAGGACCACCGCAACAAGCTCAAGGACACCGTGATCTGGAACATCGAGCAGGGCATGAAGCTCACCGCCGAGCAGATCGCAAAAGCCGAAGCGCTGCGCACCGCGCTCTTCCAGCGCATGCGCAGCTTCCTCGAGCGCTACGAGTTCCTGGTCTGCCCGGTAAACCAGCTGCCGCCGTTCCCGGTGGAAGTGCAATGGCCGCGCGAGATCGCGGGCGTGCACATGACCAACTACCTCGACTGGATGAAGAGCTGCTACTACATCACCATCACCAGCCACCCGGCGATTTCCGTGCCGGCGGGCTTCACGAACGACGATCCCGTGCTTCCGGTCGGCATCCAGATCGTCGGCCGTTACCGCGACGATCTCGGCGTCCTGCAGCTCGCCCACGCCTTCGAGCAGGCCACCGAGATCTGGAAGCGCCGCCCGCCTCTAGCAAGCTAACGTTACTTATCGGAAAATCCGAGCTCGCATGCGCACCGCTCTTTTCCTCCTCGCAGGGCTTTTGCTCCTGGCTGCGGCTTTCTTGTTGGGGAAGCTCTTTTCCTCGCACTATCCCCAAGCCACATTCGCGGCAACCATCGCCTATGTCGCGCTTTGGCTGATCATCGCCGGCGTCAACATGTGGGTCGGCGTCGCGAAGGCCGGCTACTCCGTGACGGATGAGCTGCCGATTTTTCTGCTCATCTTCAGCGTGCCCGTTGGCGTGGCCATCCTTCTCAAATGGAAAGTTTTCTGAGCCGCCCCTAGATTCATGATCGTCGTCCACCATCTCAACAATTCCCGCTCGCAGCGCGTGCTGTGGCTGCTCGAAGAGCTTGGCAAGGAATATGAGATCAAGCCCTACCAGCGCGACCGCAAGACGATGCTCGCGCCGCCGGAGCTGCGCGCAGTGCATCCGCTGGGCAAGTCGCCGGTGATCAGCGATGGCGCGCTTACGCTCGCCGAGTCGGGCGCGATCGTCGAGTATCTTGCCTCGCGCTACGGCGCCGGCCGCCTGGTTCCCGCGGCCGACACGCCCGAGCGCTGGCGCTATACCTACTGGCTGCACTTCGCCGAGGGCTCGGCGATGCCGCCGCTGCTGATGAAGCTGATCTTCGACCGGTTGAAAAAGGCGCCGATGCCGTTTTTCATCCGGCCGATCGCGCGCAAGATCGCCGACCGGGCGCTCGACTCTTTCGTCATTCCCAACCTGGAGCGCAACCTGGACTTCATGGAGGGCGAGCTCGCGAAAAGCGAATGGTTCGCCAGCCGTGAGTTCACCGCCGCCGACATCCAGATGAGCTTCCCGCTCGAGGCCGCGCGGGTGCGCGGCGGGCTCGATGAGAAGCGCCCAAGACTAATGGGTTTTTTGGACAGAATTCATTCCAGGCCCGCCTACCAGCGCGCGCTCGAGCGCGGTGGCAAGTACGAGCTGCTGCGCTGAGGAGGATTCGTGTCCTGGCTGATGGCGGCGATCTACGACGGCATGATGCGCGGCAGCGAGGAGGCCTGCCTCGGGCAGTGGCGCGCCGAGCTGCTGCGCGACCTGTCGGGGACGGTGCTGGAGATCGGCGCCGGAACCGGCGCCACGCTTTCGCTCTACCCGAAGACAGTGATGCGGCTCGTCATGTGCGAGCCCGACCCGCACATGCGGCGCAAGCTGGAGGCGAAGGTCGGCACGGCCTCGAAGGTGCAGGTATCTGCATTTTCCGTCCAGGATTTATCTTTCAAGGAAAAATCATTCGACGCGGTGGTCTGTTCCCTGGTCCTGTGCTCGGTGCCGGACCAGGCGGCCGCCCTGGCGCAGATCCGGCGCGTGCTCAAGCCCGGCGGCCGCCTCGTGTTCCTCGAGCACGTGCTGGCGGAAGGCAAGCCGAACCGCCTGAAGTGGCAGCGGCGCATCGAGCCGATCTGGAAGCGCTTGATGGGCAACTGCCACCTGACGCGGCGCACCGAAGCCGCCATCGAAGGGGCGGGATTCCGGATCGAGCGCATCCAGAGGGAAAGCATGCGCAAGGCGTTGCCGGTCTGCCGCCCGAGCATTCGAGGCGTCGCCCGCCGAGGCGATTGACGCAGGTCAAGGAATAGCGCACCCGCGCGGAGCGTTAATAGCAGGTCACCCAGAGGAGAACCCCATGCGTAAATCGATGGCCGGCGCGCTATTCGCGCTGTCACTGAGCATCCCGGCACAAGCTGCGATCAAGGAAGAAGCCGTCACCTACAAGGACGGCGATACGGTCATGAAAGGCTTCATCGTCTATGACGATGCCATGAAGGCGAAGCGCCCTGGAATCGTCGTGGTGCACGAGTGGTGGGGCATCACCAAGCACGTGCACAGCGAGGCGCGAAAGTTTGCGCAACAAGGCTACACCGCGTTCATCGCCGACATGTTCGGTGACGCAAAAACCGCGGACAACCCCAAGGACGCAGGCGCGCTGTCCGGCGGGGTCATGAAAAATCCGCAGGCCATGCAATCGCGGTTCAACGCGGCGCGTGGCTTGCTCGCCAAGCACGCCACCGTTGATTCCAGCCGGATTGGAGCGGTCGGATACTGCTTCGGCGGCGCGGTGGTGATTAACATGGCGCGCGCCGGCGCCGACCTTGCTGGCGTGGCCGGATTCCATGCCTCTCTCGGCGCCAACACGCCGGCTCCCGCACCCGGAACGGTGAAGGCCAAGGTGCTCGTGCTCAATGGCGCCGACGACCCGTTCATCAAGCCCGAGCAGATCGACGCGTTCAAGAAGGACATGGAGGCCGCTAAGGCGGACTACAAGTTCATCAACTATCCCGGCGCGGTGCACGCCTTCACCAATCCGGAGGCGACCGCGAAAGGCAAGGAGTTCAACCTGCCGCTCGCCTACAACGAGAAGGTCGACAAGGAGTCGAAGGCCGAGGCCGCGAAATTCTTCGCCGCCGTTTTCAAGAAATAGGCTGCCTCGGGCAGACAAAAAAGCCGCCCTCGGGCGGCTTTTTCATTTTGCGGAGGGAAAAATCAATCGGCGTAAACCCCGGCCTTCTTGATCAGGGGGGCCCATTTGTCGATCTCGGCCTTGAGGTGCTTCTGCAGCGCGGCGGGCGTCGCTTTCTCGGGCGGGAAAGTCGTCGCCCCGAGCTCGGTGAAGCGCTTCTGCACCGTCGGATCCTTGACCGCGTCCTGCAACGCGGCGACCAGCCTGTCGATTGCCGGCTTCGGCGTGCCTTTCGGCGCGTACAGCCCATGCCAGATCCCGACCTCGAAGCCCTTGAGCCCCTGCTCGTTCAGCGTCGGAATCTCGGGCAGCGAAGGCACGCGTTTCAGCGACGTGACGCCGTAGACCTTCACCTTGCCGCTCTTGATCTGCGAGGTGGTGTTGGTAGTCTGGTCGCACATGAAGTCCACCTGGCCGCCGAGCAGGTCGTTCATCGCCGGCGCGGTGCCCTTGTAGGGGATGGTGAGGACGTCGGTCTGGATCGCGCTCATGAACAGCATCCCGCACAGGTGCGAGGCCGCGCCGATGCCGGCGTGCGCGTAGGTCACCTTGTCCTTGTTCGCCTTCACGTAGGCAAGGAACTCCTTGAAGTCCTTCGCGGGGAAGTTGCCGCGCGCGATCAGCGTCATCGGGACGTCGTTGATGAGCCCGATGTAGTCGAAGTCGGTGAGCGGGTTGAAGCGCAGCTGCCGGTAGAGCGCCGGGGTGGTCGCCATGCCGACGTGGTGGATCAGGATGGTGTAGCCGTCGGGCTTGGCGTTCTTCACCTGCTCGGGGGCGAGGATGCCGCCGGCGCTCGGCTTGTTCTCCACGACCACCGTCTGGCCGAGCGGCTTCAGCATCGACTGCGCGACGACGCGCGCCACGGTGTCGGTCGGCCCGCCCGCCGCGTAAGGCACGAGCATGGTGATGCTCCTGGTCGGGTATTGCTGACCAAAGGAAAAAGTCGGCGCCGCAACGGCGGCCAACGAGAAAACAATTCCGCAGAAAAGGCGCGTCATGAAGGGCTCCAAGAATTGGCGCGCCCGGCGGGATTCGAACCCACGACCCTTGGCTTCGGAGGCCAATACTCTGATCCGCTGAGCTACGGGCGCTTTCAAGTTAAAATCATACCTTTATTCCCAGGGCGATCCCGTGAGCGAGCACGATCAGCATTCCTCCTTCATCAAGACGCCGCAGCAGCTGATCGTCGTGGTCCTGGCATCGTTCCTGGTGCCGATCATCGGCATCATCCTGCTGGTGCAGCTCGTGATCAGCAAGCCGAGCGCCGATCCGAATGCGATGACGCCCGAGTCGGTGGCGGCGCGCCTGCAGCCGGTCGGCCGCGTCGAGATCGGCGCGCCGGCCGCGGCGCCGGGTGCGCGCGGCGGCGAGGAAATCGTGAAGACGGTGTGCGCGGCCTGCCACCAGGCCGGCGTCGCCAACGCGCCCAAGATCGGCGACAAGGCGCGCTGGAGCAAGCTTGCCGGCGAAGGCATGAAGGACCTGCTCGCGACCGCGATGAAGGGCAAAGGCGCGATGCCGCCGCGCGGCGGCGCCGCCGACCTGACCGACGTCGAGCTGGCGCGCGCCATCGTCTTCATGGCCAATCAGTCGGGGCAAAATCTCAAAGAGCCGCCTGCAGCGCAGAAGTCGGCGGCAAAGAAGTAGTCCCGTCTTGCGGATCCTGTTCGTAATCGATCCGCTCGGCTCGCTCAAGGCGTACAAGGACACGAGCGTCGCGATCATGCGCGCCGCCCAGGCGCGCGGCCACGGCATCTTCGTTTCCGAGCAGACGCATCTCCATTGGGCGAAGAACCGGGTCGAAACCCGCGCCCTGCGGCTGTCCCTCACCGACAACGACGAGGACTGGTACCGGCCGCACGAATCGGAGACGCGACCGCTCAAGGACTTCGACGCGGTGCTCATGCGCAAGGACCCGCCCTTCGATCTGGAGTACATGACTACGACCTGGCTCCTGTCGGCGGCGGTGCGCGACGGCGCCCGGGTGTTCAACGCGCCCGATGCGATCCGCGATCACAACGAAAAGTTGACGATCGCCCAGTTCCCCCAGTTCACGGTGCCCTCCCTTCTCGCACGCGACATGGAAGCGTTGCAAGGCTTCATAGATGAGCACCGCGACACCGTGCTGAAACGGCTCGAAGGCATGGGCGGCGCCGGTGTTTTCCGGGTGCGTCACGATGATCCGAATCGCAACGTAATCGTCGAGACGGTGTCGGAGCTGGGCAGCCGCAGCGTGATGGCGCAGCGCTACATTCCCGAGATCGCTCAAGGCGACAAGCGCGTGCTGCTGATCGACGGCAAGCCGGTGCCGCACTGCCTTGCGCGCATCCCGAAGCCGGGCGACTCGCGCGGCAACCTCGCCGCCGGCGCGCGCGGCGTGGCGCAGCCGCTCAGCGAGAGGCATCGCGAGATTGCGGCAGCCATAGGACCGATACTTTCAAAAAAGGGCTTGCTCCTGGTCGGGCTCGACGTGATCGGCGACTGGCTCACCGAGGTGAATGTCACCAGCCCGACCTGCTTTCGCGAAATCCAGGATCAGACCGGATTCGACGTTCCCGGGATGTTCCTCGACGCGCTTGAAAAGGGAATTTCCGGCAAATAATGGTCGGGATCCTGCTCATCACGCACGGCACGCTCGGTGAAGCTCTGCTGCGCTCGGCGACGCACACGCTCGGCGGGCGGCCGGAGCGGGCCGAGCACATCGGCGTCACCGAGCTCGACGCGCCCGAGTCCCTGCTTGCGCGCGGCCGCGAGGCGCTGGCGCGCATCGACGACGGCGCCGGGGTGCTCGTGCTGACCGACATGTTCGGCGCGACGCCCGCCAACGTCGCCGCCAAGCTGCTGCAGAACGGCAGGGTGGAGGGCCTCTCCGGCGCCAATCTGCCGATGCTGGTGCGGGCGCTCGCCCACCGCGACGAGCCGCTCGCCGAGGTAGTGGCGAAGGCGCGCGCCGGCGGCGCAGAGGGGGTCGTGCACATGAACGCGGACCGGTGCTGCAATGCCTAGCGTCACCGCGGAAATCACCAACAAGCTCGGCCTGCACGCGCGCGCCTCGGCGAAGCTGACGCAGGCGGCGAGCGCGTTCGCGTCGGAAATCTGGATCACGCGCAACGGCCGGCGCGTCAACGCCAAGAGCATCATGGGCGTGATGATGCTCGCGGCCGGCAAGGGCTCGACCGTAACGGTCGAGGCGGAGGGCGCCGACGCGCAAGCTGCGCTCGACGCAATCCTGCAACTGATAGGCGATAAGTTCGGCGAAGGCGAGTAGGGGCAAGGAGCAGGAATGAATTTCGTCCTTCACGGGCACGCCGTCGCCACCGGCATCACCATCGGCTACGCGCACCTCGTATCGACCGCGCGCCTGGAGGTCGGCCACTACGAGGTGCCGCCGGAAGACGTCGAATCCGAGGTCGAGCGTTTCGACGTCGCGCTGCGCCGGGCGCGCGCCGAGCTCGAAGCCCTGAAGTCGCAGATCGCCGGCGACGCGCCGGCCGAGTTCGGCGCTTTCCTCAACCTGCACCGCATGATCCTCGACGACTCGTCGCTCGCGCAGGCGCCGCGCGAGCTGATCCGCAGCCGGCGCTGCAACGCCGAGTGGGCGCTGGTGCAGCAGATGGAGAAGCTCACCGACCGCTTCGAGGAAATCGACGACCCGTACCTGCGCGAGCGCAAGGCCGACATCCAGCAGGCGGTCGAGCGGGTGCTGAAGGCGCTGATGGGCGGCCAGACGATCCCCGAGCCGGCGCTCACCGAGGAGGAAAAGCTGATCGTGGTGGCGCACGACCTGTCGCCGGCCGACATGATCCTTTTCAAGCGCCACCACTTCGGCGGCTTCGTCACCGACGTCGGCGGCGTCACCTCGCATACCGCGATCGTGGCACGCAGCCTCGCCATCCCGGCAATCGTCGGCCTGCATCACGCATTTCAGCGTGCAGGGCGTGCTGGTGGTCAATCCCGACCCGCTGGTGCTCGCCGAGTACCGCCTGCGCCAGTCGCAGCTCGGCATCGAGCGCCAGAAGCTGAAGCGCCTGAAGCTCACGCCCGCCGCCACGATCGACGGCACCCCGGTCGATCTCTACGCCAACATCGAGCTGCCGCAGGACACCGCCGAGGTGCTGGACGCCGGCGCCGGAGGCGTGGGCCTGTTCCGCACCGAGTTCCTTTTCCTGAACCGCAAGGACCTGCCGGGAGAGGAAGAGCAGTTCGAGGCGTATCGCCAGGTCGCGCAGGCCATGCAGGGCCGGCCGGTGGTGCTGCGCACGCTGGATGTCGGCGCCGACAAAGGGCTTACCGACGGCGACGGCTCGGGGTCGGAATACCATACCAAGCCGAACCCGGCGATGGGACTGCGCGCGATCCGTTTCTGCCTCGCCGAGCCGCAGATGTTCCTTACCCAGCTGCGCGCGATCCTGCGCGCCTCGCACTATGGAAAGGTCAGGATCCTGCTGCCGATGGTCGCGCACGTGCACGAGATCGACCAGACGCTCGCCCTCATCGGCCAGGCGAAGCAGCAGCTCGACGAGCGCGACCAGCCTTACGACCGCGCGATCGAGATCGGCGGCATGATCGAGATCCCGGCTGCCGCGCTCGCGCTGCCGATCTTCATGCGCAAGCTGAACTTCCTCTCGATCGGCACCAACGATCTGATCCAGTACACGCTCGCCATCGATCGCACCGACGACGCGGTGGCGCATCTCTACGACCCGCTGCACCCCGCGGTGCTGTCGCTCGTCGCCGGGACGATTCAAACTGCGACGCGCGGCGGAATGCCCGTTGCCGTGTGCGGCGAGATGGCAGGCGACCTGCAGCTCACGCGCCTGCTGCTCGGCCTGGGGCTGCGCAACTTCTCGATGCACCCGTCGCAGCTGCTCGCCATCAAGGAGCGCATTCTGTGCACCAACCTCGCCGAGGTGCAGACGCTCGCGCAGCGCGTGCTGCGCGCGAGCGACCCGGTCAAGACGCGCGAGCTCCTGGCCAAATTGAATTCCTGAGGGGTTTTCAAATGAAATTCATTCTTTTGCTGCTCGGAATGATAAGTACTTGTGTAAATGCACAGACCTATCCTTCGCACCCCGTCAAGCTCATCGTCCCCTTCCCGGCCGGGAGCGCCACCGACCAGGTGGCGCGGCTGATCGGCAGCCAGCTGCAGGAAGCGTTCGGCCAGCCGTTCGTGGTCGAGAACAAGGCCGGCGCGCAAGGCGCGATCGCGGCGGCCGAGGTGGCGCGGGCGGCGCCCGACGGCTACACCCTGCTGGTCAGCACCAACACGCCGCAGGCGGCGAACGTGAGCCTGTTCAAGAAGCTCAACTACGACCCAGTGAAGGATTTCGCGCCGATCGCCCGGCTGGGAACGACTTCCTTCATGCTGATGGTGCGGCCCGACTTTCCTGCGAAAAACCTGGAAGAATTTCTTAATGCTGTAAAGGCGGAAAAAGGCAAGTTCTCTGCGGGCTACGGCTCCTCGGGCTCGCAGGTTTCCCTCGCGCTGCTGAAGTCGATGGGCAAGCTCGACGTCCTCGAGGTGCCCTACAAGGGCATTCCGCAGGCCATCACCGACACGATGGGCGGCTCCCTCGCCTTCACTTTCGTCGACCTGGGCAATGCGCTCGCCCAGGCGAGAGGCGGAAAGCTTCGCGGTCTGGCGGTTACATCAGCTAAGAGAACTCCCCTGGCGCCGGACATGCCCGCGCTTGCCGAGGCGCTGCCGGGCTACGAGCTCATCGCCTGGTTCGCGCTCGTTGCGCCGGCGAAGACGCCGCCCGGCATCGTGCAAAAGCTCCACGACACCGCGGTGAAAGGCCTCGCCAAGCCCGACGTGAAGGAGAAGTTCGCCGGCATCGGCGTCGATGTTGCGCCGATGAACCCTTCCCAGC
>WNFM01320678.1_pt1 | contig 16243 bp, 12 predicted proteins | sample 5400271 | NCBI WGS metagenome assembly WNFM01 (sample SAMN13153352, study PRJNA577476) | soil metagenome | isolation source: 60 cm saprolite on Douglas fir-dominated hillslope | place: USA:California | collected 2013-09-17
AGCGGGTCCGCTGCAAGCGCTGTTGCAGATCGCTGAGAACGTCATCATCTATCTGGATCGTAAATGGCTGTGCTGACATAAGCTTCTCCTTTGTGCTGTTGTGTTTGTGCTATGCCCGAAGGCATTTCCTCACGCAAAGGCCCAGCCGGCAGGATTTCGGGCCCCTACCCAGCTGAGGCGCCTCGCCTTCTCTGGTATTAGTATAGGGAGTGTCACAAAAGCGCCATGAGCATCGCCATGAAACTCTGACCCACAGATGAGCAAGAACGCACGTGACGGGAAGAACACCGAGTAGCCCGAACTCTGAGAGAGCAGCAGGTGGATACGGTCACCAGTGTTGGCATCCTGAGCTGTTCTTCTGCATAAATGCTGATTGCTTAACGGGGAAAACGCTGGGAAAAAATGTCGGGACCCCCTTTTGTCGGTGTGATATGCCGCTGGCGGTAGACACGCGCCTTGGAACGGCTCCCGCAACTGGCCATTGAGCACCACGCTCCTGAGCGATTTTTCGAGGTATCGTAGAACGCTTTCTGGCATCGCTCATTCCGACAGGCTTTGAGCCTTCCCCAGGTTCCATCAATCATTGATGTGAAGACAATGCCAACCAGATGGGCGATCACACCATCGACGCCAGCAATGTCCGGTTCGAGCACAGGTGATCCATCATGCTGAAAGCGTACTGTGAGGGGCGCATTGCTGGCAAGGTTGTTGAGAAGCTCAACTTGTATAGGAGAATCCTCGAAATCATTATTTATACGCAAGAAATCGCGTAATGCTTCACGCACCTGTAAAATCCGTCGAAAATCTCCCTCCGTAACTGGTATATCATCTGCCAACAGACGATGCTCTACCAGCCAGGTGCGAAGCTGTTCGGGGTTGGTTAATTCAACATGTGCGCGCCGTGCTCGTCCATACTGTGTATTCACAAGAGCCTGAATTAAAGCGAGTTGACCCGGCGCAGCTTTGCTTTGCTCTTCAGATATCGCCATCACGGCAATCTCCCTTTCTTCCTGAGTAGAACCAGTATACTAGATGTACCGGGACATTTTCAAGAAAGTACCTCCCATCCCGATCACCATCAAATCACGTCAAACGGTGACTTCTTCTCCTATGTTTACCTGAGAACCCCATTGGCATACGGCTTGAGTGCCGCGTAAATGGCGGTGTTGAACGGCAAGGACATGCCCTGCTCTTGCCCCAGGCGAACCATTGTCCCATTAAGCGCCTCGATTTCCAACCGACGCCCGGCCAGCAGGTCAAAGGCCATCGACCCCATCGCTTCCGGTTCCAGCGCTTTCAACTGCGCAACAAGGCGCTCAACGATACCATCCGGCAGCGCAATGCCGCGCGCTCGCGCCAGGACCTCTCCTTCCTTCATGACAGCTTTGAGCAACTCACTCGTTTCTTGATACGCGAACACCTGCCCTATTGGGAGGCGCGTGAGGGCGGTGACGCCACTGAAGGCGCAGATAAAGAGGAATTTCTCCCAGAGCGACACGCGGATATCAGCAGGCAATTTCGTACTGATACCAGCGTGCTGCAACACCTGCTGCAAGCGGTGTGTACGCTCACTCTGCCCTCCTGCCAGTTCTCCAAGCTCGATGCTTCCCGATCCCGCTGTTTGAGCAACGACTCCGGGCGACTCAATCTGGGACGTGACATAGGCCACCCCGCCAACGAGGTGCGACGCTTCCACTTCCCGACTGAGCCGTTCGGCCGCATCGATCCCATTCTGGACGGGAAGAACGACTGTCTCCGACCCGATAAAGTGATGAAGTCCCTGGCTGGCCGCCACGGTGTCATACGTTTTGACACAGAACAGCACCAGATCAGCAGGTCCAATCTCCTGGGGATCGTTGGTCGCATGGACCGGGACTGAAAACGTGCCGGCGAGGCGCGACTTTACCGTGAGATCATGTGTACGCAGAGCCTCTAACTGTGTCCCGCGTGCCAGAAAGGTGACATTCTCTCCTGCTCTGGCCAGAAGCCCGCCAAAGTAGCCACCCGTTCCTCCAGCTCCTATGATCACAATGCGCATCTGTTCCTCCTTCTCTTTGACTAAAATGAAACACATCAGAGCTATGATCAGTCAATATTTCCCACGATGTGTGTTCGATTAACCTTCTGATATAATAGGCAGCCGCTGCTCCTCTTTCTGGGCAGGCGAGGCGATCCCCTTTTTGCGCGCCTGTGTGCGCATGAAGAAGATCAGGACCACTGCGCCGCCACAGAGGATAGAGCAGGTAAGCGCGGTCAGCCCGAATCCTTGAAAAATAATCCTTTCGGCAACCAGAGAGCTTACTCCTTTGTCAGAGATAATAAACTGATCGGCTGCTGCTCGACTTGCTGCGAGGGACGCTGAAAGAGTGGTGTTGACGTGAAAGAGATACACCTGGCTCAGCACTGCCACGCCAAAGGCGGTCCCGATATTGCGTGCCATCCCAAGCGTGCCAGAGGCCAGTCCTGACTGCTTCGCCGAAACAGCGCTCACCACGGCGAGCGTGGCGCAGGAGGTAACGATGGGAATAGCCAGACCACGCATGAGAAAAGCCGGGAGCAAGCCATCGCTATAGTTCCTCTGCGGATTCAAGGTGAGCGCCACATAGAGAAAGCTCAGCCCGTTGAGCAGTAATCCACAGACAAGGAGCACATCGCGCCGCGCCCTGGCCCGTTGGGCAAGTATACCGGTCACAGGCGTCAAGAGGACAATCAGGCCGGTTGCGGGTAAAAAGGCCAGGCCACCTTGCAGCGGGGAAAATCCCCACGTATTTTGCATGAACAGGCTCCAATAGGGCTGTGATCCAAAGAGCGCGGCTGAGAAGAAGAAGAAGCTCAGGCACCCCATGACGAATGAGCGATTGCGAAACAGCGCCAGGTCAACGAGCGGCCAGCGGACACGCCTTTCTGTGATGACGAAGAGCGCCAGCAGAACAATGCCCGATAAACAACTTCCCATGACCACACTATTGATCCACCCCTCATCGCCTGCCCGCGTGATGCCGAATAACAGGCAGAGCAGACCGACGGACAAGAGCAAAAGACCCGGCCAGTCTACGGGGACAGAAGCAGTTTCATCGCGTGACTTAGGGACGAAGAGTACCGTCATAGCGAGCGCAACGACACCTATCGGAACATTCACCAGGAAGATCCAGCGCCAGCTCTCTCCCTGAACAAGCAGTCCACCGAGAACTGGGCCAGCAATCAAGCCCAGGCCAGAAATTCCTCCATAGATACCAATTGCCAGGCCGTGTTGACTCGGAGGAAAGGCAGTCACGATAATCGCAAGGGTCCCAGGTGTCATGATCGCCGCACCAATGCCCTGGATCACCCGAAAGACGATCAAAGTGGTAACACTGGGAGCCAGGCCGCAGGCGAATGACGCCGCGCAGAAGATCACTAAACCGGCCAGGTACACGGCACGCTGGCCCCATAAATCCCCCAGGCGACCTATCCCCATGGGTAGGACCCCGATCATCAACGCGTAGCCTGAAATCGTCCAGGAAACCGTACTGAGCGGAGCGCGGAAATCCTGTCCGATCGTTGGCAGGGCAACATTGACAATAAACAAGTCGATATAGAGCATCAGCAGCCCGAAGCAAGCCGCAACCAGTGTCAGCCATTTGGAAGGTGTATGCTCTCTCATGAAGGATTCTNNTAAGCTGTTCCGAAAGGGTGTATCGTTACTAGATAAATAAGGTCTGACTATGCGACCTGACGATCGCGCTATCTGTAGAAATGACTGCACAGGTCACCTGTACCAACTCTTTTCTTCTCAACTATACTCAATAAAAAGCAACCTGTCAATACATTTTGACGGTGATTAAACACGGGATACTATACTTGAAATATAGCTGTCATAAATTTTATAATGGTGATTGCATGCTAAAGACAGAGGAAGAACGTGGATGATAAGCAGAGTTGAAGAGATTACTACAAGGAGAGCCAGACCATGAAAGCGGTACAATTCAATGGCCTGGCAGCACTGATGTTCTCGAATATACAGATCTTTCAGTGCCGTCACCTTTGGCAGACCAGGTTCTAATCGAAGTAACAACTGAGCATATCTATCTCTTCTTCTCTTGCACATAGTTGATAACAAGTTCTGCCGCTTTTTTCTCTGAACATGTTTCCCAATCCTCTAAATTTCCAAGGACATGCATGACGAGCAGCATGCGAATACTTGCTCGAATTAACATCTGATCAAATGCTTTAATGTGCTGAAAGTATTTCAATACTGATAGATCGCTCTGGCGTGGCCCCACCCAGTTAGCGTACATGCCTAAGGCGAATTCAACAGGTCTCCAGAATGGGGAAAGATCAATAAAAGCAGGTGGAAGATGAGGCGCAATGAGGATATTCGCAAGGCTTAAATCGCCATGAATAAGTTGGCTTTTCAACCCTTCTACCGGTCTACGCAATTCATATAATGTATTCACAAGTGGCTCTAAAACTGGGTAGATATGCTCTGGTTTTTCTCCCCAACACCACCGATCAGCTTTTCCCCAGGCTGTTCGATTCTCATCCATCAAGGGGCTCTTTTGTATCCCTGCTAACGCCTTATGAAAGGCAACGATACCTTCAATAACTCCTGCTACATCTTCTTTTGTTGAGTGTCTCCCTTCAACAACTGTCCAGGCAGTCCATGCATCTTTAGTGATCCACTTACCTTCTTTTGTTTGAAGTGCCTTGGGAAATCGAAAACCATCCTGCTTGAGCGCTTGTGAAAATTCTGCAATCCACTGGATGAGTTCTGGTGAGTGGTTATTCTCAAGAGAGGTTTCTTTCACTCGTTTTAAGACGGCATTGCCCACTTTGAAAGTAGGCTGTGAGCCTCCTGAAAGCTGCTCAGGGGAAGCTTGGATGCTAAATGCATCTAATACATCTTGTAAGTTCATACTCATATTATACCACCTTTATGACCAAGCCCCACTTAATTTACACAAACAAAAAGCTCCCCTGTTATATCAACAGGAGAGCAAACTTGAACGTAAAGGCTGGGCCTTGTTGTACGCTCGGTGCCAATATCTACCAGTATCTGCTTAGTTCAGATTATCCACCAACTTGCGCGCAACGTGCAGCCACTCCTCGGGAGTATCGTCGGGTATAGAGCATCCATTGGCGAGGATGAGCCGCCGCCCCTTGGTCTGGCTGATAGCCGACATGATCTCGTTGTCAAGTTCGGCCTGGCTACCGTGAGTAATTGGGCCACGTTCCCACAGTCCACCCATCAAGCATTTGTCGGTGAGAGTCAGAGCCTCGCTGAGGGTGGGGCCGGTGAGACGGTCGCTCCAACTCATCACTGAGACAGGATAGTCGGTGAAATCCTCAAAGTAGATTTGATCTCCTTCCTGGCTGGGCTCTGCATGGACGTGTACGATATTTAACCAACCACCCCTGGCTCCTTCAAGCGCCTGCAGATCGTAAGGGCGCGCGATCTGGGCATATTCTTCGCGGGTAAAATCGCTATTGGTTGCGCCCATGCAGGAGAAAAATATGCCGCTCGCACCGGCCTCGATGGCTGCTGCCATCAAATCACGCAGGTTAGCTGCAATAGTTGCCAGACCTTGTTCCAGCTGTTCAGGATGTTGACGCGCCAGCTCTACTGCGGCAGTCCCGCCTATAAAGCGCGTAATATAGGTGAAAGGGCTGAACAACGTAAGAATCAAGGGGAAGTCGCTTCCAATCTGCGCGCGCAGTGCGCGAATACACACTAGTTGTTGCTGAAACATCGGCGTATGTATATCCAGCCTTGGTAGTTTGTCCCATTCTCGTGTTTGTGGATCTGGATATGGCAAATCAGGCATTATTTTCACAATATCCAGATCGAATTTTTGGCGGAAAAACTCTAGTGTGAATTCAGCTAAGCGTTCTCCCGAACCTTCCGGCTTGAAATGGTGCCAGAAACAGAAAGGAACGCGGTCAACTTGTTCCCCCACGAGGGCAGCGTGCACTCGTTCACTGGCAGACATAGGCTTTGACGGTGTTGTCATCGTTCGTTTTTTCTTCCTCGTTATTCTTTTTGTCTATCTGGCTGAATTGGCGGTAGTCCCTGCTCGTAGCGGTTTTTATCGCGCATAGACCTCTCTTCGGCTTGCTTGATTAATGCTTCGTCAAACAAGCGCGCGAGCAGCGCACCGATTATTGCGCCACTCGCTAACATTGCCAATTTTGCCATAATTGTACCGAGGCTGCTCATGAGTTTTTCCTTTCCCTGCACATGCAGCGAATAGAGCTTCCGGATTTCTGCTACAACACAGTATACGGCATTTAGATGGAGAGGAGGAAGATGAGCTTTTCGCTTTCTCACATTTCTGTTTTACTATCCCACTCAATGGAAAAGCGTTCCACTTTTTCCTGGCAACGAGTATACTAATCAGCAAGATACGCTTGCTATTTACATCCGGGCTGAATATGCTGCTGAGCACTCGACTCTTCTAGCTGTTTCTGGTAGGATGTCCACCATAGCCTTAAGAGTGAACACTAGATTTTGTGGAGGATACTTCTTATGGATGGACTTCAACGTCGCATTCAGGTTGCGCGTGGCTTTGAGCCAGCCGACCTGGTGCTGCGTAATACCAGGCTGGTTAATGTATGCAGCGGTGAATGTTATCCCGCTGATGTTGCCATTGCCGATGGCCTGATCGTTGGTGTCAGTGTCCCTGGTGAAATTTATCATGGACACGAAGAACGGGATGTACAGGGCCGTTGGCTTGCTCCCGGTCTCATTGATGGGCACATGCATATTGAAAGTACGATGCTGGTCCTCGCCGAGTTTGCGCGTATCGTTACCCCCCGTGGTATCACCGTTGTGATGCTCGATCCTCATGAATTTGCCAATGTCCTTGGCGTTGAAGGGATTCGCTACGTGCTTGAATCCGGGCGAGGCTTACCCCTCTCTGCCTATGTCATGCTCTCATCCTGTGTGCCTGCCTCATCCTATGAAAGCCCTTATCGTGTTCTCATGGCTGATGACCTTTTACCGCTGCTAGAAGATGAACGGGTCTTAGGTCTGGCCGAGATGATGAATATGCCGGGTGTCTTGAATGCTGATGAACAGGTTCTGGCCAAAATCACTGCTACCCAACAACATAACCTGGTCGTCGATGGGCATGCTCCTGGATTGTCTGGTCCTGATCTTTGTGCATACGTAACTGCTGGCGTTATGTCCGACCACGAATGTACTACGCTTGAAGAAGCCCGCCAGCGTATTCGACTGGGGATGTGGCTGATGATACGTGAAGGCTCGGCTGCTTGTAATCTCGATGCCCTGCTCCCACTGGTCAAAGAATTGCATCCGCCGCGTGCCTTCTTTGTTACCGATGATCGTGATCCCCTGGACCTGACTACACGTGGGCACATTGACTCGATGGTGCGCCGCGCTATCGAGCTTGGACTTGATGCTGTCGAGGCTATTCGCCTTGCATCCTATAATACTGCCCAGTATTTTCGCCTCTATAATCGTGGAGCTATCGCGCCTGGCTTTGTTGCGGACCTCGTTCTACTTGATGACCTGGATGCATTTCAGGTCGAATCGGTGTATAAAGATGGTGTCCTGGTGGCTCAGAATGGTCAGCTGCTGGTTGATGTGCCCACTATGGCACTTACAGGCGTTACTAACACTGTACATATTGGTAACATACGTGAAGATGACTTGCGCATACCCGGGCAACCAGGCCTGGTTGAAGTTGTAGGGATCGAGCCTGGACAGATTACCACCAGGCATCTACAAGCAGAAGCCCTTGTCCGTGATGGCGAGATTATGGCCGATCCCTCGCGTGATCTGCTAAAGCTCGCGGTCATTGAGCGGCATCACGCCAGTGGACATGTCGGTTTGGGCCTGGTCAAGGGTTTTGGTCTGCGTAAGGGAGCGTTGGCATCCAGCGTTGCCCATGATGCTCATAACCTGGTTATTGCAGGCGTCCGCGATAGCGATATTCTCAAAGCGGCGTATACCCTGCAGGAGATGGGAGGTGGCTTTGCCTGTGTCGTCGATGGTGAAGTGCTTGCCAGCGTGCCATTGCCCTATGGCGGACTGGTCTCACCGCTGCCTGCTGCTGAGCTTGTTGAGCAACTGCGCAAGCTCGATGCTGTTGCTGAAGAACTGGGTTGTGTCCTCGATCACCCGTTTATGACACTCAGTTTTCTCTCACTCTCGGTTATACCCTCCCTAAAACTGACTGATCAAGGTTTGATTGATGTTGAAACGTTTACATTGCTGCCGCTACAGAGGTGAGGTATCATGCTGTTAAATCTTTTTGAATATCATTGGGCGGAGCATTTAGATGATGCATTGATGTTGCTTTCACGCACAGATGTAAAGACCGTTCCGCTTGCGGGCGGCACTTATTTGCTTGGTCACAAAGATGATAGTATTCAGGCTGTTGTTGATCTGCGCGATCTCCAACTGGCCTATATCTCCGAAGATGCTCAAAGTATCCATATTGGTGCGATGACTACTCTACAAGGTATGGTAGAATCGCCCGTGTTAAAAAATTTCGCAGCTGGCCTGCTGGTCCGAGCAGCGCTAGCCTCGTCTTTCTCACGCCTGATCCGCAACAGTGCGACCATAGGTGGTACGCTTGGTGCCTGGAACGCTTCGCAAGCCGATCTACTGACTGCGCTTGCCGTGACGGATGCGGCCGTTGTCATGCGTTCTGGCTCTAAAACACAGGTCAATCTCAGCGGTGGTACAGTGGAGCATCCAGGTCTATCCCTGTCTGGCGTTACTTATAAAGGCAAACAAGAGCGGCGTGTTCCCTTTACATCTTTCAATAGCGAACGCCGTCCCAGCGAACTGATCATCGAAATTGTTGTTCCTCGTCCGGCTGCTAGCTGCGGGGCGTCATTCATGCGTGTGGGACGAACTCCAACCGATGTGGCTCTCTTAAATGCTGCGTGCCTTGTGCAAATAAAGGATGACACCTATCAGCGCGTACGCCTGGCTTTGGGAGGCGTCAATATGGAGCCTGTGCATCTGCAGGCGTTTGAAAGACAGCTTGAAGGACAACCCATTATCAACTTCGCCAGCCCTTCTCAACAGCTAATGAATGCCTTACAGGAAAGTATGGCGAATTTCCGTCCGCCGTCTGATTTCAGGGCGAGTAACGCGTATCGCTGGATCAGTGGTAGAAATCTTGCTTATCGTGTATTTGAAGAGGCTACCAACGTTGCGCGCTGGCAAAACCGTATTGCGTCTGAAGGGGGCATGTAAAGATATGGAACTGGAACTACGTATTAATGGAATGATCAAAAGCCTGGAAGTTGCTCCCAATGAAGCATTAATGACGGTGCTGCGCCAGGAAGGTTATTTTGGTGTCAAGCATGGCTGTGAGACAGGCGAATGTGGTGCCTGCACTGTCCTGGTTGACGGTGTACCGCGCCCAAGCTGTGTTATGCTCGCGGCACAGGCTGGGGGCTGTACACTTACTACTGTTGAGAGCCTGGGATCTGCCCGTAAACTTCATCCACTACAAGAAGCCTTTGTGGATACAGGGGCTATCCAGTGTGGCTTCTGTACTCCCGGTATGCTGCTTTCTGCTCAAGCACTGCTGAAAAGCAATCCGCGTCCGTCTGAAGAGGAGGTGCGTGATGCTTTATCTGGTAATCTCTGTCGCTGCACTGGTTATGTGAAGCCTGTCCAGGCTGTCTTGCGCGCTGCCGCCATTCTGCGCGGTGAGACGGTAGCCCCCATCAGTAGTCCAGGCTCCAATGAAAACTTTAAGGCCTGGGACCCTGGTCGTTCTCCTTTAGAGTATGCCGAATACGGTGCAGGTAACCCCGCTGATGGAGGCAATGCAAGGCCGCCATTTACACCTCCAGATACTTCTGGAGGCACAGCTACACTTGTTGATACACGCACCTCAACCGATCTCAGTATTGTGGGCAAGCCTGAGCGCAAAGTGGATGCCGTCAAGCTCGTGACCGGCAAACCCGCTTTCGTTGACGACATTGAACTGCGTGACATGCTGCATGGACGCCTCCTGACCAGTCCCCATGCTCATGCTATTATTCGCGATATAGATGCTTCTGAGGCGCGAGCACTTCCTGGCGTTCATGCTGTGTTGACATATAAAGATGTTCCGCGCGTTCCGTATACCACCGCCGGACAATCCTGGCCAGAGCCAGGGCCACATGATCAGTACTGCCTGGACTATATGGTCCGTTTTGTTGGTGATCGTGTCGCAGCAGTAGCGGCTGAAACACCCGAACTTGCTGAGCAAGCCTTAAGCTTAATTAAGGTCAATTACGAAGTCCTGCCGGCTGTCCTTGATCCGCGCCAGTCCATGAATCCCAACGCGCCACGTATTCACCCCGAACCGGAGTCGTATCGTATTCACGATGCCACGCGCAATATTGCCGCTCATCTCCATGCCGAGGTGGGTAACGTTGAGCGTGGCTTTGCAGAGTCTGACCTGGTTGTTGAAGGAGAATATATTGTTCCGCAGGTGCAGCAGACGCCCATTGAAAATCATATCGTCATCACTTACTGGGATGAAGATGACCGCCTGGTAGTACGTACCAGTACGCAGGTACCCTACCATGTACGCCGTATTATCTCACCGGTCATTGGCCTGTCTCCGCGGCGCATTCGTGTCGTCAAGCCGCGTATTGGGGGCGGCTTCGGGGTCAAGCAAGAGGTTCTGCTCGAAGATATCTGTGCCTTGCTGACCATTGCCACAGATCGACCGGTCAAGCTGGAATTTTCACGCGCTGAAGAGTTCCGCAGTAGCCGTTCACGCCATCCACAGATTTTGCGTATGAAAACTGGGGTCAAGCGGGATGGCACTATTATCGCCAATCAAATGACGCTGCTCGCCAATACGGGAGCTTATGGCACTCATTCGCTTACCGTGCAGAGTAATACTGGCTCGAAAACTTTGCCCCTTTATCCTTGTCCCAACATTCGTTTTGAGGCCGAAGTCGTCTACACCAATCTTCCGCCAGCGGGAGCTTTTCGTGGCTATGGCGTACCCCAGGGTTTCTTTGCCCTGGAAAGTCATATCGACGAGATAGCCAGGCAGCTAGGTATGGACGCACTGCAACTACGCCGCAAGAACTGGCTGAAAGAAGGCGATGAAAATCCCCTGGCTCAGGCCCTTGGTGAGGGCAAAGAGGGGCACGTCCAGATCATCGAAAGCTGTGGTCTTCCTCAATGCTTGCAGATTGTAGAAGATAAGCTCAACTGGCAGGAGAAGCGCGGCAAGGGTGGTACAGGTCGCTTCCGCCATGGAGTTGGCGTCGCCCTGGCAATGCACGGCACGGCCATCCCCGGTCTCGATATGGGAGGAGCCAGTATCAAGCTCAATGATGATGGTTCATTCAATGTCCTGGTGGGTGCCACTGATATTGGTACCGGCTCGGATACTGTCATTGCCCAGATTGCCGCCGAAGTTTTGGGGGTACGCATGGAAGATATCGTTATTCACTCTTCCGACACCGACTTTGCCCCCTTTGACACAGGAGCCTATGCTTCCTCTACAACCTATATCAGCGGTGGCGCAACGAAAAAAGCGGCTGAGCAGGTGCGTATGCAAATCCTGGATGTTGCGGGTCGCATGCTCAAGGCTGATCCTGCCAGCCTGACCATTAACAACCGTATTATCACCGCTCCCAGCGGGCAAACCGTCACTGTCTCGCAGGTTGCTTTGCACTCCTTGCATGTTGAGAACCAGCAGCAGATCATGTCGACCGCTTCCTGGATGAGCTACAATTCGCCTCCACCTTTTGCTGCGCAGGGGGCAGAGGTAGAGGTAGATACAGAGACAGGTGTCGTGCGCGTCGTCAAAGCGATCTCAGCCGTTGATGCCGGACGCGTCGTTAATCCCATCATGGCTGAAGGTCAAATCGAGGGCGGCTCAACCCAGGCACTGGGCTATGGTGTCTGCGAGGAGATGGTATACGATCAGCAGGGAGCCTTGCTCACGACCAATCTCAGCGACTATCGCATCTACAGCGCCGTAGATATGCCACACATGGAGTCGTATTTAGTTGAGACACACGACCCTTTCGGACCTTTTGGCGTCAAAGCTATCGCTGAAATACCCATCGATGGCATGGCCCCGGCCGTTGCCAACGCTGTGGCTGATGCCATTGGCATACGTATAAACCAGATACCGCTCACACCCGAACGTGTTTTGCGTGCCATTCACGCTCAAACACAAAACGCACAGCGCTAAATGGTAAGGACCTTAAGGAGATTTATCGCATGGTCAATTGGAATCGACGTGCACATATCGTTGAAAGCATTCTTGATACAGCTACCATGACCCCGATGGTGCGCCTGCATCGCGTAGTTGGCGATGTCAAACCAACCATCGTAGCCAAGATCGAATATTTTAGCCCAAGTGGCAGCGTCAAAGATCGTATTTTACCCTTTCTCGTTGCGGAGGCCGAGCGACGTGGTGACCTGCGCCCGGGTATGAGCATTATCGAGGGAACTACTGGCAATACAGGCATTGCAACCTCGTGCGTGGGAGCTGCAAAGGGTTATCCTGTCGTTATCGTCATGCCCGAAGGGATGAGCGATGAGCGCAAGAAAACCATTCGCGCCTATGGCGCCGAACTGGTACTCACCCCTGGCGCTGAAAGCGACGTAGACCTGGTGATTGACAAGGTCAAAGAACTCAAAGCGTCTGCCCCTGGCAAATATTGGGAGGTAGGTCAGTTCGTCAACATCGATAATATTGAGGCCCACTATCGTACGACCGGGCCGGAAATCTGGGAACAGACGGAAGGCAAGATTGGCGCTCTTGTGCTTTCGCAGGGTACCGGAGGCACGGTCACCGGTGCATCTAAGTACCTGAAACAGCAGAATCCCAACATTAAAGTATTCGCCGCGGAACCCGATGAATGCGACATCCTGGCGGGTGGATCGTGGGGCGCTCATAAAATTGAGGGCATCGGCGATGGCTTTATTCCCGAAGTGCTACAGGTAGCATACCTGGATGGCGTTGTTACCACAACCTCTGATGAAGCCCTGGAGATGGCTCGCCGCCTGGCACGCGAAGAGGGTATCTTCTGTGGTATCTCCTCAGGCTGTAATGTTGCCGCTGCCTTGAAAGTGGCCCGGCGCTATCCGGATATTGGTATGATCGTTACGCTTATCAACGATAATGGTTTGCGCTACTTCTCAACGGAATTGTGTGGTGTGACGACAGATCTTGAAGTGCCGGACCGTGAACATCCCATCAGTGATGCAGACAAAGCCAAATTGGCGAGCGTCAAACTTGAGATCATTCGCTAAATAGGAACCCCGCAAGGGGATGCCCCCATAGGCGCGGACTTTAGGGCCAAGGCGACCGCGCGGGCCAGGGCACCCGCAAGGGATGCCCCTACTATACACGAAAGCGCCTCTCAAGCCGCATCGTGTATAGTAGGGGCGGGGCTTGCCCCCGCCCTGGGACACCGCCCTGCTTGTGAATACCTACCACTGATCATGACCTGGGTTATTAGACGTGAAATAAAATATATGAACACACTCAATCATATCAAACATCTACAATGCGTTCTTTGTGGAACCTCCTATGATCCCGCCGAAGTAGTATATACCTGTCCAGCTTGCGGGCCATCAGGCGTGCTGGCAGTCCATTATGACTACGAGCAGATCGCGCCCCATATCAGCCGTACTCAACTGGCACAAAATCATGAGCAAAGCATGTGGCGCTTTCGCCCACTGCTGCCTATTTCATATAGCCATGTAGATACACCTCCACTTGCTGTAGGTGGGACGCCCCTGTATCCGGTTAACCGGCTGCGTCGTTATCTTGGCATGCACGATCTCTGGCTGAAAGATGATACACGTAATCCAAGCGCCTCGCTGAAAGATCGCGCCAGTATTATCGCTGTTATGCGGGCAGAGGGAAAAATCGTAGCCTGCGCGTCCACAGGTAATGCTGCCTCATCCCTGGCTGTACAGGCTGCTTCACTTGGTCTAGCGTGTTATATCTTTGTGCCGCACAATGCCCCCCGAGCTAAAATCATTCAATTGCTTATGTGCGGTGCCCATGTTTTTGCTGTGCAGGGTAGCTATGATGATGCCTTTGACCTGTGCATTAAGGCATGTCACAGCTTTGGTTGGTATAACCGCAATACAGGCTATAACCCCTACCTGGTAGAGGGCAAAAAGACTGTCGGCCTGGAGATCGCCGAACAATTGCAGTGGCAGGTGCCGGATACTGTACTTGTCCCTACCGGCGATGGATGCATCATCAGTGGTGTGTATCGTGGTTTTGAGGACTTCTATCACCTGGGAATGATCGGCCGCATTCCGCGCCTGGTTGCCATTCAGGCCGAAGGCTCTCCTGCTATCGCCCGCGCTCTAGCAGGAGATGGTATCGTGCGTCCCTATCCGGCTCATACGATTGCCGATGGTATCTGTGTTGGCATGCCGCGCAATGGAGCTATGGCCGTCCAGCATATTCGTGCCAGTGGTGGTTTTGGCATAACCGTCAGCGACGCAGAAATTCTGGCTGCACAGAAGGGATTGGCGCGACTAACGGGTGTTTTTGCTGAACCCTCGGGTGCTGCGAGTTATGCCGGTCTCTTGCGCCTGCTTGAGGAAGGCAAAATTGCCCACGATGAGTGCGTCGTCCTACTTGTAACCGGTAGTGGCCTCAAAAGCATTGATGCCATAGCAGAAACCGCAGGCAGCGTGATACTTATTGAGAAAGGCGCAGAGGGTATGTCTATGGTGGAACGAGTGGTGCGCTCTGGTTTGAGGTAGCGAAGAGGATCTAATGAAAGGATAGGAAACCCATGTCAGACATCCTTATAGGTAACGGAACTGTGGTCACGCTTGACGCAGATAACCAGTTGATCGAACATGGAGCCGTCCTTGTCCACGGAGATCGCGTCGCGGCTATTGGCGCTAGTAGCGCCCTGCGCCAGCAGTATCCTATTGCTCAGTATGTCGATGCCAATGGGGGTCTGATCATGCCAGGATTTCTCTGTACGCACACGCACTTTTATAGTGCGTTAGCGCGCGGTATGGCAATTCCCGGCGAAGCGCCACGTAACTTTCCCGAAATCCTTGAACGCCTGTGGTGGCGCCTGGATAAACAACTCACCCTGGAAGATACGCGTGCCAGCGCAGAGCTTTTCATGGCTGACGCCATTCGCCATGGCACAACCTGCGTGGTTGACCATCATGCCAGTCCCAACGCTGTCGATGGCAGCCTTGATATCATTGCTGATGTGGTGGAGCAGGCTGGCATACGTGCCTGTCTCGCTTACGAAGTCTCAGATCGCGATGGTTCGGCGGTTATTGAGGCGGGTATCCGCGAAAATGAACGTTTCATCCGCTCACTGCGTGTGCAGCGCCGTCAACAAGCGGAGGAGGGTAGAATCGCCGCCAGTTATGGCCTGCATGCCTCCTTTACGCTTAGCCCTGCTACGCTAGAGCGTTGCGCCGCAGGGGGAGCCGACCTGGGCGTAGGCTTTCATATTCATGTCGCCGAAGATAGCTCAGATGAAGACGACAGCCTGGCGAGCTATGCCCAACGTGTTGCCGAGCGCCTGGAAGCTAACGCTATCCTCGGGCCGCTCAGCATTGCCGCTCACTGCGTCCACGTCAACAGTGGTGAAATCGGTCGTTTGGCAGCTACTCACACTCACAGCGTGCATAATCCTCGCTCAAATATGAACAATGCCGTTGGACGAGCTCCTGTTGAGGAGATGCTGCGCGCGGGCGTTAATGTTGGCCTGGGCAACGATGGCTTTAGTATGAACATGATGCAGGAGATGAAAGCAGCCTACCTGATGCTTTAGTATGAACATGATGCAGGAGATGAAAGCAGCCTACCTGATACATAAGTTAGTCCTGAGCGATCCTCGTGTCATGCCAGGCGACGTGGTGTTGCAGATGGCATTTTCACGTAACGCCCAGATCATAAAAGCCGTTTTCAGTCCCTTCAGCTCTGATTTCCCTACGGTAGGAGTATTGAAAGTGGGGGCTGCCGCAGATCTTGTGCTGCTTGATTATCTACCGCCGACGCCGCTTAGTAGTGGCAATTTCCCCTGGCACCTGATTTTTGGTATGGATGCTCAACATGTTAACTCAACTATGGTTGCCGGGCGTTGGCTCATGCGTGAACGGCAATTGCTTACCATTGATGAAGCGCGTATCCATGCCCGGGCCAGGGAACTCTCACAGGCCCTATGGCAAAGAATATAAAGAGTCCCTTATGTGAATATAGAATACCTTTTTATATAGCAAGTTTTTTCTTGAATGAGGAGTAATACTGTT
>WNFM01066583.1_pt1 | contig 16235 bp, 15 predicted proteins | sample 5400271 | NCBI WGS metagenome assembly WNFM01 (sample SAMN13153352, study PRJNA577476) | soil metagenome | isolation source: 60 cm saprolite on Douglas fir-dominated hillslope | place: USA:California | collected 2013-09-17
GAACCCGGAGGGCCAAAATCCTCCATCACTGGCACAGCACGGTTCATGCTGGCGATTCTTCTACATCGCCACCACTCTCCTTTCAGGACGCACTACAGATCGAGCCGTACGCGTGCCTTTAAGGGATCTTGCTGCGACTACTCATCGTGGTCGGCGGAGGCCGGGACCAGGGAACAGCCGGTCCGTGGCGTCAACTCCAGTGCGTATCACTGGCCGCAACTCGTGCCTCGTTCCTCGTGCCGCCGCGCGCCCTCCGCTATCGCCGCGTCCACATCGCCCCGCTCGGCCAGCCGGCCAGCGCGCTCCGCCGCGCCTCTTGTACTAGCTCCGACGCTTGGCCCTCGAAGCGGGCGATGTCTTCCTCGACGGCCGCGACCGCGCCGAGCAGGCGGCGGACCGTTTCGGCGACGGCCTCGTGCGCAGGCGTGACCGACGACGCGGCCCTGGTTCAGCGTCTCGACGATCCGGGCCCCGCCGCTCGCCCAAGCGAGCCGGTCAAGCGGCGTTTCGAGGATCTCCGCGCGCCTGAGCCTGGGCGAACCGGACCGGTCGGCCTCGATCCTCAGCCCGCCCGACCGTCTGCTGGTGCCAGGGATGGCCGCGTGAGGACATGGCCTCGGCTAGCTGGCGTCGGGATACTCAGTGGCTGGTGACTGGATCGCGTAGCCCCAAAAGGCTGAGCGCCCCGCTGGCCCTGGGGAGGGGGTCGGCGGGCGCTCCACGCTTTGGCGGTCGTGGAGTAAGTCTTCAGCATCTCACGTTGACTTCGGCTGGCCATGGCTCTCCAGCGGGCTGGCTAACGGAATCTGGTTATGTTAGTCAACTGACTCTCACCGGTTGAGCATGATCAGCGTCGCGCCGTACGGGTCCTGGCGCTTATGTGAGCGCGGCAGGCTACTGGACGACGGTGAAAACGGTTGCCTGGTTGTCCTGCAGGTCAGGATCGAACGTGTTGCTAGACACCTTGACGGTGTCGGAGATGGTGACGCCTTTAGGCGCAACGACCAGCACGACGATCTGCAACTTCACGGAGCTCCCGGCCGCGAACGATCCAAGGGAGCACTTGACCGTTCCTGTCGAGCCGACCGCCGGTGTCGTGCAACTTGATCCGGCTGGGGCGAACAAGGACTGGAACTGCACGTTGGACGGGAGCTGGTCGGCGGCAACTATCCCCGAAGCGGTGGAAGGACCGGCGTTGGGTTCGGCGCGCCGCCGATGGACACGTTCAGGTCCGCTGCCGGGCTGCCGGAGCCGGAGAGCGCGACCGTCGCGATACCGCCATCGCTCTTGATGGTGAGCGTTCCGCCGGCTGGCCCGGTGCTGGTCGGCGCGAACTGCACGCCGATCTGGCAGCTGCCGCCAGGGGAGATGGCGGTTCCCCCGGTGCACCCGTCAGCCGAGACTGTGAACGGCCCGCTGACGCTGGTACCTGCCACTGTCAGGTCGCTGGTGCCGGAGTTGGTCACCGTGACGCTCTGCGGGCTGCTGATCGTCCCGATCGGAACCGTGCCGAATGCGAGACTGCCCGGGCTGACCGCGATCGCCGGGGCAACTCCGGTGCCAGACAGCGCGACCGTATCCGGGCTGGACGCTGCGTTGCTCGTGATGGTCAGGGTGCCAGAACGGGTCCCCGTAGCGGTCGGCGAGAAGGTCACGGCGATGGCGCAGGCCTGGCCAGGCAGCACCGGCTGCGCGGTGCAGCCGGTCGCGTCCGCCGTGAAGTCACCCGATGCCGTGGCATCCCGCACGGTCAGGCTGGTGGTACCGGTGTTGGCAACGGCAATCGTCTCGGGCTGGCTGGTCGTGCCGACGGCCTGCTTGCCGAAGTCCAGGCTCGTCGAGGAGAGGCTCACCTGCGGGTTGATGCCGGTGCCGGTCAGCGGCAGCGTCTGCGTGCCGTCGATCGAGGTGTTGTTCACGGCGAGCTTGGCCGTCCGGTCCCCGGTCGCGGACGGGGTGAAGGCGATGTCGACCGTGCAGGAGCCGCCTGCCGGCACCTTGAACCCCGAGGGGGTGTTGGCGCACGTGAGCGACGCGAGGTCGGCAGTGAAGTCCGCGGCGTTCTGACCGCCTATCTCGATGTCGGTGATGAAGGTGTCGTCCGTCCCCGTATTGGCGAACTTCACGGTCAGCGTCTTGGATGTTCCGGCCAGCACGTCGCCGAAGTCGAGCGGGTCCGGCGTGAGGGCCAGGTGAGCATCAGGCAGCAGGATGGGCGAGGTCGTACCGGAGAGCGTGGCGCGCGCCCCGCCGTTGAGCAGGAACTGCAGCAAGCTGGGCAGCGCGGGGTCGCACACCGGACTGGTGACATCACCGGCTAGCGACACGGCGCCGGTCTGATCGTCGTACGGCACGCCCGGCGGGTCCGTGGTCATCGTCACGGAGACGTGGTCCGCCGGTGCGCTACCGCCGATAGTGCACGTTCCGCTGTATTGCGACGAGCCATCGACCGAGATGGTGAACGACGTGCTCGCGAACAGCGATGTCGTGAGGCTGGCTGCCCCGGTGGCCGGATCTAGCGTGCCGGACAAGGACGTGGTGTCGACCGTAGCGGTGCCGGTCACGCTGACCTGCCCCAGCAAGGGCACGTCCTGGCTGAAGCTGAACGGCTCGTCGGTAAGTTGCAGGCTGCTCTGCGGAATCGAGATCGCGCCGCTCGCGTCGATCTGCCCGTCCATCGAGCCGGTAGGGAACGGGAACGTCAGCAGCCCGACCTGGAGGGAAGCGCTGGTCGTCGAGAACGTGAAGCTTCCCGGGTTGCCCACGTTGGCTGATGCGACCCCCGGTGCCAGCAGCACGCCAGCGGCCGCCAGGCAGGCGACGCTCAGCGTCCGCGCCGCCAGCGTTGTCCTGATTCTGTGTCGCATCGTCAGCCTTTCGGGGCAGCGGGTTCGTCCGGCGATGCCCGCGACCTGAAGGGACGATAGGGCTAGTCTGGCGAGGAAAGTATCCGGTATTTCCCTACGTTTGAATGACGGCCTGGAGCGGCGCTACAGGGTTTCGCGCTCCGTGCTCGCCAAGCATGCGCCGAGTTCGGCACGCGAGCGGATGCCGAGCTTGCGGTAAACGCGGGCGAGGTTAGCTTCGACCGTCTTGGGACTGATGAACAGCCGCGCGGCGACCTGCCGGTTCGTCAGCCCGGACGCGGCAAGAGCGGCTACGAGCTTTTCTGACCCGGTGAGTCCCTCACCTGGCCGACGCGCGGCTGCGCGGTCGAGTTCGGCGCGGGCACGCTCGGCCCAGCGCCGCGCGCCGGCCGCTTCAAAAAGTTCCAAGGCCCCCCTGCAGAGGTCGCAGGCCGGTCGTCTCCGCCTGCTGCGGCGCTCGATCTCCCCCGCCACGAGCAGGGTTCGCGCGTATTCGAGCCGCAACTCAAGGCGCTCTGCGCCGCGGCAGGCATCGCGGCAGCGCCCCGCCTGCGCCAGGGCCCAGCCGCGCCGCAGCCGCCGGGCCGCCTGCTCCAGCATCCCGATCAGCCGCTCGGCCCGGTCGAGCTGGCCCAGACCAACCAGGGACTCGATGCCATCGGCCAGGAACATCACCAGAACAGGCTCCGTTACGCCTTCTTGCTCGACGTGCTCAATGGCCGGGGCCAGCGCCGCGTAAGCCGCGGCGGGATCGCGCCCGGAGAGCGCCAGCACGGCCAGCGACCAGCCCGCCCATACCGCCCCGATCCCGTAGCCCGTCTCGGCTGCCAAGGCGAAAGCCTCGCCGGCTCGATCGCGCGCCGTGCCGGCGTCGCCGGCGAAGGCTGGCGGCACCGAGCCGAGCGCGAGCGCCGCGCAGCGCATCGAAGCCATACCGGTCCTCGCGACGATGCCCAGCGCCTCCTCCGCGAACCTGGCAGCGGCGTCGAGGTTGCCCCGCCAGCTCTCCGCCCAGCCCAGGCACGCCGAGACGTAGGGGAGGTCGCTGTCCTCGCCTCGATCGAGTATCCGCTGCCTCAGGTCCCCGAGCAGCCTGCAGGCACATTCCAGCTGGCCGGTATAGAGCGTCAGGAGACCGGCAATGAGGCTGGGCCGCAGCTCGACAGTGGTCTGCCGCTGCCGGTCTTCGAGGCTGAGCGCGCGCTCGACTTCCGCCTCATCGATGCCTCGTCCCAGCAGGAAGCCGACCATCGATGACACGGCGATGGCTTCGGCGAGCCGCGGCCCGTCGCCGAGTTGCTCGGCCAGTGCGAGCGCTCGACGGGCATGCGGCTCGGCTCCGGCGAAGTCGCCTGCCGCGTTGGACGCATACGCGAGATGCAGCTCAATCGCCGAGACCAGAGAAGCGTCGCCGGCACCGTGCTCAAGCGCCTGCGCGAACAGCTCGACCGCCTGGGGAAAGCTCTGCTCGTGGTAGCAGATCTCGCCAAGCATGCGGAGCGCGTCGGCGCGGATCGGCCCCGTCGGCGCCTCCCGCAGAACGGCCTCGAGCAGCTCGCGCGCGCCAGGCAGCTCGCCGGCATGGTAGCGGTACTCGGCGGCCCGGACCCTGCGCTGCTGAACGTCTGACGTCTTGTCAGGCGGCGTCAGCTCGAGGGCCTGCTCGGTAAGGTCGAACGCCGCCTCGGGCGCTCCCCGCGCGCGGGCGTGCTCTGCGGCCGCGTCGAGAATCGCTGCCAGCTCGCCGTCGGGCGCCTCGGCGGCCAGGGCGAGATGCCAGGCGCGCTCCTCAACGTCGTCGAGCACCGCAGCCAGGCGCGCATGTACCTGGCGCCGTTCCCCTGGTATGGCGGACGAGTATACGGCCGAGGCGAACAAAGGGTGGCTGAAGCGGACTGCAGCGCCGGTCACCTCGACGATCCCGGCAGCGGCCGCTTGTTCGAGCGCCCGGCGCGACTGGCCGGACGCCGCGCCCATTCCCGCCGCCACAAGCCCGACCGTCGGGGAGCGGAGCACCGCAGCGGGCAGCAGCGCGCGGCGCGCCCGATCGGGAAGCGGCGCGAGTCGGGCGGCCACGATCCCGCTAAGGTTGCCGGGGATTGGCACCACGGCCTGCCCATGCGGCCGCGGGTGACGGGAGAGTGAGCGCGCCACTTCCACCGCGTAAAACGGATTCCCGCCTGCCACCTGTCCGATCTGGGCCAGTGCCCGGCGCGAAAGGCTCCGGCCGAGCCTGACCTCGACGATCCGGCGCAGATCCGTCGTGCCGAGCGGTCCTAGGGTGCGCCTGTCAGCCAGGCTCTCCGGCAGCGCAAACACGAGATCGTGACCAGGTTCGTGCTCGGAGCCGATGCGCTCGCAGATCAGCAGCCCGACCGGCATCCCGCCAAGCCGACGGGCCGCGAATGCCAGCACTCGAGCGGACGGGCGGTCAAGCCATTGCAGGTCATCGATTGCGACAATCACCGGACCTGCACGGGACATTTCCGTCAGGATGCCGACGGTCGCCGCCCCTACCGCGCGCTGGTCAAGGCGGCGTCCTCCGGCATCTTCGCGCAGCAGCGCCACCGCGAGCGCGTGCCGCTGCGGCTCAGGCAGCCGGGCCACTACGCCGACGGGCACCGATCCGAGCAGGTCGGCCAGCGCCGCGAACGCGAGCCGTGCCTCGGCTGCGGCGGGCCGCGCCGACAGGACTTCCATGGACCGCTCGCGGGCTTGTCCGATGACGTAGGTCCACAGCGTTGTCTTGCCGATCCCGGGCTCACCCGCGAAGACGAGACCGGCGGGGCGGGCTGCCATGGCCCCCAGGAACGCCGCCGCAGCCTGCAGGTCCTCGTCGCGGCCGACAACCTGATCGGACATGATTGAACTGTGGCACCGCGCTTGCGTGCGGTAAAGCCGAAAATGGCCACCGCGCTGAGCGGCGGATCTCCGCGCCGTCTCCACGCGCTCTGCAGACGTACTCCAACGGACGGGACTCAGCTGGACGCACTGGCGCAAAAGGGCTTCGGGGAGGGCGTCAATGCCAACGGGATTCATCGACAAGCTGCCAGGCGGAATCGCTGTCGTCCATTTGCCTGCCGAGCAGCAATGGGGCGATGTTGACCTTGACAGCCCAGCCAAGGGATGCGGGCACACGACGGAGGGCACGAGCCTTCCGTCTTATGGATCAGGTCAGGCGAATGCGCCGACGTTCACGGTCGGCCCGGAGAAAGTGTGGCAGCACCGTGCCCTGGGGAAAGTCTGCGGCACCGTTGCAGAACCTTACCGGCGACACTGAGACCAACCGGCTGATCCGGATACAGTGCTGATGAACGGCGGCGATGTTGGTCGCGGTAAGGTGGGCACGCCTCGATCCTTGCCCCACCGGCGCAAGTCGTCTTTGGCCCGTTCGAGCTCGGCGTCGGAGATCACGCCCGCGTCGTGCGCCCGCTTGGCCGCGATCATCCGCTTCGCGGGGTGCTGCCGCTCGGGCGGAGCATCGGCCGGGGTGCCGTAGTGCGGTCGCAGCCCTCACTGATCGCGTAGGTGATCTCCTCGTCGTCAAACGGCAGGATCCGGCGGATGGCGACGTGCTGCCCGGCCTCGGGCACGACCCCGCCGAGCGCGCGCGCCGGATAGCGGCCGGAGTAGACGAACGACTCTGCCCAGCCGTAGTGGATCTCCAAGGCAAGCGTGACAAAACCGCTGCGCTCGCGCCTGACGGCCAGGATCAGCGGTCGCAATGGCAGTGACCTGCATGGCCACAAGCATGGACATGGACGGATCGTACGGCGAGCCATGCGGCTCGGCCACCGATCGTCTGACGATCACCAGCCTCTATCAGGGCGTCTGGTGACGGGACGCATCGAGATGCGGTGTGGCCTTGACAGCAGGCCGGGCGGCTCGACGATTCAGGGGCCGGAGGGCGCGGGCGTCAATTGTCGACGGTGCGCGGCGGGCCCTACGGTATTGAACGAATCCGCTTAACACATCAGGTTGCGCGGCCGATCGGCCTGGCCTACCGCTCCCTTGATGCTTTTGAAAGTGAGCCACCTGGCCGACCATAAAGAGCCGTAAGCGTGCGGCAATGATTCCGCACTCAAGCCCGGCCGCTGCGCGGCCGGTCAGTGTCTCTATCACGCTGAGTGACGGGCAGTTGCCCGTTGGGTGCGTCCTGTGCATTCTGAGCGTTCGAACCGTTCACTGACCCGTTCCACGAAAGCGACAAAATGGACCGGCAAGGTTTTCGAAAGTTCAAGTTCCCTCACTACCTGGGACCCGCCTGTCGGAATCGAACCGACGACCTGTTCATTACGAGAAACATGGCCGGCCGCACCAGGAGCACTGCCTGCACAGACAGCGCAGCCGGATGCTCAGAATGCCCTTGATGCACCCGGTGCACGAACTGCTTGTTCCACGACTCGTTCCACGCGGCTGTCGGACGCCTAACACATTTTGCGTCACGCTGAGTAGCGGCGCATCGGGTCACCCCGTCCAGGACAGGTTCAGCTCGGCGTTCAGCTGGCCCTGGCGGTGAGCTGGGAAACCCGCTGCGGGCTGATGCCGAGCAGCGCGGCGACATCGCGGACGGACAGTCCGCGGGCAACGAGTTGGACGGCCACCTGACCGGTCCGGGCCGCGGCCGCCGCCGCGAGCTCATCGGCCTCGCGACGCAGTCGCCGCACTTCCAGCGTCGTCGCATCAAGCTCCGGGTCACCGGTGCGGTAGCGGTACTCGATCGCGAGTCCCGCCATCGCCTCGTCCGGCAGATCCGCAGCCAGGACGATCACCTCCCGCACCGCCTGATCCAGGCCCGGCAAGCTCCGCGCGAACGTGTGTGCCCCTTCCAGCCCGCGCACATCCGCCAGCCAGATCCCGTCCTCGCGGGTCACCACCACCACGTAAGCCTGCCCGCTCACCTCAGCCACCCTTCCCCCAACGCAGGCCGCAGGTCACGCTCGATCGCTCGCAGCGTGCCCAGCGGGATATCGCCCTTATGCTGAGGTACGCTCGTAGCCACGTGCGCCTCCTTGCCCGCAGCATCCCGGTACGTCACCACATACCGCCGGTGCGAGCCGACCTGCCGTGCCATCAACCCGCCCAGCCGCTCGATCCTGCGGTTGACCTCGCGCGCCCTCACTACGGTATATCTAGCGACTAGACACTTCAACTGTCAAGCCGGTAGACAGAGTCACGGACGGGTGAGTGTCGCCAGATGATTTGGCCCCACAGGGTCCAGCCGGTCAGCAGGTCAGGTACCCAGCCACTAGGATCCGGCCAGCCATACAAGCGCCATTCCGCCGCGATGCCGACCGCCGCCCCGACAGGCCATAGCACACGCCGGGCCCGCCGAGCACGAACGTTAGCGGATGAGCGCTGCCAGCGCAGCGCCCGACAGCCCGTTTCGCGAGGAAGCCGCGCACCGGCGCCGCGTCGATGCGGGGACCGTACGCGGCGGCATCGCTGTTGGAGATCAGCACGACCTGGGGCGGTGCCGGAGCGGCCGCCAGCCGCTCGGCGACCGCGAAGCCGTCCAGGCCGGGAAGCTGGACATCCAGCAGCACCACATCCGGCTGCAGCCGCGCCACCTCCGTCATCGCCGCGGCCCCGTCCGCAGCGCTCCCGAGTACGCTAAATCCTTCCGCCTCAACAGAGCGCGCGCCGACTCGCGGAATCCGGCATGGTCGTCCACGATCAGCACGGTCCTGCGCACAGGCCGATCGTCGCAGAAACGAGCCGCAGGCGCATTGTGGCCAGCACGAACCGCCGCCGCGCGATTTCCGTGCAGGCACGGACCGCGAACTGTGGCCTGCCCGGATTCGCGGGCGCCCGGAGACTCCTAGCGTTGCGGCGCAGTATCCGCAGCGACGGGAGGAATTCACATGCGTGAGCGCACTAGTCACGTAGCAGAACGCAAGGCGGCCGCGCCACTCTGGGCGCGACGCAGACCCGCGCCGAGCCGGGCTCGACCCGCTATCGTCCGGGCCGGGCTGGTCGTTGCCACATCCGCGGCATCGGCCGTCGCGGCGTCGGCCGGACCGGCCCTGGCGACGGTCGGGCGCGGGCACACGACGATCGGAACCAGCCTGCTGGCGCGGCCAGCAGCGACCCGGCCCGGCTGGTCGGTGGTCCCCGCTCCGAACGCGAAGGCGCCGACCGGCCAGTTGCTGTTCGGCACCTGCACCAGCGCTTCCTCATGCGAGGCGGTCGGCACCCATGTGACCGCCTCTGGCCTGGGAGTAACGCTCGCCGAACGATGGAATGGCACCAGGTGGGCCATCCAGCGCACCCCCAACCCGGCCGGCGCGCGGGTCAGCGCGCTCAACGGCGTGTCGTGCTCCGCGTCACGGTCATGCACCGCGGTCGGCAACTTGGTCACTAGCGGCGGCCGGCAGCTGCCGTTCGCCGAGCGGTGGAATGGCACCAGATGGCGCCTGGAGCCGATGCCGGCCCCTGCAGGCTCGCGGCAGGCAATTCCGATCGCGGTGGCCTGCCGGTCAGCGTCGTCCTGCGCGGCCGTCGGGTTCTCCGTCAACCGATCGGGTGCGCAGCTCAGCCTGGCGGAGCGGTGGAACGGCACCAGATGGCGAATCCAGGGCACCCCGCGCCTGGCCGGGGCTGCGTTCACGTTCCTCGACGACGTGTCCTGCACCATACCTTCGGCCTGCACGGCCGTCGGGCAGACCAGCAAGGGAACTCTTGCGGAGCGGTGGAACGGCACCAGATGGCGCGTCCAAAGCACGCCGAACCCCGCTCAGGGAGGCGGAGGGCTACTCGGCGTCGCCTGCACGTCCCGGTCCTCGTGCACGGCCGCCGGGCTGTCCAATGCGGGAACCCTCGCCGAGCGATGGAACGGCACCAGATGGCGGATTCAGTCCACGCCCAACCCGGCAGGCAGCCAGTTCATCTTCCTGAACGGAGTGGGCTGCTCGTCGCCGTCAGCGTGCACCGCCGTCGGGGCGTACATCAAGAAGTCCGGCGACTTCCGGCCGGTGGCCGAACGGTGGAACGGCACCAGGTGGACGATCCAGCGCACCCCGAGCCCCGGCGGCGCCCAGGGTGACTTCCTGGCCGCGGTGTCCTGCCCGGCCCGGCTGGCATGCACCGCGCTCGGGTTCTCGCATGGCTCCGGCACGCCGCTGGCGATGGCACAGCGGTGGAACGGCAGCAGTTGGCGCGTCCAGCGCACGCCAAGCCCGGCCGGGGCGGCCGAGAGCCAGCTGTCTGGCGTGGCGTGCACGAGCCCATCCGCGTGCATCGGGGTCGGGACCGGAGCAAACAAGGCACTGGCCGAGCGGTGGAACGGCACCAGGTGGAGCACGCAACCCATTCCCACGGTCGCCGGTGCCTCCCTCAGCGCCGTGTCCTGCACGTCACCCTCGGCGTGCATCGCGGTCGGAATGTCGCCGTCAGGAACCCTGGCCGAGCGGTGGAACGGCACGCGATGGACCATCCAGCCCATCCCCAACCCGGCCGGTGCCCACGGCAGCGGCCTGCTCGGCATCTCGTGCACATCGGCCTCGGACTGCATGGCAGCCGGCGCATACTTCACGACCGCGTCGCAGTCGAGTCCGGTCCGGCCTCTGACGGAGCGGTGGAACGGGACCAGGTGGACCATCCTCACCACGCCCAATCCGGTCGGTTCTGTCCAGACCTTCCTCGGCGGTATCTCGTGCACCTCGCCATCGGCCTGCACCGCCGTCGGCGAGCAACACTCCGCCTCAGGTATCGCGCGCACCGCAGCCGAGCGCTGGAACGGCACGGCCTGGACCGTCCAGCCCACGCCGAACCCGTCGGGCACCCAGTCCGCGATCTTCTCCGGCGTGAACTGCACCGCGCCGTCGGCCTGCCTCGCGGTCGGAGGTTCGGACCAGGGAACCCTGGCCGAGCGGTGGAACGGCTCGGCATGGACGATCGACCCCACGCCGAACCCGCCCGGCGGCGGCCAGCTGAACGGCGTGTCCTGCCGGGGCGCCTCGGCCTGCACGGCGATCGGGTTCACGTTCACCAGCGCCGGCGGCATGCTCCTAGCGGAGCGCTGGAACGGCACCACCTGGAGCATCCAGCCCACGCCCCTGATTCCCGCGGCGCACGACATGGGGCTGCCCGCCATCGCGTGCGTCACGAAGTCCTGGTGCACCGCCGTCGGCGGTGACGAGAACGACGGGCCAGGCTCGGTCACTCTGGCGGAATTGTGGAGAGGGGGCACGGCTGCCTTCGCCCCGCGCCCCGCCGTGTCGTCAGCCGGGCCTGACCGCACCTGCGCCCTGCCGCTCCTCGTAGCGGCTGACATCCATGCCGCGGCGCGACCCACGCCGCCAGGATGGCCTGCGTACCGAACCGCGATTCCGGCCGGCAACCGCGCGACACCATCGGCGCCTCCGTTCCACACCTGGTGCTGAGCAACAGATCATCAGGAGCAGGAAGGAGTCTGCTTGCGTGTCGGCTGAGAGCGAGCCCCTGCCTGATGGGCAGGCGGTTCGCGCACGTGCCGCAACCGCTAGTCAGGCGCTGGCAACGCCGTTGGGTTTAACCGGCGGGCAATCGAGGACTGCAGCATCAGGCGACGTGTATCGCGGTGAGTGATGGGTGGCAGTTCCGCGCTGGGCATCCTGAGCGTTCGAGCAGTTCACTGACTCGTTCCACGAAAAGGACAAACCAGACCGACAAAGAATTCGAGAACACTTCACTACCTGGAGCCGCCTGTCGGAATCGAACCGACGACCTGTTCATTACGAGAAACACGCCCGCCAGCACCAGACGCGCTAGCTGCACAGATAGCACGCCCGAACGCACACATTGCACACGATGCACCCGTTGCGCACTCCGCCCGTTCCACGACCCGTTCCACGAGCCGGCGAAGGACAGAGCCAACTTGTGTGACTAAGAGTAACCGGGCACAGGGTCACGCCCGGAAAAGCCCGGGCCACTGTCTGGCAGGACGGCCGGCGGACCGGCGGCTGCCTGCTGGCGCGGGCGGTGGGGTTAGGCCTGGCCGGTCACGAACCCCTGGGCGTTACCGCGGCGGCCCGCATACCCCCGCCCGCCGCACGGGTGCGCGCCGAGCCGCACGAGACCCAGACATGCTCCGCGCTCCCGCCCTTGTTCAGCGTCCCCGGGCCGGGCACCCGATCGGCATACCCCAGTGGCCGTTGTTCTCGCTGACCACGAACCCCGGCCGCTACCGTTGCCGTCGACGTAGGACCCGCCGGCCGCGCAGTCGCCCGCCGGGCCGCACGACACCGACCCAGCCTCCACGTCACCGCCCTTGTTCAGCGTTCCCAGGCCGGGTACCTCGATCGCCGTGCCCCAGCGGCCGTTGGCCTCGCTGACCACGAACCCCTCCAAGGCGACAAAGGGGGCCGGCGGAGTAGGACCCGGCGGCCGCGCAATTGCCCGCCGGGAAGCAGGACAGCGAGGTAACCCCAGCGGACTTGCCCGCGTTCAGGGCTCCCAGGCCTGGCACCTCGATCGCCCGGCCCCAGCGGCCGTGCCGCTCGACGGCCACGAACCCCTGCCTACCGCCGTTCGTGTAGCCCCCGCCGGCCACGCAGCTGCCCGCCGAGCCGCACGCCACCGAGACATCCTCCACGTCCCCGCCCGTGTTCAGGGCACCCAGGCCCGGTACCTCGATCGCCGGCGCCCCAGCGGCCGTGCCGCTCGACGGCCACGAATCCCTGCAGGTGACCGCGGCGGAAGCCGAGCGAAAGGCCGGAAGCAGCTGGAGCGAGGGCAGATCCGTCTTCGCGACATCTGCGGGAACGGCCATGGATGGCGAACGTCCGCCGCGACTTCCGCGCAGTGCTGCCGAAGGTCGACGGCCTCAGCCCGAAGGACTGGACGCCGCGGGTCTACCTGGCGGTCGGGATCGACTGCGAGGGCACCGTCTTTGATCGCGGTGCGGAACCCTGGCCGGCGTCGAGGAAGAACTCGATGCGCAGGCCGGAGACGATCCAGACGGCGATGTTTATGCCGCAGCCGCCTGGCTGGCGCGCAGTGGCTTGAGCGCTGCCGCCCAGGCCTCGAGCTGGCCGAACAGGACATCCGCCATGTCCTGGTGCAACGGCGCGGGGCTGAACGCGGTGAAGTTCTCGAAGTCGGTGAACAGCGAGAAGGACAAATGCTGGCGCACGCCGGCGATCTGAAGCTCGGCACAGATGGCCCGCAGATGCTCGATCGCGCGAGCGCCGCCGAGCGAGCCGTAGGAGACGAAGGCGGCGGCCTTGTTGTTCCACTCGGCATAGAGGTAGTCGATCGCGTTCTTCAGGACGCCCGAGGTCGAGTGGTTGTACTCAGGACTGACGAACACGAAGCCGTCGTAGGCCGCGATCTTCTCGGCCCATGCCTTGGTGTGGTCACCGGCGTACTGCCCAAACGTGGGCGGCAGCGCCTCGTCCAGGTGCGGCAGCGGGTAGTCGGCCAGGTCCAGCAGGTCATAGGTGGCCCCCGCGCGGTCCTTGGCCTGGTCCACCACCCAGTCGGCCACGGCCTTGCCGTTCCGTCCCGGCCGTGTGCTTCCGAGGATGACGGCGATCTTCAGGTCGCTCATGCTGACAAGTCCTCCTGCCCGATTACATGAAAGTTCATATCACGGTCACGCTAGCGCAGGTAACATGAATTTTCAAATGACCATCTCGGGTGCGTACACTGCGGTCATGGCCGCCGAAGAAGCACCGCTGTCGGCTGAGGCCGCGTGGCTTACGCCCGACGAACTGCAGACGTGGACGGCACTGCACCTTGTCCTCTCGACCCTGCCTGCTGCCCTGGGCGGGCAGCTGCGGTGTGACGCCGGCCTAAGCTTCCTCGAGTACTACGTCCTGGCTTCCTTGTCCGAGCAGCCAGGCCACACTCAGCGGATGGGCCAGCTAGCGATGCTCGCGGGCTCCGAGCAGTCTCGCCTGTCCCATCTCATAAACCGCCTGGAGAAGCGCGGCCTCGTCCGTCGCGAGCCCGACCCGGCCGACGGACGGTTCACCCGCGCCATCCTCACCGCCGCAGGCCACGCGCAAGTGATCAAGGCTGCGCCAGGACACGTGGAGTACGTGCGGCACCTGATCTTCGATGTCCTCGACGAGACCGAGCAACACGCACTGAGGGGTGCGCTCACGAAGATCATGTCCAAGCTGATCGGCAGCTGTGAGTTAAGTAGCCAGTGGAGCGGCGATGATCTTGCCGGTGGGGTCACATGACGCCCGCAGGCCCGAACGGCGGAAGTCCTGCGAGAAATTCCTTCTGGCAGACTGTCGGAACTGGAGCGAGGCGTTCGTAGACGAGGCGGGATGCGGCAGGAAGATGCCGCCCGTGACATGGGAGTCGTGAGATGACGCGGTACCTGATCTCGTTCGGTGCCCACGCAATGGATCACATCCCCGACGAGGAGGGGCCTGATGTGGCCAGGGCCGCGCACGCGGTGGTCCAGGAGGCCATCGACGCCGGCGTGTACCTGCTCGCGGGCGGACTTGAAAGCCAGCGGGCCAGTGTCGTGGCCACGGACGGGACGGTCACCGACGGCCCGTACCCGGAGGCCGTCGGCGGATTCACAGTCGTCGACGTGCCCTCACGTGCGGAGGCGCTGGAATGGGCTGCCAAAATCGCCGTCGCCTGCCGGTGCGCGCAAGAAGTCCGGGAGATCGGGCACGATCCCGAACTCGACGAGATGCTCCGCAAGGCTGATAGCCGACCGTGACGTCGACGACGTCTATCGAACGCTGCGCACGACTTGCCTTGGCTGCGGCCGTGACCATATGAGGATGCGCGAGGCCAGAACTCCGGCTTCGACAACCTGGAGAATGACCTGATGTCGCTGCTCGACAAAGAGGAGCCATGAACTTCTGCTGACGTCTTCTGGCATCGCCAACACGAGTATCCACGACGCGCTTGTCGGCCTGCTGGGCAAGCCGATTGAGGAGTCCAGCGCCCCTCGTCATTCCGACCGCGATATACCCCTTCCCCGGCGGTGCTGGCCACGCGTGGGAGGCGATCTGCGGAAGGAGCAAGAGTCCCTTCGCCGGATTGGGCTGGAAGTCTTTGGGAGTGCTGGAGCTCTCCGTGCTGCCAAGCGTCGACGAAGAATGCTGGGTCCCGGCGGTCCAGGAGACCGACGCCCTGCTGGTTTGGGGCGGCGATCCGGTGTTCTTGTCGTACTGGATGCGGCGGTCCGGGCTAGCAGGCATCTTGCCGTCGCTGCCCAGCGAGACGGTCTACCTGGGGGTAAGCGCCGGGAGCATCGCAGCAACCTCCACCTTTGCTGAGACTTACCGTGAACCGCGTCGTGGCAGCGGCGATGCGCTCTCGACCGAAGACATCGTGTTCGATACACCCGACGGCGAAATCCGCACGATCCTGGTCAAGGCTCAGGGAGTCGGGCTGGTCGATTTTGCAATCATTCCGCACGTGGACAGCGCGGATCACCAAGACGTGGCCATTGCAGAACAGTGGGCCGCTAGGATGCCGGCGCCGACATACGCGATCGACGACCAGACCGCCATCAAGGTGACCGATGGCAACGTCGAAGTCGTATCTGAGGGGCACTGGAGGTTGTTTACCCAGGTACGGCGAGCTCAGCGGCAAGGTAACGAGGACGCGACTACCCGGCTCCAGTCGTTCACGGGATGACTGTCGCTCGTCAGCAGTATGGGACCGCAGGTTCGCCAGTCATGGGACCACCGGGCGACCGGGGCAGAACATTCAGTCGGCGTGGTCACATACCTTGCAGATGCTGACCGCGCGGCCGATCAGCTCGGCGGGAGTGTGCACGCCTCGACATCGATGGGCGATCACGCCCCGTGATCTCGGGCTGAGTCGGCACACCGAGCCGAGCGCCGACTATGTCCGGCTGCCGCAGGAGGGTTACAGCACGGGTCCTGCGCGCAGACGCTCCAGTTCTGTGCGGCCTTCTGGCCGAATGGCGCGCTCTCATCGCGAATATGACCGTGCCTGAACTACGTGTCCCGCCGGGCGGGGCGGAGATCGAGCGGCTGTTCGCCGGGTGGCGCGAGGAACTGGCCGCGCGGCTGGAGGCCGGCGTCGGCCTGCGGGTCAACGAGATCCGCATGCTCGACTTGGACGACGTGCGCTGGGAGCTGGGCTGGTTCGGCAAGCTGAACGTCCGCCACGGCAAGGGAGCACGACGCCGCGGCCCCAAGCCGCGGCTGGTGCCGCTGATCAACGGCGCTGACCTCAGCGCACCACCACATCCATCTCGACCGCCGCGCCCAGCGGCAGGGCGGCCACGCCGATCGCGGTGCGGGCCGGGTAGGGCTCGGCGAAGTGCCTGCGGTACGCCTCGTTCATCGCGCCGAACTGCGACATGTCGGTCAGGTAGACCCCGACCCGGATCACGTCGTCCAGGTCCTTGCCGATCGCCGCCAGAGTCGCCGCGATGTT
>WNFM01198878.1_pt1 | contig 16235 bp, 23 predicted proteins | sample 5400271 | NCBI WGS metagenome assembly WNFM01 (sample SAMN13153352, study PRJNA577476) | soil metagenome | isolation source: 60 cm saprolite on Douglas fir-dominated hillslope | place: USA:California | collected 2013-09-17
CTCGCACGCGTCGCCTGCTCTGGGCGTGGCTGAACACCCGGGGCGACGACGACAACCCCTATCTGTTCACGAGCAGGCAGAGCGGGCGTCAGCCGCTCTCGCCGTCGACGGTGTACGGCCTCTTCACCCGATACGCAATTGCGGCCGGTATCCCCTCTGAGCGCCAACACCCCCACGTCCTCCGGCACTCGATCGCCACGCATTTGCTCGACGCCGGCTGGGACATATCAGATGTCCAGGACTGGATCGGGCATCGCGAGATAGCTTCGACCCAGGTGTACGCGAAGATCACCAACAAACGACGGGAGGCACGATATGAGGAGTCTCTTCTCTCAGATGCAATCGCTGCAAATAACTCGAGTGAATGAGTTTACCTAAAAACGTCAACTGTGAAACAGAAGGAAGCAAGCATGTGGCATCGACCGGGGAATGGAAGCAATCCAGTCGTCGTTTGATCCGCGCTCTGAACAACGCGGAAGTGCGCCCGTCCCCATGCTCCGGTGAGCTACAATTTCCACGCTGAGAAAGCGGAGATCCAATGGCGGCAGGTCTACAGCTTAATGAGACGGTCCATGTCCCACGGGCGCGGCTAAGACTTGACCTGAACTCCCCGAACGCCTTTTGGACGACCAGCGTAGTTGCCCAGAAGGAGCACGGCCGTTCCGTGAGAGTGACGTTACCGAACGGCGAGCCCTCGTCGTGGGTTGGTTCGTCAGCTGTGCACCGAAATATCGGCGTCTACGTTGTGCGGTTCGGTGATTTCGATAGTGAAGTCGGGCTGCTGGATCCTCTCGCAAAATCTATCTTGCAATATCTTCGTGTCTTACTCTCTGACTCTTACGTCCGATACGTTTCAGTGCGAAGCAAGGCCGAATTTCGCCGCTTCTGGGAATTAGACCATGCCGCGTATTCACACATCGTTGTGGTAGGTCATGGCTCGCCAAGCTCGCTAACATGCGGAATCGACGGCCCCATCTCTGCTGAGGAATTCGCCGACTTGGTCGACGTCCCAAATGTCGACCCGAAAGTCGTCCTGTCGCTGGCATGCGAAACCGGTCGCGCTGGATTTGCGAAGGCATTCTCCGCTTCGGAGGGGTGTCTCGCGTTCATTGCGCCTTACCATGGCGTGCACGGGGCCGTCGCCTCTCAATTCTGCCTAACGTTCTTGTCGCATTTGCTCCTGGAAGGGCGTACGGTATCGGTCGCCTTCAATCGATCGCGCCAAGGCGTCCCGACGGGCGCGTCGTTTCGACACTGGCGCAATGGTGCTATCGCCGGGAGCGGCACCTAACCAAAGTCATCGACGGTAGGGAACGCCTTCGACAACGCCCTCGTGATTCGTAGCAGCATTACATCGTTCGCGCGTCGCCGCGAAAATGCCACAACGAACTTAGCGACATGCCACAGACTGAGCCGCCTGTCGCACTTCGACGGATGCCATTACGGCGAGTTGCACGATCTTCACCATCCGCCTGTGAAACGGGGCGCCTAACTTACGCGGCCAACGCTTGGTCAACCCTTCCACCATCGGACGACTTTCTGCCAGACGTGCAATTCTCCCGGCACCGTCTCAAGCGCAGGCTCGCCCGAGCGCTGGTCCTTGAGCGGACTTAGCATTTCGAAAACCAGTTCCTTTTTCTGCCGGTCGCGCAGCCTCCCGGCGCGGATTTCGGCATCGGACCAGCTCGGCGCCCATTCAACCCGGTTCGAGCGAATCCAGTAGTGCGATTGGCACGGGAAACTCCAGTTGCCAATGGAGGGATGCAGTGTAACCGTCCTTCCGTCATACAGGAGCTTCCAATCAGTCGGGCTCAACGGCGTGATCACCTCCAGCTCGCATCCGCAGCAGCACTTGTGGGCCGCCGTGGCGAAGTCCATGCAGACGTAGAGCGTTCCTTCCCCGAGCGCGTCGGGCAAACTGTCGACAAACTTGTGCTTGAGGTCGAAGGACCGCTTCATTTCTTGTCTTCGTTGCAGAGGAAGTTGCCGTTAATCGTAAACGTCGTCGAATGTTCGCCATCCAAGTCATGATAGAAGCCGCATAGCTTCTTCCATTTGATGACGGCGAGGGCAGCGTTCAGAGCATTTAGCTCGGCGATCTGAATATTGCGCGCATATTCATTGCGGCCGTCGCCATCGGAAAAGGCCATCCGTCTTCGAGCCGTCTCGCGCCTTCCGGGCGTGCTCGTTGTCACGCGGAGAATGCCGGAAAGCGAGCCGTCGGCTTCGTAGACGCCCATGCCGACGTCGATAAAGGACACGGCGAATTCCTCGAGTTTCGCGACGATCATTTTCTTAACGGAGCCTTGGTCCAGGCAGAGGAACACGAAGTCCATGCCGCGAAGAGTTTCCACGTTTTCGTCATTCAGGAATTCCTCGTGCGCCACGATGCCGCGATGCATGTGTGCATAGATGCTCTTGAGGTAATGCACCTTCGAAGGTTTCGTGCGCAGCTCATCCAGCGATGGCGCGCCGGGTGCACGAAAGGCGTTGTGCTGGGAAAAGCTGTCTTTGTCAAACAGATGGATCTCGACGACAGGCGTCTTCGCAGTAAAGTCAAGCACGTAGGCTCCGGTGCCGCCGGTTCCCACGATGCCCAGCTTCTTGTGGGCCAACTTTTGCGTTAACAACCCGATCTCGGCCCTGCTGGATGCCGTATCGATATAGTTGAAAACGGGGTTTTCATCGTCATCGTTCGGGATGACCGGGTAAGTTTTGGCGGTCGCGGAAGGGTCTATCACCTTCGCTTGTCCGCAGAACATGGCGACGTAAGTCGTCACCTGGTGATAATAATTGTCGTACCTGTCGTTCGGCTTGGGTTTCGCCGAAAAAGAGTGCTGAATCACGACTCCTTCCGCCAGCGTGCGCTCACTGCTGACATGCTCGATCTTGACGAGCTTCGCCCCGTTCGCGTCGCAGGGATGCTCGCCCTGGAAGTACGCGACGTGATCGTCCGGCTTGTCGGTCACGTCACCGGCCAGCTTCAGCTTGACGACGAGGATGCCTCGCCTGACCTGCTTCTGAGAGTTCGCGTACGGAACATCCTTCGTCAGCAGGAATCCCTTGCGGATTTCGAGGTCGTACCCTTCGTCCTGTAGCCGCTTCAGGTCGGGACTAAGATTTATCGGTCGGCGTGACATCGAAAATCATCCTATCTTTGATCCTGACCTTCCCGACCTCCAGCAGTTCTCCCTCGGGGTTTGCACGCGGGCCGCTTCGGTACGTGATCGTGAAGCTGATGTTCGGCCCGGTCGGAACGGGATTGAACGCGAGCGCCACGACCTGGTCATAACTGAGCTTGCGAGATGCCACATCCTTCTTTCGAGTGTTCACGAAGATCACGATTTCCTTCGGACCGCTATGGAAATGGTCGTCCTCCTTGAGGTGGATAGGGCCGTCGTCGTTGTGGATCGGCTCATCTTCGTGGTCGCCACTCACTTCCCGATACAACTCGTGCGATGCCAGGACGCTCGATAACTTGTATAGCGCTTCGCCGGTGGTGGGGTTCGGGGATCGGTAGGGCTCCTGGTCGACGTGAATGCGGGCCTCATACTTGAGGTCTTGTTCGGAATGTTCTTCAGACATCCTGTGTCCTGCCTTCTGCCTCCTGTTCCCTCAGCCCGAAGACCGGGCGGACTCGCCAGCAGGTGCGAGATCATTTTGCATAGCAGTGCTAAGTTTGTCAAGCACTGACTTCGCACCGCTTGACGAATGCAGCACCGGCACCCAGAATGAACGGATAGAGATTTCGATTCTGGAGGTGACATGGCGAAGTCTGGGGATCATCAGAAGGCGCCTGATGACTCGTTGGGCGGCCACCTTGGCCGTCTGCGAAATGCCGCAGGATTGACGCTGCGGCAGGTGGAACAGGCCACAAACGCAGAGGTTTCAAACGCGTATCTGAGTCAACTGGAAACTAATAAAATAGCGAAGCCGTCTCCCAACGTCCTGCATGCGCTCGCGTCAGTTTATAGCGCATCATATGAGGATCTCATGAAGCGCGCTGGATACTTTGCCACCGACACGGACTCCGCCGGCAAGCGGCAGGCTAGAGCGGCAACCTTTGCGATCCAGAACCTCACACCCGAGGAAGAGCAGATACTTATCGACTACCTGGCCTTTATCCGCAAACAGAAACGCAAATGACCCGTCCCGACGACTCTTTCCTCCAACTGCATCAGCTTGCCACAGTCCGGCGGCATGCCGATCGATTGTTGCGTGAAGCGTCGGCGATTGGCCGGTTTCCCACCCCGATTGACGACATCATGCAAGCGGCGAAGCTCACCGTCGTTGACGATGAGGTGTTGAACGAGGGCCTGCTACACCAGTTCCTCGAGAAGGCGAAGTCCGGTATTGCAACCATCAAGTCGGCCCTGAGCAAGGTGCTGGGCCTCTTCGAGGCGAATGACCGGCTCGTCGTCATCGACAAGGAAGCTCCCAGACCCCGCAGATCCTTCATCAAGCTGCACGAAGCCGGGCGCGGCACGCTTCCGCACCAGGCCAAGGTCTATGCGCTCATTCACGATTGCGAGAAGACCCTGGACGCCGAGATCACCGACTTGTTCGAGCGTGAGGCTAACGTTTTCGCGTCGGAGGTATTATTTCAGGGCGAGAGGTTTGCGAAGGAGGCGCAGCAGCTCAACTTCGGCATCAAGACGCCGATCGAACTAGCGAAGAAGTTTGGCTCCTCGAATTACGCTTCATTCCGGCGCTTTGTCATCACCAATAGCAACGCGTGTTGCCTCGTCGTACTCGAGCCTACGGTGCATCACCTTGACGGCACCTTTTCGGCGGAAGTGCGGCGGGTTGTCATGAACAAGTCATTTGAGCGTATTTATGACAGCAAGCCGTTTGCGCTTGCTGTTACTGACACACACGTGCTCGGCCCGGTCTTGCCGCGAAAACGGATGACCTTCGGGCATGAAGTCGTTCTCACGGACCGGAACAAGGACGAGCGGGTATGCATCGCCGAGGCCTTCGATACTGGTCATCAGACGCTAGTCATGATCCGTGATGTTCGAGTTCGCCAGCGCTCGGGAATAGTCGTTTCGGCGGTCAATTGCTAGGCCCGCGTCAGGTCGCCAGAAACAACCGTCACGGGTATCGAGCTGTTTTCGTGCTCTTCGCCGTCTCGCCGGCCGTTGAGCTTTTCGCTACCTCTGTCGCCGACTGGAAAATGATGGCGCTCATACCGGGTGGCTAGCTTGTCCGCTCCACGAGAAGTGCACTTTTCGCGATTCGTAAGCCCCATGCAGAAGCCTCGCTCCTAGCTAGCGCCAGCGCTCTGGATCGATTTTCCACGGCAAGGGCGCATCATCCGACGCCATTGTCACCCCTGCCGCCGATGCTGCGTCCACGATCTCCTGCACGGTGAGCCTGCCCGCACCGCGAATGCTCGCGAGCGCCCGGGCACTCCAGAAGCTGAGATCTCTGACACTCCGGATATCCGCCAGGCTGAAGCAGCGCTCCGCACGCGCTGAGAGCGGCCCGAGCCTCGATCGCAACGGACAGAACTCCGGCACGTCCATCCTCTCGACCGCGTCCGGAAGGCTCGTGCGCTTGGCCGGAAGCGTCGTTTCAACGGCCTGTATATGCCATCTCCGGTGCCACGGCGAACAAGCGTCGGTCACTTCACCGAGAAGCACGGCGTTCGGCATCGAAGGGTGGTGCTGAAGCAGGTCATCCACACGGGTGAGGTATGACTCCGCGCTTCGACCTTCCAGGGTGCGATAGCTACGGAGCATTCGTGCGAGCGCCACGACCAGCTTCCACTGGCCCGGCCACGCGAGGAGCGTGTAGGTCCGCTGCCAGAGGTAGTTGCACCACGTGATCTGCGTCGAGCCGTCGTCCTCGACCTGACTCATCTCCTCATGCACATGCCGATGATCGAGCGAAGCCGCTGTCTCGATGCTGCCGGGCCGGAGGAGTTTGTTCGGCTACGCTCCCGGCGTGCAGCACCATGGCGTTCTGCTCGACCATGAAGCGCCGGATGTGGGGATTGTCCACCGAGCAGAGGTGTAGCCGAGCCTCCACATCGCAACGGCGTGCGCCGCCTCGTGAAACGCGAGGCGCTCGTTCTCCCGAGCTACCGGGAGAGTCGGTTGTTCCTGCGCAACGGTCGCAGCCTTGCCAACGCCTGTGGCGCTTTCGTTCAACGCCTCGCAACTCATGGCACATCCAGGTCAAACAGGTCGCTCGCGGCCACCCGCTCGCGCGCAAGCCTTCTCGCCGCCGAAACGATCGCGGCGATGCACCGCCGCGTGGGGTCCATTCGCCCCATCCGCACGCGGAGCAGGTGCTGACGCGAGTAGCCCGACTCTCGCGCGAGGTGCGCCGGCTTGATGCCGCGAGACTGGATGAAGGCCTCGAGCTTCGTCACGGCTGTCTCACGATCACGGTCACCGCGCCAGCGATTTCGAACTCGCCCTCTACGCTCTCGTGAGGCGCGAGACGGAGCTCACGAAGCCCGTGCTTCGCCCACCAGTGCCCCACGAAGAGGTTCGGGCCGCGGAACGCAACCACGAGCTCGCCGGTGAAGGCGGTCGAGCGCGGCTCGACGATCAGGAGATCGCCACGTTCCAGGTCCGGCGCACGGCGCACGCGATAGATGATCTCGTGCTCATCGATCGCCTCGGGCGGGACCCGGGCAACCGCGCACGAGAGGAAAAGCGGGCGTCCCTGTTCCACTTCACCGGCAATTTCGACCTCGATCGTGTCCATCGGTGGCCTCCTGCCGCTCGCTCGGTTGAGGCTTGAACGATCGGCACCGCGAGGGTCGGTCGGCGACGGGCGCCGGTCAAACGCGCTGCACAACCGCATGTGCGGTTTGGCGACAACTGACTCCTATACGGGGCAGGACGCACACGAAAAACCGGCCAGCGATGTGCTGACCGGTACTACTGACGCAAACGAACGATGCATTTTCAAAGAGCCCTGGGACGTCGTTGCGTCTGGAACGTTCCGCGGGTCGCCAACCTCCTTTCCCGGCCGCGACGGGTTCTACGATTCAGACTTCAGGGTGAACGTCCGGCACCCGCATTCATGGCATCGGCCGCTCCGGTGGGCCTTCTTCCCATGGCCGCACTTGGCTCCGGCGCATTGCGGTTCGGGCGTGAACGACCGGCAGTCGCACGCGGTGCACGGGCCGCCCGGACGATCTCTCGTGTTGATGTGGACTCGCTTGAGGTGAGAGCAGTCGCACACCACGATGATGTGGTGGAGCATAGAGATTCTCCTTCGTAGTGGGGTTACCGGCCGCGGGAGACCGTGGCCGCGTGGCCGAGACGAATCCTCTTCGGCAGTTCGGGCTTCTTGCCGGTGATCCGCTCGACGACCGAGAGTGCGCCCCTCAGATAGACCGTTACGCAGAGCAGGGTGCTGCCCTCGTAGACGGCCCAGAATCGGGTCCGCTTGTAGCGCGAGAAACTCAGCATTCGCTTCCTCCTATCCCTCGCTCGGCAAGTAGAGGACGCCGTCCGCGAGGTAGAGCGTGACTTCACGGAGCGCGAAGTCGGTAAACGGCAGCTCGTCGTGAAAGGCCTCGTCGTTCGCGGCCCTCAGGCAGGCGATGACCCCGCGACTGCCGCGTACGGTGAGCTGCCACGCCTGCAAGTCGCGGAGCGCCGGATCGCGGCGGGCACGCTTCTGCATGGCGGCGATGTGATCGAGAAGCCAATATGCGCCGGCGTTCTCCGCGAGGAAGGCGACGCCATCGGTGTAGTGGAAGGCACCAGTCCAGTGCCGGTAATAGTTCACCGTGCCGGTGAACCTCGTGAGCGCGGCTCGGAGCTCGTCGCTATCCATCGCGGCCTCCGCGTGGACAGCGCTCCGCCGCGCCTGTGCGGTAAGGCAGCATCATGCACTCCTTCGGCGACGACGTCGAGCTTGCGGTAGCCCAGGGCTTCGACGAGCGCGCCGACGAACTTCGCGTGAGAAACGGGAACATGGGTGGCGGTCGGCTCGGGCGTCGGCAGCACCATGAGGTCCTGCCGACCGATGAGGTCCGTACCGCAATGGGAAGCGAGTCCTTCGAGGACTGCGGTCATAGGTTGTCCTTTCTTTGATCAGTGTTCGGAGGGCAGGAGGAGCACTCCGCCCTCGACGTAGAGCGAAACCTGGGGCAGCGGAAAATCGGTGTATTCGATCTCTTCCCGGAACGCTTCGTCGTCCGTGTCGCGGTAGCAAACCGCGACGGCCGACGTGCCGGTTACGAGGAGCTTCCAGAGCTGAAACTCTCGGAGCATCGCGTCCTTCAGCGCCTCGGGCTGCCACGACGCGATGAGATCGATGAGCCAGTGCGCGCCCGCCGCGTCGGCGAGATACTGCACGCCTTCGGTGTACATGATGCCGCTCGAAACACGTCGGTAGACGGTGTCTGAACCGGTGAACTGCGGGAGGGCGGCTTCAATGAGCTCCCGCGTGAGGGTCGGTGGCATGAACTGCCTCCTTTCTATCTATCGGTGAAAAGGAGAATGCCCCTCGACCTCTCAGCCGAGGGGCACGTGACTCACATCGGACCTTGAATGGTCTTTGCGTGGTTCTTCTCGCTAATGACCTCCTTTCTCGCAGACACGTCCGCCCGTGGAAGCGCTCGGCTTCCGAAGGCAATCCGGATTGCGGCGGCGTTAACCTGCGGCGCGGAGCGGCTCGGCGAGCGCCTGAGCCGCCTGGGCCATGGCCGCGAACTTCTCTTCAAGACGGGAACGCGAGCGCTCATCGAGCGAACGCAGCTCGCGGACCAGATGAAGCTCGTTCGGATTCAGCCGTTCGAGCTCGCCGAAGACCGTCTCTTCGACCTTGCCGCCGAAGAATTCGGCCGGCGTGACGCCATACACTTCAAGGATCTGGAAGAGCTGCAGGAGCTTCATCGACTCCACGCGGGCACCGCTTTCGAAGGAGGAGAGGCTCTTCACGCCAACCCCGGCTTTCTCAGCGACTTCCTCTTGGGAGAGGCCGGAGAGACGACGCAACTCACGAAGCTTGAGGACGATATCCATCTCAGCCCACCTCCTCTTCGTCCGCGGCGATCTCGATCGCGCCCATGAGGAGCGCTTCCTCGATGCCGTAGACCATTCGCTCGCCGCAGACTTCACATTCGTACCTCCTGGCGTCCGGTTCGACGCCGGAGTTCGTGATCTCGCGACAATTGATGCAGAAGCCTTGGTAGCTGCCCGACGCCCGAAAGTACTCGGCGACAGATACCTGGACAGGCTTCGCCACTGCGTCTGGAGTGTGTTCCAGCGCATCCATGCGGAACTCCTTTCTTGGTGATGGTTGAAGATCGAAAAGGGGGTTACTGCTTTGCTGCACCTTTCGGCGCGCGGACCGTCTTCGCGGCAATCGGCGGCTTCGGTGTGTTCTTGCCCTCGATAGCCGCAGCCTTGGCCGCGTCGATCGCGGCATTCGCGACCTTGACGAAGTCCACGGCGACGAGCTTCAGGACGTGTTTATAGAGCTCAGCCTCGGCCTTGTCGGCGGAGTGGAACCAGTCGCCGATCAGGAAATCGACCAGAAAGGCCCGCTTCTCCGCGTCCGTCATGGCTTCGAGCCGGTCCTTCATAATTCGTTCGCGATGCTTCGCGAACTCCTCTTCAGAACCTTCGAACCCGTGACGCCGGATGACCGTCCTTACCCGCCAGCCCTCGGCCAGGATCACGATTCGGATCAGAAGATCGATCCAGCCTGCCGGCGTGAGCTTCACCGCGCGGAGTCTCTTCGCGAGCTCACGGGAAACCGCTTCGTCGCCGATCCGCTCGAGATTCGCCTGCGACCGGGAGACTGCCTGGTCGTTCACCTTCTTCTTGGGCTTCTCTTTCGCGAAGGCGTGACCTGACGCCGCGAGCGCTGCCCTCATCTCCCTCGCCGCGAAGAGCTTGCGTACGCGGCCGTTCCGCAAGGCAAACACGGTCTTCAGTTTCTCCGCCTTGCCGAGGAGCTCCTCGTACGTGCGGCGCTTCGGGTCCTCGAAGCAGATGGCCTCAAGGTCCACAAACTCGCGTGCCGGATGCTCCAGGCCGTTCGGGAACGCCTGCGCGATCTCTTTCTTCGAGATGAGGACGGTGTAGCCGCCCTCACGCAACCGCTTCAGGTGGTTCTCGGTCTTGAGCTGGAAGTCCTTCGGGTTCGTGCACACCGCCTTGCCGGTCACGTCCCCGAAGAGATCGGGGTTGTTGCCGGACAGGTGCGGGCACGTCGAGCAGCGACCGAGAGGGGACAGCCCGTCGTCTTCGGGATCGAAGATGGCGAGTGAGAGCGCCGTCATGAACTCTTCTTCGACGATCCGCTTCGCGACCGCGAGCGGCACCGCGGCGATGATCGCCCTGCCGTCGCCGCTGTCGTTCGCGTCATAGAGGAAACGTCCGAGGGCTATCTCCTGCATCTTCGGGCCGGGGATTGCGCCGATGAGCTCCGCGTGCCCGACCGAGATGTGGCCTGCCGAAAGAGCCTCCTTCACTCTCCTCGGCAGCTTGGCGAGCGGCAGGCGCTTGGCGATGTGGCGTGGTTTCTTCCCGAGCGTTTCCGCGATCGCGCCCACGGACATACCTTCCGCGACCAGGGCCGCGTAGGCGTCCGCTTCTTCGATGGGCGTGAGGTCCTCACGCGCAGCGTTTTCGGCGAGCTGGATCAGCCGGACTTGCTCGCCCGTGAACTCGCGAACGATGACCGGGACTTCCGTGAGACCGGCCGCTTTCGAGGCACGGTAACGGCGGGCGCCGCAGATGATCTCGAAGGCCTCTTGGTCCCGCACTTCGCGCACGAGGAGCGGTTCGAGGACGCCGACCTCTTTGATACTCAAGGCCAGCTCCTCGAGCTTCTTCGCATCGAAATGTTTGCGGGGATTCGTCGCGGACTCCACGAGACGCGCGAGGGGTACGAACTGCGACAGGGGCCTACTTTGGGCAGGGCTTGCGCCTGACATGCTGTTTCTCCTTTCGACTTGTGTTGTGAAAGTGCTCAGCGAAACATTCGCTGACCTCTGCGCTCCGCTCTGGAGCTCAGTCCGTCAGCGGCCGACGTTCGATTCGTCAGCACCCAGCCACCGGAGCACGAGCGAAACGGCGTCGAAGATGTTGACGCGCGGGTCTTCGCTCATCCATGCCTTGCGCCGGGCCGGCACGAGCCGCCGGAGCTCGGGAAGGCTTTGCGCGACTGCGGCGGCGACGGCCTCCTTGGTCTTGAGGCCCCGACGTCGGTTGCGGTCCCGCACCTCGGCCTGCGCAACGCAACCGACCTCGATGCTCCCCGCGGTCGCACGGGCCGCTGTGTCCGAGAAGAGTCGCTTCACGTCTGGGGCTCGGCGGCAGCGGGCGTCCTTCCAGTCTTCGAGGACCAGCACGTCGGCTTGGGTTGTGGCGAGGATCTCTTCGATGACCGCGAGCTGCTTCTCAGGCTCCGATCCGACATACCGGATCGCGAAGTCGCGGAGCTCGCCCCCGCGGAACCAGACGAACGCCACACCTTGGGAACACCGATCCATCCCAACGATCGACCGGTCGTCGGGAAGCCTCACGTGATTGGAGCGTTGCTCTTGCTCGACCGTTGGCTGGCCGTGTCAGGTTTTGTCATCCGCAGCAACGATGCGCGCGCCATGACTTCCTGGCGGACTTCCTTGAAGAGATCTGGGAAGAGCGCGGTGAGCGGTTTGCCGTAGATCACTTCGTACGCAAATGCGGTCCGGAGCGGCGGCAAGGCTTGGTACGCTTCGTAGCGTCTCACCTTGGACGTGGACCGCACGCCCAAAAGCGCGGCAATCTCCCGCTGCAAGAGCGCGCGTTTGCGACGTTCGCTTCGAAGATAGTGGGGTGCTCGTCTCATAGGTTCCGTAGAACTTACGCTCGGGCAGGCATTCGTTGAAGACGATGAAAGCGCCCGCTAGGGGGCGGTGGCGCTTGTCGTTGGGGACCGCATCAGAAAGAACTCCACCTAATCTGTCAAGACCTGAAAAGAGCCCCAGAATGCCACAACAACCCTAAAATTCTTCTAAAGCAAACTTCAAGACAATCTAAGCATTGTCCGGAGGCGCCCGTGTCGCGGGCTCGATGTCGAGCGTGGTGCCGGTGAAGGGAGGGTAGGCCTGCCCATGCACCAGGAGTCGTATCCAGAACGCGCGGTTCGGCAGGAGCGTCAGATCCTCGATCTCGATTCTGTTTCCCAGCTCCTTCGCGAGCTTCGTCGCGTCGCTGGCGCCTACGCGGAAGACGATCAGGGTCGCCGCGTTCCCCAGAATCGCGCTTCGAACCTCGGGTGCCGCCTGCTCGAGGTATTGCGAGCTCAACAGTAACCCCAAGTTGAACTTACGCAGCTCCGAGAGCATGCTCGCAAGCGCAAGCGTGGTGAAGGTCTGGAACTCGTCAGCATATAAAAAGAACGGCCGCCGTTTGTCGGGCGGAACGTTGCTCCTTGCGAGCGCCGCGGTGGCGAAGGCCGAGACGAGCAGGCTGCCAAACAGCATCGCCGGCGCTTCGCCGATCTTTCCTTTGGCGAGGTTCACGATCAGCACTTGGCCGCGGTCCATGACCGTTCGCGGATCGAATGAGCTCGTGGGCGTGGTCAGAATCCGCGAGATGAAGGGATCGACGAGGAAACTCCCGATCTTGTTCTGGATCGGGGCTATGGCCTCGGTGCGAAACGCCTTGCCGTAACGCGAGAACTCCCTCGTCCAAAAGTCCTTCACGTGAGGGTTTGTCGCTCTCCCGATTGCATCGTCTCGAAACTCGTCATCGGTCAGAAGCCGCAGGACGTCCGCGATGGTGGCCGTGTCCTGGTCCAAGAGCAGAAGCAGGGAGGCGCGGAGAATGTGCTCCAAACGCCACCCCCAGGAGTCCGCGAAGATCTTCTTCAGGGCCTCGACGATCCCGTTTGCCACGAGCGAACGCTGGAGCGGCGGCACGTCTGCGATCGGGTTGAACCGGAAGGGCTGCTCGGGATTCGGCACATCGAGGTAAATGACGTCCGGCATCCGCCAGCTCGGAATCCACGCCATGAGCCGCTCCGCCAGATCTCCGTGCGGGTCCAAGACGGCGATACCGCCGTCGGAGAGGATGTCCTGCCGCATGAGCGCTTCGAGGAGCGAACTCTTGCCGGTGCCGGTCTTCCCGACGATGTAGGTATGCGCCATCCGGTCCCGAAGGTGGATGCCGAACCTCCGCCGGCCGCCGCGCCAGTTGGTGCGGCCAAGATACGTGAGCTCCCTCATGCGGCTGAATGTTCGCCTCCTTCGACGGGTGGCAGCTCGGAGAGTTCGAAGCGTCGGTACAGCGCGTCGAGCTTCGCTACTTCTTCGGGGCCGAGCGTGAAGATCCCGGTCGATCGCGATGCCCGAAGGCCGAGGCGGCGGCGGACGATCGAGCCCACCCACCGCGGCGTTATGCGCCGCTCGTACTCATCACCATGCTTCGCAGTGAACGCGTTCGCGATATCTTGGATCGAGAGGCGCTCTCCGGGGCCGCGTGAAACGAGCTCGCGGATGACGGTCAACACCTGCGCTTCCGCGCTCTCGGCGCGTTCATCCACCAGATCATCGTTGTAGCGGCGCAGGACCGCAACGACACGTTCGCGCGCGGCCGGTTCGTCGATCACGGAGAACAGCGGCCCGAATATTTGTTCGAGCCGCGGCTCCAGATCGCGACCGCCCGCGCGCACAATCCCTTGTCCCTTGTGCGCTGCGAAGGTTCGCAGCCGGTACAGCAGCAGCTGGTTGCGCAGCGCCTGCGCTTCACGGGCTTGCTCGTCGCCGAGGTTCAGGGGAATGCCCTCGCGCATCTTGGCGCGGCCCATGTCTTCGGTGAGACAGCGGCTCTCGAGTGCGCGGTCTTGAAAGAATCCCCGCGTCGCGATGAGCTTCGGGCCGAAGACGTGGTACGCGCGCGGGTCGAACTCCCGCTGGCGCGACACTTCGGTACGTAAGACCGGAAAGCCGGAACTATTGCCGTTGTTAAGGATTTTCACGATCTCACTGCGCTCGTCTGAGTAGCGGAAATCGCCCTCATCCATGACGAGCGTGCCGCGGAAGGCGTCGAGGAGCCGGAAGAGCGGCGAGACCGTGGACGCGGCGGAGGCGAAGATGGGCTTGTAGCAGATCGCGCCCACGGTCGCGAGAAAGCGGGTCTTCCCCGTGCCGTAGCCGCCGCGAACCCGGACGTAGGGGACTTCGTTCCAGGCGTCGTAGACCCAGCTGAAGAGCGCGTAGTAGCTCGCGATCTCTTCGAAGTCCGTGCTGACGTCCACGTACCGGCGAACGTAGTCGCGGATACGGGCGACCAGGTCCGCCTCCATGCCGTACTCTTCCGGCTCCGACGCGAACAGCACTACTCCATGTTTGATGAGGTTGTTCGTGGGCGAGTACGGCACGAGGCGCTCGGTAGGAGAAAGAGAAACACTCGGCTCGTACCGCCACGCCTCACCAGTTCCGCTCACGAACTGCGTGGTGCGCGCCACCGGATCGTAGACCATCTCGACCAGCTCGCCGCTCGCGAGGATCGCCGACGCCGTGGGAACGGTCGCGACCTTCCGCTCTCCCTGCTGAGGCTCAGTCATTGAGACCGGCGAGCCGCTCCAGGTAGTCGAGCGCCTCGGCGAATGTCTTCGACTCTTTCTCCTCAATGAGAGTAATGACGTCGCCGTGCACCCCGCAGCCGAAGCAGTAGTACGTGTTGGTGTCGGGATACACCGTGAATGAAGGTACTGCGTCCTCGTGGAAGGGACACAGTCCAACCAGCCGCGGGCCGGACGGCAGGAGTTCGGTGTACCGCGCGGCGATCCGTTGAAGCGGCAGGATCGCCTTGATGCGCGTTGCACGGTAGGCATGGCGTGCCGGAGGATTCTCCGGTTCTGAGGCCCGTTCGGCTGCGAGCTCGCGATCCTCTTCGTCGTCAAAGATGGCCCGACCGATGAGTCGTTCGAAATCGTCCCGCGTTTTCCCCAGCCGCACGAAGAAGTCCGAGATGTCACCGCTCGGCCCGACCTCGTCCGGCAACCGGACGATCACCGCGCGTGGCAGGATGGCTTGCACCTTGCGCGCGGCCTTCTCGCCGGCTTCGTCGCGATCGAAGCAGATGTAGACGTGTCTGATGTCATCGAAGTACCGCGCCCACTCCGGGCGGAACGTCTGCGCGCCCGCGGTCGAGGTCACGGCCGCAAAGCGATGCGCTTCGAGGACGAGCCGGTCATACTCGCCTTCGCAGATAACGACGCGGTACGGTTTCTTCGCGAGCTGTTCCCAGCCGTAAAGCTCGACCGGCGCAAGGGGTGGGGTCATGACCTTCGGTGAATCGGAATGGTCGGCGGGTGCCTTCGCGTATCGAAGGAAGAGTACCTGCCCCTCCCGCCCGAACACCGGAATGCTGATGCGACTGCCGCTCCAGCCGAGGAGCTTCGCGTCGATCTGCTCGTCTGAAATTCCTCGACCGTTCAGGTGGCGCCGGATCTCGTCCGGCAGCGCGCTGTGGTAGCGCTCCGCGAGTAACCGCGGCGTTTGTTGGTTGGTCATGCCAGAGACACTACGGGAGCCGCCACGGGGCCGGTAGGCGATGAAAACGCTCGCTTCTGGGCGATATCGGCGCCTTACAGTTCTTGCCACGAGACGGCAGGATGGTTCCTGTGGAACCTCGCGCTGAGCGGCCCCAAATGCGTCAGAACCACACCCAACCGATGTCTATCAGTGACAAGGATCTCGACGAATTCATCGCGATCTTCGAAGAAGAACAGGGAATTCGTAAGCCTCGTGAAGAGGCACGGCAAGCCGCCGCGCGCGTGCTGCGTCTCTATGAACGCCTGCTGCTGCCGACACCGCGGGAAGTCGCGGAAGCTCGCCTTGCAAAATCTATCGGGCGGACTATTGTTTCAATAACGACCACAGCCATTCCATCACGCATCCTCGATGAAGTACTTCCTCTACCTGCGAAAATCGACCGACGACAAAGAGCATCAGATCCTATCTCTGGAATCTCAGGAGCGTGAAACGCTGCGCAGGTTCGGCAACGATCCTGAAATCGAGATCGTAGAGAGAATCACCGAGAAGCAAAGCGCGAAGTCTCCGGGGCGTCCGCTTTTCAACGCCATGCTGAAACGCATCGTCGCGGGAGAGGCCGACGGGATCATTGCATGGCTTCCCGACCGCCTCGCCCGAAATCCAATCGACGGCGGGCAGATCGTCCACCTCCTCGACACCGGAGCGCTGAAAGACCTCAAGTTCCCCAGCTATCTTTTCCAGAACACCCCCTATGGTAAGCACATGC
>WNFM01157432.1_pt1 | contig 16231 bp, 14 predicted proteins | sample 5400271 | NCBI WGS metagenome assembly WNFM01 (sample SAMN13153352, study PRJNA577476) | soil metagenome | isolation source: 60 cm saprolite on Douglas fir-dominated hillslope | place: USA:California | collected 2013-09-17
TTAGTGGCACCAATCCGCGCGAATTTTCGAGAAGGAACGGAGCCATGAAATCAAAATCGCGGCCGCCAATCCTGGCCCGCGTTTTTCCGGCAATAAACTCGGCATCCACCGCGTTATAGCGAAGTCTCCAGCGGCGGCCTTCGGACTCGGCACGCACGCGGCCGAGCGGTTCGAGAAGTTCGAGCAGGCCGATATACTCGCGGCCCGCGCGATCCAGAACGGGGAGGGTGTAGATGGCGACGGGAGAATAGACGGAGAGGTGCTTTTCGTCTGCTGAAAGCAGCGCAGAGGGCAGCGCGGAAAGCAGCGCAGAGGGCGCGGCGGACAGGAGCGTCACGATGGCCAGGAGGGTAGCTAAGGTCGTGTTCGTGGTGGAGGACACTTCTCTTAGACCTAGTTCTCAGTTCTCAGTTCTCAGCTCTCAGTAAGATCGGCTTGTACTGAGAACTGAGAACTGGGAACTGCAGTTTGTTACTCCAGTGCATAAATGGTGAGGCCGCTTAGCAGCTTGGGGTAGAAATCGGTGGACTTCTGGGGGAGCACTTCGCCGGCAAAGGCGATATCGCGAACCTGCTCGATGCGGACGGGATTCATCAGAAACGCGACCTGGACTTTTCCGCTTCGCACTTGTGTCAGCGCCTCAGTGGCCTCGCGACAATACGACACGTTCTCCTGATTGCGAATGGCCTCCTCCGATATCTTCAGTACACCTTCGAGGAGGCCCTTGTGCAACTGCACGACGTCGAGTGCCTGCTGGCGCAGAGAAAAGCCTCCGAACGGGCTGGTGCCGATGGCGTTTGGCGAGTCAAGAAGGAATGAACGCTGGGCGGTTACCGCGAGCAGGGCCGTGCCCGCAAGTCCGGCGTGCCGCAGAATGGCGGTGGCCCGCGCTGAGTCGATGGCGGCATCGACCTCTTGCACGTTGAAGAATTTCCGGGCTTCTGCCTCAAACTGCGACGGCGAAAAAGAAGGCAGGCCGAAAACGAGCCGGTGGGTTGGCAGAATCACCAAGCCTGGGCGATCTTTATCCGAACGATCCGTATCCGAACGATCCATGTCGACGAAGGTCATCATGACGGAGTCGTACGGAGCTGGCGTATGCGTCTTTGTAGCCGCGTCCCGGCGTTCGTTGCGATAGGTTAAGGCAGTTTCATAGCGGTGATGGCCGTCGGCGATGATTAGTTTGCGATCCCGCATCTGCTCCTGCACGGTTGCAATGACCGAGGTGTCGGAGATCTTCCAGACGCGGTGGACTACTTCGTACTCGTCGGTGACCTCGATGTCGGGGGCTTTGTTTAGGGCGGCCGCTGAATCGAGCATGGCATCGACCTTGCCGGCGCCGCTGTACAACATGAAGATTTGGCCGAAGTGGGCCCGGTTCGCGCGCAGCAGGTCCAGCCGGTCGGCCTTCGGCTTGGCCAGCGTCTGCTCGTGGCGGAACACGACGCCGGCGGAATAGTCCTCGATCCGGCCAAGCGCAATGAAACCCCGGCGCTCGGCCTTCTGCCCGCTTCCGGGAGCATCTCCCGGAATGCTAAAGGTCTGGGAATAACGGTAGATGGAAGGTTCAGGATCTTGCCGCAAAACGGCGGTCTGGCGCCAGTTCTGGAAGGACGCTGCCGCGCGGGTATAGACGTTTTCGGCGTCCCCGTCCCCCGGGAGGCGTTTCCCCAGAATAATCCGCACCAGATTATAAGGACTGGCCTGGTAGTAACGTTCCTGCATGGCAGGGGTGATTTTGTCGTAGGGCTGGGTTACGGCCAGTTGGACCGGGACGCGCTTAGGGTCGTAGCGCCAAGCTTGAAATGGAGAAATAATTGCCATAAAGGGAAGGCAGAATTGTAGCAGGGAGGGTTGGGCTGCGGCCCGAACGGGGGGAAAGAGAAAAAAGATGCGCAGAGGTAGAAGCCAACTCTCCGACCATTAGCGGAATCAAATGGACGCGTGCGAAAAGGTGACAACACTCTTTCGAGATTGTGCTACTATCCGGCTCAGTAGCAGCTTTCTGGGATGCGGGTCGCCTTCCCTCCGCGGCGCGGATTAGTGGGACCTATGTTGCACGGCAAACGGTACTCGGCTCGAGTCTCCTTCGTTGTTCTTCTGATTGCTGTGTGCGGCGCACTACCTCTAGTCGCACAAACTTCGACTGAGGATGTGCACATCCAGCCCCGAGTCCAGCCACCGGGGCCGAAAGAGTTCGAAATAGATCCGGCCTTCAAGACCCACACCAAGCCATTCAAAGTAGAAGTGGACATGGTGCTGGTGCCGGTCACCATCACCGATCCCTTGAACCGGCTGGTAACCGGCCTCGACCGGGAAAACTTCCATCTTTTCGAAGGCAAAGACCCGCAGGAGATCAAGACGTTCTCGAGCGAAGACGCTCCGGTTTCCATCGGAGTGATCTTCGATATGAGTGGAAGCATGGGGAGCAAAATCGAACGCGCCCGTGAAGCGGTTATGGAGTTCTTCAAGACCGCGAACCCGCAAGATGAGTTCTTCATGATCACCTTCGCCGATAAGCCGGAGGAGATCTCCGATTTCACCAGTTCGGTGGAGGACATTCAGGGCCGGCTAATCTACACGGTTCCGAAGGGGCGGACGGCACTGCTGGATGCCATTTATCTGGGCGTCAGCAAAATGCGCCAGGCGAAGTATCCGAAGAAGGCGTTGCTGATTATCTCCGACGGGGGCGACAACCACAGCCGCTATACCGAAGGCGAGATCCGCTCCATGGTCAAAGAGGCCGACATTCTTATCTACGCTATCGGCATCTATGATCATTACTTTCCGAGTGACGAAGAGCGACTGGGGCCGGCCCTGCTCAGTGATGTCACCGAACTGACTGGTGGACGGGCTTTTACCATCGATAACCCGAACGACCTGGCGGACGTTTCCACAAAAATTGGCATTGAATTGCGCAATCAATATGTCATCGGATACCGTCCAAAAAATCCAACGCGCGATGGCAAATGGCGTAAAATAAAAGTGAAACTCTTACCGCCAAAAGGATTGCCGCCGCTTCGGGTTTACGCCAAGACGGGTTACTATGCGCCGACGGAATAACGTTCCGCTACTGTTTTTCTTCCTCCTGATAACGCTGTTCCGCGCAAACTCTCAAGGGAACCAGACGGCTCCGGCCCCGGTGACGGGTTCCGAGTCCCCTGGCAATTCTCAAGCAGCGACGCAACCGGCGCCGACCAGCAGCGCGACTCCGTCCGTGGCCACGGGTCAGGGGGTCGCTCCGGATGCTGCTGCGAGCGGATCTTCGAGCGGGTCACCGGGCGTCTCCCCGGACATCTCTCCGGACGTCTCTCCGAAATCTGGCCAGAATCCGGATTCCGCCGAGAGCGGCGTCTTCGTTTTTCGCAAGCAGGTCGACGAAGTCGTGCTGCATGCCACGGTGGTCGACGACAAGAAACACATTGTTACGAGCCTCGATAAGGGCGATTTCAATGTTTATGAGGATGGGCGCCCGCAGACGATCACTTCGTTTCGGCACGAAGACATCCCCGTCGCCATGGGCATTGTGGTGGATAATTCCGGTTCGATGCGCGAGAAGCGCCAAAAGGTGAACGCCGCCGCCCTGAATCTGGTGCGGTCGTCGAATCCAAGTGATGAGGTGTTCGTCGTCAACTTCAACGACGAGTATTACCTTGATCAGGATTTCACTTCCAACATCAATAAGCTGAAAGAGGGGCTGGAAAAAATTGAGGCTCGCGGAGGCACGGCGCTCTACGATGCGGTCGTCGCCTCCGCTGATCACTTGAAAAAGGAGGCGAAGCTCGAAAAGAAAGTGATTCTTGTAGTCACGGACGGAGATGACAACGAAAGTGCCGAAAGCCTCGAGCAGGCGGTACGGCGTCTCCAGGGCGAGAATGGACCAACGGTTTACGCGATTGGCATCCTCGAGGGCGAAGAGCATCCAAAGCACGCCCGACGTGCGCTGCAAATCATGTCCGAGAGAACGGGCGGCCTCGCTTTCTTTCCGAAAACTCTGGACGAAGTTGACGCCATCAGCCGCAGCGTGGCCCACGATATCCGGACCCAGTACACCATTGGATACAAACCGACGACGCCGAAAAATCAGGGTGGCTATCGCCAGGTGAAAGTGGATGCCCGATCGCGGAGCTACGGCAAGCTCACCGTCCGCACGAAGAGCGGCTATTATGCCGGAGGGGAGCCGGCTTCCGGGGCGCAGTAGAGAAGAATTTGCAATTGGTAATTTGTTATTTGTAATTTGAAATCCGATTGTTTACCAGGAGGATCGCCCGTCGAGCATTTCAAATTCACAAGGGATTAGAAAATTACAAATTACAAATTTCCCAATCCTCGCATTGACGCTTCCCCTTCCCGTTCCTTACTCTGTAGAGTGCCGTTAACAACTTCAAACTCGCGCCTGCGCGTAAGCGATGATATATCGAAGCTCGTCGGCGAAACGCCGATGCTGCAAATGAAGAGGCTGGCCCCTGCGGGATCGGCCGATATTTTCGCCAAGCTCGAATACCTGAACCCTGGTGGCAGCGTGAAAGACCGCGCCGCCATTGGCTTAATCGAGGAGGCCGAGCGCACAGGCAAGCTGAAGCCGGGCGGAACCGTCATCGAAGCCACTGCGGGAAACACCGGGATCGGTCTGGCTCTGATTGGGGTGAGTCGCGGTTACAAAGTCCGGCTGTTCGTGCCGGAAAAGTTTTCCGAGGAAAAGGTCATAATCATGCGCGCCCTCGGCGCCGAGGTGATCCGTACGCCGGAGGCCGAGGGGATGCAAGGCGCCATTCAGCGCGCCAGGGATCTGCTGGCTTCCGACCCCGGGGCCTTCCTGGCCGCGCAATTCGACAATCCCGCCAATACTGATTATCACTACGAAACTACGGCACGCGAGATTTTTGAGCAGATGGATGGACGCGTCGACGCGATCACCGTTGGCTGCGGCACAGCGGGCACCTTTACCGGAGTTGCCCGTTTTCTAAAAGAGCGGCTGGCGAAAGTGCATACCGTCGCGGTCGAGACTCAGGGTTCGATCCTGGGTGGAGGAAAGCCTGGTCCACACAAAGTGGAAGGCATCGGCAATAGCTTCATCCCTGGAAATTTTGATGGCTCGGTTTGCGACGAGATCATGATGGTCACCGACGAACAAGCTTTCGGCATGGTGAAGGAACTGGCGGCCCGCGAAGGCGTGCTCGGAGGCTCGAGCTCCGGCGCTAACGTGTATGCGGCGGTACAGATTGCCAAGCGTCTCGGGGCGGGGAAGCGGGTAGTTACGCTGATCCCGGACTCGGCGGAACGGTATTTGTCGAAGAAGATTTTTGAAGGCGGGATGTAGGCGGTCAGCATTCAGCATTCAACATTCAGTAAAACCTGAGTACTGGTCACTTCCCAGGAGAACACTTGAAGCATTCTGGCTTTGCAACCCGTGCCATCCACGCCGGCCAGGAACCCGATCCTGCCACTGGGGCCGTTAACGTCCCCATCTACGCGACTTCCACCTACGTTCAGGAAGAAATCGGAAAGAATAAGGGTTACGAATACGCGCGCGTATCGAATCCGACGCGTGACCGGCTGGAGACGAATCTGGCTGCGCTCGAAGGCGGAACGGCGTCGCGCGTGTTCGCCAGCGGCATGGCGGCCATCAACGCTATTACCACGATGCTTAAAGCCGGCGATCACGTCATCGCAGGGCACAATCTCTACGGCGGGACACCTCGCCTCTTCGATCAGGTTCTCGTTAACTTTGGTCTCACATTCACCTACGTCGATACATCCGACGTGAACAATGTGGAGCGCGCATTCCAGAAAAATACCAGGCTGATTTTTCTGGAGACGCCGACCAATCCTCTGATGCAGCTCTGCGATCTACGCGCGATCTGCGAACTTAGCCACAGACACGCCGTTGAGGTCGTCGTCGACAACACTTTCATGTCGCCGTATTTTCAGCGTCCGATCGAGCTTGGCGCCGACATGGTTGTCCATTCCACCACGAAATTCCTCAACGGGCACAGCGACGGACTGGGAGGTGTGGTGGTCTGCACCAAACCCGAGCAGGCGGAGAAACTTGCTTTTCTTCAGAAGGCCGCCGGAGCCATTTTGTCGCCGTTCGAGTGCTGGCTGATTCTGCGCGGCGTCAAGACCCTGGCTGTTCGCATGGAGCAGCACGACCGCAGCGGCCGCAGAGTCGCTGACTATCTTTCGAAACACAAAAAAGTGCAGAAAGTTTTTTATCCCGGACTGGCGAATCATCCGCAGCACGAACTGGCGAAGCGCCAGATGTCGGGCTTCGGAGCGCTGATTGCCTTCGAAACGGGATCGCTCGCGAATGCAAACAAGATGCTCCGCAAGGTGCGCGTATGTTCGCTGGCCGAGTCTTTGGGCGGAGTCGAAACCCTGATTTCGCATCCCGCGACGATGACGCATGCAGCGGTTGGCGAAGAGGGCCGCCGCAAAATCGGCATCACCGATGGCATGGTTCGCATCTCGGTGGGGATTGAGGACGTCGATGATATTCTTGCCGATCTCGATCAGGCGCTGGCGGCGATCTAGGGACTAGTGGCCGGGGAGCAGCACTTTTTTATAAATTGTTATGCTGAGCGAAGCGGCGAAATGCAGATCCCTCGCTCCCCTCGGGATGACAAAACCATTAAGATGGCGAGACTGAAACACTTTGACCTTATCTTTCCAAATCGATAACGTTCGCGTCGGCGCCGGAGACCTGTTCCTTATTGCCGGGCCGTGCGTGATTGAGAGTGAAGAGCACGCGCTCCGCATGGCGGAGATTATCAAAGGTGTGGTGCGTTCGCTGAACTTTCCGTTCATCTTTAAAGCGTCCTACGACAAGGCGAACCGGACGTCGATCCGGAGTTATCGCGGGCCGGGGATCAAGGAAGGCCTGCGCATTCTGAAGAAGGTGAAAGATGAAGTGCACATTCCGGTGCTGACCGATGTGCATCAGGCTTCCGACGTGGCAGCGGTCGCCGAGGTTGTCGACGTGCTGCAGATTCCCGCATTCCTTTGCCGGCAGACCGACCTGATCGTGGCGGCGGCGCTGAGCGGGCGTACGGTGAATATCAAGAAGGGGCAGTTCGTTTCGCCCTGGGATATGAAGCACGCCGTCGACAAGTGTCGCGATGCCGGGAATAGTCAGGTGTTTGTGACCGAGCGAGGATCGAGTTTCGGTTACAACAATCTGGTGGTGGACATGCGCTCGCTGGCCATCATGCGCAAGTTCGCGCCGGTGGTGTTTGACGCGACGCATTCGGTGCAACTGCCGTCGGCCTCAAACAGCGATGGAGATAAACCGGCGGTGAGCGGCGGGCAGCCGGAGTTTATCCCGGTGCTGTCGCGGGCGGCGGTGGCAGCGGGCGTGGACGGAGTGTTTGTGGAGGTCCATGACAATCCGAAAGAAGCGAAAAGCGATGGAGCGAACGCGCTCGACACGCGAAACCTGCGCGGAGTGCTGAAAGAATTGCAGGCGGTGAAGAAGGCGTTGGATGTGGCGCACGCGACGCCGTAACGTCTTCCTGAATCTGCCACCATCCCGAATCTGCTAACATTCCCGCGTCATCTGAACTTCATTGCTTATGCATTGGTGGGCATCGATCCTCGGGGTTGCTCTGATCTTCGTCATCCTGATGGATGCGTTTGAGACCGTGGTTCTGCCGCGGCGCATCAAGCGGACATTTTTTCGCATCTCGTCCCGGTTCTACAGGCAAACCTGGCGCCTCTGGACCCGAGTGGCGCGGCATATCAAGTCCGCGAACCGGCGCGAAGGTTTCCTTGCGTACTTTGGACCGCTGGCGCTGTTCCCGCTGCTGGGTTTTTGGGCGCTGGGGCTGATTTTTGGATTCGCCTGCGTGCAATACGGGCTGGGCGAGCATCTGACCCTGGCTAATGAAAAGATCACGTTTGGGAAAGTGCTCTATCTGAGCGGGGAAACTTTTTTCACGCTGGGCTACGGAGACATCACGCCCAACAATGCCACCGCCCGCGCGCTTGCTGTGATGGAAGCGGGCATGGGCTTCGCATTCCTCGGAGTTGTGATCGGATATTTGCCGGTCATCTACAATTCGTTTGCCGCGAGGGAGATTGAAATTTCGCTGCTCGATGCGCGCGCCGGGTCACCGCCGAGCGCCGCCGAATTTCTTGGCCGGTTGGGGTGCTGTCCCGAGCAGATGGTGCTCGATGAGATTTTTCGCGACTGGGAGCGCTGGTGCGCCGATCTCCTGTCGAGTCACATTTCCTATCCGGTACTGGTTTTCTTCCGGTCGCAACACGGCAATCAATCCTGGTTGAGCGCGCTGACGACCATGCTCGATGTCACTTCGTTGATTATGACCGGGGTGGACGGCATCCATCCCGACCAGGCGAAGCTCACGTTTGCCATGGCGCGGCATGCTGTCGTCGATCTGGCGCAGGTGGTGAATGCGGAATATAGTCCGCATGATGTGGGGCGGCTCGCGGCAGAAGACCTCAAGCGACTGCGGACGGGCCTGGCCTCGAAAGGGGTGACTTTGTATGATGGCGCGGACGCGGCGGAACGGCTGGCGGAGCTTCGCATTCTTTACGAGCCTTATCTCTATTCACTCAGCCGGCGGCTATTGATGACGCTGCCGCCGTGGATCCACACCGAGCACAAGAAAGATAACTGGCAGGGCGGTCCGTGGGACCGCGCGATCCAGGCGCGGGCGCTGGAACATCCGGGACATGCGGCGGACGATCACTTCTAATCGGGCAGTTGGGTTAGGTGAGGTTGCTGGAACCGGCACGGGGAACCGAAACTCCGCGCCGGTCCTGTTGACTTGGGCCCCTTCCGGTCCACCCGGACTGAATGGTCGGCTCGCCGGAGCTGTATCTACTAGCCCCCCGAGCAGTTCGGGAACTTGAAGCTGGCGATGCGGGTTTGCCAACCTGCTGTACTGGAAAGCTGGCCAGCTAGTGTGTAGTACTCATTCACGTACCAGAACGTGCAGTCGTCCGTGGGATCGACATTCATAGAGGTGTAGTCGCCCCATCGCGAGTTGGTGGTTCTCTGCACGCCCGAGCCGTCGATGATGGTCGCTTCGCCGAGCGTCATCTGTCCCGGCGCATCGCCAGCGAGCCGCCCTGTGTAGCGAATTCCCGGGTACACATCCACCCCATTGACGACACTGTAGCCGAGAGCCATGTTGCCCTGCTGGTCCTGGGCGATGCTGCCCATCCAGCGATGGATCCCGTCACCGGGCGCGTAGGTACCCTGCTGAAAGAGCGAGTAGGTAGCCCCGGTTCGCCGGACCTCGTACCAGCGCACTCCGGCCACGCCTGGTGTTGCCTCGACGGACTGGTTAGTGACGAGCGCCTCGTAAGCCTTGAAGTTCCGATAGGCGAGGCGCCAAGTGGGCCGCTGCCGGTAGGACAGGATGTCGAGGAACCGGCTTCCATCGGTGATCCCCGGCTCGGGCAGGCAGTCTCGCGAGCTCGGCGGCAGCGAACCGGGGACGACGCCGCATGGGTAGATCGAGTCGAACGCCGCGGTTGGGAGCTGCGTGTTCAGGGACAGCGTGGCTATCGGCGTTGAGCGCCACTTGACCAAGAGGTCCCAAATGTTGATGGCATCGAAGGTCGCTCCGTAAGGACCTCCATCGTCCTGAGTGCCGACCAGCGGGACCGCCGTGTCGGTCATCGGCTTCTGCTTGCCATCGATGTAGGCCGGAAGGAGGCCGTCGCCCACCAGCGGCAACAACGCTGGGTTGGTGCCATCGATGAAGAAATGCACGTTACGCGCGGGCAGGCCGTTGATCATCTTGTTCTTCTCGAGCCCGTAAACACCGATGCCGTACTGAGTCGTCGGTCCGAACTCGCGGGTCGTGATGACGTACGAATCCGTCCAAACCCCGTACTTGGGGTAGTCCGGGAAGTTGACGTCAGTGGAGAAAGCGTAGCGGTAATAGCTGCCGGTCGGGTCCCCGGTCGTCGAGATCGCAACGCAGTCGTAGTAAATCGGTCCGCGGGTGGTGAATTGGGTCAGAAGCCAGCGATCGGCCAATTGGTCGTAGAGCACGATTGGGTCGCCGGACGGATCGGTGCAGTCTGCGATGGCGAATCCGGCCCACAGCGTCCCGGTGTCGACCGGTCCGAGCAGCAGCGTGCCGGTCTTGGAGTACACGCCGAACACCAGATTGATCATCTCAATGTAGTGATTCGGTCCCACGGCGCCATTTGGGTCCGGGGGATTGACGCGAAAGCCGAAGATGTTGAAGTTGTCCTGATTGCTCAAACCCTCGAAGTTCGCGCTTGTGGCCGGAGCCTGCAAAGCGGGACCGAAAGAACCCCGCGTTTGAAGGGCGCCATCACTAGAGTACCCCCGGTCCTTGACGACTGGCCCGGGCTCAGGCCGGATCTCGACCGGCTCCTGCGAGGGACGAAGTGGTGCCATTCGAAATGGCGTAGCCGCTAATGCCCGCAGGGGGAGCGAGACGTCGAACGCGACTGCTTGCGAGAACTTCGGCTTCAGGGGAGCGGCACCTGGGGCGGTCTGCGCCGCCGCCACGGCCGCGACGAGGAGAAATGCAGCAACCAGACTTAATACAAGTGGTCCTGATGGTTTCGTTTTAATTATTTGCGCCATGTTTGGCCTCCTTTGCGAAGTGGAATCGCAGAGAATCGGGCCAGAGGGGACGCCGTGTACTTTATCTTTCAACCGCGCGCTCTGTCAATAATGTGTCGTCCCGATGGATTGGTTCTGAGGGGCCGTGATTCGCAAGGAACTTCCAAGTAGTCACCCGAGTTCGTGACTGCTGTCATGTTCCCCGCTGGTCGGAGAAGAAAGTGGATTGTTGACGGAATCAGGTCGTTTCACAAATTGGGAATTGCCGGTGCAAATAGCAATTTCTCATCAACAGCGCGCTCTCGGGGGATCGCAGGTGGCGTGAGGTAGAGATGTCCCAATAATCAGATCAGATCCCTCGCTTCTGCTAACATTTCCCCTTCATGAAACACATCGGCGAAAACGTGGTACGCATCGAGGCTGAGGCTTTGCGGGCGCTTGCTGACCGACTGGCGGGTCCGATGGCGGCGGACTTCAACCGGGCGCTGGAACTCCTGTTTAGCTGCCGCGGCCGCGTGGTCGTTACCGGAATGGGGAAGAGTGGGCTCATCGCTCGCAAGATCGCGGCTACGTTGAGTTCGACGGGATCGCCGGCGCTCTATCTCCATCCAGTGGACGCGCTGCACGGCGACCTGGGGATGATCATGCGCGGCGATGTCGTACTGGCGCTTTCGGCCAGCGGCGAGACGGAAGAGATCTTGCAGTTGATGGCTACTATTAAGCGGCTGCAGGTACCGCTCGTTGCTATGACTTGCGACGACCTTGTAGAGGTTCACGCGGACAAGAGTGTCCGCGCCACACTTGCCTCTACTTTGGCGTCGGCTGCTGATGTGGCTTTGGACTGTTCGATTTCTAAGGAAGCTTGTTCGCTGGGGCTTGCCCCTACGGCTTCTACTACGACCATGCTTGCTTTGGGCGATGCTTTGGCGGTGGCGCTTTCGGAAAAACGCGGGTTCAAGGAAGAAGACTTTGCCAACCTGCATCCGGGTGGAAAGCTCGGCAAACGGCTGGCGCGGGTCGAATCCTTGATGCACTCAGGGGACGCAGTTCCGCGGGTGACGGCGCAGACGAAGATGCCGGACGTGATTTACGAAATGTCGCGCAAGAAGCTGGGCATGACGGCAGTGGTCGAGGGCGACCGTCTGCTGGGTGTGATCAGCGACGGTGATCTGCGGCGGCTGCTCGAGCAGCGCGGCAAGGACACGCTCGATCTGACGGCGCAGGATTGCATGACGCGGACTCCGAAGACCATTGGTGCGCAGGAGTTCGCGGCGACTGCGCTGGCGCGGATGGAAGAGATGAAGATTACGTCGCTCGTCGTGGTGGATGGCGACGTGGACGGCCATTGGCGGCTGCGGGGGATTGTGCACCTCCATGATTTGTGGGGGACGGAAATGGTGTAGGGCCAAAAACGTGTGATGACGCACGAATTTCCAGATGGGGATTTGTTCATCCCGAGCGAAGCGAGGGATCTGCATTTTGCGGCGAACTACAGATCCCTCGCTTCGCTCGGGATGACAACTTTTTAAAGGTATTTCTTGTGGCACAAATGCGGACCAGCGTTTCGCCGCTCCTACCGCGAGACTTTTACTTTCGGCGCGTGGAATGCATCGGGGAATGTAAACGTGACCAGCGCTCCCTCGCGTACGTTGCCCACCAGCGCGGGGCGGAAGCAGGCTATGCAGGTGCCGCCGGCGTGGCGAACGCTGGGATAGACGACTCCGGCTGATCCTTGATCGAGCAGGCGGCGGCCTAGTTGCTGAGGCGCACGGTAGCTGTCGGGCTGCAGATATTTCTTGTGATCTTCGTCGCGAAGATCGTGGAACTCGGCGCGAAAGTCTGCCAGGTATTCACGATAGGCGACTGTTTCTTCTTCCTTCCAATTCACTTCGCGCAATCCCTCGGCATAATGGAAGGCGACCTCCGCTTGTGCGGTCTTCAGTGAGAAACCGGCATACCAGGCGCCGCGGTCGTCTCCGCTGAAGCGGCTGCCTCCGGGCCGCGCGTGGGTGAACGCTGCGTTGATGACGTGATAGTGGGGCACTCCGAAAACCAATTCGTGCACGGTGATTCCGGGTAGAAGGTTGGCCTCGCCTGCCAGCCGCGTGTTGGTGGCGTCGTCGAGTTGGAAAAGATGCTCCATTTGCGCCGGCGGAAGTCCGAGCCGGGACAATACGCTCTCACCTTCCTCGTAGAAGCGATTGGGAATGAGGCGGTGCGTGTCGTCCTGCGAAATGGGCGTAGTCTTTGGGAGCATCGTCTTGGGGATAGTTACAAGCCTCCGCGGCGGGCATCGAGCAGTTGGCGAACGCGCAGCATGGAGGGCACTCCGCCCTTCAACATGTATGCCAGCGGCGTCTTGCCGCCGAAGATGGGATTTGTGTTCGGCAACTGGACCCAGGCGTCGGCGAGTTTGATCCCATACAGAATGTTGAGAGCCTTAAAGATGCCCACCAGCAGGGATACGCGGGTGAGCTTGTCCTGATCGAGGGTCTTGACGTCTGAAGTTTTGGAGTTCGACGCTTTGGTGGTGCCGCGTTTGAGCTGATAGAACGAGCCGTTCGAGATGCCGCCGATCAAGCCACGGGCGTCCTCGTCGCGCAGCTTCCAGTGGGACGCCAGACGGAAAAACCCGCGGATGGCGACCGGGCTCAGCTTCTCCTGCACGGTCCGGCTCGAGAGGTCCGCAGGCTGATCCCAGGCTACGCCGTGAAGGTGGATAACGTTGGACGCGCCGAGCGCGACTTCTCCAAACATGATGGTATTATTCTACATAATTGGAGTCAGATCAAGAACGAATACTTGACCCGGAAAACGGCGCTGGGGCATCCGGGACGCAGGCTGCGGATACGCCGGGCTGAGTTCGCGGACAGGAGTGTCCGCGCCACACGTGCCTTAGTGGCAGAAGCGCTGTAATTTCGGTGGCGGCGGGGTGGGGAACTCGTCAAATTCTCCGTCCCACCCGGAGCATCCACGGGCGGTGACGGCGCGAATTACGACTTGTTCCAGATCGCGGGCCTTGGCTTTCGCCTGCTCGATCTGATCCGTGGTGAGATAGCCGCCATTGTTGAGTTCGCCGAGGTCTGGGCCCGCGGCCGCATAGCCGGCATCGGTGGCAATGCTGTACCAGACGTAGGCATTGAAGCGATCCAGCGGAATGCCGCGGCCGTCTTTCAGCGCTTTGGCGTAGAAGTATTGCGCCTGGGGGAGGCCCAGGTCGGCCGCGATCTTATAGAGCTTCGGGGCCTTGGTGTAATCTCGATCCGCCATTAAACGCCCCAGGTAGTAGGCGCCGTAAGCGTTGTTCTGGTCGGCGGACAGCTTGAGCCACTTCTGGGCCGCATCGCGGTCCGCTACACCGCCAATGCCGAGGAGGTAGAGTCGCCCGGCGAGCCAACCCGCGAGCGGGTCACCTTGTTGAGCCGCCTTGCGATACAGGTCAACGGCTTGGCCCGGATCCCTGGTGAGAAAAGTTCCAGTTTCGTAATAGTAAGCGAGTGCGATCTGGGCGGGTCCGTACCCGAGATCGGAGGACTTCCGAAAGTAGTCGACTCCGAGAGAGTCATTTCGCGATGGCCCAATTCCGGTGATGGCGTCCATTCCGCGCTCGTACAGAGAGTCGGGGGAGCTGCTCTGCGCAAATGCCATCGCGCTCCAGAGCACGAGAATAAGGAAAAAAATGGTTCGACGCATGGGCAGATTTTCCGTAAAGAAGTTATCCGAACAAGTATAGGAAATAGGCCGGTCGGTGTAGAGTTACGAAAGTTCTAATCACCATCAAGCGTTTTCTGTAAGTTACAGATTTCACGGACCTGAAAAATCGCAGGAATGCTCGACTAGCCGCTCTTTTGGGGACACTTTGGGACGCATGGTTGGGGGGCTGCAAGCCAGTTCAGATCGGATGCGATTGCGAAGTTCAATTCTCCGCCGCCCCACCCCGCCGGAGTATTTCTTTCTTGTACTTCTTGCCGGAGCCACAGGGACATGGATCGTCACACCCTGCATTTCGGCAGTGTGCGAGGGCTTACCTCGAAAAATCATCGGCCACGTCTTAGCAGCAAACACGCTCCAATGAAAGAAAATATACCCACCACGCCGCCGATGACCATACCGACCAAGAACGGCGGGGAGTGCGCAGCCTCGGCCGCATGTACGAAGAAGTGATGTAGCAGATGTCCAAAGGCTAGAGTCGTGAATAGCACAGCCAGTCCACTCAAGATGCTCACAATTCGCATGGCTGTGAATTCTGCCACTCAGCCGGCAGTCGTGCAAGCGCTAACGAGGCGGTTGCGGCGCCGGCGTTCCAGCGCCGGATTATCATTATCAGAGCAGGGGTCGAAGGAGTGGCCATTTCAGAAGCACCACATGTAGCGCAGAGAGCGGCATTCTACATGGTCATTGCGTGCTGGTGGCTCTTTGCCCTCACGTTCTGGCTGAGGAAGCGCCCGCCCCAGGCACGCGAGGCGGGACGCGATTGGACGTCGCTGATCGGATTGTTGCTGCAAGCCATGGCCTACTTCAGCGTCTGGTTTGATCCGTTGCAGCGGAGACAGTTCTCACCGGTCACTTCCGCGTCGCGATGGGGGGAATGGGTGGTGGCAGTGGTGACGGTGGCCATCGCGCTAGCTTCGGTATGGCTGGTAAATGCCGCCGCGCGGCGTTTGGGGAAGCAATGGGCACTGGCCGCGCGACTGGTAGAGGGCCACACGCTCATTCAGGATGGACCTTATCGGTTCGTAAGAAATCCCATCTATACGGGCATGTTTGGAATGCTAGTGGCTACCGGACTGGTCGCAGCCCAGTGGATCCCGCTGCTGGTTGGGATCGTGTTGTTTGCGGCTGGAACTTACATTCGCATTCGAAGTGAGGAGCGGCTGCTGCGGCAGGCATTTGGGTCTGAGTTCGAAGAGTATGCAAAGAACGTGCCGGCCCTGATCCCCGGCATTTACTGAGCGCCTCCAGTGCAAGAAATAGAATTCCTCTGCGCCTGGGTTCTCACGGTAAGTTATTGATTCCGTCAGACTTCATGGCAATGCCAACCTCGCATTACGGGAGCGCATCATAAACCCAGAGATCAGCCTCGCCACTTCTTGCTAAACGCTATTCCGTCTTGGGGCGAAGTGCGCGGCTGACGATTGGTCAACTGACCGCGGAGACGGAGGTTCGAATGAAGCGTTTTGTTTTGTCTGCAGTGCTTGTTTTCTGTTTTGCAAGCCCGACTTTCGTATTTGCCCAAGCCCTAAGGGGTGATCACGTGGAAGTGGGCGCGTTCGTGGATTATTTTCGTCTGGACCGCACCGATCCCAGCCTTAATTACGCGGGTCTCGGGGGCCGTCTTGCGTTCAACCTGCGGCCGAGTGTCCAGCTCGAAGCTGAAATGGCCTACGACTTCGATCGCACCTACAACAACCCCTTTGACGACGGGAATATCTTCCGGTCCCAAACGCATATTTTGCATGGCCTGTTCGGTCCGAAGTTCCAGACCGGGTCGGGACCGTTTCGCTTTTTCGTGACGGGCAAGGCGGGGCTTATCAGCTTTACCACCAACACCCAGAACCCCCCGACGGGGTTCAAGAGCGCTCTGGGAGCGGTCGGCAACGGCGACGCCAAATTTGCTCTCTATCCGGGCGGCGGCGTGGAAGGGTTCATTGGACCGGT
>WNFM01329282.1_pt1 | contig 16230 bp, 10 predicted proteins | sample 5400271 | NCBI WGS metagenome assembly WNFM01 (sample SAMN13153352, study PRJNA577476) | soil metagenome | isolation source: 60 cm saprolite on Douglas fir-dominated hillslope | place: USA:California | collected 2013-09-17
GAACCGAAAGCATGGCTCCGTGGGGCAGAGCCTGCATCAGCCGTCCACGAACGGCGATCAGACGGAGCGCATCTTCAAGTGAGAAGACTCCGGCCAGGCAGGCAGCGACAAACTCACCGACGCTATGCCCGATCATACAGCTGGGCTGAATGCCCCAGCTCATCCACAATTTGGCCAGCGCATACTCGACGGTGAAGATAGCGGGCTGCGCAAGAATGGTTTGCGTCACGGCATCACGCAGCTCGTCGGTTACCGCCTGCGCGGGATAGAGAAGTTCGCGCAAATCCAGGCCGAGATACGGTTTAAGAATCGCGGCGCAATTGTCGACTTCCTGGCGGAAGATCGGTTCCGATTCATAAAGAGCGCGGCCCATATTAGGCTGCTGAGAGCCCTGGCCCGGAAAAAGAAAGCAACACTTCGGCGCAGTTGAGCTGACTTTGCGCGAGAGGATGCGCTTGGGATCGTTGTTCGAAAGAGCTTGTTGAGCGTCTGCGGAATTGCTGCTGACCAGCATGCGACGATAATCGAAATGGCGCCGACCAACTTGCAGGGTGAACGCGGCGTCAGCGAGATTGATTTCCGGATATTCCCGCATATGCACGGCAAACCGCTCCGCGCTGGCATTCAGGGCGCCCTCAGAACGCGCGGAAAGCAGCAAGAGTTGGCTGGCACGTCGCGCCGGCGAGGTCGTCAATTCCGGCGCCTGTTCCAGAATCACATGAGCGTTGCTGCCGCCAACGCCGAAAGAGCTGACTCCGGCACGCCGCGGCCCGTCATTTACTGGCCACGGCCGAAGCTTGGTATTCACGAAGAACGGACTGTCCTGCATATTGAAGTTAGGATTTGGCTTCTGGAAGTGAAGCGTCGGAGTCAGTTCGCCGTACTTTATCGAAAGCGCGGCATGGATGAGCCCGGCGGCGCCGGAAGCGACGTCGATGTGGCCAATGTTGGCTTTAACAGTTCCAACCGCGCAGAATCCGCGTCGACTGGTCTTGTTTTCGAAAGCCTTCGAGAGCGCCGCCAGCTCAATGGGATCGCCAAGCGGGGTAGCGGTTCCGTGAGCTTCGATGTAGCCGATGGTGTTTGGATCGATTCCCGCCGATTCCTGAGCCATCACAATGGCGCGCGATTGGCCTTCCACACTGGGTGCTGTGTAACCGACACGCGCCGAGCCGTCGTTGTTCATTCCGAAGCCGCGCACCACAGCGTAAATATGATCGCCGTCTTTCACCGCGTCTTCGAAGCGTTTCAGCAAGACAACGGCGCAACCACTGCCGAAAACGGTGCCGCTGGCGGCGGCGTCGAACGGCCTGCAATGACCGTCGGAGGAAACCATGCCACCTTCCTGATACAGGTAGCCACGCTTCTGTGGGAAAGAAATCGAGACGGCTCCAGCAAGCGCCATGTCCGCCTGATAAGTCAGCAGGCCTTGACACGCCTGGCAGATGGCGAGGAGCGACGTGGAACAACCGGCGACCATGGTGAATGCCGGGCCGCGCAAATCCAACTTATAAGAAACGCGGGTTGCCAGAAAGTCGGGCGAACTGCCAAGCATTGCCGGATAGTTTCCGACTTGATACGCAGAAGTATATTCGCGTACAAATCTCGGGTTTGCACAGAGCCTGGAAAGGAAATAGGTGCTGGGGCTTGAACCGCCGTAGACGGAGACGGCACCGGTGTAGGCGAACGGATTGTACGCAGCGTCTTCCAAAGCTTCCCAGCAACACTCGAGGAATACGCGCTGCTGCGGATCGATGAACTCGGCTTCGCGAGGGTAAATGCCGAAGAAGGAGGCATCAAAATACTCGGGATCGCTCACGATTGAGCGGGCGCGAATATATTCCGGGCGCTTAACGAGCGACGCAGCATCGGCGACTTCGAGCTCATTCTCGCGGAAGTGGGAGATGGACTCCACGGCATTGCGCTGGTTCTGCCAGAACTCGCTGACATTCTTTGCGCCAGGCAGACGTGCCGCTGCGCCGATAATTGCGACGCCATCGAGTTGGGGATTCCAGTCTTTCATCAGATCCTTGCCGCGTGCGCTTGTTTGAGCCGCGCGATCGCAGCCTTTTGTTTTTGCGCTTGCTCCTCCACGGCGGAGAAAGATTCCTTTTCCGGATGCGACTTGGCCAGATGCCCGGCAAGCGCGCGAATGGTGGTTTGGTCGAATAAGTCCGTCACCGGAAATTCCGAAGCAAGGATTCTCTGCAGCTGTGAATGGACTGAGACCAGAAGGAGCGAATCCCCTCCCAGGTCGAAAAAGTTTTCGTCCAGCCCAACGTTTTCGACTCGCAAAACCCTCTTCCACAGAGCGGCGATGGTCTGCTCGAGGTCCGATTGTGGTTGGGAAGACGCCGATCGCCCGGAGACAGACTCTGGAGCAGGCAGAGCGGCGCGATCAATCTTGCCGTTGGGGCTGAGCGGCAAAGAAGTAAGAGGAATGAAGAAGGCTGGGACCATAAAGGAGGGAAGACGAGCGGCCAAATAGCCCCGAATCTCGGTCGTGGAGCCAGCCCCGTTACGTCCTGCGACGTAATACGAGACCAGGCGCTTATTGCCGGCACCATCCGAATTAGCAACCACGCACGATTGCTGAATGCCGGGGTGCTGATTCAATACGGTTTCGATTTCGCCCAATTCAATCCGATGTCCGAGTATTTTCACTTGATGGTCTTTACGCCCGATAAATTCAATGGTGCCGTCATCATGACGGCGAGCCAAATCGCCAGTGCGATAGAGCCTGCCATTTTCCGATTCGAGAAATGGGTCAGCGACGAACTTTTCCGCGGTCAGTTCTGGCGCGTTCAAATAGCCACGGGCAACTCCGAGTCCTGCGGCGCAAAGTTCGCCAACCTGGCCTTCGGAAACAGGGCGCAAATCATCATCCAGGATGTAAACGCGGGTGTGCGCGATGGGCTTGCCGATAGGAACGGAATCGGGGATCGGAGCGCCGGACCTCATCACGTGGCAGCAGGTAAAGGTGGTGCCTTCCGTGGGCCCGTAGCCGTTGATCAGAGTGGTGTTCGGCAACCTGTCCAACACCTTGCGAACATGCGAAGCGGATAAAACATCTCCGCCGGCGAGCAGCTGCCTGATCGGACGCAGGTCTTCGAGACGTTCGTCAACAAAGAGGTGAAAAAGCCCTGCGGTTAACCACATGGTGGTAACGCCATGTTCGCGAATTGTGCGGCCCAGGTCCTCGAGTGAGGAAAACTTTGCCGGCATAATCACAAGCTTGGCGCCATACAGCAAAGCTCCCCAAATTTCCAGAGTCGATGCGTCGAAGGAAATCGGCGCAAACTGCAAGAAAACTTCGTCTGGCCCAAAATGGCAGTAGTCGGTTTCAAAAACCAGGCGGACCACGGAGCGGTTTTCTACCAGGACGCCTTTGGGCAGGCCAGTGGAACCGGAGGTATACAGCACATAGGCAAGTGAAGAGGGAGTGGCTGTCGAAGGCGGATTCCCGCAATCGCCTAGGGGATCTTCAGGCTCTTCTGCGTCAATCAAGATTAGTGGAACCGAACGGTCCGCCGGAATCGCCGAGGCAAGCGACTTCTGCGTGATCACCAGCGGAGTGCCAGTGTCCTTCAGCATGAATGCAAGGCGTTCGCGTGGGTATTCGGGGTCAAACGGCACATAAGCGCCACCCGATTTCAGGATCGCGAGGATCGCCAAAATCATTTCTGGGGAGCGTTCGATCGAGACTCCGACCAACACTTCGGGACCGAGGTTGTAGTCGCGCAAGCGACGAGCGAGCCGGTTGGCGCGCTGATTTAGCTGGCGGTACGTCCACTGGGTTTCGCCGCAAACCACCGCGACCTGGTCGGGAAACGTGGCCGCTGCCGCCTCGAATAGCTGGATGATGGTCTGCCCGAGCGGACCAGCGTCCACGTCAATCGAGCGAGACAACCTTGCCGGCGGGTTTTGGGTTGCTGGTTCCATTCGTTCTTGTTTTAACAAAAGTCTTGACCGTTAGCCGTTTTCGGATTCCGGTCAGGGTAACAAGATCTCCTTTTCCCCGAAGAGCCTTGCGGCCTCGATGCCGCGGCTTTGGCAATAGGAAACGAGCTGGTTGGAATGAACGATGGGTTTCGAGGTTTCGGTGTACTTGACGCTCATTACGTAATTCAACCAAGGCTCCTGCCCCATCGCATAGACATAAACTTCCTTGCAACCGAATTGATCGACCATGGCTTTGGCACGTTCGTAGTCGGAGCCGGCCAAACGGCGGGAGTGATCTTTGCTGCGCTCCACCTGGCGGGTCAAAAGTGAGCCATACAACCAGCTCATCGGAGCGCCGTTGCATTCCATGCCGATGAACAGCACTTCGGCGTCGCCGACCTGCTGGTGGACGTGGCGATAAATTTTCGGATCAATATTGCAGGAGTCGGCCGCAAATAGCAGCACATGACCGTTGACACTCAGCCGCCAAGCAGCCTTGGAATGAATGTTGAGGTCGCCGTGTTCACCGAGAAACGGCAAGGCCATGATCGAACCGCCATCAAATTCGATTTGATCCATTTCGTCCAGCTCGATCACATTCCGGAAACCACATTGCCGCAGCAGGAGCCGCAGAGACGGATCTTGCAGCGATCCGGAATTGTTACGAGGCACCACGATGTTTCGAATGCGCGGACGCAACTGTAGAAGTGTCTCGAAAAGAATGTGATCCTGGTGATCGTGGGTAATAAGAACGTAATCGATGACGGGAGGCAGGTCTTCGTAGGTATAACGGGAGATTTCCGACTCGTAGGTGTAACTTAACACCGGGTCGAGCAAGACGTTCACGCCGGAGGTCTCGAGAAGAATGCAGGCGTGACCGAAATAACGCCAGCGCGCACCCGGACCGTTGTACTTCTGATACGGCTTCGGTACATCTGTGGTCAGGAAGGACCGAAAGACTTTTTCATGTTCCGGGGAGAGGCGTAAACGTTCGCACAGCTCGTTCGCATCGACAGGAGCATTCTTTGCACGGAAGAGAAGATCAAGTTCGGGACTCGCAAACGGCAGACGAATTTCGGCAGAATCTTCACGACTCAGTCTCGGCGTGCTTAGCGCAAACGGGCGGTCATCGTGACCAATCTCTGAGAGCAGTAGACTCTGCATGGAATCGTCGTAGTACTCACTGCGATAAAGAAGCGGTTCGATGAGTCGAAACGATGGCTGATTATTCAGGTCATACACCAACTCAACGTAACCTTGCAACTCTTCGGGAATTTCGGCGTAGAGGGGCTCCATGCTGTAGCCCTTGGCCTTTTCCTGGAGCAGACAGTCTAGCTTTTCAATCGCCCGGGAAAGTCGAATGAGCGCTGTGCGCTGTTGCAAAGTTTGCTCGCGCAGTCGCGACACGTCTTCAACACGGTTACGGTCAAAGTCCATGAACGGCCCGCCCAAGAGTGCGGGATTCTTGACGGCGGAGGCGTGGGTCCCGGGAGATTCAATGTAGGAATCCATGATCTTCAGGTATCGCTGCGTAAGATTTCGGGCTGCGGTAGCAGGGGGAATGAGATGAGCCCAGGCGTACCAACCGTCAACCAATGGTTCGACCATTGTGTTTGCCCGGAGATAGGACTTTGCTGCCACTATTTGCCGCCCTTTACCTAGGTCGATCCAACTGTCGCGAGCCGCATGACCGCCGCTGAATCTCGAAAATCTTGCGTTTCAGATGTGCTTCTTTGCATTAAAGAGAAAGTGCAAGTCTTTGGCCAATCGGCGCACCACGAAATAGCTTTATTTTCAGCAACTTACGAGATGGGACAGGTCCGAAAAACGCGGTAATTGAGAGAGTTGAAGTGGAAATAGTTTTCCTACATTTGCTCTAATGTCCGATACCGTTCATTGTGGCTATGCGACTAGACCGCCTAGAAGATTGTGGAAATCTCGAGCAAATGCACAGCCGCCTCGGTTGAACTGAACATGAGCCGATCGATTTTAAGCATAAGTCTATTTATATCAGATAGTTAAAATGATGATCAACTTCATTATAAAATCGTTTGCCGAATGATTGCGGGCGCGGCCAAACGTAAGGAACCATCGGCAAGATAAGCGACTTCTCCGAGGTTGGATACCGGATTGCTGTTATCTTAAAATCGATCCACGAAAGAAGAGTTTCACTATCTCTTTTCATTTGTTTATCTTACGCGAAAAGTCGAATTCAAATGGACGCACGGAGAAAGTTGAAGCCAGACCAAGAACAGTCCGTGATGCCAAACGAGACCCTAGGTGGAAGTTTTTCGCCGGGTCAGTCTAAGTCACGAGAGATGGCCGCTCGAATAGGCGGCCCCAGGACCCCGTTCGTCCTTCGAATTCGCCTGGCGGGTGGCTTGGATCCCGAAAGTATCAGAAAGGCGTGGGATCGCTTGGCGCACGAAGAAGCGCGACTCCGAACCCTGTACCTGAACTTTTCCAGGCTACGCAGTCGGCCGGACGACCTCGAAACTTCTGCAACGATTCTTAGCTGGGAAGAACATGACTGCCGTGGCGTTACGGCCGACCAAGTTTCTGAGTGGCAGCGAGAGTTCCTGCAAACGGAAATTATACGTGCAGGCCGCCGAGACAAATTTCCACTTCTCGAATTCTTCCTGCTGATATTGGACGATGAGTGCCAAATGGTCTGGGTGCTGGACCCGGCGGTTATCGAAAGCGAAGACGCTCGACTGATAGTGGAACTCCTGATTTCGAGGTACCTCGAGATAGGCGCAGTTTCGAACGAATCAGAGCGGACACCTGCAGGCGCAACTACAACGCCTGGTCACCGTGAGGCGCTGACCGAATTGAACAATTCGGGATCTTGGACGCTAACTGAAACGCCCGTAGCCCACGAATGGTGCTATAGGGTTTTTGCCGATCGCTCGAAGATAAGCAAGAATTCCGGTGAGAATAGTCGCGGATCGAATAACGGCACTCCGACCCGTGCCAACAAGTCTGGAAATACCAATGCTCAGACCGAAGATCTGACTGGTGCAGACGTCGTGGGCTTGCGGACGCAGTTGCGAACAATATGGCAGGGAGTATTCAAAAAAGAAAATATCGGCCTCCACGACGACTTTTTTACGCTTGGCGGTCATTCCTTACTCGCGGCAAAGCTACTTACAAGAATTCATCGGGTTCTTGGCAAGGAATTATCTCTTGCTTCGCTTGTGGACTTCCCCACAATCGAGGGGCAAGCCCAATTCTTGAGCGGCGCAACTAATGATTTGGACTCGAGAGGCCGGGAGACCTCGGTAGAATCTCCCGCAGAATCGGCGTTTATACTGCTTGGAGCCGATCCAACTTTTCAACCACTCATGGAAGAGTTGAAGAAGCATTACATGGTGCGCAGTATTGGGCTCAGCGCCAAATTGCTAAGCGGATTACATCATTCAGACACTCTGGAGCAAATAGCCGCTCGCTGTAAAGACGAACTGAAGAAAATTGTCCCGGGGAAACGCTATGTGCTGGCCGGCTGGTGCAACCACGGGGTATTGGCTTTAGAAATGGCCAAGCAGTTACGCGAAGAAGGGATCCAGGTGCCACTGGTTGTGATGTTGCAAACGTCGAATCCTGTGGCTCTACAATGCTATTCACCCTGGAAGCGATTTGTTTCTCGCACTCAATTGGATTGGCATTTAACAAAATTTGAGATTCTGTATTTGCGCCATCTTGGTATAAAACGAGGAGGGCACTATCTGTATAACCGCCTGGCGTGGCCGGGCAAGCGAGGTGCTAACGGAAGAGGAGTTTCTCTAGATTCAGAAAACGAATCGCAATTTGAGCGAGACTACTTCGACTTTCTTCACTGGGCTGCTGAGCGCTACCAATGCGTAGGATTCGATGCTCCAGTGGTGCTGTTCCGCGGGAGGCAGAAGACCTACGGCTTCGCATCGTTCCCGGACTTGGGCTGGGGCGATTTGCTCGGCAAGAAGTTTGAAGTGTGTGAAGTCGACGGCAATCATTTTACGATGTTTATCCCGCCATATGCCAGGGGCCTCGCGGAAAAAATGGCGCAGTACATTCGCAAGGCTGAACTTGAGCAGCATTGAAATTGCTGACCCGTCCCCTGCGGTTGAATTCATGAATAAGTTCATCCAATGGTCCCGACCTCCGGAACTCTTAGAGCTACCAGACGGACAAGTCCATGTGTGGCGTGCCAGTTTGGATCTGGATTCTGGCCGGTTGGCGGAGTTGCGGACCGCACTTCGACCAGGAGAGATTGAACGGGCAAATCGCTACGTTTTCGACTCCGATCGACTGCGATACGAGGCGGGCAGAGGAATACTGCGGCGATTGCTGTCTAGGTATCGCAACTGTCCACCGGCCGCATTCGAGATTCAGACCAATCCTTTCGGAAAACCGTTTATTGATGGCGATATTTGCTTCAACCTTTCTCATTCCGGTCCGCTGGCCGTGTATGTGTTTGCCCGGAATGCCGATGTTGGCATAGATGTTGAGCGAATTCGTACCGATGTGGAGTGCTTCGAGATTGCGCGTAGGTATTTTACCGATGCTGAGCTTGAAGAACTCGAAGCAACTGCAAAAGAAACGCAGAGCGAAGCGTTTTTCCGTGGCTGGACGAGGAAAGAAGCATATGTAAAAGCTCTGGGACGAGGCCTAACGACGTCGCTGACCAGCTTTGAGATCGGGCTAGGGGACCAAGACACGCGGCTAATGTCCTATTCCGATACCGGAACATGGGTGGCAAAGTCATTCGTTCCGCAGGAGAACTTTGTAGGGTCAGTCGTTACCAGTGGCCAAGACAGTCAATTCGCGTGGTGGGAGTTTTCGGGCTGAGGTTCGGTCGAGTTCGACGAAGCGTCGCCAGGTTTAAGTTACTGATTTTACGTGACTTAAATCGAGTCAGCCGTGATTTCAGCCGTTGCGCAGCTCTCGGTCGTTGAATCCGTTAGTGATTGATCCCTCGACATAGGCCGTGGGGCTTGAGCTCGATGGCCTCGACCTAACGCCCTTAAAAATGTGTGATTTAGACGGGCTCCTGGTTAGTGGAAATAGATTTCTCCTATGTCCCGGAATGAGTTTGCATTAAACCGGCAGCCAATTTCTCTTACTGGCTGTAAGCAAGGTTCGCGACCAGCGGAGTGTCACCGCCAGATTCTATAAACCGTTAATTCTAAACGGCTTAATTTAATTCTCGAAATGCGACTCGCCGCAATAACCCCTCGCCAACTGGCAGGGTAATTGCAGTTCAGACGTAGACTAGGATGTGTCCCGTGAGTTTTATGGCGGTAGCCTATCCTAGGCTTGTTGGTGGTGTAAGAGGGGTTGACCTCAGGAGAGGGTGTTCTTTTGAAGATCCCGCCGTCTGAGCTTGCCAATTCGATTAGAGAGCCGGCATGGTACGCGGTTCAAGTGCGCTCGCGCAAAGAGAGTTCTATTGCGTCTCAGCTTGAGAACCGCGGAATTGAGTGCTTTCTCCCAAAGTTTAGGAGCGTCAGGCGCTGGTCGGACCGAATCAAGGAGTTAGATCAGCCGCTCTTTCACGATCGGCGGCCGTTGCTTCTGACGCCTGGCGTCATGCAAATCGTGGGAACTGCGAGAACTCCGACGGCAGTTGCGCCAAATGAGATCTTGGCGCTGCAACAGGCGGTAGTCGCGGGTGTCCCACGCCAGCCGTGGCCCTTTATCGAAGTTGGGGAACAAGTTCGAGTGGTTTATGGAAGTCTGAGCGGGATCGAGGGCATCCTTTTGAATTTCAAAGGAAGTCACCGGGTAGTGCTGTCAGTGACGCTGTTGCAGCGTTCAGTTGCTTTTGAAGTGGATCTGGCCTGGGTAAGAGCGGTCAGCGTAACTTCCGCGGCGCGTCACGCGAGTACGGTTGGCGTCGGTAGTGCGGGCTTAACGCCAGTCGTCCAACGATAGCGGATTCGAAGGGCTTTGCCACAGGAACACAAGGAACACGGAACCATGGGAATAATGAAGCCGGAGTTGCACGTAGCGCTGAGGACGGAGCAGGAATCCGAACTGATGAACCATTCTTTCAAATTGCGCCCGAACGCTGTAGCAACCAGGTTAGTACTCGACGAAGACGCGTTCGTTTCAATGCTGTATCTGGAGCGGAGGCGGGCGGAGCGCGCACAAAAGCGATTTGTCCTGATGCTGGTGGATGTCAAGAAGGCAATCCTTGAAAGTCCGCGGAAGCGGACGCTATCGCAGATTACTTCGGCATTGACCAGCGTAACCCGCGAGACCGACATTATCGGCTGGTACTTGGAAGAGAGTTTGATCGGCGTGATCGGAACCGAGATCGGCCGAGCCAAGCCGAAGGTTGTTCAAGAAAAGATGTTGAGCAAGGTGCGGCTGGCATTCAAAGAATCGCTGGGCGAAGAACGCAGCGCGAAAATCTGCGTGTCCTTCCACTTCTTCCCGAAAGAGTTGGAAGAAGGCGACTCCGACCACACCGCAAGCATTGCGCTCTATCCCGATCTTTCACGAACGGAAGAGACTCGTAAATTCGCGCTTGGAGTGAAGCGGGCAATGGACATCGCGGGAAGCGCCGCGGCGTTGCTGCTGTTCTCGCCGCTGTACGCGGGAATTGCGCTGGCGATCAAACTAGGATCGAAGGGACCGGTTCTGTTTAAGCAGGAGCGGCTCGGGCAGTATGGCAAGACGTTCACAGTGTTGAAATTCCGCTCGATGCGCACGGATTGTGACTCTAAAATCCACCAGGAATATGTAAATAAATTTATCGCAGGCGACGCCGAAAACGAGAGCGAAGCCGGGCCAGCGAAGGTGTACAAGCTTCAAAGCGACCCGCGAATTACGGGAGTCGGACACTTCTTGCGCAAGACCAGTCTTGACGAGTTACCGCAATTCTGGAACGTCTTGCGGGGAGATATGTCACTGGTTGGACCGCGGCCGCCAATTGCGTACGAATTTCGCGCATATGATGTGTGGCACCGGCGCCGCGTATTGGAAATTAAACCTGGTATCACAGGGTTGTGGCAGGTGAACGGCCGCAGCAGAACGCGCTTCGATGACATGGTCAGGCTGGACCTGAAGTACGCGCGCGGCTGGTCTCTGTGGCTCGATGTAAAGATTATTCTGCAGACGCCGGCGGCTGTATTTACCGGTGACGGCGCGCACTGAAGCGAAAAACCCGCGCTGGCAAAAGCAGCGACCGTCGAGACTTTCAATAAACCGATTTCCGCAGTAGTTGTCCCACACAAAAATTCCAGCTGTGCCTAGATGGCACGCTCTGAAAATACCAGAGTTCACGACGAGAACCCTGGTTCGAATCATCGCCAGCAGCACCGCCGCAAGGAATATTCCTGCCAAGGAGCTTTATGATCAAAGTTGGTGTGATTGGATACGGCTATTGGGGCCCGAACATCGTGCGAAATTTTCACACAAACGATGGTTCCGAAGTTGCCATGGTCTGCGACAAGAATCCGAAGTCGCTCGAACGACTGCAGAAAGCCTTCCCGTCCATAGCCGCGACGACCGACCCAAACGAAGTCTTGAAGTCGGCCAAAATCGATATGGTCGCGGTGGTTACTCCAGTCTGGACACATTACGAATTGGCGAAGGCTGCTCTCGAAAACGGAAAACATGTGTTCGTCGAAAAGCCGTTTACCTGCAGCTCCGTGCAGGCGCAAGAACTGATTGAGATCGCGAATCGCAAGAACTTGATGATCATGGTGGATCATACGTTCCTGTTCACCGGCGCAGTGAAAAAAATCAAGGAACTTGTGGATGAAGGAGCTCTGGGGGATCTGTACTATTACGATTCTCTGCGGGTGAACTTGGGGCTATTTCAGCACGACGTCAACGTGATCTGGGACTTGGCGCCGCATGATCTTTCGATTATGGACCACGTCATCAAAGAACAGCCGGAAGCAGTGGTGGCTACAGGCGAGAAGCATCTCAACGGCGTCGAAGATGTGGCGTTCATCACCGTGTACTTTCCAAAGCGAATCATCGCTCACGTGAACGTGAATTGGCTCTCTCCAGTGAAGGTACGGACCACACTGATCGGCGGAGAGAAAAAAATGTTGGTGTGGAACGATCTTGAAGCGGACGAAAAAATAAAGGTTTATGACAAGGGCGTGAGCATGTCAACGAATCCCGGCAACTTGCATCAGTTGCTGGTCAGCTACCGCTCGGGAGACATGTGGTCGCCACAATTGGAACAGATCGAGGCGCTCCGAGCCGAGACCTCCTATTTTCTGAAATGCATTGAAGAGAACAAGAGTCCGTTCAACGACGGACACGCGGGGCTTAGGGTAGTCAGGATCCTGGAGGCGGCCGAAAAATCTGTTCGCGGCCGAGGCGAGGCGGTAGTCCTGTGAACGAATTCGTCTGCATAGCCCCCAGCGTAAAGCTTGGCAAGGACGTCAGGTTTTCAAAATTCATCAACCTCTACGGCTGCGAGATCGGAGACGAAACGAAGATTGGAGCCTTCGTTGAGATTCAAAAGAACGCCAAGGTTGGCCGGCGCTGCAAGATTTCCAGTCATACTTTCATCTGCGAGGGAGTGGAGATCGAAGACAACGTTTTCGTCGGCCACAGCGTGACGTTCATCAACGATTCCTATCCGCGTGCGGCAAATCCGGATGGGTCGCTGCAAACGGAAGCCGACTGGAAGGTGGAAACTACCCTTGTGAAAAAAGGGGCTTCGATCGGTTCGGGTTCGACCATTCTAAGCAAGGTGACCATCGGTGAAAATGCTGTTGTCGGCGCCGGAAGCGTGGTTACGAAAGACGTACCGGCGAACGCGATTGTTGCGGGAAATCCGGCCAAATTTTTGCGCCACATTCCACAGGAGAAAAAATAGCAATTATGACTGCGACTAAAATCCCGTTCCTGGATCTGGTCACCCCACACCAGGAGTTGAAGACTGAGCTGTTGCAAGTTGTCGAGAAGGCTCTTCAGACCGCGGGTTTCATAGGCGGCCCGATGGTCGAGGATTTCGAACGCGAATTTGCCCACTTTTCAGGCGCGAAATACTGTGTTGGCGTCAATAGCGGAACCGACGCGCTGCGCTTTGCGTTCATGGCGGCAGGCGTTCAGCCAGGAGAAATCGTCATCACCGTTCCGCACACTTTCATCGCGACCACCGAAGCGATTTCCCAGGCTGGCGCGCACATCGCCTTTGTGGACATCAACGAATCCACTTACACCATGGACCCCGACAAGCTTCGGGAATATCTCGAAGCACAATGCGAATTGGATCGCGCCACCGGCAAGCTCGTGGAAAAGAGTTCGCGGCGAGTGGTCTCGGCAATCGTGCCGGTGCACCTATACGGGCAAACGGCTGACATGGACCCTATCGAGGATCTGGCCACGAAGTACAAGCTGATCGTTATCGAAGACGCTTGCCAGGCACACGGAGCGGAATATTTTTCCAAGCGGGACAACGTCTGGAAGAAAGCCGGATCAATGGGACTTGCGGCGGCGTTTAGTTTTTATCCCGGAAAAAATCTGGGGGCTTGCGGTGAGGCTGGCGCGATTACCACCAATGACGAAGCTATGGCAAAACGGATGAAGATGATCCGCGATCATGGGCAAGCGAAGAAGTATTATCACGATATCGAGGGCTACAATGGCCGCCTGGATTCGATACAAGCAGGGTGGCTATCCGTGAAATTGCGCCATCTGGCGAACTGGAACGCGCGGCGGAGAGAGATTGCACATCGCTATCATTCTTTGCTTTCCGGGACCGAAGATGGCTTGGTGATTCCGCAGGAGGCTGGGTGGACCAAGGGTGTCTATCATTTGTACGTGGTTCGCGTTCGTGACCGCGAGGCGTTCCAGACCCACTTGACGGAAGCCGGAATCGGCAGCGGAATTCATTATCCGATTCCTCTGCACTTGCAAAAGGCGTATCAGCACCTTGGTTACAAGGACGGCGCATTCCCGGTGACCGAACGCGTGGCCTCTGAAATCGTTTCGCTGCCAATGTTTCCGCAACTTACGAATTCCCAGCAAGACGAAGTTGTGGCACAAGTCAAAGAGTTCGTCGCGGGCAAGGTCGGCGCATCGCGCTAGACTCGTGTCGCGAACTATCCAAAATCTAAAAGATGTGGTGGATTGGGGCCTGTGCACCGGTTGCGGCGCGTGCGCGTATGCTTGCGGCAAGAATGGCGTGCGGCTCGTCAACGTGGAAAACGTGGGAATTCGGCCCACGTTTGTGAACGACGAATGCGCCGCCTGCGGAGAATGCCTGGCAGTCTGTCCCGGTTACACCGTGGACAGCGCGCTTGCGACTGGCACAGTTCCCAAGAGCGCGGAAGCGGATCACGAATTCGGACCGGTGCTCGAGATTTGGGAGGGATTCGCCAGCGATCCCGAAGTCCGTATGCGCGCTTCCTCCGGGGGATTGCTTACGGCACTCTCTCTCTATTGCCTCGAGCGGGAAGGCATGGCATCAGTCCTTCATACCGGTCAAGATCCTGAAAAGCCGTGGCTTAATAAGACGGTGCAGAGTCGCGGTCGATCGGATTTGCTGCAGCGAACCGGCTCGCGATATGCGCCCGCTTCCCCATGTGATGGTCTGCGAGATATCGAGAACAGCAGTGAGCCGTGTGTGTTCGTGGGAAAGCCATGTGACACGACAGGCGCAATGCTTGCCAGGCAAGGCCGGCCAGCGCTTGATCAGAAACTGGGTCTGGTGTTGGCGTTCTTTTGCGCAGGCACACCAAGCACAAAGGGTTCGCGTGATTTAGTCAGCAAAATTGATGTGCCGCTCGAGAGTCTCAGCGGTCTGCGGTATCGCGGTGACGGTTGGCCAGGGCGGTTTCGCGCGTGGGTTGGTGGTGAAGAGGTTTCGCGGTCATTCAGCTATCAGGAATCGTGGGGACATCTGCAAGCGTACCGTCCGATGCGGTGCCAGATTTGTCCCGATGGGCTCGGACGAGTGGCTGATATCTCCTGTGGAGATGCGTGGGAACAGTTTGAGGGCGGCAACGATCCCGGCCGGTCGATCGTGCTGGTGCGAACCGAGCGGGGAAGACAAGTCTTGCACCGGGCAATGGACGCCGGGTACGCCACGCTGACCCGCGTGGGCACAGAAGCGGTGATGGCTGCCCAAGTGAATCTGCTGACCCGCAGACGCGAGATTTTTGGCCGGCTCCTTGCCAGAAAATTGCTGATGATTCCAATTCCAAACTACATCGGATTCTCGCTCTTTCGTAGCTGGGCGCAACTGCCACTGCCAGAGAAACTGCGGACAGTGTTCGGTTCGCTTACCCGACTGGTGCAGCGAAATCTCTGGCGCAGGCAACCCCTCAAGGTGAACGGATGAGAGTCTGCGTCCTGGCATATTCGTTCTACGAAGTGGATACGCGCATTCTGCAATACACCAAGAGTCTGCTGGAGCGCGGCGACCAGGTAGATGTAATTGCTCTGCGGCGCCCGGAGCAGTCACCGTTTGAAGTAGTTGCTGGTGCAAGGGTCTATCGGATTCAGGAACGCACAGTGAACGAACGCGGCCCACTTTCGTATCTCTGGAGGACGCTGCGTTTCTTCGTTCATTCATTTCTGGTGATCACCAAGCTGCATTGGCAGAAGCGCTATGACATTGCGCACGTGCATTCGGTTCCGGACTTCCTGGTTTTTTCAGCGGCCAGTCTCCGGCTGACCGGTGTACCGGTCATTCTGGACATTCACGACATCCTGCCGGAGTTTTACGCCAGCAAATTCAAGGTGTCGAAGCAGTCGCTGATGTTCCGCGCTCTCGTTTTCGTAGAACAGGTTTCCGCAAAATTTGCGAGCCACGTGATCATTGCGAACGATTTGTGGAAGGAACGATTGTTGAAACGCTCGGTTACGCCGGAAAAGTGCAGCGCTTTTTGTAACTACCCGGACGCTGACCGGTTTTATCCGCGGGCACGCACACGCAATGATGGAAAGTTTCAAATCCTTTACCCGGGCTCATTGAACTGGCATCAGGGACTAGACGTTGCGATTCGCGCCTTCGCCCGGATCAAGGATCAGATTCCCAATGCGGAGTTTCATATTTACGGAGAAGGAGCGGCAAAACCGGATTTAATTACATTGGCCGGTTCGCTACATCTAGAGGACCGTGTGATTTTTCACGAATGGACCCCTCTAGATGAAGTAGTGCAGGTCATGTGCAACGCCGATCTGGCGGTCGTCCCGAAAAGAGCCTCCTCTGCTTTTGGCACCGAAGCGGCAAGCACTAAGATCATGGAGTTCATGTCGGTCGGAGTACCGGTAATCGTTTCGCGGACCAAGATCGATGAGTTTTATCACAACGATTCGCGAGTAGAATTC
>WNFM01011908.1_pt1 | contig 16227 bp, 12 predicted proteins | sample 5400271 | NCBI WGS metagenome assembly WNFM01 (sample SAMN13153352, study PRJNA577476) | soil metagenome | isolation source: 60 cm saprolite on Douglas fir-dominated hillslope | place: USA:California | collected 2013-09-17
GGTGGAGGAGCTGCGCGCGGTGCTGGGCGAGCGCGCGGATCTGCCCGTCACGCTGATCGGCTCGTCATGGGGCGCGATGCTCGGCTACATTTTCGCCGCACGCTACCCTGTGCACGTGCGCAAGCTCATCCTCGTGGGCAGCGGTGTGTACGAGGCGCGCTACGCCGCCGGCATCGAGCAGACGCGGCTCGACCGCTTCAGCGAGGCAGAGCGAGCACGCGCCCTGGAGCTGCTGGAGCTGCTGGAGCGTCCCGACACAGCCGACAAGAACCGGCTCATGAACGCGATGGGGCAACTATATACGAAGGCCGATGCCTACGACCCCCTCACCCTCGACACCGAAGGGCTGGACGCGCAGTATGAGATCCTGGTACGAGTGTGGAGCGACGCGGAGGCGCTGCGGGCGAGCGGCGAGCTGCTCGCGCTCGGCAAGCGCATTGCATGCCCCGTCCTTGCCTTGCATGGCGACTACGATCCGCATCCCCCCGCGGGAGTGCAGGAGCCGCTCTCCTCCGTCGTGCGGGACTTTCGCTTCGTGCTGCTCGCGCACTGCGGCCACCTGCCCTGGATCGAGCGCCAGGCGCGCGACGAGTTCTTCCGCATACTGCGCGCAGAGTTGCGTGGCTAGGGCCGGTTTTGCACGTGATATCGATGAAGTGATAGGCCGCGGGTGAGGCTCCTTGACGAGTGCAGACACAGGTGCAGGGGTCACAGGAGCGCACGCGCCTCCGTCATCGGGCAGTCGGACGCGTGCTCATAGAACTCATTATTCAGGGGGGTGTCATCACACCACAGGCAGTAGCCTCTGCTCAACCCCTCGTACAGCGTTCGCAGCAGCGCGCGCAGCCTCACATTCTCGCGCTCTGTCCCCGTAGCCCCCACATATCGCTCCTGGGCGGCGAGCATCGCCCGCTGACTGAGGTCGTCGCGTGCGGCCGTCGTCTGCCGCAGCTGTTCAGCGAGCGCCGCGTGCTCGGCGTGCTGCCGCTCGACCTCGGCGACCAGGGTAGGGACATCGTCACGGGCATGCGCGAGAAAGGCGGCATTCGCCTCCACGTTGCCAACGCTGTACGTCCCCAGGAGCGCCTGGGCGATCCACTTCTTGCCGTCTTGCACCTCGATGGTGGTACTGGTGCCTCGGACGTGGATCTGCCAGGGTCCTGGTGTGGCGCGCGCCGCGCGCTGTTTGATGGCCTGTAACTCGCGACCCGTCACCATGCGCCCACCTTCCTCCTCGCGTACGATCGCCTGCCTCATATCCCAACGGTTGATTCCTGAAGCGCTCGTCCGCAACTCCCCCTAGCCTACGATACATTGCCGGCAGCGACAATCGCCGTCACGCGTCGAGAGCAAAGTGCGCGCCGCCGCGATGATATATCTGCCAGATCGGTTTGCACTACTGCGCACATCAGAATAGCGAGCAGTACTACGAATTCAGACGTGGCAGCACCGGCAATGCTAGGGTGGGAATGCAACTCGGCTGTCCACCCTAGCGTAGTCTAGCTAGAGATCAGCAGGTGCTATCACTGACCGAGCGTGCGAAGGCAGGTAGGTCGCGATGAACGCTGAATGCCTCGTTATCGCTTCGCGCGATGGATCGGTTCGTGCGCTCGACGCGCGAGACGGCACAGCGCGCTGGACACAGAGCTGTGGCCATCCCTTCGGCGGCCTTGCCCTCGTGCGCGTCGCGGACAGCATCATCGCGGCAGCGCTCGATGGCTATCTCTGTGCCCTTGCCCTCAACGATGGGACAGTGCGCTGGGAAGTGCGCCTGCCCGATGTGATAGAGATCGGAGACCCGCTAGTGGGCCTGCGCCTGGCGGCCCACGGCGACCAGGTGGTGGTGCAGCACAGCGCCCAGTGCTTTAGCATCGATCCCTTGGATGGGCATATCACCTGGAGGGGCGGCCGGGGCAGCCGGTTCATCGTGTCGCTCGGGTGGTGGGTACTGGCCGTCGGGCAGGCAAACGCCTATGCGCTGATACAAGAGGACGCCCCGCCGCCCCCTCCCCCTGCGGACCCACGGCTCAGCCGGCCCCCGATCTTTAACACGACAGCGCTCTCCACCTGGGATGGCACACCGCGGTGGGGGACGCGCGACGAGTCCGCCATCCGGCCGGGGTGGGACGGTGCCCCGCCGCTGGCGGAGGCGGACGGGGTCGTCTATAGCTATGGCCGGGGGCTGCACGCCCTCGACGCGTTCACCGGCGAGCGTCTCTGGACACGCGAGGACGTGCCACGCCACCACGTGGGAGCACTCACTCTCGGGCGCGAGCAGGTCATCGTGGCCGCCGGGGGCCATCTCGGCGCCTATCGCCGGGATTCGGGCTCTCCGCTGTGGTCGGAGACGGGGCAGCGACGGGATGGGTATTTCGAGGAATACGTCGGAGTTTGCGCCATCGGCGACCTTGTCTATGCCGGGCGTGGTGAGTACAACCCGAGAGGATTTCGGCTGGAGGCACGTGCGAGTGAGACGGGTGCCCTGCGGTGGAGCTGGCCCGCAGAGAGCACCACTGTGCGCCCCGACATTGCGTGGCGCTTCCGCGGGGCGGGCGACACGCTCTACATCCCGTCGCTCGACGGATTGTGGGGCGTGCGCGCCTCAGACGGCACCCAGCTCTGGCACCTCGCGTACGCTCCGTTATTCGACGCCTTCCTGGCGGTCGCGGCATCCGACGCTTGAGCTAGACTTTAGTCAGTCGAGAACAAGTATATTATACGGCGCTGCTCGTGAACCGAAGGATACGGCTCACGCGTCGAGCATGAAGTGCGCGCGCGCCGCCGCGGTGATGCGCGCCGTGACGGCTTCCAGGGGCAGGCCGTGGCGCTCCGCCAGCACACGACAGTCCTCATATTCGGGTGTGGCCGAGACGACGCGGCCGGCGATGAGCTTGAGCTTGACGCGCACGCTGCCGAGTGGCGTCTCGATTTCTTCTTCGCGCCGCTCCGCCTTCAGCCGCTCGACCGCATGCATGCGCACGCCGAGCGTTCCGCTGTCCGTGAGGATGAGTGCCGCGAGCCGACGCGCATCGTCCGGCCGCGCCAGCACCGTCAGCAGCGCGCCGGGGCGGTTCTTCTTCATCTGTAGCGGCGCGTAGGCGACATCCAGCGCGCCGCCGGCGAGCAGCCGCTCCATCAGCCAGCCCAGCGCCTCGCCGCTCATGTTGTCGATGTTGCTTTCGAGCACGATCACCTCGTCGCGCTCGAATCCCGCCGCCTCGTCCGCCGCAGAGGGCACCTCGCCGAGCAGGAGGCGCAGGCAATTGGCCCATGGCAGCGTTGTGCGCTGGCCAAAACCGTACCCGATCGCACGCACCGCGACTGACGGCCGCTCGAAGCGCGCCAACGTCGCGATGATGGCGGCGCCGGTAGGCGTCACCAGCTCACCCTCCGCCGGCACCGAGCGCCAACGCGCGCCGGTCTCGCGCAGCAATTCGAGCGTGGCGGGCGCGGGCACAGGCAACGGCCCATGCGCCGAGCGGACGCGGCCGGAGGTGAGTGGCAGCTCCGAGCAGTACAGCTCCTCGACGCCCAGCAGCTCCAGCCCGAGCGCCGCGCCGGTAATGTCCACGATGGCATCCACCGCGCCTACCTCGTGGAAGATCACCTCGTCGGGTGTCGTACCGTGGATGCGCGCCTCAGCGGCGGCGAGCCGGCGGAAGATCGCCAGCGCGCGCGCGCGCACCCGTGGCGGCAGCGCGGAGGACACGAGCAGTGTCTCGATGTCGGCGATCCCGCGGTGCTCGTGTGGCGCCGCGTCGTCCAGCCGCACCACTGCCCGCATGCCATGGATGCCGTGGTCGGTGACGGGCTCGGCCGCAAGCTCGAAGCCGGTCAGGGGCAGCGCCGCCAGGCCCGCGCGCAGCTCGGCGAGCGGCAGGCCGGCATCCAGCAGCGCGCCGACCAGCATATCTCCGCTCACGCCCGAGAAGCAATCCAGATACGCCAGCTTCATGTCGCCACCGCTCTCCTGTCGCGACACTCGATGTTCACAATTCTTTGTTATACTGCCGAAGGTGGGTCGTGTTGCATGGACGACATGCCCGTCTCTCTGCACTCAAGACACGGCGGGTGAGGAAAGCGAGAACGTGTGTGGAGACACCTGGCTTGCACCATATTGTGCTCACCGTTTCGGACCCGGCGCGGTCACGCGCGTTCTATCAGGAGCTGCTCGGCTTCGAGACCCACGCGATGGACGGAACGCCGGTACCCGGCTTTTCCTTCACCGTCGGCGGGACGGACGTCTACGTGCTCGCCTCCTACCGGCCAATCAAGGGCGACCGCTTCAGCGAGTTTCGCGTGGGACTCGACCACCTCTCGTTTAGAGCCCCGAACGAAGCAGCCCTGCGCGCGCTGGCGGAAAAGCTGCTGGCGGCGGGCGTGGATACCAAGGGAGTCGAGCGCTTCCCGACCGGCAACCTGTATATTGCCTTCCGCGACCCCGACAACGTCCAGCTGGAGTACTGGCTGCCGTAGGAGCCTCTCCCCCCCAACACTTGCCCACTGCTGGCAGGGGAGCCAGATCGGCATCGTGGCGACGCCTGCACGCTCCGGGCTAGTGATCCACCCCGGCGATCTCGATGGCCCCCACCGGCACCTCGGGCCGTGTCGCGCACCAGCGCAGCGCCTCGCCCGCCAGGTAGAGCGAGCCGGCGACGCAGACGAGGTCGCCCGGCTGCGCCAGCCGCAGCGCCTCCGCCATGGCGTCGTTGCTCGCCGGTGTGGTGGTTAACGCGATGCCCGGCGCCTGTTCCTGGAGCAGCGCCGATAGCCGCTCCGGCGGCGCCGCGCGCGGATGGGCCACGGCGGTGGTCACGACGTGCGCAACCTCCGCCGACGCGATCACGCGTGCGATGCCTTCCAGGTCTTTGTCCGCCATCAGGCCAAGCACCAGGATCAGCCGGGCGAAACGGAAGTGGCGGCGCAGCGCCACAAAGAGCTTGGCGAACGAGTCCGCGTTGTGCGCGCCGTCTACCACCACCCACGGCGCGCGGGCGACGACCTGCAGCCGCGCCGGCCAGCGTACGTCGCGCAGCCCCTGGCGAATCGCTGCCTCGTCGATCGGCAGCCCCGCGCCGCGCAGCTGCTCAGCAATCGCAATCGCGGCGGCGGCGTTCTCCACCTGGTGCGCGCCGAGCAGAGCGAGCGCGACCGCGCGAGACTCGCCCAACGGAGTCGTGACGTCGAAGGTCTGGCCGGCGCTATCGCCCTCCCCAACGCGATAGGTATATGCGCAGTCGGGCGCGCCGGCGGGGCCGACGCGTAGCAGTGGCGCGCCGCGCGCGGCGCAGATGCCCGCGATGGTCGCGACGGCTTCCGGCGCCTGCGCGGAGCAGATCAGCGGTACGCCAGGCTTGACGATGCCAGCTTTCTCGCGTGCGATCTCCGCCAGTGTATTGCCCAGCACCTGCATGTGGTCATAGCTGATCGAGGTGATGGCCGTCACCAGCGGCTGCACCACATTGGTGGCATCCAGCCGCCCGCCCAGCCCGACCTCGATGACGGCGTGCAGCACGCCGGCCTCCCGGAAAGCGAGAAAGGCCAGCGCCGTCGCGACCTCATAGGTGATGTAGGGCCCATAGCCGTCGCCGGTCCGCGCCAGCGCCTCACGCACGATGGGCGCGAGCCGCGCCACTTCCGCTTCGCTCGCCACCGCGCCGTCCACACGTATGCGCTCGCGGAACGTGTGCAGGTCCGGCGATGAGTAGAGGCCGGCGCGCACGCCCGCCGCACGCAGGATCGCGGCGACCATCGCCGCCGTGCTGCCCTTGCCCTTGGTGCCAGCGACATGCGTGACGCCGTAGGCGCTCTGTGGATTGCCCAGCGCCGCGAGCAGAGCGCGCTCGCGCGGCAGGTTGTCTTCGCGGTCGCGCACGAATTGACCGGTGCGCTCGGTATCGCTGAAACTGTAGATCCAGGCGAGCGCATCGCCGTAGGTCAACTCGCTCGTGTCACTCATATCGCTTGTGCCGCTCATGAGGCGCCTCCCTGCCAGCCGCGTACCACGGCGTCTGCCATGCGGGCGACGCGCGCCATTTGCCGCACGTCGTGGACTCGCACCATCTCGGTCCCCTGCGCGATGGCGAGCGCCACCGTGGCGGCCGTGCCCTCCACGCGGTCGTCAACGTCCGTGCCGAGCACCAGTCCGATGTGCGACTTGCGCGACGTGCCCGCCAGCAGCGGCCGGCCGAGCGCGCGCAGCTCGCCCAGGCACGCCAGCACGCGCAGATTCTCGGCGCCCGCTAGACCGAAGCCAAAGCCAGGATCGAGGATGATCTTGTCCCAGCCGATGCCGGCGCCCAGCGCCAGCTCCAGGCTCCCTGCCAGCTGGCGAGTCACGTCCGCGAGCGGATCGTGCCGCTCCTGCCCGCGGAGGTTGCTCATCAGGATGACGGGCACGCCGCGCTCGGCCACCAGCGCCGCCATGTCGGGGTCGGCGCGCAGCCCCCAGATGTCGTTGACCAGCGCCGCGCCAGCGTCCAGCGCCGCCGCCGCCACACTGGCTTTGTACGTGTCCACCGAGAGGATGACGTGGGGGGGCAGCGCCTCTGCCAGCGCCGCGATGACGGGCACCACGCGCGCACGCTCCTCCTCCGCGCGGAGCGGGGGCTCGCCCACCGTGGCCGGCCGGGTGGACTCGCCGCCGATGTCGAGCAGGTCCGCGCCGTCCTCCACCATGCGCAGCGCCCGCGCGACCGCCGCGCGTACGACATCCGCCGCGCCGGCGCCCGGTGCCACCAGACCGTCGCGCGAGAACGAGTCCGGCGTGATATTCAAGATGCCCATCACGAAGGTGCGCTCGCCCCAGGTCAGCGTGTGACTGGCCCAGGTGGTCGGCGTGTAGGGTATCTGCATCGATGCCTCCGTGCCGGGGATCAGCGCCCCAGAGTGCCTGTAGTATAGCATTCGTGCGTGGGATCGGCCGTGGCGAAACGGCGGTCGCCCAGTGTAGACCAGTGTACGCTGGCTATGATACGATGTGGCAGACGCGCGTCGCACTGGCGCGGCGGCGTGCTCGGAATACCCAGGGAGGAAACGGTGCTGGCCACCCCACAGATCGAGACGGCGACGACGGCAGACATCCCCGCGCTCGTGCAGCTCCGTCTCGATCAAGGCTGGCTCCGCCAGGACGCGCTGCTGGAGGCGCTGCAATCCTCCCCGCGCGGTCGTATGCTGATCGTGCGTGAGGCTGCCGTGCGGCCAGACAGCACCGTCTCCGATCGCCTCATCGCGACCACGGGCGTGCTGGCCGCTCCGCCGGTGGGCGTCATCGGCAACGTGATCGTGCGCACGGGGTTCCGCGGGATGGGGCTGGGGCGCGGTGTCATGACGGCGGCGCTCGAATGGCTCTATGCGCTCGGCGTCCGCACCGTGCTGCTGGACGCCACCGACGAAGGCCGCCCGCTCTACGAGAAGCTTGGCTTCGTCGCCCGCGAGTATTCCTGGTTTGGCCACGCCACCGCCAGCGCGCTGGGCCGTGACATGCTGCGCGAGCACGCCGGCGACATCCGCGCGACCCTGCACGCTCCCACGGACATCGTGGGGCTGGCGGCGCTGGATCGCGCGGCCTTCGGCGGCGACCGTCTGAGCTTCCTCGAGCGCATGCTGGCGATGCCGCACACGTGGCGCTACATCGTGGAGGACGAGCGCGGCGCACACGCCGGCTACGCGCTCGCGCGCTGCCTGGAAGCGCCGCCGGAGAGCGTGCGCATCGGCCCTGTGGTCGCCACGTCCGATCAGGCCGCCGCCGCGTTGTTGTCGGCCATCCTCGCGGACGACGCGCCGTGGCGTGCGCTGGCCGGCGACACGGCACCCACTACGCAGGTCTTTTGCTCGCTTCCCGGCACGACGCCCCACGCGCTGAAGCTGTTCGAGTCTGCCGGCGGCCAATTGGCGCTGGACGACCTGATCATGCAGCTGGACTTCAACGACGACGGCAGCGTCGCCACGCCCGCGGCCCCGCCGCGCCCGGTCGGTACGCACCCAGAGTGGCTCTATGGCTGGGTCGCGCCGATGGTGTTTTGACGGGCGCGGCGACTAATCGGCAAGCACCTCGGCCGCAGATTCTGCCTCGGCCTGGGCGTCGCCTGGCGCTGTCTCGCCGCGCAGCTGGCTGAACTGCTCGTTGTAGAGCTGGGCGTAGAGGCCGCTGCGTTCGAGCAGCTCGGCATGGGTGCCGCGCTCGACAATGCGCCCGCCATCCACGACGAGGATCTGGTCCGCCGCGAGAATCGTCGAGAGCCGGTGCGCGATGGCTATGGTCGTGCGATTGTGCATCAACCCTTCGAGCGCGGACTGGATCAGCCGCTCGGAATGGGTGTCGAGCGCGCTGGTCGCCTCGTCCAGAATTAGGATGCGCGGGTCCTTGAGGATGACCCGCGCGATGGCGATGCGCTGCTTCTCCCCACCGGAGAGCTTGTAGCCACGCTCGCCCACCGTCGTATCGTAGCCTTCGGGTAGCTCCATGATACGGTCGTGGATGGCGGCGGCACGCGCCGCCGCTTCCAGCTCAGCGTCGGTGGCGTCTGGCTTAGCGTAGCGCAGATTCTCACGTACCGAGGTGTGGAAGAGGTAGGTCTCCTGCGTCACCACGCCAACCGTCTCGCCGAGGCTTTCGAGCGTCACATCGCGCACGTCGTGCCCGTCGATGGTGACGGCGCCGCGCTCCACATCGTAGAGCCGTGGCACGAGATAGGTCATCGTCGTTTTGCCGGCGCCGCTGGGGCCGACCAGCGCCGCGAGCTGGCCCGGCCCTACGTCCAGCGAGACGTCGTCGAGCGTGGGCCGTTCCTGGTCCACGCTATAGCGGAACGTCACGTGGTTGAAGGCCACCTCGCCGCGTATGCCATGCGGATCGAGTGCCACGGCATTCGGCTTGTCCACGATGTCGTACGGCATGTCCAGATATTCGAAGACGCGATCGAAGAGCGCTAGCGCGCCCTGAATCTCGACCTGCACGCTGAGCAGCTGGCCAATGGGGAAGAAGAGCCGGCTCTGCAGCGTCGTGAACGCCACCAGCGTGCCGATGTCGTCGGTGAGCTGCGCCGGGCTGGCGGAGTGCCCTGGTCCGAAAGCGAGATAGCCCTTGAGTAGGTAGACGAGCGCTGGGCTGATCGAGAAGAACGTGGAGATGAAGGCGAAGAACCAGCGCCCAATCATCTGCTGGCGAATCTGCAGCCGCACCAGCCGCTCGTTCTCAGTGTCGAACCGCTCGATCTCTTGCCGCTGCCGCCCAAAGGTCTTGGTGAGCAGCACGCCGCTGACTGAGAGCGTCTCCTCCACCATCGCCGAGAGGTCCGCCAGCGACATCTGCGTGTTCTTGCTGATCTCGCGGCGCACGCCACCGACCTTGTAGGTCAGCCAGAGGAAGAGGGGCAGCAAGCCCAGCGAAAGCAGCGTCAGGCGCCAGTCCAGAATTGCCATGCCGACGATCGTCGTCAGCGCGATGGTCACATTCGAGACGACAGAGGTCGCCGTCTCGGTGACGACGCTCTGCACGCCGCCGATGTCGTTCGAGAGCCGCGACTGAATCTCGCCGGTGCGTGTGTCGGTGAAGAATTTCAGCGGCATGCGCTGCAGGTGTGAATAGAGCTGGTTACGCAGGTCGCGCATCACGCGCTGACCGATCAGCGTATTGAGGTAGGTTTGGCCGACGCCAATCAAGCTGCTGACAATCGGCGTGATGGCCATGACGGCGACGAAGAGCGCCAGCAGGCGGAAGTTCTGTTGGGCGAAGCCGATGGAGATCGAGAACTTGAGCATGTAGGGATTGACGACCCCGAGCAAGCCCACGAAGATAATGGCGGCGAGCACGAGCAGAATCTGGCGCCCGTATGGCTTGAACGCCGCCGCCACCCGGCGCACAGTGCGCATATCCGCCTTGCGCTGCAACGTGTCTGCGCTCAGTGACTCGCGCATAAGTCGTCGAGCGCCCCCGCCGCCCCTGCCACCGCCGTAGCCGCCACGCATCATCATCAAATACGTCCTTCACCCCCGTTACCGTCTTGTAACATCTTCTCAGTATACCGCGCCGGCCGTCCTCGCCGGTTGGCCGCTGCCCGCACGCCCGCGCGCCGGCGGCCTCCGGCATGTCGGGCACACGACGTCCCCCTCCCCATCATGGATAGGAAGGGGGACGCTTGAGCGAAACCAGCGAGCGCCGCTGGCGTCGTCTTACACCTGCTCGACGGGTGGCTCGCCCGCCGGCGCTGGCGGCGTCTCGGACTGTGCCGATCCGCTCTGGCCCAGATAGGCGTTGAGCTCGTCGCGAGCGCGCGTGACGATGGCGCGCAGCCGCGCCAGCCGCTCTGGATCGCCGCCCGAGGCCAGCACCGCCGCGCGCATCAGCCGCGCGACCTCCATGCTCTCGTGGCGCAGCGCCCGCAGCTCGGGCCGGGCATAGCGGCTGAACGGGCCGTGCTCGTGCTCGTGGTGGTGGCCGTGGCCATGACCATGGGTCCGGAAGCCCCACGGGCCGTTCCACTCCTCGCCACGCTCCTCGCCTCGCTGCCGCTGCTCGGCGAGCGCGGCGCGCCCGGAGTCGGTGATGCTATACACCTTCTTGCCGTCGGCGGTCTGGCTGGTCACCCAGCCCCGGTCTTCGAGCAGCTGGAGCGTGGGGTAGACGGCGCCCGCGCTGGGCGTGTAGAAGCCGCCACTCCGCTCCTCTAGCTCTTTGATCATCTCGTAGCCGTGCTTCGGCCGGTCCGCGAGGAGGGCGAGCAGCCCATACTTCAGGTCGCCGCGGCCGAACATACGCGGTCCGCCGCGGGGCATGCCGGGGCCGAACGGAAACTGCCGCGCCATGCGCCAGATTGCCCGGCCGATGAAGGGGCCGAAAGGCGGGCCTTCGCGCCGCGCCCAGGGTTGCCAGCCTTCGTAGCCGCCGGGGCCGAAGTCTCCACCGCGCGCAAAAGCGGGCCGTGGGCCTTCGAATTCTTGTCCAAACATTGTCGCACCTCTCTTATTTTGTGATGCGGTAGTGCGCCATACCGGGGCGCAGTCCGGTCATCCGTGATGGGGTGGCGGCCAGGCCCCCGAGGATTTTGTAGCTCATCCTGGACTGGTGTGTGGACGCGCTCTGCTCCATCATCAAGATATAACAAGATATATCTTATTCTCGCGCGGTTGTCAAGTGTCGTGGATGCACGTGCTACAATCTCGTGGCGTCCAGCAGGTCGCGCGCCACCGTTTTCCCCGGCGCGCCAGCGTAGAGGGCGGAGGACGATTATGGCGGAGCAAACGGCATTCACTCCCGATGATTTCTGGCTTATGCGCTTTGTGACCGACATGCGGCTCTCGCCGGACGGCTCGCTTCTGGCCTACGCCGTCCAGTCCAACGACCGCGCAGCGAACGAGACGCGCTCGGCGATCTGGCTGTGGTCAGCCGCCACTGGCCAGGCACGCCAGCTGACTAGCGGCGCCAGGCGCGACACTAATCCGCGCTGGTCGCCCGATGGGCACTTGCTCGCGTTCGAGAGCGACCGCGCGGGCGGCAAGACGCAGGTGTGGGTGGTGCCGGTCGACGGCGGCGAGGCGCGCCAGGTGTCGCATCTGCGGCGCGGCGCCAGCGATCCCGTGTGGACGGCCGACGGCGCCTCACTCATCGTGCGCGGCGAGGTGCGCCCGGAGGAGAATCCGCTGGAGCCGCTCAGCGACGAGCCGGCGGAGCGCACCCGGCGCGAGAAAGACGAAGCCGACCGGCCGCGCATCGTCACCCGGCTGCAGTACCGCTGGGATGGCAAGGGCTACTTCGAAGGGCGCACGCACCTGTTTCGTGTCCCGTTGAACGGTGGCGCCGTCGAGCAGCTCACGAATGGCGACTTCGACCACGGCGACGCGGCATGCTCCCCCGACGGCCGCGTGCTCGCCTTTGTCAGCGACCGCGACGAGGACCGCGACGCCAACATGACCAACGACGTATGGCTGCTGGACCTGGCGACGCGCGAGCTGCGCCGGCTCACCGACGGGGGTCTGCGCGTGCATCACCTGGTGTGGTCGCCGGACGGTACGCGGCTGGCCTACCTGGGCGACGTGAAGGTTGGGGCGCACGGCGTCCACAACGTGCAGCTCCTCGTGGCAGACGTGGCCGGCGGTGGCGTCGCCAACCTGTTGGAGGGGCGTGACCTCAGCGCGGCCAACGGCCTCTACAACGACGTGCCCAGCCCGGCCACCTCCGCGCCGGCATGGGCGCCAGACGGACGATCGCTGCTGTTCGTGAGCCAGCGCGGCGGGGCGTCGGCGGTGCTGCAAGCGCCAGTCGCGGGTGCGGCGGTGGCAACCGTCGTCGAGGCAAGCGCGCACGACATTCAGCAATTCGCCGCCAGTCCGGATGGCAGCCGCTTCTACGTCCTGCGCACGGACCCACAACAGCCCTGGGACATCTGGGAGGTGGCCGCAGGGGGGCAGCCAGACGCCGCGCCAGCGGGCCGGTGCAGCGATGTGAACGCCGCGCTGCGTGCCACGCGCGTGGCGGTCACGCCGGAGCGCTTCCGCTTCGCGTCGTTCGACGGCACTGAGGTCGAGGCGTGGCTGTACCGGCCCGCGCATGCCGCGAGTACGCCAGCGCCGCTCGTGCTTTGGATTCACGGCGGACCCGCCACCGGCTATGGGCAGGCGTTTTACCTGCAGGCGCAGATCCTAGCCGGCCGAGGCTACGCCGTGCTGTATGCGAATCCCCGCGGCAGCACCGGCTATGGCCAGGCGTTCGCGCAGGCCTGCGAGCGCGACTGGGGCGGCGGCGACTATCGCGATCTGATGGCGGCGGTGGATGCGGCGCTGGCGCGCGGCGGGTTGGACGCCGAGCGCCTGGCGGTGATGGGCACAAGCTACGGCGGCTACATGACGAACTGGATCGTCGGCCAGACCGGGCGCTTCAAGGCAGCGGTGACGATCAACAGCGTCACCAACCTTCTATCGAGCTTCGGCACCGGCGATATTGACTCGGTGTGGGCGCAGGGCGACTATGGCTGGCCGTGGGAAAACGAGCAGTTCTATCGCGAGCGCTCGCCGCTCACGCACGCCGGCACGGTAACCACGCCGCTGCGCATCATCGCCGCCGAGCACGACTATCGCTGCCCCATCTCACAGAGCGAAGAGCTGTTTGTCTGGCTCAAGAAACTGGGCCGCGCGCCAGTCGATTTTGTGCGGCTTCCCAACGCCAGTCACGGCATTTTCGCCAGCCCGCGCCAGCGCATACGGCGCATGGAGCTCGTGCTGGAGTGGATCCAGCGGTGGTGCCCGGCGTGACCTGGCCCGCGCCAGCCGCCGAGCACGCCTTGCAACCGTAATGCTGTGGAGGTGGCTGAGGCCGCACGCCATGTGTCCGGCCAAGCGGGCGAGGAGCAGGTCGCGAGGGGATTGAGCGCCAGGCACGGCTGCTCCGCACACGTTTGCAGTGGCCGCCCGATGCCGACACGAGAACGGCGACTTTCAGGCACGCTACAGTCAAACTGGCGGCTGCTGCAGCGCCTCGCCGATCTCGTTGAGGCGGTCGGCCACGATGCCGAAGGCGTCTACCGCGCCGGTGGCGAGCTGGGCACGGGCGCCGTATTCCTGGAGCATCTGCGCGTACTGGAGCATCGGCGGCAGCGCTGAGGCGACCATGCGCAGCAGGCCGATCGCCTGGTCGCGGCTCGCCGCAATCCACGCCGGATCATCGGAGCGTGGCGGCTCCGCCGGCCCGGTGAGCTCGGCGGAGCTGCCCTGGCCTGTGAGCGGCACGGCGCGGGCAAAATACTGCTCGAGGGCGTTCTCCATCTCGCCCCGCGCGACGGCGAACAGACTCGCAATCTCCGCCAGCGTGCGCGCCTCCACCAGCACACGCCCCAGCATCCACCACTCCTGAACCGCCAGCGCGCGCTCGACATCTACCAGCCGCCGCCAGAGCGCTTCCGCACGCATGCCCACCTCTTCGACCGCGTCATTCGTCCCGCTCGCCTGACCGTAGCCGGGAGACTGTCCAGGTCGCATCGACGGAGGCATCATCGCTCTTCTCTCTTCGGTAATCACGGCGCAGGCACAAGCGGTCGTGACGTCCCCTGCCACTGTACTTGGAATCGCCGATGGCGTCAAGCAAGGCCGCGGCTCCCGTCGGCCACAGGCAAGCTGACAAACGTACGAATTGACGGCACTCATCAGGTACTGTATGCTGCTGGTTGGTAGCACCAATTGCCGCACCTGATCCTTGCGTTGAGTGCGCGGGATCTCGCCGGCGGATGCTCCTCTCCGTTGGGTTGTCAAGTATGGAAAGGAGTGGTCCGATCCATGAGCGTGGACCTCAACCAACTCGCAGCGCATCTTCCCACTGCGCAAAGAGAAGCGGTGAAGCAGGCATATCACAAGCAGGCCACCAATTCGACGACGGTGTTCTTGCTGTGCTTCTTCCTTGGCTGGTGCGGCGCGCACCGCTTTTATCTGGGCCAGGCCGGCAAAGGCTTCGCCCGCCTGCTCGTGCCCCTGATTCTGGTGGCTGTCGTCGTCCTGGGCATCGCCCTCGCCTGGCCCGCCAGCGTGATCGCGCTGGTCGCGATTCCCCTCGCCCTCATCGCCATCATCTGGGAAATCCTCGATCTCTTCCGCGTCGACACTGAAGTACACGCGCGCAATCTGAAGGTCGCCGAGGAGCTGATTGCCAACTCGCTGCTCGCCGACACGTCCGTGGAGCAGGCCGCCGCCAACAGGTTGGATAGCATCGTGCGCCAAACCTACGCGGAGTCAACCGGCGCGGCGCAGCCAGAGCAGGCCGCGGCTGCCTCGGTCGAGCCGGCGCCTGCAAGCGCGGACGCCCCCGCCGCCGTCTCGGCCGTCGAGCCGGCAGCCGCGGTCTCTACCGAGTACGTCGCCACCACGGTCAACGAGATCAGTACTGAGCCCGACGCGGCGCGCGACGCACCACCAGCGGCGTCCAGCGACGTTAGCACCACGGAAAGCTATACACTTGGCGGCGCCACCGGCGAGCAATCGCCAGGCGAGGCGGCACTCGGCGCCGCGGTCGCAGGCGCGGGCGCGGGCGCGTTGTACACCGAAGCGGTTACGCACGAGCACTCCGTCTCCGGCTATGCCACGACAGATAGCGTCGAGACGACACGCACGACGCCCGCGGCGGACGCGCCGGGCGCGTCGGCGATTCCGAGCTGGACGGAGGCCACCGCGCCGACGTGGCCAGATCATCCCTCGCTGGAGCCGGAGGCCGGCGACGCGTTTGCCGGCTACTATCCAGCGGCCCCCGCAGGGGGACTGGACCTCACCGACAGAGCGGGTGTCACCGATGCCAAGCCCATCGCGGATGTCGGCACGGCGGGTGCCTTACCTTTGCGCGTTTGGTTGCCAGCAGAGGCGTATCCGGCCGCGCCTGCGGGCGACGATGACGATCTGCTGGTCTTGCTGCCAGATGAGACGCCGCCAGCGGCGGCGAGCGACGCGGGAGCCGCTGCGCTGGCATACGGACTGGTAAGCGCGCAGCCCCAGCCCGAGGCGTATGTGCCCCCCACCGTCCCGGTGGTCACGATTCCGCCGGCTGAGGCAAGTGCACCCCCAACGGAGGAGTACACGACGGCGCCGTATCATGCTGTGCCGATGTCGACACCCGCCGCTGACGAGGCGCCAACGCTCGTGCCCGAGCGGGAGCAGGCGCACGCCGAGCCGCAGCCTGACTTCGCACTTCCCGCTGCGGCAGCTGCGGACGGTGCGCTTGCCGCAGCTGCCATGCAGCCGGAGTACCACGAGTCACACACGGCACAGGTCGAGGCGGGGCACCATCAGATGCGGCGCATTCGCGTCATCCGCCAGGTGAAGGTAAACGACGAGGTGGTCGAGGAGACGTCCGCCGAAGAATTCATCCAGGCCGACGCGGACCCCGAGCCGGTGCGGGCGCGCTTGCAAGAGATGCTGCGCCAGCAGGCGTCCGGGCGCATGCCCGCGCCGGGCGACGAGGTGTAGTTTCCAAACTCCTTCCCCCTTCCCGCCGCGGCGGGAAGGGGGAATCTGCGTGCCCACGGTCCCGGCCAACGACGTGTGTTACTGCATGACTTCGACTGTTGGAGCATGGCAAGCCTGCCATGCCTCGTTTCGTCCGCGTCGGGGTGTCGTCGCTGAGGGCGCCTGCTCCAATTTTTTTGAGAGCACGCGGAGGGCGTTTCCGAACTGAGGGAAGAGGGGTAGGATGTCCCCTGAGCGCGGCTCACTCCCGCGTCCAGGAGGCGTCCCATGGCCTCTCCCCTGTGCCCT
>WNFM01058731.1_pt3 | contig 16227 bp, 19 predicted proteins | sample 5400271 | NCBI WGS metagenome assembly WNFM01 (sample SAMN13153352, study PRJNA577476) | soil metagenome | isolation source: 60 cm saprolite on Douglas fir-dominated hillslope | place: USA:California | collected 2013-09-17
GTATCGCAACCGACGTGGGTGCCGGTCAGGCGCAAATTTTCCCGCAAAAATTGCACCAACAAGGTGCGCGCTTCGACGTCGCCGGTGACAGCTTTGCCGTTCACCGTCATAGACACGGCAGGCATGACCTTCCTCCCAATTCGGGGCCAAAGGCCCTCTTTTCGCCCCCGTCGACCCGGACGGCGGCAGTTACGCTTCGAATTCGAGCCGATTTCGGCCCGTTTGCAGATTGGAACACAAATAAGTCTGAACCCCGATCGTAGGCGCGGTCAAGGGATTCCAAGGGTCGAAGACTGCCAAACGGGGCCTAGCCGCCGTTCACGTCTTTGCAACCGCGGATGCAAAATTCTGGAAAAAGTCGTCGGCGATCTTCTTTGCGGCGCCGTTGACGAGGCGCTGGCCGAGTTGGGCAAGCTTGCCGCCGATTTGAGCTTCGACGTTATACGTCAGCAACGTGCCGCCATCCTTGTCGGCGAGCGCCACCGTCGCCCCTCCCTTGGCAAAGCCCGCGACCCCGCCGTCGCCCTCGCCCGAGATTTTGTAGCCGTTGGGCGGATTAAGGTCGGTCAGGTGGACCTTTCCCTTAAAGCGCGCTTTCACCGGGCCAATTTTGGTCGTGGCCACCGCCTGGAATTCGGTATCCGAGGTTTTGTTGAGTTCTTCACAGCCTGGGATGCAAGCCTTCAGGACTTCCGCGTCGTTGAGCTTCGCCCACACCACCTCACGGTTGGCGGGAAGCTGCACCTCACCCGTCATTGTCATCGCCATCCAAGCGTCTCCATACACAATCGGCCAATCAGCCCTGCGACCCGGCTTAAGCCCTCCCGGCCCCTCTGAAAAGAGCTTTGCAGCCGGCGCGCGGCGCATTAAGGGTGTCCGCCACGCCTCGGCCAATAACCACAACTTGCTTAAAGGGAGGACTTTCATGCCGATGATCAATGCCGACGACGGCTGCCCGATCCACGTCCAAGTCGAGGGCCGCGAGGGCGCGCCCGTGTTGATGCTCTCGAATTCGCTCGGCACCAGCCTGAACATGTGGGACGACCAAGCGCCGGAATTTTCAAAGCACTTTCGTTTGGTACGGTATGACCGCCGCGGTCATGGCAAGTCAGGCGTACCGAAGGGCCCCTATTCCATGGAGCGGTTCGGACGAGACGTCATCGCGGTCGCCGACGCACTCGAGATCAAGACGTTCAACTGGTGCGGTCTGTCGATGGGGGGCATGGTTGGGCAGTGGTTAGGGGCGAACGCGCCCGACCGCGTCGAGAAGCTCGTGCTCTCCAACACCAATTTCCACTACGCCGACAAAGCGCCATGGAGCGACCGCATCAAATTCGTACAGGAAAAAGGTCTCGGCGCCTTGGTTGATCCCAATATGGAGCGCTGGTTTACCAAGGGCTTCCGCGAGCGAGCGCCTCAGACGATCGCGCGCATGAAGGAAATTTTCCTCGCGACCAATCCGGTCGGCTATATCGCCAGTTGCGAAGCAATTCGTGACATGGACTTCACCGCCTCCAATCCACGCATCAATGCGCCGACTTTGGTGATCGTCGGCAATCAGGATCCGGCAACTCCGCCGGCGGCCGGCGAAGCCATCGCAAAGCAGATCAAGGGAGCCAAGGTTGCAGCGCTCGACGCCGCGCATATCGCAAACATGGAGCAGCCGAAGGCCTATACCGAGACCGTGCTTACTTTCCTCCGATGAGTTGAGGTGCGCGATGGATGACAAGGAACGCCACGAACGCGGAATGGCAAAACGCCGCAAAGTATTAGGAAATGCGTGGGTCGATCGCGCCAACGCAATGAAGACTGCATTCAACGAAGAATTCCAGGATTTTATCACGCGCACCGCCTGGGGCGAGATCTGGACGCGGCCTCATTATGACGAGCGCACGCGTCGCATTTTAGTGATCGGCACGATGCTGGCGCTCGATAAATGGGACGAGTTCCGTATGCACGTGCGAGCAGCGCTCGCGGAGGGCGGCTTTACGGAGAACGACATCAAGGAAATCATTTTACAACAGGCGATCTATTGTGGCGTGCCCGCAGCCAACCATGCATTCAAGGAAGCCGCCGAAGTCATCGCTGAAGTGACTAAGGCGAAATAACTATCACGCGCCGGTGACACCCTCGTCATTTCCAGTTGAAAAGGGTTCAATGTAAGCCATGACCCACGCGACGGGGGATCATCCATGGCCGAGATCAAAGTGCGCACCGGCATGCCGAGCGTTCAGCTCGACAAATCCGAGTTTAAACGACGATTTCTTGCAAGATTTTATGATCCGGATTTCGAGCCGCTTAAAGGCGAGATCGACAAGATCGCTGAGATCGCGTGGGTCACTTACAACGAATACCATAAGACCCCGCGCGTAAAGAAAGCCGGGCCTGACTTCGCCGATCCAGACTACGACATCTCTGTCGAATGGCTCGCCACGCGCGCCAATATTCAAACCGCCCAGCAGCAGCAGGAAAGCCGCGAGTCGTCCTCACGTATTTTGATCGTCAACGGTTCATCGCGCAGCGACCAGACTTGCCCCGGTGAAATGTCGAAGACCTATAGGCTGGTCACGTTGGCCAAGGAGGTGGTCGAAAAGACGCGCGGCTTTGAAGCCGAGGTCCTCGACCTCTCGCGCCTGACGTCGGAATACGGCCGCGTCATTTACCCGTGCAAAGCCTGCGTCTCGACGGCACAACCCCTCTGTCACTGGCCATGCAGCTGCTACCCCAATCATGCTCTCGGACAGGCTGGCGACTGGATGGCCGAGATCTATCCGAAATGGGTTGCCGCTCATGGCGTCATGATCGTTTGTCCGGTGAATTGGTATCAGGCGCCTTCGTCGCTTGGTCTGTGCCGACGGAGGCAACCCCGATCCGACCACGACCCATGGCAAAGATGCCGCCAAGGCCAAGGAGCTAGAACTCAAAGGCTGGCCCTATCCTCGTCATCTTGCCGGCCGCGTGTTCTCGGTCGTCGTCCATGGCGACGCGGCTGGGACTGAAAACCTTCGGCGCATTCTCACCGACTGGATGATCGATATCGGAATGATCCCGTCAGGCCATTTGGCTCTGATCGACCGATACGTCGGGTATCTTACACCCTACGCGACCAGCCATGATGATCTCGACAAAGATACCGATTTTCAGGATGACGTGCGCAATGCCGCCCACGCGCTGGTGCAGGCTGTGAAAGACCGGCGCAGCGGAAAGTTGGAGCCGCCGGATCGCGGCCTTCATGAAGCCCGCCCTAAATGAAAACGGTGCTAAGCAAGCAGCGTTACCGCCAGATCGAAAACCACTTGGAGTTTTGCGCCACAACTGGCGCCAGATTTGCGGGCTCGGTCGTCCGGATGTAGGTGCGCTCGACGATGCAAAGCGCCGCGGCAAGGCCCGCAAATAGAAGCTGGAACGTGTGCTCACGCATAAGGTCGGTGCTGTTGGACCAGGCTGCTGGGCCGACGGACGCAATGCTGATGAGTACCACCAAGATCAGACCGGCTTCCAAAATTTCCGAATTCGCTTCCCCACGCGTCATACAACGGAATCGGTCTGCGATGTGTATGGCGCAGATACAGGCGACCGCCAGTTTCAGGGCTCCGAAGAACGCTGCAAGTTTAATCAGCCCGATCGGCCCAAGACCGAAAATGCGACCAATCGCGAAGATGAATTGCGAACGCCAAACGTCTTCCAGGCCGTAACTCGGCGAAGTAAGGACGCGCAAACCGTCGTAACCCCAGAACAGGGTGAAATAGAGCGCAATCGCAAGAATGATAACCATTGTGGCAACAGAAATTTTTTGCACGGATCCCTCCTGACGCGAGGCTCCATGCGTAGGCGCTTCAAATTCTATTTTCAAAAGAAACCGAAACTTTACCTTACCCGTTAGCCTTCTGGGCTTGGCCAATTAACCAAGCAAGGCGAAAAGTTCCAGCTATCGCAAGGCAGAAACCGGGTGGGCCTTGCGAGCGCGAGCGCCTAAATCGCGAGCTGTCCGGCGATACGACATGCCGGCCAGAATGCGACCGCCGGAGATGGATTCGTGGCCGGTTTACGTGCGGCTCTGACTGGAAACGGCGTAGCGGAATTGATCGGCGCCGCGATTTCATTCGCTTTCATCCGGCGCAATTCACTGCACGCCGAATCGTGAATGTCACTAGCCTCCGCGTCCCTCGCGAAATGCCTGCGGAGTCGTGCCCGTTTGCTTGCGGAAAAAGCGGGTAAAGTGCGATGGGTCTGAAAATGCCAGACCGTAGGCGATCTCATGAATCGCCTGGTTCGTAAATACAAGTTGACGCTTGGCCTCGGTCAGGACGCGCTGACGGATCAAGTGGCCGGCGGTTACTCCGGCCGCTCGTTTCACGTGGTCGTTGAGCCGATCCGGTGTCATGGCCAACTTCTCAGCATAGAAACTTATCAGCCGCTCCTTTCGGAAATGCTCATCCACCAGCCGCCGTAATTCATCGACACGCGCATCTGAATGCGACAACGTCACGGTGCCGCTACGGGCGCGGCTCGCCGCCAGCCGCACGACCTCGATTGCGATGAGTGCAAGCAACCCACGCATCGCCAGGCGATGGCCCTCTCGTGCAAGGGCATCCTCTTCGTGTAAATCCCCGCATAAAGCAGACAGGCGCTTTGCCTCCGCCGCGTTCGCCAGCGGCACCAGCGGTTCAACCGCAACCGCTTTAAGCCGCGCGAGTGCTTCACCCGACTGATCGCCGAGTGCATCGGCGACATCTTCGGTAAAGCTCACCACCCAACCATCAGTCACTTGCGGGGTGAACCGAAAGCCGTGCGCGATGGTCGCGGGCACGAGAATGACTGTCGGAGCGGCGAATTTGGCGGTTACCGTTTCAAAACTCATCTCGCCGCCGCCCTTCTCGATCAGCAGCACCTGAAAAAGATTGCGATGACGGTGCGCCCTGATCGTCCAGTCATGGACCGAAGAGCGTGAGGCGATCGTCTCAATATGGATGAAGTCGAACGCCGAGTCGTCCGGCGGATCGCCATACAAATGAAACAGAGGCAACGCCGACACAGTGCCCATAAGCCCAGCATATGTGAGCTGGCTCGCAAAGGCCAACGACGACCACGCGCACAAATGAAAACCCCGCCTTGCGGCGGGGCTTTCCTGACTTCATTTTACGTTAGCGGTTTTGCTGTCCGCCGCCCTGCTGGCCACCCTGTTGGCCGCCCTGCTGCTGCTGGCCGGGCTTCTGTTGTCCGCCGCCGCCCTGCTGGCCACCCTGCTGCTGACCACCTTGCTGCTGTTGGCCGGGCTTCTGGTTTGGATTTTGATTCATTTTTGGATTTTGATTCATTATCTTCCCTCTCCAATATTGTTGAAGAAGCGCCAGCAATCCGCTTGCGCTTCCTGGTAAAAGACAATGCGTGGCCGTACCATTCGTTCCCGTTCAAATCCTCGGTCAAGTTTGAAGAAATGTGTTTGGAACCCGGCCTTGCACGACAAGTTCCTTCTCCGCAACGCGGAGGAGCGACATGGAACGCTAAGCGACATGGGATGCTAAGCGACATGGGACGCTATTCGTTACTTTGGCTACTCGGGGTGCCTAACCTGATTCTGGTACAGTTATGGATATTCGGCGGCCTACATTAGCCGACGTCACCGGCGCCAAAGTCGACATCACTGACGCCAAGTTTTGATCTTATTTCGGCCACTGAAAAGGCCGCACACGGGCCCTCCCGATTGGACTTAGGAACACGTTCTCGACGCGGCGTTTGCCGCACCCGCTATGCCCTGTTAAGCCTTTGATATTGGGAAGGCGCAGGGGACGGGGATGGAGGTCTTCCTCCAGCAATTCATTAACGGCATTACGCTCGGCTCGATCTATGGCCTGATTGCCATCGGCTACACCATGGTGTTCGGCATTATCGGCATGGTGAACTTCGCCCACGGCGATGTGTTCATGGTGTCAGTCTTCATTGCTTTAATCACATTCCTTCTGCTTGTGAATTTTCTAGGGATTTCGTCGATCGCTCTTGCGCTTTTCCTGGTCCTGATCGTAGCGATGTTGTTCACTTCGCTGGTCAACTGGACGATCGAGCGGCTCGCCTATCGGCCGTTGCGAGGCTCATTCCGCCTCGCGCCATTGATCTCAGCAATCGGCATGTCGATCTTCCTGTCGAACTTCGTGCAGGTAACACAAGGACCGCGCAATAAGTCGATCCCGCCAATGGTGCAGGGCGACTTTGTCTTGTTCACCCAAAACGGCTACGCGGTGACGCTGTCGCTTAAGCAACTCATCATCTGGGGTGTCACAGCTCTATTGCTTGCGTGCTTTTGGTACTTGGTCGCCAAGACACCTCTCGGCCGCGCTCAGCGCGCTTGCGAGCAGGATCAGAGGATGGCGGCTCTGGTCGGCGTCGACGTCAACCGCACGATCTCGATGACATTTGTGATCGCCGCCGCGCTCGCCGCCGTCGCGGGCACGATGTACCTCATGTACTACGGTGTTGTTAGTTTTGCCGATGGTTTCGTGCCTGGCGTGAAGGCATTCACCGCCGCGGTGCTGGGTGGCATCGGATCCCTGCCAGGCGCGGTTATCGGTGGATTATTGATCGGTCTGATCGAAACCATGTGGTCGGCATATTTTTCCATCGACTACAAGGACGTCGCCGCCTTTTCCGTGCTGGCGATTACGTTGATTTTCTTGCCGCAAGGGCTGTTCGGGCGGCCCGATGTCGAAAAGGTCTGACGACATGGACGATGACGCGCATGGCGGGCGCGTCGATATCACTCGCGCGCTACGAGATGCGGGTGTTACCGCCTTGGTCGCATTCGGCCTGTTCCTGCCGCTCATCGGATTCCAAACCGTAACGGACTTCCGTAACGACCTGATCCTGATCACACGTTGGCCTTTGCTAATCGCCACGGTCGCCATCGTCGGGTTTGGCCGCCTCGCCTATTCAATCGCGATCGAACCAAGACTCAGCCGGCGCACACTTCAGCGCGCGGAAGCGCCGGCGTGGCGCACGCGGTTGCGCAAATGGTTCGTGCCGTTCGCTGTCGGATTCGTCATTGCCTACCCGGCAATCGTTGTCCTCGGCGTGGGCTTCGGGGGTGCAGTGAAGTGGATCGATAACTTCGGGATCCAGATTCTGATTTATGTGATGTTGGGTTGGGGCCTCAATATCGTCGTCGGCCTCGCGGGGCTCCTCGATCTCGGTTATGTCGCATTCTACGCTGTGGGTGCCTATTCATACGCGCTGCTCGCCAAAACTTTCGGCCTGTCATTCTGGTTACTGTTACCGATGGCGGGGATCCTCGCGTCTTTCTGGGGAATATTACTCGGCTTCCCCGTGCTCAGGCTGCGCGGCGATTACCTTGCTATCGTTACACTCGCCTTCGGCGAAATCATCCGCATTGTTTTGATCAACTGGGTGGACCTGACCAATGGCTATGCGGGCATCACCGGCATCCCGCGACCTACCTTCTTCGGAATTCCATTCAATGCCGACGATGGTGGTTTCGCCGCCAGATTTGGTCTGGAGTATTCGCCAATTTACCGCACCATCTTTTTGTACTATCTCATTCTTGCGCTCGCGTTTCTGACTGCTTTCGTGACGATGCGCCTGCGGCGCCTGCCGGTCGGCCGCGCGTGGGAAGCTCTCCGCGAAGACGAAATCGCGTGCCGCTCGCTTGGCATCAACACCACCAACACCAAACTCACCGCTTTCGCGACAGGCGCGATGTTTGCGGGGTTTGCCGGTTCATTCTTCGCCGCACGGCAGGGCTTCATCTCACCTGACTCGTTCACATTCCTGGAGTCCGCGACAATTCTCTCGATTGTCGTACTCGGCGGCATGGGGAGTCAGATCGGTGTCGCCATCGCAGCGATTGCAATGATCGGCGGCACCGAGATCATGCGAGAACTCGACTTTCTCAAGTTGATTTTTGGCGCCACCTTCGATCCGACCCAGTACCGGATGCTCCTGTTCGGCCTTGTGATGGTGCTGATCATGATCTGGCGCCCACGCGGGCTGATCACAACACGCGAGCCTTCGATAGTCCTGAAGGAGCGCAAGACCATCGCCGCGGACCTGGTCAAGGAAGGCCACGGGTAATGACGGCCGACAACGACATGGTGCTTCGGGTCGAGCATTTGACCATGCGTTTCGGTGGACTCGTCGCAGTGGACGATGTGTCATTCACCGCAAAACAAAGCGATATCACCGCGCTGATTGGGCCGAACGGCGCCGGCAAGACGACCGTATTTAATTGCATTACCGGATTTTATCGTCCAAGCGAGGGTCGAATCGCGCTCCGCCATGGGGATATCGCGGCTTGGGATTGGCTCGAAACACTCACCGATAGCGGTGAACGCAATCTCGTTCGCCCGCAGGGCGAACTCCATCTCCTTGAACGGATGCCTGACTACCTGGTGACGCAACAGGCGCGAATCGCCCGTACATTCCAAAACATTCGTCTGTTTCCGGGAATGACGGTGCTGGAAAACCTGCTGGTCGCTCAGCACAACCGGTTGATGCTGGCATCCGGCTATTCGCTTCTCGGGATCCTCGGCTTTCCATCGTTTGCCGCAGCCGAGCGCGCGGCAATCGAACAGGCGCGCACATGGCTCGACCGGGTTGGCCTCACCGCGCGCGCCGATGACGCCGCCGGCGACCTGCCTTATGGCGCGCAGCGGCGGCTCGAGATAGCGCGCGCCATGTGCACCAATCCGGTACTTCTGTGTCTCGACGAACCGGCAGCTGGACTAAACGCACGTGAAAGCGCCGAACTCAACGAACTCCTGCGCGCGATCCGCGATAACCACGGCATTTCGGTCCTGCTGATCGAGCACGACATGTCGGTGGTGATGAAAATTTCCGACCATATCGTGGTGCTCGACTATGGCGTCAAAATTGCCGATGGCACACCAGCTGCAATCCGCGACGATCCAAAAGTGATTGCGGCCTATCTTGGGGTCGCCGACAAGGATGTCGCGAAAGTCGAGGCGGAGGTCGGACTATGACCACTCCGCTGCTCTCGATACGCGGCGTCAAGACCTTTTACGGCCGCGTGATGGCGCTGAAAGGTGTCGATCTCGTTGTCAACGAGGGGGAAATAGTCACGTTGATCGGCGCGAATGGTGCTGGAAAATCTACGCTGATGATGACCGTTTGCGGAAATCCTCAAGCGCGCGAGGGCACCATTGAATTTGCCGGCCGAGACATCACGAAACTACCGACGCATGAAATAGCGCGGCTTAAACTCGCTCAAGCCCCGGAGGGCCGTCGCATTTTCTCACGCATGACAGTTCTCGAGAATTTGCAAATGGGCGCCAGCACGGCGGAACCTTCCGACTTCGACCGCGACCTTGAACGTGTGCTCACGCTGTTTCCACGATTGAAACAGCGCATCGGTCAACGTGGCGGCACCCTCTCAGGCGGCGAACAGCAGATGCTGGCAATCGCCCGCGCTCTCATGGCACGCCCCCGGCTGTTGCTGCTTGATGAGCCGTCGCTTGGTCTGGCACCGATGGTCGTCCGTCAGATTTTCGATGCCATCAAAGCGCTCAATACGGAGAGCGGTCTCTCTGTATTTCTGGTCGAGCAAAACGCGTATCACGCGCTTAAGCTTGCGCATCGCGGTTATGTAATGGTCAATGGATTAATTACACTGACCGGTACCGGAGGCGAATTGCTCGAGCGACCCGAAATCAAGTCGGCCTATCTCGAAGGGGGTCGGCATTGAACGAGGTCTTTACCGCCTTCTCAATCCCCGAATTTCTCTATGAGGAACGCTCACTGGGCGTGTTCCTGCTGGTTACCATAATTTTGGGTGGTGGAGCAGCGCTGCTTGCAGGCCGGGCGATTGCAACGACCTGGCGCCCCCAGTGGCAAGTGGTCGCATATGGCCTCATTCTGGGCGGCGCCGTTCGCTTTATTCATTTCAGTTTGTTCGCCGGCACTTTGCTGTCGCCGCACTATTATTTGGTCGACAGCGCGTTCTGCATAGCTTTCGGATTTCTGGGGTTCAGGACGGCGCGGCGCTCACAGATGGTCTCACAATATCGCTGGCTCAACGAAGCCGCCGGCCCGATGCGCTGGCGCCGCAAATTACCCTGACGTAGTATGAGGCCAAATCGACTGCGCTAACTGCTGTTTGAGGGGAACAAAGATGAACAAAGTCATTTCACTTGGCCTCGTGCTGAGTATTACCGTAGCCACGGCGGCAACGGCGACGGCCCAAGTCAAACTCGCCGTGGGCGGCCCGATCACCGGTCCGAGCGCCGCGACCGGTGCGCAGATGAAGAATGGTGTCGACCAGGCCACCGTCGACATCAACGCCGCCGGCGGGATCCTTGGGCAAAAGGTCATCGTCTCCTATGGCGATGACGTTTCCGACCCCAAGCAAGGCGTTTCGGTTGCCAACAAATTCTCCGCTGACGGCGTGAAGTTCGTCATCGGCCACTATAATTCCGGCGTCACTATCCCATCGTCTGAAGTCTATCAGGAAAATGGCATCCTCCAGATCACGCCGGCGTCGACCAATCCCACAGTCACCGAGCGCAAGATGTGGAACATCTTCCGGGTCTGTGGTCGCGACGACCAGCAAGGGCAAGTCGCCGGCGAATACATCGTAAAACATTTCAAAGGCAAGAAGATCGCTATCGTTCACGACAAGACGACCTACGGTAAAGGCCTTGCCGACGAAACAAGAAAGACAATGAGCAAGGCCGGAATGAAGGAAGTTCTTTATGAAGGCGTGAACACTGGCGAGAAGGATTATTCGGCGCTGGTGTCGAAGATCAAACAATCGGGAGCCGACCTGATTTATTGGGGTGGCCTCTACACAGAAGGCGGCTTGATTGTGCGTCAGATGCGCGATCAAGGCGTGAAAGCTCCGCTCATGGGCGGCGACGGCATCACGTCCGACGAATTTGCATCAGTCGGAGGCCCGGGAGTCGAAGGCACACTGATGACCTACGGTCCCGATCCACGCAACAAGCCAGATGCCAAGAAAGTGGTGGAGGAATTCCGCGCCAAAAAATTCGAGCCGGAAGCCTACACGCTCTACAGCTACGCCGGCGTGCAGATCATCAAGCAAGCAGCCGAAGCGGCTAAATCTCTCGACCCCAAGAAAGTCGCGGAGAAAATGCATTCAGGCATGCCATTCAAAACCGTGCTCGGCGATATCGCTTTCGACAAGAAAGGTGACATCACCAAACTCGACTACGTGATGTACATCTGGAAAAAAGATCCCAGCGGCAAGATCAATTACGTCGAATGCCCGGGTTCCGATTGCAGCAACATGAAATAGGAAACCGCATGATGCGACTTGAAAGCCCGCCAACCGGCGGGTTTTCTTTTTTGTCAGCCAATTTTTCCAAGCACTGGGAATGTCTCGAGCAGCCACACACTCAATTGGTTGACGCTACCGGTCAGGAACGCAATTCCGGTTAGCACCAGCAACGCGCCCATCGCCTGCTCTACGCGGTGAAGATAGTTGCGGAAGCGCGAGAGAAATCCCGCGAACGGCTCAATCGCAAAGGCCGCAATGATGAATGGAATCCCGAGACCGAGCGAATACACCGCGAGCAGACTTGCGCCTTTAGCCACAGTCGTTTCTGACGCTGCCACGGCCAGGATGGCGGCGAGGATTGGCCCAATGCATGGTGTCCAACCGAATGCAAAGGCAAGCCCCATCACATAGGCGCCCCAAAGCCCAACAGGCTTGGCGACCTCGAGCCTTTTTTGCCGATGCAGAAACGCGATTTGCGTCACACCAAGAAAATGCAGACCCATGATGATAATGACGATGCCAGCAATAGTGGCGAGAGGACCCGAATAAGCCCGGATGAGCGACCCGATGACGCTGGCGCTGGCGCCGAGCGCCACAAACACCGTCGAAAAACCAAGCACAAACAGCGCAGCTGCGGAGACAGTTTCTCGCTTGACCTGCGGCTCCGATTCCTTGTCTGCGAAGCGTTCGAGCGAGGTGCCCGCCAGATACACAAGGTACGGCGGCACGAGCGGAAGCACGCAAGGAGACAGGAAACTGACCAAGCCCGCGATCAACGCAGCCAGGAAGGTGACTTCGCCATTCATGGGGCCTCTCATGCGACGCGATGGGTTTGCTTGCAAGCGCCGTGCGACTGTTTCGCCGGATCGTGATCGGACGTGATAGGCTAGCCACCGGGAGAGAATATGGCGCGCAATCTGATTACCGATGTTGCAGGCGTGCGGGTCGGGCACGCGGGTGATGCCAAGCTCGGGTCCGGGGCTACCGCAATCATTTTCGACACCCCGGTCGTCGCGAGCATCGATGTGCGGGGCGGCGGCCCCGGGACCCGTGAAACTGCCCTGCTCGACCCGGCCCAGACCGTGGAAGGAATCGATGCCATCGTCCTATCCGGCGGATCCGCTTTTGGTCTCGACGCAGCGTCGGGCGTGCAAGCCTGGCTGCGCGAACAGGGCCGCGGCTTTCAGGTGCGTGAGGCGCGCGTGCCGATCGTGCCAGGCGCGATCCTGTTCGACTTGCTTTCGGGCGGTGACAAAAATTGGGGCCGTTACCCGCCCTATCGCGAGCTCGGCTACGAAGCGGCGCGAGGGGCGAGCGCCGATTTTGCGCTCGGCAGCGCCGGTGCGGGTCTTGGCGCCACAACCGTCAACCTCAAGGGCGGCATAGGCTCGGCCAGCGCGCAAACGAGTAGCGGCTACACCGTCGGCGTGCTTGCGGCCGCCAACGCGGCTGGCAGCACGACTGTCGGCAATACTCCACATTTCTGGGCTGCTCCGTTTGAAGAAGGAAAAGAATTTGGCGGGCGTGGCTGGCCTGTTCCGTTTCCCGCAGACGCTCTCGCATTTCGCAGCAAAGGCGTTCCGGGTCAGAACACAACCCTCGCCGTGGTCGCAACCGACGCCGAACTTACGAAAGCACAGGCAAAACGGCTTGCGGTGATGGCGCAGACTGGACTTGCACGTGCGATCTATCCCGTGCACACGCCGCTCGATGGCGACCTCGTTTTTGCTGCCGCTATTGGACAAAAGCCATTGCCGGATCCGGTATTTTCGCTCAGCGAGCTCGGTATGGTCGCGGCGAATGTGCTCGCCCGCGCCATTGCACGCGGGGTCTATGCGGCAACCGCTCTTCAGGTCCCCGGGGCACTGCCGAGCTGGCGCGATCGTTTCGGCTGAAACTTGCGAACCGTATTGGCCTCCGTGCGTTGCTACAGTATGCCATCGACCGCCATCGCCGACATCCACTACGACCCTAAGCGCGAGCGGCTGACCGTTACCTTCGTAACCGGCCGGATTTATGAGTATGTCGATGTTCCGAGCGAAGTGGCGGCCTCGTTTCAGTCGGCACTTTCAAAAGGCATGTTCTTCAACACCTATATCCGCGATCGGTATGATTTTCGGGAGATGACGCTGGCGCACTAGTCGAACCGTTCGGCACGATAAGGCGCCGGATCACAGAATGGAGTTTCGGCGGCCATCAGTTCCGCAATCAAGCGTCCGGTCGCCGGCCCGAGTGTAAGGCCCCAATGCGCGTGACCGATTGCGAGCCAAAGGCCAGCATACCCAGGCGCGCGGCCTATCACCGGGCGCGAATCCGGAAAGCACGGGCGGCTGCCAAGCCATGTCTTGTCGTCGGCGCGGGTCCCTATTGGAAATAACTCTCGCACGCGTGGCAAGATTCTGTCGAATTGTGCGGGGGACGGTTCTGCGTCGCGCGCAGCGAATTCGACGCCGGTTGTCACGCGGAGCCCCTGCTCCATCGGCGTGATCAGATACCCAGCCTCAGCGTCGAGGACCGGCCGCGAGAGCCCCGCATTCCCCTCTGCCCGAAAGTGCCGGTGATAGCCACGCTTCACAGCGAGGGGCAGCTTTATGCCCAGGGAATTAAGCAGATCGGGCGCCCATGGTCCGAGCGCCACCACGCATTCAGCAGAATCGAGTGATCCTTCGTTAGTCTCTACCCGCCAACGGTTTCCCGCCCGATGCAACGAGCGTGCATCACCGGTCACAGTAACACCACCAAGTGCCCCAAAACGTTTGGCATAGGCGCGTGTTACTCCGAGTGGGTTGCTGACGCTTGCCGCCTGCGGCCAGAAAACGGCGTGCGCGAACACCGGCTTGAGCGATGGCTCGAACGCCAGCGCCCCCGCAGTGTCGAGCGATTGGAGCGGTAAGCCGAATTTGGTAGCGAGCTCAAATTCCGGCGCAAGCGCGCGAAAGCTTTTTTCACCACGGTAGACCTTGAGCCAACCGGTCTTTCGCAGGAAATGTGTCGCGTCGGCCTCGCCCATCAACGCTTCATGCTCTGCAACTGCGCGCGAAAACAGCGGACGGATCAGCCGCGCGGTCTCCGCCAGACGCTCCGGACGCGATGCAGCGCGGAATGCAAGCAGCCAAGGCATGATCGAAGACAAGAACGCTAAATGATAGTTTGCTTCGCCCGCGCGTTTGAGCGCGATCCGGATGAGTGCGCTCAAATCTGAGGGAAACGCCGGTGGGAATACGGTGTTGCCTTCAATGATCCCGGCATTACCATAAGAGGTCTGCTCGCCGATGCCGGCCCGATCGACGAGCGCCACGCTCATACCGCGCTTGACGAGATGCACTGCCACTGATGTGCCGACTATCCCGGCACCGAGAACCATCGCATCGGTACGTGCCACGTCCGATCTCCTGCCAACTTGGTCTTTATATATGGATTGTGGACGGCAAGAGCGCTATCAAAGCCGCGCCTACCTGCGGCCGGAGTTTTCCCGCAATGAAACTGCTTGGTGCCCTCGCGGCTGCGCTCACTTTTTTTGGCCGCCACGGTACCCTTGTGGCAGCGGCATCGATCTTTGTTGGTCTCGCCGTCCCGGGCCTCGCCGCAATCTGGAAGCCTTATCTCGGCGAAGCGATTGTGGTGATGCTTACGCTCGCGTTCCTTCGCGTCGACCCCAAAGACTTAAGTTTTCATCTCAAGCAGCCCGGAGTGGTCGCCGCTGCGACGGTGTGGGCTATGCTTGTCGTGCCAGGCGTGCTCGGTGTCGTGTTCCTCGCCTTCGGACTCGACCAACGCATGCCGGGGCTTTACTTCATGCTGGTGCTGCAGATGTCGGCACCCGGCCTGATGTCGTCGCCGGCGCTTGCGGCGTTGCTCGGGCTTGATGTCGCGCTCACGCTCGCGAGCCTGATCGTATCGACCGCAATAACGCCGCTAACCGCGAGTCTGTTCACACACTTTTATCTCGGCACTGCCCTCGCGTCCCCGCTTGGCTTCGGCATCAAGCTGTTCCTCATTATCGCCGGCTGCGCCCTCGTAGCAGCGATTATCCGGCGCGTAACCGGGCAGGCTTTTGTCGCAGCTCAGCGTGTAAGCATCGACGGCTTGAGTGTGCTCGCCATGTCAACATTCGCGGTCGCCGCCATGGACGGCGTGACCGACCATTTTCGCGCCGACCCGTTGCTGGTGATCGAGCTCACGGTGCTCGCATTCGGGCTGGCGCTCGGGATGATCGTCCTGACCGCAATTGTTTTCTTGCGCGTCGGCCGCGCCCGCGCATTTGCCATCGGCTTGATTGCCGGCAACCGCAATATTGGCTTGATGCTCGCGGCCACGGGCTTTGCAATCCCCGACGTCGCCTGGCTTTATTTCGCGCTGGCTCAATTTCCTATTTATTTATTGCCGCATTTGCTGAAGCCGCTGGCGAAGCGGCTTCAGCAAAGCGCGGACGCCTGAGCGATTGTCGAGAGCGCGGACGCGGCCTGCGTCACGAGTTGGCACTGCAGTCGAATGAGCTCTTCGATCAGATTGTTGTTGCTGTTGCTCGGCCCGGCAGAACCGCCGTTCGCCGTTGCGTCAATCGACGTACTATCGTTCGACGAGCTGGTGTTTTGAGCCGCCGCCGGTGGTCATACTGACCGAAGTGCCGTCGGCATACGAAATGGTCGTCGTCGTCGATCCATCCGAATTGGTGGCAGTTTGGGTGGTGGCGCCGCTGATGTCGGTCGAATTCAGCAGAGCCGACAGCGCGTCCTGTTGCGGGCCCCGACTTTGCGATGCGTCACTATTTTCAACGTGATGGTGATGATGATGGCCGCGCCCTTTGGCGAGGTCGCTCGGGCTTACATTGCCATCGCTATTCGCATCCAGCTTGCCAAACAAGGCATCCGCACTCTGCGTATCGACCCCGACGGCGCCGAGCGCTTGTTCAAATTCTGTCTTGCTGATTTGGCCATCGCCGTCAGTGTCGAGCCGCGAGAATA
>WNFM01296009.1_pt1 | contig 16227 bp, 19 predicted proteins | sample 5400271 | NCBI WGS metagenome assembly WNFM01 (sample SAMN13153352, study PRJNA577476) | soil metagenome | isolation source: 60 cm saprolite on Douglas fir-dominated hillslope | place: USA:California | collected 2013-09-17
TCGCTCAATGCTAAAAACCCCGGGGCAAGTGCCAACAAAAGCGACCCCGGGGGGGAAACCTGTGAGCCAGACCACGACGCCAGCCAAGAGCGAAATCGAAACCTCGACCATCCGTACGATCTCGTGGCGGCTGATTCCGTTTCTGGTGCTGGCCTATTTCTTTTCCTATCTCGACCGCGTCAATCTCGGCTTCGCCGCGCTGACCATGAACGCGGAATTGAAATTCACCCCGCTGATCTTCGCCTGGGGCGCCGGCATCTTCTTCATCGGCTATTTCATCTTCGAGGTGCCGAGCAACCTCGCGCTGGAGAAATTCGGCGCCAGCCGTTGGATTGCCCGCATCATGGTGACCTGGGGCATCATCTCGGCGCTGATGGCGATGGTCAGCGGCCCCTGGAGTTTCTACGTGCTGCGCTTTCTGCTCGGCGTCGCCGAGGCCGGGTTCTTTCCCGGCATCATCCTTTACTTCACCTACTGGTTCCCGAGCCATCACCACGCCCGCATCGTGTCAGGTTTCTTGATCGGCCTGCCGTTCGCGGTCGCGGTCGGCGCGCCGATATCGACGGCACTGCTCGGTCTGGATGGTCTGTTCGGTCTCAAGGGTTGGCAGGTCATGTACATCGCCGAAGCGATCCCGACCGTGGTGATCGGGGTGATGACATTCTTCGTGCTCACGGACCGGCCCGAGCAGGCGAAATTCCTGACCTCGGAGGAACGCAACTGGCTCGTCACCAGGATCGCCGCCGAGCGCCGCGCCACCGAGGCGGTGCGCAAGTTCACGCTGTGGCAAGCTCTCTATAATCCCAAGGTGTTGCTTCTGGCGTTGAACTATGTCGGCATCGTCACCGCCAGCCTAGGCATGCTGATTTTCATTCCGCAAATGATCAAGTCGCTAGGCAACTACAGCAACATGACGGTCGGCTGGCTCACCATGATCCCCTATATTTGCGGCGCTATCGCGATGGTGGTGTGGGGGCGCATTTCCGATCGCATGAACGAGCGGCGCTGGAATTTGTTTATCGGTTGTGTGTTCTCAACCGTAGGGCTGGTCATCGCCGGCATGACGATGGGGACCTGGTGGGCGCTCGTCGGAATGTCGATCGCTGCGATGGGTTTTTATGGCTCGAAGGGCCCGTTCTTCGCCATGCCGCCCATGTTCCTCAGCGGCCCCGGACTTGCGGCAGGCATTGCCTGGATCAACTCGATCGGCAATCTCGGAGGCTTCTTCGGGCCTTGGTATGTAGGCGTCATGAAGGATGTGACCGGCAGCTACGCGGGTGGACTCTATGGGCTCGCCTTGCTCGGTTTCATCGCTGCGATCGTTTGCGCGCTGTTTCTGCGCATTCCAAATCGCTTGCCGGCGTCGGCGACTGTCGCACCCGCCGAATGAAGCAGTCAGCAAGCATCGGGACCGCGCAACCGATCAGTCGTTGGCAAACTGGTGCGTGACCGGTTCGGGTCAAACTGAGACCTCGGCCCGACAGCCAGGCACGTCCGCTATCGGGCCCATCTCGGACTTGCTACGCGCTTATAAATCCACGCCCTCGCCGCCGAGCGCGCTCAGCCGCGGCAACGCGCTGGATGCAATGAGCGAGGGCGTGTGGTCGGGTTGCCGCGTAAAATCGGCGATGACTTGCCATCCGTTACATCACGCCGCGGGACCGGATGCTGTCTCTCAGCGTATCGATAGCCCGGTGACGGGCGATGTGGTCGATCTCATCGCGCGTCACGCCGATGTCCATCAGCTCCCTGTCACTCAGGTCGCGCAAGGTGGTTCGTGAGCTCTGGCGTCGCCGCCACTCCCCAAACGCACGCCAATACCGCTTGAGCAGGCTCAGGGCGTTACGCGTGTCGTCCGTGGCCTCTTCCACCAATACGGTGGTGAGGTCGAGGCCGAGCACGGCGGCATCGCTCCCGCTCTCGGATGCGGGGTCCTTCTGTTGGGGTGGCATCGGATGCTCCTGCTGTCGTGCCGGCAGGGAGCGTGGCCAAACAAAAAGGCCCCGTCCGATGCCGGCGGGACCTTGTGAAAAGATGTCGTTGACGAATTCCTAGCGCACGACTCCCTTCACGGCCCAGCCGAAGCGGGTCATGTGTTTGCGGTTGTCGTTGCGCACTGATCGGTTCATGAGCCGCGAATACCACGGCAAACGTGCGAGATCAAGGGATGCGCGGAGGTCGGCTGCTTCGTGAGAGTCTGACTCAAAAGTAGTGCAGCAAAATCAAGCTCGCAGTTTGCTCGTCATGCCCGGGCTTGTCCCGGCCATCCACGTCTTGGCGGCATCGACCCAAGAAAAGACGTGGATGGCCGGGACATCTAGCGCGAAGACGCGCTTCGCGCTTCTGCCCGGCCATGACGGGAAATGACTTGAAACACAAGTGTCCGATCAAACACGACGCACCCTAGCTGCCGACCAGACGCGGCCGGCGCTGGTTTGCGAGCGCCTTCTCGGCCGGCAAAGCGCGCAGCCATTCGCGGAAGCTGACGATCTCGGGACAATCCGCGGTGCCTTCAGGCGCCATCAGCCAATCACCCAGACCTGATCCCTCAGTGACCCGGTCGCAGCGATAGCCCGGATGGTGGCCAACACCTCGGGCGATCAAGAGGTCGACCTTGCCCTCGACCAGCTCGTGCAGGCCGGCGGGGTGCAGCACCCGCAAACCGATCTCCACATGTGTGCAGCGAAACTCCGGCAAATCGAGACGGCGCAGGTCGAAGCTGCCATGGACCCCCACCTGCAGCAGCACCGCACCTGCCGGTTTCAATTGCGAGGTCGCGTCCGCAATGCGGCGAAAACCATCGGTTATCCCGGGCAGATAGGCCTGACCGGCCGCGGTCAGGATGAGCTGCTTATGCAGCCGGTCGAACAGGCGCACGCCGAGGCGCGCCTCCAGCGCTTTCACCTGCTGGCCGACGGCGGCGGGCGTCACGTGCAGCTCGTGCGCGGCCAGCTTGAAGCTGAGATGCCGCGCGGCGGCCTCGAAGGCGCGGACCGCGTTGAGTGGTGGAAGGGCGTAGGTCATCGCGGCTCGCAGTGTGACACCGACAGGCCGTGGCCTTGCAATAGATTTTCTTGTGCTTGAGCGAAGGAACCATGCTTTGCGCTGACTTGGTGTCCGCGGTTACGGTGGGTTCGCAACATCCGGAGGTCCCCTGCCCCTCCGATCAGGCTGACTGCATTAGAGAGATGTCCAATGGCTGAGCTCCATCCCTTTTACGAACAGCATCGCGGTGCAATGGAGGCAGCTATGCGCCATCGCCTCGACCTTGCGGGAGCGATGTTGTCCGAGCGCGCGCATCTCACCGCTATTGACGGGATCAGGCAGGAGGTGATGGACGAATTCGAAATCGTGCTCACCCAAATGCCCTATGTCGGCGGCGCGGCAAGCCGCATGAGCGATTTCTTCATGCGTCTGATCGGCTTTATGGCCATCAGCCGGGTGCTCCGGCGACACGGCGTATCGCTGTCCGTGATCGGCGAGATCGAGCGGGAAACCTACAAGGCGCAATTGCTCACCGTGCCCGAAGCGGAACGTCTCGCCTCGGGGCGTCAATTCATGTCGTCAGAGAACCAGACCTTGCTGCGCGAGCAGGCTGCGAAAAGCCATCGACAAGAGTTTCCGGAAGATTTCGTCTACGATTTCGTCGAGCCCGGCGCGGGTGACAGTTTTGAATTCGGCATCAACTACAAGGCTTGCGGCTTTTGCAAATTCGCGGCTCGCCATGGCGACAAGGAAATCCTGCCGAACATTTGCGGGCTTGATTTCAACGCCTATGCCGCGCAAGGCATCCACCTGGAAAGGACGCAAACGCTGGCCGGCGGCGCCAGCCACTGCAATTTCCGGTTCTCGCGGCGGCCGTCGGGGCAGGACGTCGCCTCATAAGCGCTCACCGGTTGGTCCGCTTCTATCGTCGTCCCGGCCCCCGTGCGCAATTGGGCACTAGGCCGGGACGACGATTGTAATTTATCGCAGCGCCGCCTTACGACTCCGCCTTGGCGAAGTTACTACACTCATATTCCGTCCATGAAGAACGTCATATCGTTTGCGCTCTGACAGGCCTTACGGAGCTCGATCAAAGGCTGATATTCGGGAGATGCGTACCAGGCGTCGATCGCCGCCCTATCCGGAAACTCGATCACCACAACGCGCTCCGGTGTCCAGTATCCGCCCTCGGGCATCGCCAGATTTTCGCCTCGCGTGAGATAGCGGCCACCATATTTTGCCACGATCTGCGCAATCGTGGTCCGGTACTCTTCAAACCTGGAGGGGTCTGTTATCTGGTGCAACCCAACCACATAAGCCGGCATCTCTCATCCCCTGATCCTGTTGTATCGGCAACCGATGCGACATAGTACGTGCGCGCTCGCGCGCTGCGAGAGTTTGTTGTAATTCGTCCGTATTACCCAAAACATGATCCGCCCCAAAACCGCAAGATCGGTCGAGCACGTTGCGGCTATCAACGGCTAACTGGTGCCGCCACGGAGGACAGAACGTTGAAGGCGGCGCTTCAAAACTACCATGCCCGGATGCAGCGGGTGCTGGACCATATTGACCGGCATCTTGACGGTGATCTTGACCTGGAAACGGTGAGCCGCGTCGCGGCCTTCTCCAAATTTCATTTCCACCTGCAGTTTACGGCGACCTTCGGGTTGTCCGCGCATCGCTATGTCCAGCTTGCCCGTTTGAAGCGCGCTTCGCACCGGCTGGCCTACAGGGACGACGAAAGCGTCACTGACATCGCGATGGACGCCGGCTACGACGCACCTGACGCTTTCGCCCGCGCCTTTCGGCAACGCTTTGGGCAATCGCCTTCGTCGTTCCGGAAGTCGCCGGACTGGGAGCCGTGGCTTGCGGCCTTCGGGCCTTTGGACAATGCGAGGAGCAAACTGATGCAGAAGACTTTTACCACTGACGACGTGACGATCCGCGATGTGGCCCCCACGCCGGTGGCGATCATGGAGCATCGGGGCGACCCGGCGACAACAGGCGCCACCGTCCAGCGCTTCATCGCGTGGCGCAGGGCCGCCGGCCTGCACCCCCGGACAAGTCCGACCTTCAACGTCTGGCGTTCCGAGCGGCGTCCTGCGTCGCCTGCCGACTACAGTATGGACCTGTGTGTCGGGACCGACCGGCCGATCGAGGCGAACGGCGAGCCAATCAAAGCCGGCGAGATCCCCGGCGGACGCTGCGCGGTGCTGCGCGTCGTCGGCAACACCGACAATCTGGAGCCCGCCGCGCTCTACCTTTATCGCGACTGGCTTCCGGCCAGTGGCGAGGAAGCACGCGACTTCCCGATCTATTGCCAGCGGCTGAGCTTGTTCCCGGAGGTGCCGGAGCATGACGCGGTCGCGGAAGTTTTTCTGCCGCTGAAATAGCGACTTCTGACGGCGACCTGTCCCTCCGATCGCAAGAAGCGGTCAGGCTCTCTCGGTCGCTCTCTCCGCTTCGAGCTTCAGACGATAGCTTCCGGATCTGGTATTGAACCATTTCCGCCGTCCGAACCTGCGCGCGAGGCGGCCGCGAAAATGTCGTGCACAAGCCCGAGTTTCCCAAGCCCCCGAATAATCAGGCCATTGATGTCGATTTCGTACCAGGCGAGCGAAAGATAGGCGTCCCGCGGAAACCGATGATGGTTGTTGTGCAGCCCTTCACCGAAGGTGAGGATCGTGGTCACCAACTCGTTGGTCGTGCCGTCATTGAGCTCGAAGCGGCGGTAACCGTAACGACCGTCGCTATGGCAGACCGAGTTGACCAGCGAGGTGGCCATGGTCATGACGTAGCTGCGGAACAGGCCGGAGAACAATACGCAGCCGATCATCGCGTGCACGCCGCCAAGCGCGTAGCCGATGGCACCCGGAATGAATACCACCGACATCGCGACCCAGTACCAGCGTGTCCTGGTGAAGAACATGGCGATCGGGTCGGCCAGAATATCCTTGGCGTAGTATTCGGCATCTGACGTGGCCTGGTCCCACACCCAGCCGCCTTGCGCATGCATCATCCCCTTGACGAAGCTGACATGGCGGTTACCGGCGCCGTCATAGTAAGGGCTGTGAACATCGCCGGGCTTGTCGGAGTGAGCATGGTGCCGGCGATGATTGGAGACCCATTTGAGCACCGAGCCCTGCACCGCCATCGTAGCGATCGCGGCGAGTAACGTCCGCATGACCGGACCACAGCGGAAGCTGCGGTGGACGAAGTAGCGATGCATGAAGCCGATGCCGATCGTGCTCAGCGCAAACGTGCCGACGAAAACCGAAATCTCCACCCAGCCGATGCCTTGCGTGAAGCCCCAGACCAGCGCCCCGATCGAACCTGCGATCATCATGCCGAACGCGACATAGGAATCGCGAAACTTGGCGTCTACCACCGGGCCTTCGACAAGCACTCCCGGTGCTGGTGGCATTTTCCGGTCCGCACCTTCCTCCGACACCACGCCCTGAATTGCGGTCATTTTAACTGATCCACTGATCGAAAGTTAACTCTGCTGCGACGCACCGTACAGTTGTGGGCTATTTCTAGCAAGGACCCGATCGGCCGCGGGAGCGCGGAGCCGGTGTGGCTTTCGGATGGAAAATGCGCGACACACCAGGGAGTTGACGAGGCCGCGTGTGTTCCATATCGACCCAACCATGGTTGAGTACGTCGCGCGGTTGATTGGCCAAGACGGGAAGTTTGCCGAGGAAATCACGTTGCCCAATTGTCGCGACGACGGGCATGCTGTCTTCGACGCCCGCAAGTTTACCGGCACAGCCGCGAGCGTCGCCGTCTCGTGCGGCGAACGCCTGGTGTACGTTATAGAGCGCGGCGGAGATTGATCAGACGGAGCAGTTTGGTCACGGCGAAATCCCGCACGTCATGAAGAGGCCGGGCATAAGCCATTGCAGAAAAGGTTCGCGTCCCGCCAACCACCAATGGACCAATGACGGTAGCCAAAAGAGGGTTCTGACGACCGCGCTAAAGACCGCATATGGCATCGCCCCAACGACCAAACCGAAATCTCCGCAGTTGGCGCGAGTTGCCATCCCCCAAACTAAACTTAGGATTCCCAGTCCGGCAAGGGCAGCACCAAGACGGAAATATATGCGTACCAACCGGATCAGAAATTGCTTCATGGTCATTCCTTTTGGGGGACCTTATGCGGATCGCGGGGGGTGCCTGAAGGGTAGTGAAAAATACCCCTCGAAGCGAGGCAATGTCCGCTTCGGCTCAAACGGAGACCTCGGCCCGACAGCCAGGCATGTCCGCTATCCGGCCCATCTCGGACCTGCTGCGCGCTTACGAGTCCACGCCTAGCCGGCGAGCGCAGTCAGCCGCGCCAACGCACTGGCCGCGAGCGCGCGGGTGAGTTCGGCTGCCGGCAGGTCGCGGCCCATCCCGATCGCCTGGCCTGCCCAGACATTGGTGAAATCGACTCGGCCTAGCTTTTCGGCGGCCGCCTTCAGCGGTCCGAGCGCGGTTGCCGCATGCGGGAACGCCGGTGCATCCGGCGAGATCGGGCCGACCTCGCGCATCAGGCGGTTGGCGACGCCGCGCGCGGGCCGCCCGGTCATGACATTGGTAATGACGGTGGAATCATCGCCGGACTGTGCGAACAGCGCGCGCGCCGGCGCGATCACCCTGGATTCCGGACAGCGCAGATAGGCGCTGCCGATCTGCACGCCCGATGCGCCGAGCGCAAAGGCCGCCGCGATGCCGCGCCCGTCGGCGATGCCGCCGGCGGCGATGACAGGCACCTTCACCGCGTCGACCACCTGCGGCACCAGCGCAAACGTGCCGGGCTGCTCGGCGATATTTTCGGTCAGGAACATGCCGCGATGACCGCCGGCTTCGGCGCCCTGCGCGATGATGACGTCGGCGCCATGCTGCTCCAGCCAGATCGCTTCCCTCACAATGGTCGCCGACGCCACCACGACGGCCCCGGCCGCCTTGACGCGCTTCACCATCGCAGCGGGAGGCAGGCCGAAGTGGAAGCTGACGACTTCCGGCTTCAGTTCCTCCACCAGGGCGCACATCGCCTCGTCGAACGGTGCGCGGTTGGCCGCGTTGATGGGCGCCGCGGGATCCAGGCCGTGCTCGGCATAATAAGACGCGAGCCGCCGCTTCCATCCGGCCTCGCGCGCAGGATCGGCGTCGACCGGTGTGTGACAGAAGAAGTTCAGGTTGACCGGCGCCGAGACACGCTGGCGCAGAATGCTCACTTGTTCGCGCGCTTTCTCCGCCGGGATCATCGCGCAGGGAAGGGAAGCCAGTGCCCCGCCCTGCGCCGCCGCGATGGCCAGCTCCTGGTCCATCACGCCGGCCATCGGCGCCAGCAGAATCGGAAATTCGGTCTTGAAGAGGTCGATAATCCGGCGATCTGGCCACATGGTGTTGCTCGCTTGAATGAATTGAGGTGATGCGGCTTATGCCGCCGACGAATTGCGCCTTCCGCTCAGGATCTGGTCGGCCTCGGTGACGATCCTGTCAACGATCTCGGCCGCCGGCGGAATGTCATGGATCAGCCCGACGGCCTCGCCGGCGATGACGGCAGCGATATCGAAATTGCCGGCCGCCTTCGCCGCGGCATATTCGGCCGCGACCGCGTGGACGTTTTGCAAAAGTTCGACCTCGCGTCCGATCCAGCGCCGCGCATGATCGTTGATCAGGCAGCGGCCGTTAAACGGCGCCGGCCAGACATTGTTGCGCGAGAGATCAAAGATGATGCCCCTGACACTGTTGCCGCTGGAGGCGGCGCAGATGCGTTTCTTGGCTTCTTCGGCGCCATCGCACTCCTGGCTGGCATAAAAGCGCGTGCCGAGCAGCACGCCGGATGCGCCCAGCATCATCATCGCCGCCAATCCGCGGCCGTCGCCGATGCCGCCGGCGGCCGCCACCGGCACCCGTCCGGCGGCGAGATCGACGATCGCCGGCACGATGTCGATGGTGGTGCGCGACGCGCCGTGGCCGCCGGCCTCGCTTCCCTGCGCGATCAGAATGTCGGCGCCCGCGTCCAGCGCCTGCCGCGCCATCGCCTCGTCCTGGACCTGGCAGATCAGCAACGCACCCGACGACTTGATGCGCGGCGCAAACGGTTTGGGATCGCCGAACGAAAGCATGATCGCGCGCGGGCGCGCCTTCAAGGCGATGTCGAGCAGATCCGGTTGCCTGGCGAGGCTCCAGGTGATGAAGCCGATGCCGAACGGCGCGGCGAGACCTGCGAGCTTGGCGGTCTCCTGCTCCAGCCACGCCCGTTCGCCATAGCCGCCGCCGAGAATGCCGAAACCGCCGGCGGCGCTCACCGCCGCCGTCAGCCCCGCGCCCGCGATCACGTCCATTGGCGCCGACAGGATCGGATGCCGGATGCCCAAACGAAGGGTCAATGGCGTCGAGATCGTCATGTCCATCCTCGTCCGTTCCACAGCAATCTGGACAGACAATCTAGGCCGAACTATCATTCTCTAAAAATGAATACTACAGATCGCTGTCATCTCTAAAATGAAACGGAATTCGCCATGGAACTGAGCGACCTCCTGACCTTCTCAGTCGTGGCCCGACTCGGCGGCATCACCCGGGCCGCCGACGAACTCAACACCGTTCAATCCAATGTCACGCAACGGGTGAAGGCGCTGGAAGCCGAGATCGGCACCGCGTTGTTCGAGCGGCACAGCCGCGGCATGACCTTGACCGGTGCCGGCCGCCGCCTGCTGCCCTATGCCCAGCGGATGGCCGCCCTCTCGCGCGAAGCGATGCTGGCCGCGCGCGATGATGGCGAGCCGAAGGGACCGCTTTCGATCGGCTCGATGGAAACGACGGCGGCGGTGCGCCTGCCATTACTCCTGGCCGAATTCCATCGCCGCTTCCCGGCGGTGCGCCTCGGCCTGCGAACCTCGACGACCGCGGATCTCGTCGCCGGCGTGCTCGACGGCACGCTCGACGGCGCCTTTGTCGCCGGTCCGATCGAGCATGCCGAACTCAACACGCAGATCGCGTTCCGGGAAGAGCTGGTGCTGGTTTCCGCGCGCCGCTGGTCGAGTCTCAAAGCGTTGCGCGCGGGCACGCCGGAATCCGGCCCCACCGCGCTGGTGTTCCGCACCGGCTGCACCTACCGGCAACGGCTCGAGCAGGTGTTTTCCGAATTCGGCTGGCCGTCGGCGGCGCGCTTCGAACTCGGCACGCTCGACGGCATGATCGGCTGCGTCGCCGCCGACATGGGCGTCACCATGCTGCCGCGCGCCGTGGTCGGGCGAAACGAATCCGTGACCATCCACGCGCTGAGCCCGCTTCAATCGCGGGTCAACACCCTCTTCATCACGCGCCGCGCCGCCCACCAGTACAGCGCGCTGCAGGGTTTTATCGCCTGCCTGGAAAAAAACGGCGACGTCATCGCCGCCTGACGAACCAGCGCCGCAGCGCGACGACCGCCCAGATCGCCTCAACCAGCCCGAACGGCCAGGCGCCCTGCAGAAATCCGTAAATCGAGCCGAGCGCGCACGAAAACGCGAAGCCGAGGATGAACCAGTGACTGCGGTCCTCCAGCGCGTAAGCCACCAGCATCGCCGTGACCGCGAACAATCCAAATAGCGTCAGCGCATCCATTGCACTCTTTCCCGGCCTTACTCTTTTGTAGACTCGGCGCCGCGTGTTAAGCGGAGCCATGCCTGCCCTCATCCTACCCCTGATCGAAGCCGCGACGCACTGGCCCGAGCGCGGAGCGCTGGTCGGTCTCGATCTCGGCACCAAGACCATCGGCGTTGCCGTGTCCAACCCCGACCGGAGATTAGCGACCGGCGTCGAAACCATCCAGCGCAAGGCGTTCAAGGCGGACGCGGCGCGGTTACTCAAAATCGCCGGCGAACGCAACGCGGTCGGCTTCGTGCTCGGCCTGCCCATCAACATGGACGGCAGCGAAGGGCCGCGCGCGCAATCGACCCGCGCCTTTGCGCGGAACTTCTCCAAACTCACCGACCTTGCGCTGGCGCTGTGGGACGAGCGGCTCTCCACCGTGGCGGTCGAGCGCGAACTGATCGGCATGGATATGAGCCGCGCCCGCCGCGCCGAGGTGATCGACGAGCATGCCGCGATCTTCATCCTGCAGGGCGCGCTGGATCGCCTCGCCACATTACGCGGGGATCGCTGACGATGGCGGTGGTGATCGCGGCGCTGTCGCCGGTATTCTTGCTGATCGTGCTCGGCTTCATCCTGAAGCGCAGCCTGATGCGGCTCGAGACACAGTGGCACGGGCTGGAACGGCTGACCTATTACGTGCTGTTTCCGGTGCTGCTGTTGCAGACGCTGGTCAAGGCGGACCTGACCAAGGTGCCGGTCGCCGGTGTCGGCGGCGCGCTGTTGCTCTCCACGCTGCTGATGTCGCTATTATGCCTAGCGCTGCGGCCGCTGCTCGCGCGTCTCGCCGTCGACGGCCCGGCCTTCACCTCGATCTTCCAGGGTGCCACGCGCTGGCAGACCTATGTGGCGCTCGCGATCGCCGGCAATCTGTTCGGCGATATCGGACTGGCGCTGGCGTCGGTGGCGATGGTTGCCATCATTCCGCTGGGCAATGTGTTCAGCGTCGCGGTGCTGGCGCATTACGCCTCGCCCGAAAAACGCTCCGTCGGCTCGATCGCGATGACGGTGGTGCGCAATCCCCTGATCTGGGCCTGCGTGATCGGGCTCGTCATCAATGTCACCCACATTCCGCTGCCAAAACTCTGGCATGAGGTCGCCGACGCGCTCGGCCGTTCCTCGCTCGCTATCGGCCTGCTCGTCACCGGCGCCGGTCTGCACCTCGAAGGCATGGTTCGTCCAAACCTAGCCGCCTCGGTCGCGGTGTTCCTGAAACTGGTGCTGATGCCCGCGATCGCGGTGACGCTGGCGCTGCGGTTCGGGCTCTCCGGCGCCAACCTCGCGGTCGTGACCGTCTGTTCGGCGGTGCCGACCGCGTCGAGCGCCTATGTGCTGGCCCGCCAGATGGGCGGCGATGCGCCGCTGCTCGCACAGATCATTACGCTGCAGACCATTGTGGCTGCGGTCACGATGCCGGTCGCGATCGCGCTGGCGGCGATGTTCTAATTCAGAACTTCCCGCTCAGCAGCTTTCCATAGCCGTCAAATCCGTGGTTGATGCCGGCCGTACGCAACGCGTGCCACATCATGGCCGACGCCGCCGAGATCACGGGCTTGCCGGTATCCGCTTCGAGGGGTTGGAGCGCATCGAGCGTCGGCATGCCGACACCGCTCAGGAAAATCGCGTCAGCATCAGGATGATTTACCTGCCGACCGATCGCATAAGCGCGCTCGGCGCTTTCCTCGTAGATATTGCTAACGTTGGCCAGATGTCCGGAACTCACGACGGATATGCCGCAGTGTTCGAGGTGCCGTTTTCCCTGCGCCGTCATCTCCGCGGAGTACGGCGTGGCGTAAGCGACGCGTCGAATGCCCAGCGCACCGAAGGCCGCCATCACGCTACCAAAAGCGGTGATGAACCTGCTGTTGCCGATCGCTTCCATTTCCGCAACGAGCGCCGCTTCTCGCGCTTCCCCGAGCATATAACTCGTCGCTGTATGCGCCATCACGATCACGCTGGGAGAGACCATCGCAAGCAGGCGCACACAGGCCGGGATACTTTCGACCTGGCTTTGATTACGTTGCTCCTGGCCGGTATGCGTACCGGCCGGGCCTTCGGCGTACATCCGCGTGAAGTGCAACGATACGCCCGGCGGCGTCAATTCGGTCATTTCCGGCTCGACCGTCGGATTGCCGGGCGGCAGCAGGAATCCGATCCGTGTACGCCATCCCTTCATAGAGCTGTCCTCTTCGTGCTTGCCTTGGGAAACCAACGCCGCCACAGCAATTACACCCGACGCGGATGGCAGGGATCAACGCCTAATTTTGCTATTCTTGACAGTACTTCCTTGAAGACTAAGCTTTTGACCGGTCGTGACGTGTGCACACCACGAAATGCATCGCAAAAATGCGAGCAACGCTTAGGGGGATGGCGACATGGGCTTTCCTGACAGGTTTTCACCTCCCCCAAGGCTTTCTCGACGGACTTTCGTTATTGCCGGGCTGGCGCTGCTGAATGGATCGGCGAGAGCGCAGCAACGATCCTATCCCGTTCGGCGTATCGACATGCTGATTCCGTTTCCGCCAGGCACGGGCAACGATGTGGTCGGACGCGTCGTGGGACGGCATGTGTCGGACACTCTCGGACAACCCGTCGTCGTCGACAACAGGTCCGGTGCATTCGGCAACATCGCGATGGAAGCGACGCGGCGTGCCGCCCCCGACGGATATACCGCGGCGATGGCGAGCACGAGTTTTTCGGTCAATCGATGGACGATGTTGAGCGCAACCTACTCGCTCGACGATTTCACGCCGATTGCGATGGTGGCGACACAACCCTACTCGCTGATGGTGAGCAAGTCCGTCGCTTCGAAAGACCTCCATGAGCTGATCGATTTGTTGAAGAAGGACCCGCAGAAATTCAATGGCGGACAGGGCAGCGGGACCGGCTACTTCATGCTCGCGCTGCTGAACAAGCAATTGGGTGCCAGCGTCGCGACCGTTGCCTACAAGGGCACCACCGAAGCGGTCATGGATCTCTTGGCCGGGCGTATCGACCTGCTGTTCGCGCCGATCACGACTGCACTACCCTACTACGTGTCCGGCGAGGCAAAAATGATGGGGGTTTCCGGTTCAAAGCGGGCGGCCTTGATGCCCGACATCCCGACCTTTACCGAGTCCGGATATCCCGCCCTGGATATTTCCACCTGGTTTGCCCTGCTCGGTCCCAAAGGCATGGCTGATAGCAACGTCCAGGTGCTCAGCGGTGCGGTCGCCAAGGCCGTGGAAGTGCCTGATACGATCGCTGTCCTGGCAAAGAATGGCATCTCGCCCGACTATCGGCCGCCGTCGGACCTGGCCAGTTTTCTTAAGACAGATCTCGATCGGTGGAGGGATATTGTGAAAGCCTCCGGCTTCGTTCCACAATAGGTCGGCATCCTTTCGTACAGACGACAAATCGTCACAAACCATTTTGCGAAGCAGCCGGTCCGCCAGATGGGCGGCGATGCGCCGTTGCTGGCGCAGATCATCACGCTGCAGACCATTGTGGCTGCGGTCACGATGCCGATCGCGATTGCGCTGGCGGCGATGTTCTAGCTGCAAATGTGCCAAGGCGCACATCAATCGAGTTTGACCGATGCGGGCCCATGTCCGCTATGCCTCACTAGCAACCAACTTCCGCATCGCAGCGAAACGACGCTATGTGCCACTACCGGAAGTCCGGCAGCGTCACTCTCTCAAGGAACTGGGCCACCGTCTTCCTGGCTCCTCCATTTCGCCCTATTTCTTCGCGCCGGATGGCGGAGCGGATATTTAGCAACCGCGGCAAATGCCGTTGATCATCCGGTCGAGCGCCGCGTTCTCCTGGTTGATTGGATCCTTCGGATCCATCAGGCTTTGCTCCGAGGGCACTTGATCGGCGCGCGGCTGGCGACCCCCTCCCCCCAGTGCCTCCGGCAGCGCTTGCTGGTTTAAGTTCATCGACGGAGGTGCGGCCGGATTTCGCGAGCCACCCGGCAGCGTCGGAGCGGCTATGTTCGGCTGTGGTAGCGTACCCATCCTGGAAGCGTTGCCAATCCCGCTGGGATCGACCACCACATTGTTCATTCCACCAGCGTTTGCTGGGCCCCGCGCAATACCACTGATCGGCACATTTCCCGTTCCCGCCGAACCAGCGGGTCGCGCAAATCCTCCCATTGCCGCTGAACCTGCGTGTCCGCCTCCGTGTCCGCCTCGCGCAAATGAAGCGGCAGGCGGGGTTAAGACCATGAACAATGCGATAGCGACTTTTACGGAACTGTTAGACATAAGGAGCGCCTCTATGACTCGCTGGAACGGCGAAGCCGTGACGCTCACATAGGTTCGCAATCCGCCGACACCATTAAATTGAATTTTAGATTTCGGTGCCCCGGCGCTGTGCACGAAGTTAAGGGTCAGGGACCAGACCACGAAGTGCTCGCCAACCACTACGTCGTGGAAAGAGACAAACCGCTGCCAACGGCGTGGCCGCCAAAATTAAAACTGAGACAATAAAGAAAAATTCGGCCCAATGTCCGTTTCGGGTCCAATCGCGTCGTTTTCGCCGTCCGCCGATGACTTCCGGTCCTCCCCGGTGAACGGACATGTTCAAAGCCGGTCGGCATGTCTCAAACGTGCCAGAACCGGAAGTCGCTACATCGGTAGCGCCCTCTCAAGCCTGAACATCGGAGCGTAGCTTGGTTGGATGGTCAGGCGTCCTACTGGCATATTTCGACAAGGGCGACCGCCAACAGCGCATCACAACCGTGTTCGACCTTCCCGAAACAGACCTCTTCCAGAAATCTCGCGCCTTAGCTCAGTACTTACCCAGGATCGCGATGTAGGCCGGTTCGGCGGCTTTCAGGGCCTTCCGCGAGTCGGCGGACAGGGTGATGGTCACCAAAAACTCATTGCCGTCATTGTCACCGTCTGTGGTTACCGCCTGTAATTCGTAGCCCTGCTCATGAAGGCTTCCGGCCTCGAACTGGTGACGCACGAACGCGACCTTGCCATCGCCGCGGGGAAGGTCGTCGAGGTCGGTAATTTTGGCGTCTTTGGCGCGACTGTGCCAGTCCGCGATGTTTTCGGGCATAAAGTCAGAAATCGGCTGCTTCTTGCGATTGTATTTTACAGCAACATAGATCTTTGCAGCCGCCTTTTCAAAGTCGGTGCCCTTGGGTAGCAGGAACTGCGAATTAAAGTGACGGGTCGCATCCCTATCTTCGACCCAGCCGTCGGGAATCACGATCGAGGCACGGAAGAATGGGCACAGCTTGCCGTTGCATTGGTTCATGATTTTTTCGATCGTTGCCCCGGCAGTCGTCGCAATCAGACCGGCAAACAGGCTGCAAGCGCAAAAAAGCACCAAGGATCGCCGCATCTCTTCTCCTCAGAATATAAACGCCGCGTCGCCATCGTCGAAGGTTTCGCGGTTCAGCTCACGTCGGCAACTCGCCATCCGTCGTCGATAAGGCACGATAGGTTCAATCCGCAACTCAAGAGCACACCTCCGAAGAGCTGCTCCGATACCCGTGCAGTGATAATTACCATGTGATGTCCGTTGTGGGTCCAGCCTGTGTAAAAACGCTAAGATTGAGGTTGGCGGTTTTGGTCAGCGGCGATGAGGCGAGCTTATGCCCGGATCGCCTCCATCAAGCCGCCA
>WNFM01188260.1_pt1 | contig 16219 bp, 17 predicted proteins | sample 5400271 | NCBI WGS metagenome assembly WNFM01 (sample SAMN13153352, study PRJNA577476) | soil metagenome | isolation source: 60 cm saprolite on Douglas fir-dominated hillslope | place: USA:California | collected 2013-09-17
CCTTTCACCTTTCACCTTTCACCTTTCACCTTTCACTTCTACTGATTACTGATTACTGAACACTATGCTTTCCTTGAGCACGTGGCTTAACTTCGCGCTGGTAGCACTGGTGGTCACATTGATCCCTGGACCGGCATTTATTATGGTGCTGTCGTCCTCCCTGCGCCGCGGGTTCAAGGGTGGCGCTTATGCAACCATGGGAATCGTGATCGGTGACGGCGTCTATTTCTTTTTGACGGCGATTGGTCTGGGTCCGCTACTAGCGACATCGTTCTGGACCTTTACGGTCATTAAATGGCTCGGGATAGCGTATCTGGCTTATCTAGGCTTACGCTCGTTGCTTTTTCCGTCCGACAATTTTGTGGCCGAGGACGGGCGCCTTGTTTCCGGGCAACGCGCTTTGACAACCGCTTTGACGGTTCAACTAGCAAACCCTAAATTGCTCTTGTTTCTAGCCGCGTTGGTCCCGCAATTCGTTGATGCCACCCGGCCGCTTGCGCCGCAGTTCGCTGTTCTAGGTGGCACTTTCATATCGTCCGACCTGCTAATCTATCTGTTACTGGCGATTTTTGCGTCACGCGCCCGCGGTTTTTTGGCCAATCGTCGCGCAACCCGGATCACAAGTCGCGTCTGCGGGGCCGGCATGCTAGGAGCCGCCGTCCGCATGGCGACGGAATAAGCGGATGGCTGTAAAGAGCCAGAATCCAGGAGTCAGGAGGATTTGGCGCCCGGCTTGAGCACCACCTTCACTCCTTCTTTATTTTTTACGACTTCGAGGGCTTTATTCCACTGCTCAATGGGAAAGCGATGGCTGATCAAACGCTTAGCGTTCACCTTTTTTTCTGCGAGCAGTTTCAGTGCTCTGGTCCAGGCTGAGGTTACGCTAGCGTTGGTTCCAGTGACGACGAGCTCTTTGTAACAGACGGCGTCCTGATCGAGGAGAATTGGTTTCCCGTATAGCCCCATCTGACAAAAGCGCGCTCCTCGCCGGGCCACATCGAGCAAGGTCTTAGCGGCCGGCGCAGCCCCGGAACATTCGATCACTAGATCGGCGCCATCCGCTCTGAACGCATCTGTAATCGATTCGATTACATTTTCGATTTGTTGCACATTGATGCTGTGATCTGCGCCCAGCTCTTTCGCCAAGGTCAGCCTCTCGATATCTTGGTTCGTACCCATCATGGCCACGGTAGCACCCGCCGCTTTGGCCAGCTGCAACGCCAGCAAACCGATGGGGCCAGGGCCGGTAACAGCAACATTGTCGCCTGCCCGGACCCCGGCGGTCTCCAACACCCCATGGATAGTACACGCTAATGGTTCGGTCAAAGCGGCGCTTTCCAGGTCGAGCTCATCGGGTACTCGATGAAGGTTTGACGCCGGAGTCAGCAAATAACGGGCAAACGCTCCATCTTGTTTCGAACCGATAGAACGACGGCGTAAACAAAGATTGCGGCGCCCTTGCCGGCAAGAGCTGCATTCGCCACAGGTATAAAAATAGGTCTCAGTAGTAACCCGATCGCCCACTATCCATCCGTTAACTTCTGGCCCTAGCTCAACGATAGTACCGGCGGTCTCATGGCCAATGGTAACGGGTGGATGAGTCTCGAATTCATCCAGATAAATATGTAGATCGGTCCCGCAAATCCCAGACGAGTTCACCTCTATCACCACTTGGCCAGGACCCGGACGCGGCTCCGAAACATCCTGAACTTCGATGTTTCCTACTCCGCGCGCTATCTTACGAACCGCTAACATAGACAGACGGAAAAATAGCCGCAAAAAGGCGCAAAAGACGCAAAAAAAAAGCGAAAAGGGAAACTCGGTTTAGAATTCGAACGATTCGTGACTCATTGCGTATTTACGAATCTGGAATTTGTAGTTACCGAAGTTCATCAGCAGACCGTGTTCTTTGCGCGCGGAGCGGAGGTAGCCGAGCATTTGAGCAACGTGTTCGGCTACTAGAGTGCGGCAAGCTTTGAGCTCCACGATCAGCGTATCCTCGAATTGCTCTTAAGGAGGTTGGCATTTTGTCAGGAAACAAACAAAAACAACACTAAATTCAATTATGTTATTATTTGCTAATTTGTGCCCTCAGTGACCACAGAATGCGGCGTCAAGCAGTCTTCCTTTTTTTTGCGCCTTTTTGCGGCTATTGTTCCCTGCTCAGAAATTTCACCATCAAGATCTCATCGAAATAGGCGTCCTTGTCTTTCAATGCCTCTTTTTCGAGACCGTACGCTACAAAGCCCATTCGTTCGTAGAACCGTATTGCTCGAGGGTTGCTCGCCACCACCGTTAGTTGCACCTGCTCCACTTCTTTGCTGGCGTACTCGAGTAGCCTTTCGACCAGAATAGGTGCAAGTCCGGAGCCGCGCGCTTCTGGTTTCAGATACATTCCCCACAGGACGCCTTTATGACTCATTTTAATGCCTTCATGCCGGTAAAACCCGGCTACGCCAACCAAGGAGCCGCCAAAAAACCCTCCAAACACCACGTTTCGCTCCAGGCGATCGACGAAATATTGCGGGGGCTCGCTGGATTCTCTTTCGAACGTCGACCCGAAGGCTTCCGGCGCGTTCCGGAGCGCTTCCAACCGGAGTGAACGAAAGCCGGCGGCGTCGCTCCGCGAAAGCCGGCGAATATTAAAGGAGTTCGAGGAGTTCAAGGAGTTCAGAAGTTCAGGAGACACAGGGCGTGCGATCAGTGCGATTTAAAAGTTACTTTGGAGACAGAGATGCTCCACCGGCTTTGGCACACGCCGTCCCGGCTGCCCTCCTTGAACTCCTGCAACTCCTTGAACTCCTCGGACTCCTTCTCTTGGGGCTATTCCTGTTTGTCTTTGTCCCCGCTGGACTTATCTCCATCGGACTTTTGCCCGTCGGTTTTTCCCTCTGTAGGTGAGGGTTTCTCGTCACTGGATTTCTGATCACCAGATTTCTCGGTGTCAGACTTCTCGCCGGCGGGCTTCTGTCCGCCAAATTGGTTGGGGTTGGGCGTTTCTTGTTTTGTGTAACCGGTCGGTAATTCGAAAAGCGACGCGTCGGGCGCTCCTAGCTTCACGTTCTTCCATTCGGCGGTTGAGACCGGATTCTCCGACTTCAGCAACATGTGGGTTGACTGGCCGACCCAAATAAAACCGGTGACTGAGCCTTGAGCCCTTGGCATGAGCTGTTGCGGCCGCTGCGCGTTCTGCGTTTTACTCGGATCCGTACTGAAACGGTACTTAACGCAAGTCTCCCCATTGATGTCTTCGGTTCCAACCTTTTCGTGAACAATTCCGAGCCGTTTGCTCCACTCAGCGGTCGACTCCAACATCCTCGGGTCCAAGGGCATTTCCATATAAGTCTTAGCACCGGTATTTAAGATATACCGCTTACCGAGGTCGCCCCGTAGAATAACGATCGTGCCACTATTGGCGGCCTGTTCTGTCCGTCGTTTGTTTCCATCAATATAGACCCGCATGTTGACTGGTGTTCCCACCTTTCGGCTAACGACTAAATCAGCACTATATTGGGTGGGCGCATCAGCCAGCGGGTTATCACTCTTTTCCTCTGCTGGCGCAGTGAATAAGGGGTTGATAGAAAGCAGGGTGAACAAACCCACGGCGAATAGTCTCTTCATGATTCGCTCTTACAATGTTCCTGGTGGTTCGGCTAGAGCCAAAAGCTGGAAGGATCACCACAAACCACGGTCGAGAGTCCGATATTGGACGGCTTCACCGAGATGATCGGCGGTGATCTGGTCCGAGCCGGCCAGGTCGGCAATCGTACGGGCAACTTTCAAAATCCGATCATAAGCGCGTGCGCTCAGATTCAGGTTGCTCACCGCTTGGCGAATTAACTCGATCCCATCGGCATCAAGACGACAATGTTTCTTTAATAGGCGGGTCGTCATTTGACCGTTGTTACGAATCAACCCCTCACGGGAGAATCGTTTTTGCTGTACCAAGCGAGCCCGTCTTACCCGATCCCGGATGGCGGCAGATCCTTCGGCTCCGTTGGTTGAAGTCAGTTCGTTCATCTCGATGGCTGGCACTTCAACGTGGATATCAATGCGGTCCAGCAACGGGCCGGACAATCTACTCCGGTATCGTTGAACCTGGCTCGGCGAGCATCGGCATTCTCGCCGAGGATTGCCGTAGTGGCCGCACGGGCAAGGGTTCATGGCGGCCACTAACATAAAACTCGCGGGAAATGTCATCGAACCGGCCGCTCGCGAAATGGTGACTTTACCGTCCTCCAATGGTTGACGCAGAACTTCTAACGTCGATCGATGAAACTCCGGAAGCTCATCGAGAAACAGGACACCATTATGGGCCAAGCTGACTTCGCCTGGGTTCGGTTGGGCTGATCCGCCTAGTAAACCCGCATCGGAGACCGTATGATGCGGGCTACGAAATGGGCGTTCGGTCACAAACTGATGCCCATTTAGCATTCCGCAGATGCTATGGATCTTGGTGGTCTCGATCGCTTCGGCCATCGTGATGGGAGGCAGGATGGTGGGCAACCGTTTCGCGATCATTGATTTACCGGAGCCGGGCGGCCCGATCATCAAAATGTTAGGTCCTATTTCTCTTTACTTCATCCGAAGCTTTGCTAAGCTTTCCGGCTAAAGATGAAAGCGATCGGCTATGTCCGCGTAAGCTCGGACGATCAAATCCACGGACACGGTATCCCTCGCCAGCAACAGGCTATCCAAGATTATTGCAAACGGAACGAACTGGACCTTATCGAGGTTCTGGTCGATGACGGTTACTCAGCCCACAAAGGCGAGCACCTCACCAAAGGCGAATTTGGTAGGTTCTTAAAAAGAGCCGATAAGGGTGAACACTTTGGCTACGCTCTCGTCACCGAGAACCAAGACCGGCTTAGCCGTCTCGCCTTACTATCGGATACGACAGCGCTCTTAAGCCGAATTCATAAGGCTGGTCTGCAAATCCATTACACGCAGAGCGGCCGCATCGTTCGCTCGCCCGAAGACTTTCCGACCGCCATAATGGATTTAGTTGAAGCCGAAGTCGGTCGGCAACATTCAATTAAGCTGACGGATCGATTACAGAAGAAATGGGCGGAGAAAAAGCACACTTCCCAACTCGGAACTGCAATCACGGGCAAACTTCCCGGATGGCTTCACGGACGGACCGGTGAGCCAATAAAGGTCGATCAGGAGAGAGCCAAAGTCGTTCGTCGGATTCGGCGATTAATCGCCCGCCGATTGAACCAAGAGGGGATTCCGACCTTCGGCGCGGGTAAACGTAAGGCCGACATATGGCACGACAGCTACGTCCAAAAAATTCTCACTAACCGGGCAGTACTCGGAGAGTACCAACCCTTCAAGCGAATTAATGGTACCCGAATACCGGACGGAGAACCCAGAGAAGATTTCTTTCCGGCCATTATCACGCAGGAGCTGTGGGGCCGGGCTCACAGGTCGACCGCTACCCGCCGCGAATCCAACAGATCGGGATCGTTCGCAGGTCGAGCCGGAAAGATCAATAATCTCTTCTCCGGTTTAATCTACGACGAAACGCTCGGCGGATTACCGATGCACTATGAAGACAAGGGAAAGCGTAGCCGCCCTAAGCTAGTTACCGATTCGAAGCAGCGCAACGGAACCAAAGGTAACGCGATTGCTTACGCGACGTTCGAGAAAGCCTTTCTACGTTTTCTCGATGACCTCGATTGGACGACCATCGTTGAGGTCGCCGACTCTTCCGACATTAAGAAACTCGAAGCCGAGATCGCGGACTTGAACGTCCGAATCAGTCGGACCAAAGCCCAAATACAAACTCTAGTCGATAAGCTACTCACGCTCGACACTCCGGCGGCAGCACTAAACGATCGGCTTTTAAAGTTAGAGGCGTCGCTAGCCGAAGATAAAGCCGTTTTGACGATGGCGGGAAAGCAACTCGAAGCCGCTAAAGCAAAACATAAGGATCTACTCGACAATTCGGTTTTGTTCGCGTCGCTATCGAAATCCAAGGACATCGAGATCCGCTCCCGGCTTCGGCAAGAAATCCGCCGTAAGGTGTGCCGGATCGACTTGAGCTTCGGGCTTGATGGTTGGGTTTGCGTTGCGGACGTAAAGTTCAAAAATGACGCGATCCGCGGACTGATTTTTACAAAGAACGGTAAGACCCTGGTTCTTAGGGGTGAGGGCACACCATAAATAGCCGAATAAGTATCTGTAACGTGTGTCAGAAGTCTCCGCCTTCGGCTTAACCGCTGAAGACGGATTTTCTTTATCTAAGTCAGTCGGCTGACGTTCATTGCGACAGCTTCGATTTTCTAAATTTTCCAAACACTGTCGCGAAATGTAGTGCTATATGAAAAAGACCACTACGACTCGAAAAGCGAATCGTAGACCTGCTCGCGAACGCAAGACTCCAAGCGGCGTGCAGAATCAACTCTCCAGACGTCGTTCAAACACAGCTTACAGAAAGCGCGCGAAGAATTTTGATATGAACACCACTTTCGAACTGCAGACAACCGAAGGAACGGAAGTTACCCCAACCGAGGCACCAAAAACGCAACAAGCCGAATTCACCCGCGGCGCGCTGGGAAAAGCCAAGCGCGCCTTTACGAAGGCCGGCCAACCCGACGCCAGCGAAGAGGCCCGGAAGAAATGGCTAGCGGAGATGAAGGAGGCCAATGTCTCGGTGATGGATTTCACGTCATCGCGGCTCTCCAAAGTTATTAAAGGCGAGCTTACCGTTTCGGAACTCCAGAAGTGAGACGGAATCAATGCCCTTTTGTCTTGGTTTCTTGGGCATCGTCTCAAACCTTCTTGGGGAGGAAAACTGGTGTACAATTAGACACCTTACTGGATTCGGACGACCGCTCTATTAGATTTCACCCTTTTGTTAAAGATCACGCATTTAAACTTGAAAAACCACTGAGCCAATTCTGGTCCAACTCCGCCGATCTGGGGTCAGCAAAGAACAATTCAGCTCGTGCGACTGTTCTCAAGCAAGGTTTGACATCGTATCAGGCACGACATCAAGAATTCTGGTGGGGGAAAGTCTTTTGCCAGACCTATTTGAGGTCACACAGGGCTGACACGCTGGATCCGTGTGATCATGACGCCGGATCGGGCCGATTAGCCATCTGCTTCCTTGTCAATGCGTCAAATAGCGTATTGCAGGTAACTGGTAGTTACGGGAAAATCATTGTTGGCGAAAATCGGGGAGTGATGCCGACCAGCGTTGACTTCTCCGAGCGGTGCATTTGTCCTGGATCCCTACCAAAGGTGGAAAACCAATGATCAAATGAATGTACAAAGAACTCGCTAGCTCCCCTTCTGAATGTTAAGGCGAAAGTGAATCCACACCAACAATATACTAGTGAACTCCACGCCAAGTTTGGTTATCTCGCCACTTGGGCTCCGAACCTAATCCTGCATCTTGGAGACGTGGGTACACTTAGGGACCACGTTTTTGAGCCAGTAACCACCTTGTCCAAGCTTGGCATTCCATTTGAAAAGCGCGACTCACAGAGCCCAGCGGACTACGAGTATGTTTCTTCTGACAGTGTTTCGATGCAGTTCAAAGCGGCTGGAGAAGCGCCCACACTGGGCTCAGCGCTCACAGCAACGCAAGCCGGAATTACTGTTCAATTCGGCAATGAAAGCGCTGTCCTCTTCCAGGCTAAGAAGTGCCAGGAATCAACGATCCTTGGCTTAGATCAACTCGCCAGCGGTGTTATTGCGTTGCACGAGAAGGGCGAGTGGCCGCTCGAGCACGTGATCGTGACTAGCCTTGTCTCGGCTGAGGCGGCCACTATTCTAATCTCGAGTGGTAGGAATGGCCGTGTCGATCTTGTTGGCGACACACATCTCGGTACGAGCGGTCTTCTTCTCGCCGACGCTAGCCTTAACCTCCAAATTGCCCATGTCTCCAATGTTGGAACAAGAATCATCGCGATGACTGGGCTGACGCCCCTCTTTCGGGCCAGCGGATTGAAAACCAGGCTCCTCCGCCGCCCAACTCTCACTAGACGCGGCAGGACGCCGCCGAGCGCGGAGATGGCAACGTCCGGCCCAGCGGTCCGCTTCGCCGAGGTAGGCTATACTGATTTTGACTAGTTCTTAGTCTCGAGCCCGCTTCCCATGGGCACATTCATTCAACTTTTCTCTGTTCTCGATGGGTGGGACCCAGAACATGTGCCCGAGGGAATCCGGCTTTCGCCCGATGCGGCTATTGCCTCGGCGCGGGAGACTTTGTCAGGTAAGGGAGACCCGCGCGACGCGCTCCGGCTGATCACCGACGAGATTCGGCGAGTGTGCCCTGTCCTTCGCCTCGTCGAATTCGATGAAATTGACAAGGTCAAGTCGACGCCCGGTTGGGATCCTGCAAAGACACGTCGCCTGGCTTGCGAGTTACACCAACTCGCAGCACGACTCTCAATGTGCTTGCGAGACTTCGATGCAGCGCGGAATCATCTCGTCAGCGCCGCTGCTTGTAATTCGCGTGACCCGGACCCTATTTTTCGCCTCGTCGAGGTTTACTTCGAAACCGGGTCTTACATTGATGCCTTCGCTTTGCTCGAACAAACATTTGACCGCATGACCACAGGCTCGCCTGACGCGGCGCTGCAGCTATACCGGCTAGCACGAGATGTTTTCTCGGTAGGTGCAACTGCCGATGCTAAGTCGTGCCTAAAGAAAATCATCGAAAGACAAGACGCCGGTAACCTCGGAACAATTGCGCATCGATGCCTTGCCAAAATCGACCTGGGTCAATTCCGTGATCTGTCAAACGAAGAACTCGAACGGATGTACCTTGCGGCAGGTCAACTGGTAACTGCAGGCAGACGAGCGGAAGCTCTGCAGAACTTCCTAGAACTAATTTCGCAAAATCCGCAGCATGCCACAAGTTGGTTTTTTATCGGCCTAATCTACTTTGTCGGGCCGACGACAGATACTGAGATAGCGGAAGGTGTATTGTCGATCCGAGATAGGCAATTGAGCGCAGAACGCTGGCAAGAACTGCAATTTGCCGTGCAAGCCCTAGAGATCACGACCCGATTGGAGCCGTCCTTTGCCGAGGCTCATAATTTGCTAAACGGGTGCTACCTCTTGCTAGGCATGCCCGGGCCAGCTGTTCAGTCCGGACAAACGGCTGCCCGGCTCGACCCTAAAAACCCTCAGGTGCTCGCGAATCTGAGCCAAGCCTTTCTTTTAGCCGGCCAACCGCTTGAGGCGTTCGACGCGGCCCAGAGCGCGCTGGAAATTGAGCCCAAGAATAGCGCCGCAACGCTCACGCTCGCAATTCTAAGCTCCCTAGCAACAAACGATGAACCAAACCAGAGTGACTGATCGCTCCGAAGCACAATTCGAGCCGGCAGAATCCGTCTCCCTCGAACCTGAAGATGAGTTGCAGGCCGAACTAAGAAGGGTTGGATTGCAGGGCGATCTCTTCGCCATGGTGCTCAAACGTGAAGTGAGCGAAGTGATAAGTTTTGGCGCCTCCGTTGTCCTCATTCCGCTCACGTTCGTGGACGTACTCATCAACTCGGAATCATTAAATTCCGAGGTGCTAAGCCTGGCTCTTCGTCAGACCATTGACATTCTTCAACCCCACGGTCCGAACATACTCCTGGCAGAAACAATGCTAAGTCTTGCACGCTCCTCGCAGGGTTTCGAATCCGGTGAAACACTTCTCCGATTGATTCTGGAAGCCATCAAAATGCTCCAGGAGTTGCACGCCATGCGGCGATTGACTCGAGCCTACACTGATCTCGGGATGGTCCTGAAAAACGCGGGTATGTATGTCGATGCTTTGCGAGCCTTTGAACTTGCGGCGGATGCTTGTGCAGCGGCGTCCGACCCCGGTGCTCTGGCCGCGACCTACTATCACCAAGCACACATCTGTCGTTTATTGCAGCTAGAACTTGAAGCGCTAGTGCTTCTTACCAAGGCCGAAGCCACCCTACCGGATACCGCTGCTGCGGAGAAGTGGCGCAAGCAAATCCTAACCGAGCGTGTACATAACAACCTGATGCTCAGGCGAGACGATGCGGTCCTTGACGATGTGGACAAGTGGATTGCATCCGGAGACCGTCACTTCTTTCCCTACTTCCGCCGGGCCGAGGTCTGGGAGCGAAAGAGGCTACTCAATCGCGCGCTCGATGATTACTGCGAAGCTTCGATCGAACTCGCACAGGAAATTCTACGGTTCCGTAGCGCCCGTTTTCGTAGCGCCTCGGTGCAAAGATACGAGGACGTTTTCGATCGTAGCATTAGTTGCGCCCTCGAATGCGCGCGTTTCGACCTAGCTCTCGGCCTGCTTGCGATTGCGAACAGCGGAGGAAGAGTCATGCGGCCTGTCTTAACCACGCACGCCGTCGCAACCGATGAGGTACGCAGCCGGGCAGCAGAAATAACCAACCGGGCACGACAAGCACTAGACTCCGGGGACACAGAAACTCTGCGCGCCTGCCACGATGACGCGGACGGGTTACTCGCCGAACATGAGTTGTTTACTATCGGCGACCAAGCGCAACTGAATACAAACGTAGAGGTATTGGCGTGTACCATCATGGGACAACTGCCTGCAGGTACAGCGCTTATCGAAATTACGGTCGCAGCCGGCAGCGTTTGGATCGTAACGGCGACTGCTAACAACGTTCAAGCGCACAAGACCGAGCTGATCACCTCTGACATGCTTTCCCTAAAAGCGAGCTTTCGATACGAATGCGAGGGTCTGTTCCCCCCCACCAGTCTAGAGTTCCTTGGAACTCGCTTGTTGAAGCCGGTAGATGAGGTCATTCGCCAGAACCAAACTATTATACTGTCCGTCACTGCCCTTTTCTACGGAATTCCCTTCCACGCAATTCCCTGGCGGGGTGCTCCTCTTTTGGAAACACACAACGTGAGGTACGCGACATCCGTCCGAAATCGGTTCTCGCCTGAAGAATCCGGCAAACAACTGCTGTCCTTAGATTGCACGTCCCTGGCGGTCCCGAGTGTGAGCTATGGACATCTACCTGAACTAAAAGGTGTGAGACGGGAGGTCGAAATGGTGAAACAGTTTTTTGATGATGAACGATTTCTATCGCTTCCGGCTGATTCCTCCGATCTCCTAGCCTATAACGCGCGCGCGAAGATCCTTCACATCGCCTGTCATGGCGAATACGATGAAGCTGCACCTCTACTGACTCGGCTTCTCCTTCGTGACCGGCCTGTGTTCGCCTTCGAGATCGCACTCGCCAAGTTGGAAGTCGAGACTACCGTCATGACCGCGTGCGAGACGGCCGAAGGAATCATGCACCCCGGCGGCTACACGCACAGTCTTGTATCCGCATTCCTGGACTCCGGCGTCAAGACCGTGGTTGGAAGCCTCTGGCCAGTGGACGACTCAGCGGGATCGTTGTTCGCAAACGAATTTTTCGCAGCGCTGGTCGACGGTTCACTTACTTCACCATCCGACGCTGTAATTGCTGCTCAAAGAGCAGTCCTTCGTGATCCGCGCTTTCGGCATCCCTACTTTTGGGCATCTTTCGCCGCGTTCGAACGCAAGTAGATGTTGAAAACCATGCAATACTTATCGTCAAAGTTTGTTGCGCGGGCGTCACGACAGGGATCTCCACTCCGTGCCATACGCCTTGAGCGGACGTGCCGTTCGGGTTCGTTATCGTCGAAATCGATGTCCGCGTTTGAGGATAAGATCGACTGTCGGATCATCGATCCCGAAAGTAGCATTGTGCGTGGAGACCCGATAATGGAAACAAGTATCATACGCCTGGGATTCAGGTTGAATTTTCCGAAAGACGTGGTGTCGAATTGGGTCCGTCTTCGCGTCCGCCTTTTCGCAACAGGCGCTCCAAGTTCTCGTAATGACTTATGCATTCAGTCAATCAGTCCTGTAAGGATCGCTGAGGAGCTGACGTTAACCGGATGCGTCGTCGTTAACGATAATGGCAGCATTGATCGAAAGCGTGTGGACGCACACTGCGCTGCTCCGACTGACAGCAGTTATACGCCATATGCTTTAGCTTATATACTTGATGGTTCACAACTGATTTGGGATTGGTTTCCGGTGAGAGGGCTTGCTTTGCGCGGAACCGACAAACTACTCGTCGTGGTTCAGTCTGCAGCTGGAGCTATACTGCGGGCGGAGTCCTCCATTGAGATGATAGTCACCCATCTCTCCGAAGGCGACGTAAGTCTCGAGTACCCTGTAGAGATAAAGACCGTTACAAAAGTCTCGAATTAGCTGAGGAGATCAATAGGCCTCAAGCCGCAAACCTTGATTCTAATCCAGCTAGTCTCTTCTGCATTTACTGGGTTCGGGTCGCGTCCGTCGTTGGCAACGATTTGGAAGTCATGATCAGCGAAAAGCGCAGGATTTTATTCTCGGCCGCGCCAGAACTTGGCTGCGCCCGCCGTGTTTCAATCCATACAGTGCGGCATTATCATCCAACTCGCGGTCGCACGATTAAGAAAACGATAAACACTCCAGGAGTCGCTGGTAAGCACATCAAAGAGTCTGGTATGTCTGGCTACAGAGCCGGAGCAAGGTCAACAACTAGATCCATGAACGCAGCCGCTCCGATTTGGTCCACCCAATGGCACCGAACGGTTCGTCGCTCAAGACCATGCCAACCGCTAGAGGACCGTATGAACGACTTAGTGGCAACCCCTTATCACCATCGAATCGCTTTAAGTTAGTATTGAAACACGATCTCAAGATATTGTCGTAAGGGTTGATTGTCGCCCCCTGCTTAAGATCGCGCTCACTGTCCCGAGCGGAATGCCGGTACGTTTTGCAATCTTTCGCGCACCGATTCGGGCCTCCCGATTTAGTGAAAGAACGGCCTGGACGGTTTCCTCTCGAAGAGGTGGTCTCCCCAGTCTTTTTCCTTTGGCTCGCGCTACTTTAAGGCCGGCAATGGTCCGTTCCGAAATCCTCGTGCGCTCCTGCTTCGCAAGCGTCGCAAACATCGCAATCATCACGTCCCTGAAGGGTCCGGTCGAATCGAGCCACTGCTCTTGGTACGAAACGTAATCCACGCCTTTCGATTCAAGTCGCTGTAGATAGTTGAGCGTTGCTCGTGTACCTTCACGAGTCAGGCGATCCAGAGCCCAGAAGACGAGGATGTCGAACTTTCGCTGATGGGCCGCCTTAAGCATCGCTGCGAACCCGGGCCGATCTTGCTCCGCCTTTCCCCCGCTAACGATATCCTCGAAGGCACAAACGAGGTTCCAGCCTCGCCGGTCGACAAACGGTGTGATCTCTGCTCGTTGATTCTCTAGTTCCTGACCTTCGGTACTAACTCTCAAATAATACGCAGCACGAATACCATTAGGCACGTTACTTACATTTTGTAGGCGTAACGAAAAACGAGCTATTTTTATAACGTTCTTAGTTGCACTTTCTACTTAGGAAAACCAGCTCCGCTTTTACTACCCTTTTATATAACGTCGGTTAGATGCTGGTAGTCCTTCGCAAGGTCGATCCACACGCAGGTGTCTATAAGAAGCTTGAACATGAACGCTCTAAGAGATGAAAAACCTCTCGCTCACGCCCTCACCTGCCGCGGAGCGTGATTACCCCTCACGAAATCGTCCAAGAACTCGGAAACGGGATCGACGCCGGAAACCAGCAGATGATCCCGCGCGCGTGTGCAAGCGACGTACAGCAGGTGCCGCTCTGTCTCATAGACCTCCTGCAAATCCGCATCGTCGCCGACCGTTTCGATCCGCTCCTGTAGGGGAATGATTTCATCGTCGCAGGCCATGACGACCACAGCTCGAAACTCCAGGCCTTTGGCTAGGTGCATGGTGCTGATTGAGACGTGCCCGCTGGCGGTTTCAACGCGCTCATCGAGAATCTTAAACGAAAGACCTGTCGCCTTCACAGCCGCGCAGGCACGCTCAAGCTGCGCCGGCGACCGGACAAACACTCCGAATTCTTGCGGAACCACGCCTTCCTTGGCGCGCTCCTTAATCCAATTGCCGACAAACGCAGCTTCCTCCCTCTCGCTTTTAAGTGACCGAACCACGGGCCGGGGCCCATTGAACACGGAAACCGTGTCGCTCCGATCCTCGTTGTTCCCATCCACGTCAGTCACAACAGGGCCGAGAAGGCGGTCCGCCTGAGTGCGGATTTGGTGGGATGTGCGGTAATTGACGCGCAACGTCCGCGAACGTCCCCGTATATCAACGCCCAATGCTTTCCACGAAAACGGCTGTTGGAAGATGCGTTGCCCGAGATCTCCCGCGAAAAATAGAGCATTGCGACGACCTCCCCCCAAGGCGGCAAAGAACCGGACATGAGCAATGGTGATGTCCTGCGCCTCGTCCACAACCGCAAAGTCGAAGACCGGCTTCTTGGTCTTGGATATCGCGGCAGCCAGTGAGCTGAACACCTCGGCATACGTAATGAGCTTGCGCGCTTTCAACCCGGAGCGAACCCGCTCAAAGATGAACCATAAAACCTTGCGCTTCGGTTCCGGAATGCGTGTCTTCCTGCCGAGCCGCGCGACATCGCGATACGCCTCCCAACCGTTCAACTGCCAGGCGTCGATCACCTGTTCCCACTCGGTTACGAGAAAGTGGAGCGCGAACTTGTGTCCTTCCACGGCCCTCGCCGCTTCTTGCAGCAGCTCACTGACCACATCACGGCTGGCGATCGTCGCCTGTCCCACATGCGATTTATAAAGCCGAAGACCGATCGCGTTGAGTGAGTGAACATCGATCCTTTCCGCGAGACGCGGCTCATTGCCGAGCAATCGCCTCAACTTGGTTTGCAGCGCATTGGCCAGCGCGCCGGAAAAGGTCGTTAGCAAGACTCGCGCGTCAGGATTCACTCGCGCTAAATGCGCGGCTCGGTGAAGCGCGACAATGGTCTTGCCGGTCCCCGCCGATCCCGAAACGCGCGCCGGCCCTGCATAGTCTCGCTCGACCAACTCTCGCTGCTCGGGATGCAGAAAGACGGTCCACTTTTCCCAAGGAAACTCGAGCGCGCGCTCCAATTCCTTGACACTCGCCATCATGCGAAACCGGCGCAGCGCATCAGGATGATCGAAGGGATTTCCTGCTACCACCACGGGCAGCGGCGCACGCGGCTTGCCACCCGTTGCCAGCTCCAGCAATGCCTCTGAAGCCTCGGCCGGCAAATGGTCTGTCAAAGCAAGCAGCGTGTCCGAAGTGGCCTTCTTGATATCGTTGAGCCACTCCTTGGGCACGCCGTAACCGAGAAGCTCGTCGTCGGGCATTTCGGCGAAAATGCACTCTTTCTCGACGGACGGCTGCGGCGTGGCCACAATCTCGGTCTGCACGTAAACCGGAACCACGACCTCCTTGACCGTCTCCCGTATCTCAACCAACTGCGCGGCACCCGTTTTCGGATGCGTCTCAAGTTTGCGGCGCTCAGCCCAGTTATAGGCATCGTCGTGGTGGCCGACATAGCAAAGCAAAAGACTCGCTTCGCTCTTGTGCACGATCAGCCGGATGTCCCTGCTCGCCCTTACCGCCCAGAAGTTCTTGTCCTTCGCCTTATCGAGCTTGTGAAAGCTCATGCCGGGATTGGCCGGGTTGAGCTGGAGGTCAAACGCCGTCGTCTTTACCGCCTTCTGCTCATCTCCAGTTAGCTGTGCCAGGCTGCCAGTGAAGGTGTCAGCGATCCGGAATTCCATCGCATCACACCTTAAAAACCTTCATCACTTCGTCCCCCAAATGATTGATCACCCAAATGATTGATCACCTTGACGGCGATCCGCCCGTTTTTCGGCTTTTCGAAGGGACGTGACGTGTCGCTGTTCAGCGTCGCCCATGCTTCCTGGTCTACTTCCGCTTTCAGGGTCGTTTTCAGGGCGCTGTAGGGATCATTTGCCCCCAGAAAATAGGCGTGCCGGACGAAGAAGCTCTCTTCGTTGTAGTCGGTGTCGATAAACCAGCATGCGATCCCATCCGCACTGTCGCTGACGACTTCGCCGGTTTGCGGCTTGAACACATCCACGCCGTTGACTTTCACGCGAAGCTTGCCGTCCGGCTCCGGAAGGAGCGTGATGTCTGGCTCTCCGAAAATCACGAATAGATTGCCCTTGCCGGTGTTCTTGAGGTCTTCGGCCATATGCAAATCAGCGTTCATGCGCGCCCTGAGCACCGGGATGCGGCCCAGCTTGCTGAATTCCGTGGTGTGCGCCTCGTAGTTGAACGCGCAAGCGATGAGCAGATCGAACACGGCATCGCCGGCCTCGCGCGCGGCTGCGACCAG
>WNFM01001116.1_pt1 | contig 16217 bp, 14 predicted proteins | sample 5400271 | NCBI WGS metagenome assembly WNFM01 (sample SAMN13153352, study PRJNA577476) | soil metagenome | isolation source: 60 cm saprolite on Douglas fir-dominated hillslope | place: USA:California | collected 2013-09-17
CACATCGGCACGGCGCAGCCAGCCGAGGAAGCCGGCCGGCGTCTGCCACGGCATGAAAGTGACGAAGCGCTCGTAGCTCAGGCCACGGGCCTTGAAGGCCACCTGCAGGCGCTGCGCAAGCCGCTCGGACAAAGTCGGGGTCCAATGGGTGAAAAAGATGAATCGGCAGCGGCCCAGGCGTCGCGCGATTTCCGGAAATACCCAGTCGTGCTGCGGCGCGTACTTGAGCGAAACGCCGGGACAAACGAGAAGCGGCTGCCGCGGATCGATGCCCGCGCGCGCCGGATCGACCGGTGCCGGCGTCATCGCGAGCCGCTCGAAGTGACAGCCCAGGTGCGGCAGCGCGACTAGGCGCTCGGTGTAGTGCGCCTGCGCCGCTTGCGGCTCGAGGTGCTCCGCCGACAGGTAGTAATCGATGGTCGGCAGGCCGCTCGTCTCCGGGTGTCCCCAGCTCGCCGCCTGGACCGGCGCCAGGCGCAGGCTCGCGAGGCGGACGGTCATCGGATCCATGCCGATCTCGGGATAGATCAGCACGTCGAGCTCCTGCGCGCGGATCGCCTCCACCCACTCGCGCAACTCCTTCGGACCGCGCTCGTAGTGCGCGGCCCGCGATTTGGCGAAAGCGGTTTCGTGGTCTTCGTCGAGCCCGACGTGGAAGGCGTAAAGCGCAAAGCGGCCGGGATCGAGTTCCTGGAACCAGCCTTTGGTGATCGCGCTCCATACCGAGTGGTAGCGCAAATGGGCTGAAACAAAGCCCACGCGCAGCCGGCCATGCCGGCGCACGTTCGACGCCGGAACGCGCTCGTGCTGCTGCCAGTGACCCATCAGCCGCGCGCACAAGGCGCCATAGCGCGCGAGCAACGGACGGTTGTTTTCCTCCTGATAGGCGAGCTCGAACGGCTGGTCAGTGCCGACCCCCAAGGCGCCCTGCGCGATGCGCGGCCCGTCGAACCAGCGCTCCAGTTCGGCGAGTTCCGCCGCGAACCCTCGCCTGAACGCTTGCGGGTCTTCGCCTGGCGCGTACACCGCAGGCAGCTGCGCCATGACGCGCGACCAGCGCGCTTTCACATGGTCCGGGTCGAGCGCCAGCGCGCGATCAAAGGCCCCGAGCGCCTCGGCTTTGCGATCGAGCACGCGCAGGACGTTGCCGAGAAGGAAATGGGCCTCCGCCATTGCGGGACGCAGCTCGACCGCGCGCCGAAACGAGGCCAGCGCTTCCTCGGTGCGACCCTGCTCGCGCTGAGTAATGGCGAGGTTGTAATAACCATCGAAGCACTGCGGATCGGCCGCGACGGCCTTGCGATAGTAGTCGAGCGCCTCGGCGACCCGGCCGAGCGATTTCAGTATCGTGCCGACATTGCAAAGCGCCACTGCATGATCGGGCAAGCTCTCGAGCAGCCGCCGATAGGCATCGAGCGCCCCTTGCAGGTCCCCGCGCGCTGCGTGGATTTCCGCCATGTTAAAAAGCGCCTGCGACAGCGCGGTACGCGCGGCATCATCCTCGGGCCGCTGCGCGAGGCCCGTTTCGAGCTCGCTCGCAGCCGCTTCCAGCTCGCCCAACGCGTGCAGGGCGTAGCCGAGCACGATGCGGGCTTCGGGGAATTGCGCACGGCCTTCGAGCGCCTGCTTGAGCCGCCGCGCCGCCTCGCCATACGCTCCTTGCGTATATAGCAGCTTGCCGAGGTTGTAGTTCGCTGCAGGGCTCGCCGGGTCGATGGCGAGCGCTGTTTCGTACGCGGCGAGCGCGCCGGCCGCATCGCCGCTCGCCTCGAGCCCGACGCCGAGGTTGAGATGCGCCTTCGCAAGGTGCGGCGCGAGGCTGACGGCCCGCCGATAGAGCTCGCAGGCGCGCGCGAGATCGCCGGCATCTTCGGCGCGATTGCCTTCGGCGATCAGGATCTCGGCAGGATCAGTGGCCATCTGCATCCGAGTGCGACAAGCTAGGCGGGATTCCCCTCGCACCATGTGCGCCACATTTCCCGATACGCCTGCTCCAAGTCGCGCGTGAACTGCTTTTCATCCATCAGCGGCGACGCCAGCACGCGCTCGCGCAGCGAGCCGCGCAGCTCTGCCAGGAGCTCGCGCTCACCCGCAAAGCGGACTGCGCGGCGCACGTACTCCGCGGCATTCGGAGCGATCCACTCGGGCAGGCCGGCGCTCGCGAGGATGCTTGCAGTGCTGCGCGAACAGGGTCGTGTTCCCGGCGCCGTGATCACCGGGACGCCCATCCACAAGGCATCGCAGGTCGTCGTGCCGCCGCTGTAGGGCGTGGTGTCGAGCGCGATGTCGACGGCGCCGAGCCAGCCGAAGTAATCCTGCAGCGATACATAGGGCACGAGGGTGATGCGCTCGGCGCCGGCGCCGAGCGCCGTGAGATCGACCAGAAGCTCATCTTGGGCGCGACCCTTCGGCACGCCGAGCACCGCGAGCCTCGCATCGGGCAAGCGCGACAGCAGCTCGGCCCATAAAGCGCGGCTCGTTCGCGAGAGCTTCATCGCCTGGTTGAAGGAGCCGAAGGTCACATAGCGGTTGCGCGTCAGGGGGGAAGGGCCGACCTCCACCGCGGGCAGGAAAGAGCGATAGCACCATTGGCTATGCGGCAGGCGCACGAGCGTCTCAGTGTGCAAGGCGTCGGTGAGACCGGGCGGGTCGGCTATGTTGTCCGAGATGCGAAAGCGCATCCGGGTCATGCCGGTGGTGTTGAGGTAGCCCAGCCAGGCGACCTGCACTGGTGCCGGGCACTGCGCGAAGGCGGCGAGCTGCGGGATTCCCGAGTGCCCGCCGAGATCGACCAGGATGTCGATGCCGTCGGCATGGATCGCGTCGGCGATCTGCGCTTGCGAGCGTCCCGCCACCGGCCGCCACGCGTCGGCGAGCGCCGCCACCTGGCGAGTGAAATCGTCGGTGCTCACCGAAGTCGAGTAGCAGAACACTTCGAAGGCGGCGCGCTCGTGCCGCTCGATGAGCGGCAGGCTGAAGAGCGTCATCACGTGATAGCCGAAGTCGCCCGAGACATAACCGATGCGCAGGCGCCGCTCGGGATCCTTGGTGTTGCCGAAAGGGCCGAAGCGCAGCGGGTAGGCGCGCTCGAGCCGCGCGCCGAACTCCACGTGCCTGCGGTAGAGGGCATCGTCCGAGATGCTTTCGCTGCTATTCAGGGCGAAGAGCTCCGCCGACTGCAAGTCCAGATCGTCGGGGCAACTCGCGCGCGCCGCGCGATAGAGCTCGAGCGCCTCCGCGGTGCGGCACTGGGCAAGCAGCACGCTGCCAAGCATGCGGTATGCCGCGGCATGCCGCGGTTCGAGAGCGATCGCCCGGCGCAGTGCGCTCTCCGCTTCCGACACGCGCATCAGGGTTCTGAGCACGCAACCGTAGTTGTAGTGCGCATCGGCCCAGTCGGGCCGCTGCTCGAGCAGCCGCTCGAGCTCGCGGGCCGCGGCGACGGGTTGGCCACTCTCGAGCAACAGATCGGAAAGCGCGCCGCGTGCTTCGACACTCTGCGGATCGACGCTCAGCGCGCGCTGCAGGGCGGCCTGCGCATCCGGCAAACGACCCAGCGTCTTCAGCACCGCCGCGTAGCGGAAGAGCGCGGCAAAGTCCTGCGGTCGCTCGCGCAACGCTGCCTCGAGCTGCGGCGCTGCAAACTGCGGCTGTCCGCCCGCTTCGAGCACGGCCGCAAGCACGATGCGCGCCTCCGGGAAATGCGCTCGCGCGCGCAGCGCTTCGTTCAGCAGGCGTTCCGCCCGCGAAAGCTCGCCGCGCGCGTATTGCAGGCGGCCGACGTTATAGTTGGCGTAGGGGTTCGCCGGGTCCCGCTCGAGCGCTCTTTCGTAGCTCGCGAGGGCCGCCGCCTGCTCGCCGTTCGCTTCGAGAGCGGCGCCCAAGTTGAGGTGCGCCTTTGCATAACGCGGCGCGTGCCCGACTGCCCTGCGGTAGAGCTCGCAGGCCTCTGCGAGGCGATCCTGGCTCTCGGCCCGATTGCCCTCGTCGATCAGCCTGTCGGCGTCAGTCGCCGCTGATTGCGCGCTTTTTTCCCACTTTGGCAGCCATCCGAACACGCGCGGATTTTAAGCGCAGCCGCTCGCCGAGGCGGTCCGCGTATAATCCGGCCGCCACATAGGCGGGGCAGGCATGCTGCTGGATTGGTTCTCTAGGAAGCACATCGACGAATTCGCCGACTCGATCGTCGCCGAGCTTTTGCAGCGCTTCCCGCAGTCGGGCACGGACCTGTCGAGCGAAAAGTCGGTGGAAAAGGCGATGAAGACGCTCGATCGAATATTTTCTCGCATCAGCGCTTTCGCCGCCGAACGCCGGCCGAACCTCTACCAGAAGGCGTGCTTCGGCAACCGCATCAAGTGGGCGTTGAAGGAAGCCGGATACCCGGCGCCGTTTGTGGAATCGGTCACGCAAAAATTCGTGGCCTACGTGGCCATCGCATCGGCCGCGCGCCCATCGGCACGCTCCAGAGACAGGCACCGAGAGTGACCAAAATTGACAGCTCTGGACACAAATGGGCACTGGGCCTGACACAAATGGGCACTGGGCGTGGATTGGAGCGACGTTCTTAACGTGCCGTGGCTCGTCTGGCGCATCCAGCGCGTGGCATGAAAGCTGCGTGTTTCAGGCAGGTCGGGTATAAAACCAACCGATCAGTCCGTCACCAACACAGAGGGAGCACCAAATGAGAACACTGCAGAAGGGCTTCACCCTGATCGAACTGATGATCGTGGTCGCGATCATCGGCATTCTGGCGGCCGTCGCGCTGCCGGCGTATCAGGACTACACGATCTATCAGGACTACACGATCCGCGCCAAGATGTCGGAAGTGATTCTTGCGATGAGCTCGTGCCGCACGTCGATCACCGAGGTGTTCCAGTCGGGGCCCACCACCGCGCCGGCACCCGACGGCTGGGGCTGCGAGATCCTCACCGCCTCGCAAATGACGAAGTACGTCAATGCCGTCCACACCGACGCCAACGGCCAGGTGAAGGCCACCGTGCAGGGTATCGGCACCGTGGTGGACACCAAGGTCGTCACGCTGGTCCCGCTATCGAACGCCACAACGACGGCGACGATGTCGACCGCCGCGAGCCAGACCCTGTACGGCTGGCGCTGCGGATTGGACACCGACGGCACTACCGTCAGCCCGAAATATCTGCCCGGCTCCTGCCGCGGCTAATAGCAGAGGCTTAGCTTCAATAAAAGGTACCCTTCGGGGTACCTTTTATTGAGTAGCGCGGCGCGGGGGCGCCGTATGACGGAGCTCACCATCCTGATGCCCTGCCTGAACGAGGCGGCGACTGTCGGCCAGTGCGTGGCAAAGGCGCGCAGCTTCCTGCGGCGCGCGGCCCTGGACGGCGAAGTGCTCGTGGCGGACAACGGCTCGAGCGACGACTCGCGCGGCCTCGCCGCGCGCGCTGGCGCGAGGGTGATCGAAGTGCCGGAGCGGGGCTACGGCGCGGCTTTGAGCGCGGGCATCGCGGCCGCGCGCGGCCGCTACGTCATCATGGGCGACGCCGACGACAGCTACGACTTCGCCAGGCTCGACGCGTTCATCGAGAAGCTGCGCGCCGGGCATCCGCTCGTGATGGGCAACCGTTTCAAGGGCGGCATCCGTCGCGGCGCCATGCCCGCGCTGCACCGCTACCTCGGCAATCCGGTGCTGAGCTTCATCGGCCGGCTCTTTTTCCGCGCGCGTGTCGGCGACTTCCATTGCGGGTTGCGTGGCTTCGACCGCGCCGCCGTCGTCTCGCTCGACCTGCGCACCCCGGGCATGGAGTTCGCGAGCGAGCTGGTGGTCAAGGCGGCGCTCGCCGGCTGGCACATCGCCGAAGTGCCGACCACGCTCGATCCCGACGGCCGCGGGCGGCCCTCGCACCTGAGGAGCTGGCGCGACGGCTGGCGGCACCTGCGCTTCCTGTTGCTGTTCAGCCCGCGCTGGCTGTTCCTCTATCCCGGCATGGCGCTGCTTTCCACGGGCATGGTGCTGACCACGACGCTCTACTTCACGCCGCTGCGGCTGGGCGTCGCCGGACTGGACATTCACAGCATGCTGTACGCCTCGGCGGCTGCGCTGCTCGGCCTGCAGCTTTGCCTGTTCGCGCTGTTCGCGCGCACCGCGGCCCAGACCGCGGGGCTCCTGCCGCGCAACGCCGCGCTTGAGCGACTCCTCAGGCTCTTCTACCTCGAGCGCGGGCTCGCATTCGGGCTCGCCGTGGCCCTCGCCGGCTTCCTCTGGAGCGCGGCGGCGTTCTGGCGCTGGGGCGAAAGCGGTTTCGGCGCGCTGGACCCGAGAGTGATGATGCGCGACACGATCCCGGCGAGCGCGCTGATGGTCGGCGGCATGGAGATCGTGCTCGCCTCGTTCCTGCTCAGCGTGATCCGGTGGAAAAGTGCGCGTTGACTGGAGGCGCGGCCGCGTCGCCTTCGCGGCGTTCTTCGCCGCGCTGCTCGCCTATCTCTCGAACGGCAGCCTGTTCCCTCTAAATGCGGATACCGCGCCGAACGTGTATTTGCCGGTGAGCCTTCTCGGCGACGGCGATCTCGCCTTCAGCCCGTTCGAGGCGCCGTTCATCCTGGCGCGGCCCCCGTGGCGAGCGCTCTTCACCGTTGCGATCGCATGGTCGATTTTCGTGCAGGCGCTCGGCGTCTTCGTCTACTCGCCCCGGGGCTGGAACACCAAAGCGCTGCGCGCCGGCGGCCCGCCCGCCGAGGTCGATCAGGCCGCCTATCGCGGCCGCCTCTGGTCGTTTCGCGACTGGCAGATCGGCTACCTCATCGCCAATTTCCACCAGGCCCGCGCCGAGCGCGAGCACCTGATGGCCTACTGACCCATGCCCGAGGTCACCGTCGTGGTACCTGCCTACCGCGAGCGCGAGAACATCCCGGCGCTGCTGCATGCGCTCGAGCAAGCGCTCGCCGGGCTCGACTGGGAAACCATTGTCGTGGTGGACGATGCCTTCGACGGCACCGAAGAACTGGTGCGCGAGCGCGCGCAGCGCGATCCCCGGGTTCGCTGCATTCAGCGTATCGGCAGGCGCGGTCTTGCTTCGGCGTGCATCGAGGGGATGCTGGCGAGCTCCGCGCCGTACATTGCGGTAATCGACGCGGACCTGCAGCACGATGAGACCCTGGTGCCCCAACTCCTCGCCAAGGTGCGGGGTGAGGAAGCCGACGTCGCGGTGGCGAGCCGTTACATGGCGGGCGGCAGCACCGGCGAGCTTGGTCCGCAAAGAGTGCGTCTGAGCCGCCTCGCGGCCGCTTTGAGCGCGACCCTTTGCAAGGGCCTGACCGACCCGATGAGCGGGTTCTTCGTCGTGCGCCGGACGTTTCTCGAGCGGGTCGTGCGCAACCTCTACGGGCGCGGCTTCAAGATCCTGCTCGATCTGATCGCGGCTGCACGCGGCGAGATACGAGTCGTCGAGCTGCCTTACCGAATGAGAAGCCGGGCCTACGGCGAAAGCAAGCTCGGGATGCGGGTGATCGCCGAATTCTTCATGCTGCTGCTCTATCACCTGACCGGGCGGCTGCTGCCCGCGCGCTTCTTCCTTTTTGCCGCAGTAGGTGTAACCGGCATGGGCCTGCACCTCTTCGTGCTCTGGCTGCTGTTCGCCGCGTCGGGCAATTTCCTGCTCAGCCAGGCGTTCGCGACCTGGGCGGCCATGACGAGCAATTTCTTCCTCAACAACGTCTTCACCTACGGCGATCAGCGGCTGCGGGGGCGGGCGATGTGGCGCGGCGTACTCAGCTTCTATGCGGCCTGCAGCATCGGCGCGCTCATCAACCTCGCGATCGCCGAATGGTTGTTCCTCAAATCCTTGCCCTACTGGGTCGCCGGGCTGGGCGGCGCCTCGATCGCCGCTCTATGGAATTTCTTCACCACGGCCTCCTTCACCTGGGGCGGCTCTAATGCCGCAAAGCGCTGATGCTGCCGGCTGAGCCATTCCGGCCGAGGCGGGCAGACTGGCTGCAGGCCGCAGCCGTGGCCGTGGCGCTCTTTGCGCTCTATGCAGCTACGGCGCCTCGCACTGTGGCGCTGGAGGACGATGGTCTTTTCATCCTGTCGAGCTATTTCCTCGGCATCGAGCACCCTCCGGGCTATCCGCTTTTCACGCTGATCGGTCATCTCTTTACGTACTTGCCGTTCGGCTCGGTCGCTTATCGCGTGCATCTCGCGAGCGCGTTGTTCGGCGCCCTGACCGGCGGCGCCGCCTGGCTGTGCGCGCGCGCCCTGATCGCTGGGCGCCTGCCGGCCTATCTCGCGGCTTTCGCGCTCGGCGTTTCGCCCGTGTTCTGGTCGCAGGCGATCATCGCCGAGGTCTACACCCTCAACACGTTCTTCTTCCTGGTTCTGGTCTTCATGGGGCTGCAGGCGTGCCCGCCGTCCACGCCGGCGGTGGCGAACCCCGTGGTCAATCCCGCGGCGAGCCGCATGCTGCCCTGGATGGCGCTGGTTTTCGGGCTGAGCCTGAGCAATCACTATCCGCTGATGCTGCTGGTCGCGCCCGCCTTCGTCATTCTGCTGTGGCCGCTACGGCGGGAGCTGCTCGGCCGCTTCGGCATGCTCTCCTGGCTGGTGATTCTCGGCCTGCTGCCATATGCGTGGATGGTGCGCCGCTCGTGGATGGCGTTGCCGATCAGCTTCGACGGCCCGCTGGAGAGCATTCAGGAGATCATCTTCTTCGTCAGCCGGGCGGGCTACGCCGGCGTTGATCACTCGGTGTCGGCGGGCTGGCTCGACCGCGTGCGGTTTTTCGAATTTTTCGGCGGCGAGCTGCTGCGGCAGTTCGTTTTGGTCGGCACGCTGCTGGCCGTAGCAGGATTCGTAGTGCAGTGGCACATCCTCGGGCGGCGCGTGGCAGCGTTCCTGACCGTCGCTTTCCTGATGCCCTCGGCGGTCCTGCTGCTGCTGCTCGGCTTCGACTACGACTCGTTTCGAGCCCATGTGTTTCATGTCTATCCGCTTCCGGCCTATGCGGTGTGCGCGCTCTGGATGGGGCTGGGATTCGCGTGGGCGGTGCAGCGTTACGCCTGGCGGCCATCGCACGCGGCGGCCGCGGGCGCCGCATTGCTCGCCTTGATCTTCGCGTCCGGCGCCCGCATCAACCTGCTCGCACCCCACGATTGGGGTGCGCGCTACGCGCAGACGGTATTAAAACTGTTGCCTGAGAACGCGGTGGTGATGGTGCTGGGAGATCCGGACCTCGCTCCCATGGCCTATTTCCACATGATCGAGAACTGGCGGCCGGACATCACTCTGTACCAACCGAAAAGCCTGATCCTCGGCAATCGCTTGTACCACCCGCTGAGGACCGGCGAGGACGCGGCGCAGCGCCTGCTGGACGAGATGATCGACGCGCAGACCGCCCCTGTGGTATCCACTATAGATATCTATGCGCGCTATGCAAAGCGCGATCGCTGGCTCTATGTCGAGGTCGACAAATCGTCGACCGACCCGGAACGGCTCACCGTCGACATCCCGGAGGAGGCGGTGCAGTTCTTCGAGCAGTCGGTCCTCGGCGTGCATGACGCCAATGCCTGGGTCGCCTTCATTCAGGGCGAGCTGCGCCGCCATTACGCGATGCTCCTCGCCCGCTCGCTGCCGCGCGGCCAGCCGCTCGACGAGCGCACGCGGCGCCATCTCGACATTCTGGCGAAGGACCTCTACGGCGCGCTGGGCATCGCGGAAGGCCTGACGCAGAACAAGGAAAGCTACTCTGCGGGCGCCGTGGGCGATTTCCTGGAAAAGGCGAGCGCGGCGATGCCTGCCGATGCCCCCAAGGAGCTTGTATCGCGCTTTTTCTACATTCGCGCAGTGCTGCGCGCCAACCTGCACGACGACCCTGGCGCGGCCCGTGACCTTGAGACCGCAGTGTCTGTCTGGCAGGAGCCCGGCAACCCGGCCTTCAAGGCGCTCGAAGATCACTATCGAAGCACCGGGGACGAGGGAGCGGCGAACGCTGTCGAGGAACGCTTGAAGCAGCTCAAACCCCGCAAGGGGAGGTAGCCGAGGAGGGGAGTGGGACGCACCTCGCCGTGGCTGGTCTTCGGCCTGCCGGCCGCGATTTGCGCGGCGTGGACCGTGTACGCCGGCAAGGATGTCAACTGGGACCAGCTCAACTACCACTACTACCTTCCGTTCGAGCTGCTCGCCGACCGGCTTGGGCAGGATTTCTTCGCGGCGAGCGCCCAGAGCTACCTGAACCCGATCGGCTACCTGCCGTTTTACCTGATGGTCGCCAACGGCTGGCACAGCGTCGCGGTGTCGATCGTGCTGGCCGCGCTGCACAGCCTGAGCATCGGCCTTCTTTACCTCCTCGCCCGCACGCTCTTTGCCGACCTGACGCCGCGCGATCGCATGGTCTTCTCATGCCTCGCGGCCGCGCTGGGTGCCGCCACCGGGGTGTACTGGATGACGGTGGGCGGCAGCTTCCTCGATCCGCTGCTGGCGCCGCCCATGCTTGCAGGCTTGCTGCTGCTGCTGCGCGAGGGCCGGTACGCCGCTCGCCGTGCGGCCCTGGCAGGCGCGCTCTTCGGCGCCGCCGCGGCGCTCAAGTATTCGAATGCGGTCTATGCGCTGGCGGCGCTGCCCTTGGCGCTTGCCATGCCGGGGCTCACCGGCGTTGCGCGCCTGCGCGCGGGCTTTGCGTATGTGCTGGGCGGGACGGTGGCGGTCGGGCTGCTCGCGGGGCCGTGGCTTGCGGCTCTCGAGCGCGAGTTCGGCAATCCGGTGTTTCCGCTGATGAACGGGTGGTTCCGCTCGCCGCACGCGCTGCCCATCAACCTGATCGGCGAGCGCTTCGCGTTGAGCGACCCGCTCGCGCTGCTCGCCTTTCCCTTCCGCATGGTGACGCTCGACCCGAATATCTATTCAGAGAATTTTGCGCCGGATCTGCGCTTCGCGGCGCTGTTCGTGGCCGTGGCCGGCCTGGCAGTCGTGGCGCTGCGCCGAGGCACGTCGACAGCGGGCACGCTGCGCGACACCGACTGGCGCGTGTTCGCGTTCTTTGCCTGCTCGCTGGCGCTTTGGCTGGCGAGCTCGGCCAACGGCCGTTACGGCATGGTGGTGCTGCTGCTCGCGGGCGTGTGCCTTGCGCGAGTAGCGGAGCGCTTGCTGCCGGCGCGCGCCGCGCGGCTTTCGCTCGCGGTGCTGCTGCTGGTTCAGCTCGGAACAACGTTTCTCGCTTCGCCGACGCGCTGGTTCCTCGCCGAGCGCTGGTCGCGCCATTGGTTTCCCTACGCGGTGCCGGAGCGCGCTCTGCGCGAGCCGGCGCTGTACCTGATGGTCGAGATTCTTCCCATGGCGGTGGTCGCGCCCTTGGTGCATCCCGCCTCTTCGTTTGTGAATTTTCGCGGACAGCACAGCTTGCCCAGCGATTCGCCTAGGCTCACGGCATTGCTCGAGCGGCACCGCGGGCACGTGCGGGCCCTCGGCCGCGAGCTCGAGCTGGTCGAAGGCAAACCGGCTGAGCACCAGGTGAAGATCTATGACACCAGAGTGCGGCGCATCGGGTACCGCGTCGACCCGGCGGACTGCTTTGCGATTCCATGGCGGCCTGACGACCATGACATGCTGTCGCGAGCGGCAAACTGGCTTGCGGGCGATCCGAAATCGGCCGAGCCGCTCTCGGTGGTGGGCTGCCGGCTTCGAACGGCGACGGGTTTCCGTGCTTTTCGACCGGATGGAAAGGAGCTGCCCCGGCCTATTTCGCGGGCAAGCCTCCGTGACCGAGCCGTTAACCACGGGAGGATGGTCGCGATACTACGCGGGTCTTGATGCTCGCCTGGAAGTCCACGCCGACCGGGTGATTCTGAATCGCTACCGTGTGGCGATAGCCGTCGAGCTCGGGCGGCTGTCGGACTGGGACCGGGCCGAGGCGACGCTGCCCCCGGCATGCCGATGAAGAAGGTCGCCATCCTGCAATCGAACTACATACCGTGGAAGGGCTACTTCGGCCTGATTGCCGCCGTGGATGAGTTCATCCTCTACGACGACGCGCAATTCACCAAGAACGACTGGCGCAACCGGAACAAGATCAAGACGCCCAAGGGCCTCGAGTGGCTCAGCATCCCGGTGGGCCAGGACATCAGCAGGCGGATCCGCGACGTCGAGTTGCCGGACCACCGATGGCAGGAGAAGCACTGGAAGACGCTCGAAGCGAACTACGGCCGCGCGCCGCATTTTGCCGAGGTGGCTCGCCTCTTCGAGCCGCTCTATTTGCAGCGCAACCATTCGCACCTGTCGGCGCTCAACCGCGAGTTCATCGAAGTCATCTGCCGCTACCTCGGCATCTCGACCCGCATCAGCAATTCCTGGGACTACGATCTGATCGAGGGCAGGACCGATCGCCTGGCGGCCCTTGTGGCGCAGACCAGCGCCGACGAGTACGTTTCAGGGCCGAGCGCGAAGAGCTACCTGGATGAGCAGGCCTTTGCAAGCCGCGGGATCAGGCTCGCCTGGTTTGATTACGCCGGCTACCCCGAATATCCTCAGCTCTGGGGGGAGTTCTCGCACGAGGTGAGCATCCTCGATTTGCTGTTCAATTGCGGCCGGGACGCGCCGCGCTACATGCGGTACGTAAAGGGGCGATAGTTGGGCATCGAGCTTTCCGAGCATCTCTACGACATGGCGACGCGCGGGTACAGCGTGGTTCCGGCGATGCTCGAGCCTTCGCATTGCGAGCGCCTGAAAGCCGTACTCTCGCACGCGCTCGCCGAGTACCGGCCCGGCCCGACCGAGCAGAGCCGCAACGACCGGTACTTGATGCACGATCTGCTTTGCCGCGATCCGATCTTCGGTCATCTGCTGGAGGATCCACGCCTGCAGGAGCTCCTCGCCCCGCTCCTCGGCCCGAGCTGGATCATGTACGCCTTCACCAGCTCTTCGTTGCCGCCGCAGGGCACGAATTACGGCAACCGGATTCACGTCGACAGCCCGCGCTGGGTGCAGGGTTACGCCTTCAACGTGGGAGTGATGTGGGCGCTGGACGACTTCACCGACGACAACGGCACAACCCAGGTCCTGCCGGGCTCGCACCACAGCGCTGCCGCGCCTTCGCCCGAGTTTTTCGAACGGCAGTTCGTGCGGCTCACCTGTGCCGCGGGCAGCATGATCCTGTTCGACGGGCGCGTGTTTCACCGCGCCGGGGACAACGCGACCGGCGCATGGCGCCATGCGCTCACGCTGAACGCCTGCCGCTCGTTCATGAAGCAGCGCTTCGACTGGGTGCGTTTCGTTCCCCGCCCGATCGCCGACGCGCTGAACCCGCAGGCGCGCCGCATCATCGGCTTCGACACGCGCCTGCCGACTTCACTGGAGGAGTTCTTCCTGCCTGAAGCGCAGCGGCTCTACAAGCCCGGACAGGGCTGAGTGATCAGCGTCGTCATCCCGGTCTACAACAACGCCTCGAGCGTCGAAGAGCTCGCCCGGCGGATCGACGTGGCGCTGCAACCGGGTCCGTACGAGGCGATCTTCGTCGATGACGGCAGCTCGGACGACTCGCTCGCCCGGCTGAAGCGGATCGCCGGCGCGAACCCGGGCGCGAAGGTCATCTCGCTCGCGCGCAACTTCGGACAGCATCCGGCGATCAGCGCCGGATTCGAGCACGCGAAGGGCGACGTCGTAATATTGATGGACGCCGACTTGCAGGACCGTCCGGAAGATATCCCTCTGCTGGTCGGGAGATTGCGCGACGATGTCGACATCGTCTATACGCGCAAGGCGCAGCCCGAGGAGGAGCTCTCGGTGCGCATCAGCTCGGCGGTGTACCACTATGTCTTCTCGCGCATCACGCGCTCGCCGCGCTTCGAGGAAATCGGCACGTTCCGCGCGTTCAGCAGGAAATTCCTCGCGGCGCTGCTCGAATACCGCGAGCGGAACGTCTTGTACGGCCCGCTCATGGTCTACATGGGGTTCAAGAGCGCGATCGTCGAGGTGACGCGCGAGCGCCGCTCGTCGGGCGGCAGCGGCTACACCTTCAGCAAGCGGCTCGCGCTGGCGATCAATTCGCTCATCAGCTATACCGACATCCCGCACCGGCTGTCGATCTACATCGGGCTCGCGCTCTTCGCCGGCAGCGTGCTCTATGGCGGTGCCGTGCTGGTCCAATTCCTGATGTACGGCAGAGCTTTGCCGGCGGGCGTGACCCTCATCCTCCTGATGCTCACGCTGATGCTCGGCAGCCTGATGATCAGCCTCGGCATCATCGGCAGCTACGTGTTCCGCGTGTACCAGGAAGTCCTGCAGCGCCCGAGGTATCTGATCGCCGAGAAGATCAACCTGGCCGAATGACCGACCCCGAACCGGAAGACGTCATCGAGGCGAACATCCAGGTCCACACCCGGATGGCGGAGTCCTACAACCGCAACGAACCGCATTACCGGCCGGAAAACCGCGCCAAAGTGCGCGCCAAGCTCGAGCAGATGCGCCGCTTCGGCAGCGCGCGGCTGCTCGACATTGGTTGCGGCACTGGCTTCATCATTGATCTCGCGAAGGACCTATTCGACAGCGTAGACGGCGTCGACGTGACCCAGGCGATGCTCGATCGGGTAGACCTGTCGAGCGGCAACGTCAGGGTGCACCGCTGCGCGGCGGAAGCTCTGCCGTTCACCGATGGCGGCTTCGACGTGGTGAGCGCCTACGCGTTCATTCACCACCTCAAGGATTATTCGAAGGCCCTGGGCGAGGCGTTCCGCGTGCTGAAGCCCGGCGGAGGCTGCTACATCGATCTCGAGCCGAACCGGCTCTTCTGGCAGGCGATGCTGCGCCTCGAGCAGGGCGCGGGCGGGAGGCGCTACTCGGACATCGTCCTGAAAGAGATCGACGCTGTACTGCACCGGGACGAGGGGGTGCAGGAAGAGTTCGGTATCGACAAGGAGACCTTCAACCGCGCCGAGTACACGAAGGCGCTCCTGGGCGGCATCGATCCGTGGGAGTTTCGCGACGCATGCCTGCGCATCGGCTTTCGCTCCTGCGACATCAGCTTCGAATGGTTTCTCGGCCAGGGCGCGGTCATGCACCAGCAGTCTTTCGAGGCGGCGGCCACGGTCGAGGCCTATCTGCGGCGCATCCTGCCGCTGTCGGCCGAGTGCTTCAAATACCTGCAGTTCGTGCTGACCAAGTGAAGCAGATCCTGGTCTACGGCTCGCGCGAGTTCGGGCAGGTGGTGCGCGATCTCGCCGGCCAGTGCGGCTACCGGTTCGCCGGCTTCGTCGACGACATCGACCGCGGCCCGGAGATTCTCGGCGCGTGGCAGGAGGTCTCGCGCAGCCACGATCCGGCGCTCCACAGCGTGGCGATGGCGATCGGCTACGACCATCTGCGCGAGCGGCGCGCCCTCTACGAGCGGGTGCGCGCGCAAGGCTACGAGACGCCGCCCCTGATCCATCCGCGCGCCTACGTCAGGGATCCTGCCGCGGTCGGCGCCGGGGCGTTCGTCATGGCGGGCGCGGTGGTGGATTTTGCGGCGCGCGTCGGGCCCTTCGCCGTGGTATGGCCCGGCGCCACGATCAACCACCATGCCGCGGTCGGCGCGAATACGTTCATATCGCCGAACGCGGCGATCTGCGGCTACAGCGTCGTCGGAGAGGACTGCTTCATCGGCGCCGGCGCGACGATCGTCGATCATCGCACGGTGCCCCCGGGCAGTTTCGTCAAGGCGGGCGCGGTCTATGGCGGTCACGCAGCGGCATGAGGCTGATCCTCGCGATCCTGCCGACGATGCTGCTGGTGGTTTACGGCCAGCTGGTGATCAAGTGGCGAGTAGGGCTGCTGTCCGACGTGGCGGCGCCGCCCATGGGCAGATTGGCCCTGTACCTCACCGATCCCTACATCATTTCAGCGTACATAGCCGCCCTTGCCAGCTCGATGACGTGGATGTTCGTGGTCGAGAGCTATCCGCTGTCGCTCGCCTTTCCGCTGCACATCGGGCTGACCGTGATGGCCGTCGTGGTGGGCGGAATCTATCTCTTCGGCGAGCCGATCACGGCGCCGCGCATCGTCGCCGTGTGCCTGATCGTGGCAGGGATTGCCATTGGCAGCCGTTCCTAGCATCGAGCCGCTGCTCGCCCAGGTGCGCGATGTCGTGCGGCGCGATGCGCCGCATCTCGAGCGCCTGCTGGAGATTTTTGCGCAGGAAGCGCGCGTCGGCCGCGAGTGGCTCACGCCGAGCCTGAATCGCCTGGCGCCAGGGGCTGCGATCCTGGAGGTGGGCGCGGGG
>WNFM01280836.1_pt4 | contig 16214 bp, 17 predicted proteins | sample 5400271 | NCBI WGS metagenome assembly WNFM01 (sample SAMN13153352, study PRJNA577476) | soil metagenome | isolation source: 60 cm saprolite on Douglas fir-dominated hillslope | place: USA:California | collected 2013-09-17
CCTCGAGGGGGATGCCGAGCTCGCTGTTGAGCTGCTCGAGGGCGGCCACGAACTCGGTGTTCACAAGCTGACCGTGAGGCGCGCCGCGAGCACGTCGTCCCACTTGATCTCGAGCAGGCCCGCCTTCGGGTTGTCGACCGCGATGCCGCTGTCGTCGACCGCCGCCAGCACCCCCTCGATGACGCCCTCGCTGTTCTCGCCGTAGCGGTAGCGGACGTTCACCTTCCTGCCGGCGAAGCGCTCGTACTCCCAGCGCTCCTCGAGCGGCCGCTCGGCTCCCGGCGAGCTGACCTCGAGGAGGTAGTTGCCGGTGACCAGCTCGGACTGGTCGAGGATCGGGCCGGCGATCTTGCTCACCCGCTCGCAGTCCTCGATCGACACCCCGGCGGGCTTGTCGATCGAGATCCGCAGCGTGCGGCCGCCGGCGCCGAGCTGCTCGACGGCGTACGTCTCGTAGCCGAGGTGGGCGAGCGTCGGCTCGAGGAGCTCGCGGATCTGTCGTATGGGCCAGGCCGGCATGTCTGAAGGATCTGTGCAGCTAGCGGACGGGCTGCAGCCTCCGCCATACGACCAGCAGCGGCGAGGCGTTGAAGATCGAGCTGTAGGTCCCCGAGACGATGCCGATCAGCAGCGCCAGGACGAAGCCCTTGAGCGTGTCGCCGCCGAAGAGGAAGAGCGAGAGGAGGACGAGGACGACGGTGAAGCTGGTGATGATCGACCGGGCGGCCGACTGCATGATCGAGAGGTTCACGACCTGCTCGAAGCTCAGCCGCTGGGACACGATCATGTTCTCCCGGATCCGGTCGAAGATGACGATCGTGTCGTGGACGGAGAAGCCGATCACCGTCAGCACCGCGGTCAGGAAGAGGCTGTCGACCTGGCCCAGCTGCGAGCCGGGGATGCCCAGGAAGGAGATCCCCTTGCCGAGGATGGAGAAGACGCCGCAGACGAGGAACACGTCGTGGAGCAGCGCCAGCAGCGCCGAGCCGCCGAACTGGAGGCCGGAACGTAACCCGCCCTGGACCTTGCGGAAGCGGAAGGCGAGGTAGAGCAGGATCAGGCTCGACGCGGCGAGGATGGCGAGGATCGCCCGCTGGATGATCTCGGCCGCGATGGTCGGGCCGACGTAGGCGACCGAGACCTGGTTCACCGAGCCCAGGCTGGTGGAGAGCTTGCTCTCGAAGTTGGCCTGCTGGGTGGGGTCGAGGTAGCCGGTCCGGATCAGGAAGGAGCCGTCGCCGGCCTGCTGGACGACGCCGCTCACGCCCTGGCCGCTGACCGCGGTCTGGACCTGGGCCAGGCTCGGGTTGTTGCCGAACCTGAGCTGGAACTGGGTGCCGCCCTGGAAGTCGATGCCGAGCAGGAAGCCCTGGGTGGCCATCGAGATGATGCCCGGGATGATGATCAGGAGCGAGAAGAGGAAGAACCAGTTCCGGGCGCCGACCAGGTCGAGGCTGCGGGGCTTGGGCGGGGCCACCGGGGTTGCCTCGGAAGCCGGCGCGCTCGGCGCCTCAGCCAGCTCCTGCTCAGGCAGCACGGGTCACTCCCAGCACGCGCGGGTTGCGGAAGCCGCCGCCGAAGGTCAGCACGATCGCGAGCAGGTTGTGGGTGACGATGATCGAGGAGACCAGGCTGATCGCGACGCCGATCAGGAGGGTGAGCGCGAAGCCCTGGATCTGGGTCGGCGCGGCGAAGAGGAGCACCACGCAGGTGATCGCGGTCGAGAAGTTGGAGTCGCGGATCGCCGGCCACGCCCTGCGTACCGCGGCGTCGACCGCGGCGCCGATGGTTCGCCCGGCACGCATCTCCTCTTTGAAGCGCTCGAAGATCAGGACGTTGGCGTCGACGGCCATGCCGACGCTGAGGATGAAGCCGGCCAGGCCGGCCAGGGTCATCGTCACCGGCACCGTCTTGAAGATGGCCAGCACGATCCCCGCGTAGACGAGCAGGGCGAGGCTCGCCAGCAGGCCGGGCAGGCGGTAGTAGGTGATCATGAAGATGACGACGATCACCAGGCCGACCAGGCCTGCGGCGATCGACCGCTTCACCGAGTCGGCGCCCAGGCTGGCGCTGACGTCGGTCGAGGAGAGCACCCTGACGTTGGCCGGCAGGGCGCCGGAGCTGATCTGGATCGCGAGGTCGCGAGCCGAGGTCTGGTCGAAGTTGCCGGTGATCGTGGCGGTGCCGCCGGCGATCGGCTGGAGGATGTTGGGGTTGGTCAGCAGCTTGCCGCCCAGCGACGGCGGCAGCGCGACCGTCGACTCGACGGTCTGGCCGGTCGCGGGATCGACGCTGCTCCAGTTCGCGATGTCGGCGGCGGTGAGGTCTTCGAAGATGGCGATCTTCCGGGTCGGGCAGGTGACGCCGTCGCCCGGGCAGCTGTTGACCGCGTCGGTGGTCAGCTTGCTGAACTGGGAGGCGCCGTCGCTGTTGAAGGTCAGGTTGACGGCGTACTGGAGGCCGTTCGAGTCGAGCCCGGAGGTGGCGCCGGTGACCTGGGCGCTGCCGAGGCCGGTGAGCTGCGGCTTGTAGCCCGCCTCCGCCTGGCCGATCGCGGTCGCCTTGGGGTCCTTCACCCAGGTGACGAAGTCGAGGTGCGCGGTCCTGGCGAGGATCGGCAGGGCACGGGCCGAGTTGACCCCGGCCAGCTCGACCACGATCCGGTCGGTCCCCTCCGGCTGGACCAGCGGCTCGCTGACCCCGAAGCTGTTGAGCCGCTTCTGGAAGACCTGGACGGCGATCGCCTGGACCTCGCTCTTGGTCCGGCCGGGCGGGATGTCGGTGAGCTGGATCTCCATGTGGCTGCCGCCCTGGATGTCGAGGCCCTTGTGGATGTAGATGCTGCCGTTGTTGAACGGCCACCAGCTGAAGCTGGGCGGCATCGTGGCCGGGTCGACGTTCCCGCTCAGGGGCAGGTGGTTGACCTCGCGATAGAGATAGCCCGCCGAGTCCACGAAGACCGAGAAGACGACGAGCGCCAGGAGCAGGATGCGAACGGGCCAACCGAGTACGAGTTGCACGGCCAGAAAGTCTACCGAGATAAGGCCGGGAACCAAACCCGGGACTAGATCAGTCGCTGCTGCTCCGGACCGGCGGCGGGCGGCTGGAGGCCCAGGTGGCGGTAGGCGAGGGCGGTAGCCATCCGGCCCCGCGAGGTGCGCTGGATGTAGCCCTGCTGCATCAGGAAGGGCTCATAGACGTCCTCGATCGTCTCCGGCTCCTCGCTCAGCGAGGTGGCGATGGTGTCGAGCCCGACCGGACCACCGCCGAACTTGTGGATGATCGTCTCCAGGATCCGGCGGTCGAGCGGGTCGAGGCCCTCGGCGTCCACGCTCAGCATCGAGAGAGCCCTCGTCGCGACCTCGGCGGTGGCCCGGCCGTCGGCGCGAACGTCGGCGTAGTCGCGGACCCGGCGGAGCAGCCGGTTGGCGATCCGGGGCGTGCCCCGCGAGCGGCGGGCGATCTCGGAGACCGCGTCCTCCTCGATCTCCAGGCTGAGGATCCGCGCCGAGCGGCGGACGATCCGCTCCAGCTCCGGGCGGGTGTAGAAGTCGAGCCGGTAGATGGCGCCGAAGCGGTCGCGGAGGGGCGCGCTGAGAAGGCCCTGGCGGGTCGTCGCGCCAACGCAGGTGAAGCGCTGGAGGGGCAGCCTGACGGCGCTCGCCCCCACTCCCTTGCCGAGCACGGTGTCGAACGTGAAGTCCTCCAGCGCCGGGTAGAGCGACTCCTCCACGATCCGGTTGAGGCGGTGGATCTCGTCGATGAAGAAGACGTCCCGGTCGGCCATCTGCATGAGGATCGAGCCGAGGGCGCCGGCGTGGTCGATGGCGGGCCCGGAGGTGGTTCGAACGGACACCCCGAGCTCGTTGGCGATGATGTAGGCGAGGGTCGTCTTGCCCAGGCCGGGCGGCCCGGCGAGGAGGACGTGCTCGATCGGCTCGCCCCGCCGCTTGGACGCCTCGATCTGGATCCCGAGCTGCTCGCGGACCTGTTCCTGGCCCACGTACTCGTCCAGGTTGCGGGGCCGGAGGCTGGTGTCGAGCTGGTCGTCCTCGACCAGGGCCTCACTGCCGACGAGTCTCGCCTCGTCACTCATCGGCCGAGTGCCTTGAGCGCCGTCGCCAAGGCGTTCTGCGGGGTGGGGTCGGCGGTCCAGTCGATCGAGTCGATCGCCGAGCGGGCCTCGGCAGCGCTGAAGCCGAGGCTCCGCAGGGTCGCCTCGACCGCCCGCGTCACCTCGCCACCGGGTGCGCCGGAGGCGACCGGGAGGCGGCTGATCGAGGCCAGGGCGGCGTCGGCCTCGAGCTTCGGCTTGAGGTCGATGATCACCTTCTGGGCGGTCCGCGGTCCGACCCCCGGGGCGCGCCGGATGGGGCCGACGTCGTCGGTCAGGATCGCCCGCTTGAGGAGGTCGAGGTTGGCCGAGCTGAGGATGGCGAGGCCCACCTTCGGCCCCACCCCGTCGACGTCGATCAGCATCCGGAACATCTCCAGCTCCTCGACCGAGGCGAAGCCATAGAGCGCCAGCTGGTCCTCGCGGACCTGGGTGTAGATCTGGAGCTCGGTCTCGCCGCCCAGCGACGGCATCCGGTCCCGGGCGGCGGCGGTGATCGCGACCAGGTAGCCGACCCCGTTGACGTCGAGCACCACCACCTCCGGCGTGAGCCGCTGCACGCGGCCGCGCAGGAAGGCGATCACCAGCCACTCACCTGGTTGATCCGCCGGCTGCGGGCGTGGCAGATCGCGATCGCGATCGCGTCGAGGGCGTGGTCGGAGCCGGCCGGCAGGTTTCGCAGCTGGGCGGTGAGCATCCGCGCCATCTGGGCCTTGTCGGCGTTGCCGTAACCGCTCACGACCAGCTTCACCTGGGCCGGCTTGTATTCGTGGGACGCGATGCCGCGCGACTCGAGCAGGGCGAGGATCACGCCGCGCGCCTGGGCCACGCCGATGACGCTGGTGCGGTTGCTGCCCATGAACAGCTCCTCGAGCGCGGCCTCAGCCACCCGGGTGCCGTCGAGCACCGTCTCCAGCTCGCGCTGGATCTGGAGCAGCCGCCTTCCCGGGCGGGCGTGGGGCGCGGTCCGGATGGTGCCGCAGGCGACGACCTCACCCGGCTCGCGGAGCAGCGCGTAGCCGGTCGCCGCCAGGCCGGGGTCGATGCCTAGGAGGAGCTTTCCGACCAATGTCCCAAGCAGGTCAGGGGTCCCCGCGAAATCGAAGATTTCGTGGGGTTTAGGCTAGACATTCGCGGAAACTCGTTCAAGGACGTCGGCTGGGATGTCGAAGTTCGCGTAGACCTGCTGGACGTCGTCGTCCTCCTCCAGCGCCTCCATGAGGCGGAGGACCCCTGCGGCTTTGTCCTCGCCGACCGGGATGGTTGACTTGGGATGCATGGTGACCTCGGCGTTCTCGATCCGGGCGCCCGCCTTCTCGAGCGCATCGCGGACGGCCTCGAAATCGCTGGGCCCGGTCGTCACCTCGATCGAGTCACCCTCGATCGAGATGTCCTCGGCTCCCGCCTCGATGGCGACCATGCCCAGCTCCTCGGGGTCCTTGCCAGCCGCGTCCACCTCGATGACGCCCTTGCGCTCGAAAAGATAGGCGACCGAGTTGGTCTCGCCGAGGTTCCCGCCGTTCTTGGCGAAGAGGTGACGGAGGGAGGCGCTGGTTCGGTTCCGGTTGTCGGTGACGCCGTCGACCAGGACCGCCACGCCGGCGGGACCGTAGCCCTCGTAGCGGAGCTCCTCGAGAGCCTCGCCGGCGGCTGCGCCGGTGCCCCGGTCGATCGCGTTCTTGATCTTGTCGGCGGGCATGTTCGCCTCGCGCGCCTTCTGGACGGCGAGCCGGGGCCGGAAGTTGCCGTCGGGGTTGCCGCCGCCTTCCTTGGCGGCGATGGTCACCTCGCGGGCGACCTTGGTGAAGGAGACGGCGCGCTTGGCGTCGACGATCGCCTTCTTGTGCTTGATGCCGGCCCACTTCGAATGGCCGGACACTAGGAACTCACTCCGAACATGCTTTCGATTAAATTTTAGCCCAGCTTGACGCGAACAAAATTGCGCTTTCCAACGCTGAGCACGTCGCCGTCGGCCAGGTTGAGGTCCTCCGCGACCTTCTCCCCGTTCACCCGCACCCCGCCCTGGCTCAGCAACCGGCGAGCCTCGCTTGCACTCTTTGCGAAGCCCGCTTCGAGGATCACGGTGATCAGGTTCGGCTCCCTGGGCCGAACCTCGGCGATCTCGGAAGGCTGCTCGCCCCGGCGGAAGCGCCGCTCCCACTCCGCCTCGGCCTCCGCCGCGGCGCGGCCACCGTGGAGGCGCTCGACAAGGCCGCGGGCGACCGCGGCCTTGGCGTCGCGCGGGTCGTCGGGCAGGTCCTCCCGGTGGAGGAGCAGCTTCGCGTAGCGCGCCGTCATCGAGTCGGGGATCGACATCACCTTGCCGTAGACCTCGTCCGGCGGCTCGGCGATCCCGATGTAGTTGCCGAGCGACTTGCTCATCTTGTTGACGCCGTCGAGGCCCTCCAGGAGCGGGAAGACGGCGATGTCCTGGGGTGTCTTGTCGTAGGCCCGCATGATGTCCCGGCCGTAGAGGAGGTTGAACAGCTGGTCGGTCCCGCCGATCTCGAGGTCGGCGTCGACGGCGACCGAGTCGTACGCCTGGCTGAAGGGGTAGAGGATCTCGTGGGCGCCGATCGGGTGGCCCTCCTTCAGCCGCTTGGCGAAGTCCTCCCGCTGGAGGACCGACTGGAGGGTCTGCCTGCCGAGCAGCCGCAGGATGTCGGCCGCCGTCATCGCGCCGAGCCACTCCGAGTTCCGGCGCACCTCGGTGCGGTTGGGCTCGAGGACCCGGAACGCCTGGCTGAAGTAGGTCTCGGCGTTCGCCTCCACCTGCTCCCGGCTGAGGACCGGCCGGTGTAGTCACCGATGATGAGGACGGCGGTGTGGCCCTCGTCCTGGAACATCCGGAGCACGTCGAGCACCACCAGGTGGCCGACGTGGATGTCCGGGGCGGTCGGGTCCATGCCGAGCTTGACCCGCAGCCTCTCCCCCGCCTCCAGCCGGCGGCGCAGGTTCGCCTCGTCGTGGATCTCGACCGCGCGTTCCCGGAGCCGGTTCCAGAGAGAGGACTGGCTGCTAATGCTGGATCCGCGCTTGGGAGGCGTTGAAGTAGGTCGCCGGGTCGTTCGGGATGACGGGCAGGAAGACGAGCCGGGAGAGCTTCCCCAGCGAGCCGATCAGCGCGGGACCGAGGACGGACTTGTTGATCGCGTCGCGGATCTGGATCTGGGCGCCGTCGGGCGAACCCTGGTCAGGCTGGGTGGCAGCCAGCAGGAGGGTCAGCGCGAGGCTGGCACCGAGCAGCGCCGTCACCACGCCGAGGACGGCGCCGCTGCCCCGGTCGACGACCACGGCGGCGAGCTGGAGGCTGCCGTGGTAAAGGGTGGCGAGCACCTCGACCAGGACGATGACGAACACGACGACCATGAAGTAGCCGAGCATCAGAGCGTCGGCCACGGCCCAGTTGGGGACGACCTGGAGCACGACGCTGGCCGCGGTTGGCGCGCTCTGGGTCGCCGCGAAGAAGGCGAGGTAGCCGGCCGCGAAGCCGATCACGCGGCGGATGATGCCCGTCCAGTAGCCGAGGACGGTATAGACGACGAGGACGGCGATGATCGCGAGGTCGGTCACCGCGGACGGGCTCCGTGGTCGGTTTCCAGCCGTTTTCGAATCGACGCCATCAGAGAATCCACCTCCGAGTCCGTGAGGGTGCGCTCGGGGGAACGGAAAGTCAAGGCGAAGAGCGGTATTCGTCGAATGCGCCCACCGACTCCAGGAGCTCGCCCCCGGCAGCGGCGATGCCGGCCAGCAGGGCAGCCGCCGCCACCGCCTCGGGGACCACCATGGCGAGGTCGCGCTCGACCGCCGGGAAGCGCGGCAGCTCGCGCGCCCGGCGCCGGCCGGCCGCCGCCAGGAGGACGTCCGCGTCGAGGTCGAAGGCGACCGCCCGGCCGTCGAGGTCGAAGACCTGGAGCACGGCCGGGTGCAGCTCGCCGACGACGCCGATCTCTCGGCCGGCGAGGGCGATCGACGCGGTCCGGCCGGGGTGGAAGAGGTTCGCAACCGTCTTCCGGTACTCGACCGGCCCGGCGGCAAGGTCGGCCGCCAGCCGCTCGACGATCGACTTCAGGCGCAGGAAGCCGTCGCGCCCGGCCTCCGGGGTCCCGCCGACCCGGGCGAGGGCGGTCAGCCGGGTGGGCTCCTCGGCGAGACCGTCCTCGCCGGTGCCCCGGTAGATGCGGCTGAGCTCGAAGAGGTCGGCCCGGGTCGCCGAGCGGTTCTGGTTGAAGACGGCCACGTCGAGCAGCGAGGGCAGCAGCGAGGTACGCATCGTGTCCAGCTCGTCGCTCATCGGGTTGATCACGCTCCGCGCCCCTTCGGCGAGGCCCAGCCGCTCGAGCAGCCGCCGGGAGACGAGGGCGGGTGTCACCGTCTCGTCGAAGCCGGCGCCGAGGAGCACCTCGCGCACCCGCCAGGGGTGGTCGTCGGCCCGGGCCGGGACCCAGCTGGCGTGGCGCCGGCCGGGCAGGGTGGGCGGGATCCGGTCGATGCCGTAGACCCGGCCGATCTCCTCGACGAGGTCCTCGGTGATCTGGACGTCGAGCCGGAACACCGGCGGGAGGACGTCCCAGGTCCCGTCAGCGAGGACGCGGACATGGAAGCCGAGGCCGCGGAGGATCGACTGCGACTCCTCCAGCGGAACGTGGACGCCGAGCAGCCCGTCCACCTTGCGCGGGTCCACCCGGACCCTGACCGGCTGCTGGGGGCGCGGGTAGACGTCGATCCACTCGGTGTGGACGCGGCCTCCCGCCCACTCCTTGACGAGGGCGGCGGCGCGCCGGGCGCCGGCCATCGCCAGCTCCGGCGCCAGCCCCTTCTCGTGGCGGAGCGAGGCCTCGGTCCGCAGGTTGAGCAACCGCGAGGCGGCCCGGATGTTGACGCCGTCCCAGCCGGCCGACTCGATCACCACCTCGGTCGTGCCCTCGGTGACGCCCGAGGCCTCCCCGCCGATGATGCCGCCGATCGCGACCGGGCCCTTCGCGTCGGCGACGACCAGCATCGGGGGCCGGAGCGAGCGCACCTGGCCATCGAGGCAGAGCAGCGACTCGCCCTCGCGCGCCTCGCGGACGTGGAGCTGTGGACCCGCCAGCCGGGCGAGGTCGAAGACGTGGGTCGGCTTGCCGTACTCGAGCATCACGTAGGCGGTGGCGTCGACGACGTTGCTGATCGGCCGGACGCCGGCCGCCCGGAGCCGGCGCTGAACCCAGTCCGGGCTCGGCCCCACCTTCACCCCGCTGACCGGCACCGCGACGAACCGGCTGCAGAGGTCGGGCACCTCGATGGCGACCTCGACCAGCTCCACGGCGGGCGGCGGCTCCCCTTCGATGTAGGGCGGCATGAAGTCCGCCTTGAACTCTCGCCGGGCGGTCGCGGCCAGCTCCCGGGCGATGCCCAGGTGGCCGAGGCAGTCGGGCCGGTTGGGTGTGATCTCGGCCTCGAAGATGGCCTCGACCGGGAAGTAGCTGGCCAGCGATTCGCCCGGCTCACCCTGCTCGAGGAGCATGATCCGGGGCTCCCGCTCCTCGGCCAGGAGCAGCTCGTCGGCCGAGCAGAGCATCCCCTGGGCCGCCTCGCCGGCGATCTTGCCGTCCCGCACCACCGTCCCGCTCGGCACCCGGGTGCCGGGGAGCGCGACGGGGACCAGGGTGCCGGCGACCGCGTTCGGGGCGCCGGCGATGATCTGCCGCACCTGGCCGCGCCCGACGTCGACCTGGTGGATCCAGAGCGGCTTGTTGGAGCGCGGGTGCTCCTTCTGCTCCAGCACCCGGCCGACCACGATCGCTGAGAGGTCGATCACCTGGATCGACTCGATCTTGGTCCCCGACATCGTCAGCAGCTCGGCCGCCTGCTCGGGCGTGATGCCGGAGAGGTCGAGGTAGTCGCCCAGCCACTCGTAGGAGAGCCGCATCAGCGCCTCATCAGAACTGGTGGTTGAAGCGCAGGTCGTTCTCGTAGAACAGCCGGAGGTCTTCGACGTCGTACTTGAGGAGGGCGATCCGCTCGATCCCGAAGCCCCAGGCGTAGCCGGAGTAGCGGTCGGGGTCGATGCCGCCGTTGCGGAGCACCTGGGGGTGGACCATGCCGCAGCCGCCGGTCTCCAGCCAGCCGGCGTAACCGCAGCTGCGGCAGCCCTTGCCCAGGCAGCGGCCGCAGAGCGTGTCGAACTCGAAGCTCGGCTCGGTGTAGCCGAAGTGATGCGGCCGCATCCGCACCTCGCGCTCGGCCCCGAAGAGCGACTGGACCAGGTAGAGGAGGGTTCCCTTGAGATCCCCCACGGTGAGGCCCTCGTCGACCGCCAGGCCCTCCAGCTGCATGAAGTAGGGCAGGTGGGTGGCGTCGAGGTTGTCGCGCCGGTAGACCCGCCCGGGCGCGACGATGAAGATCGGCGGGCCAGCACGACCTCCTCGGCGGTGTCGAGGAAGAAGGTGTCCTGGACGTCGCGCGAAGCGTGGCCCTTGGGCAGGTTGAGGGCCTCGAAGTTGTACCAGTCGGTCTCGATCTCAGGCCCTTCCTCGACGCTGTAACCGATCCGGCTCAGGATGACCTCCAGCTCGTGCCGGACCTGGCTCAGGACGTGGGCATGGCCGCGCTCGAGCGGGGGTGCGGGGAAGGTGACGTCGAGCGCCTCGCTGGTGGCGAGCGCATCGAGCCGTTCTCCGGACAGCGAGGCGAGCCGCTCGGCGATCGCCGCACCGATCTCCTGCTTGGCCTGGTTGCCGGCCTGGCCGATGGCGGGGCGCTCCGCCGCGGGCACCGCGCCGAGGTTGGAGAGCACCTCGGTGACCCGGCCCTTGCGGCCGAGGTACTCGACCCGGATCTCCTCCAGCTCCGCCTCGGTGCCGGCTTCCGCGACGGCCTTCCGCGCGGCCTGCTTGTGCTCCTCGATCCGGTCGATCACGCCGCGATTCTCCGCCGAACCTCGTAGAGCAGGACCGCCGCGGCGGCCGCGACGTTGAGCGACTCGACGCCGGCCGCCATCGGCAGCGCGACCGTCTCCAGCGGGCGGCTCAGGCCGTGCGCCTCGCTGCCCAGGACAAGGGCGCCCGCCGAGGCGAGGTCGACCTCGTCGAGGGGGGTTCCGCCGGCGCTCGCGCCGAGGCAGCGGAGACCTTCCAGGTCGTCCCAGCCGACCTCGGCGACGACGAGCTGGAATACGTGGCCGGCGCTGGCGCGGACCGCCTTCGCGCCGAACGGGTCGGCGGTGCCCGGCAGGATGGCCAGCGCCGGGGCTCCGGCGGCGGCCGCGGTGCGGGCGATGGCGCCGACGTTGCCCGGGTCCTGGACCCGGTCCAGCACGAGCAGCGGCCAGCCGGCCGCTCGGGCGGCGGCGCGCGCCCGGTCGGCCGGCGCGAAGCCGGCGCGGGCGATGGCGAGGACGCCCTGCGGCGTCTGGGTCTGGCTCAGGTCCCGGAACAGTCCCCGGGCGAAGCTCACGGTGCGATCGGCGACGACGTCGAGCTGGTCGCCCTCGCGAAGCACCAGCAGGTCGAGGTGGACGCCTGCCGCAACCGCCTGGCGCACGACGCGGGGGCCCTCGAGCAGCACCTCGTCGCCGGGCCGGTCGGAAACGAGCCGCTGGAGGCGTCTCACGAGCTCGTTGTCGGGAGAGCTTATGAGGACTTCAGGAGCCGTCAGAGACTTTTCTTGGCGACCTCGACCAGCCGCGCGAAGGAACCGCTGTCCTTCACGGCCAGGTCGGCCAGCACCTTGCGGTCGATCTCGACCCCGGCCACGCGAAGGCCGTGCATGAACTTGTTGTAGGGCAGCCCACCCAGCCCGGAGGCGGCGTTGATGCGCGCGATCCAGAGCCGGCGGAAGTCGCGCTTGCGGGCCCGCCGGTCGCGGAAGGCGTACGCGAGGGCGTGGAGGACCGCCTCGTTGGCGGGCTGGAAGAGCAGCTTCTTGGAGAGCCGAAAGCCTTTCGCCCGGTCCAGGATCTTCTTATGCCGGGCGTGTGCGGTGACGCCGCGCTTGACCCTGGCCATCTAGATTCCCAGTGCTCGGCGCACTTGCTTGGTGTCCCTCGGGTTGACGGACGTGAGCTGCCGGGCGGTTCGCTTGTTCTTCTGCTTCTTGTGCTCGAACATGTGGCTCTTCCAGGCGTGGGCGCGCATCAGCTTGCCGGTCGAGGTGACGCGGATCCGTTTCGCGATCCCCTTGCGGGTCTTGATCTTAGGCACTGGCTTGGGCTCCTTCGGGTTCGGGTTCTTTGGGGGCGGGCTTGGCGTTGGGGGCGAGGATCAGGAAGAGGTTGCGGCCCTCCATGATCGGCGCCCGCTCGACCACCGCGATGTCCTTGGCCGCGTCAGCCACCCGATCGAGGATCCGTCGCCCGATCTCCTGGTGGACCATCTCGCGGCCCCTGAACATGATCGTCACCTTGACCTTCTCGCCCTGCTCCAAAAACTGCTTGACGCCCTTGAACTTGGTCTGGAAGTCGTGCTCGGCCACCTTCGGGCGGAGCTTCATCTCCTTGAGCTTGATGACGTTCTGGCGGCGCCGCTGGTCCTTCTCCTTCTTGATCGTCTCGAACTTGTATTTGCCGTAGTCGATCAAGCGGCAGACGGGCGGCTGAGCCTGAGGCGCGAACTCGACAAGGTCCAAGCCCTTCTCGGCCGCGATCCGCTTCGCGGTATCCAGGCCGAGGACTCCCAACTGATTGCCCTGGTCGTCGATCAGGCGCACCTCCGCGGCGCGGATCTGATCGTTTATTCGTAGTTCCTTGAAGGCTATCGGTCGCTACCTCGGTCGTCAGTCAGCTTCGTGAGATCTTCCTCCAGATACAAAAAACGCGGACGGCAAAGCCCGTCCGCCTTGAGAAACGAACCTCTTCAGCCTGCGCTTCGAGGTGAGGGACGGGCCCTGCTTCAACGTCCGGAATGGTACCAGACGGGTGGAGCGGGTCAAACCCGATCTGCGCGCCCCCCGAGTGCCATCGCCCTTCGGACCTCGCAGGGCGTCGGATTGAGTGTCTTGCGAGATGCCCGTGAAGGGGAGGACGGGTCAGGTCTTGGTTTCGGAAAGCGACAGGTCGGAATCGGGAAGGCGATATTGCCTCTAGCAACGCTCGACTGTAGGAAAAGGAGGGCCTCAGTTGACTTGGAAAGGCTCTTTTTCCAACACTCGAGCAGGAATCCGATACCCAGGCCCGTAGCTCGGCCTCCGGACGCCGCAACGTCTCCCCTTCATAGTCGTCTCGCAGGGCTTCCAAGCCGACTCACCGCCACCAGGTAATCGGGATCCGATGCGAGCATCAGCGATCCGGGCGGCGCTTCTCGGCGATCTCCTGGGCGAGGCGGGCGGCGAACTCCTCCAAGCCCTCCGGGGTCTCCTCGTCGGCGCGGTTGCGGATGTTGACCTGGCCGGACCCGGCCTCCCTGCCGCCGACGATCGCCAGGTAGGGCACCTTCATCCTCTTGGCCTCCCGGACCTTCTTCTGCATCCGCTCCGAGTCGTCGTAGACCTGGACCCGGACGCTGTCGCGGCGGAGCCGCTCGGCGACCCTGGCGGCGTACTCGTTCTGCTCGTCGGTGATCGGGATGACCACCACCTGGACGGGCGCCAGCCAGGTCGGGAAGGCGCCCGCCCAGCGCTCGATCAGGTAGGCGAAGAGGCGTTCCAGCGAGCCCGCCGCGCCGCGGTGGACCATCGCCGGCCGCTTCCGGGAGCCGTCCTCGGCGACGTATTCGAGGTCGAACTTCTGGGGCAGCTGGAAGTCGACCTGTACGGTCGAGTTGGTGAACTCGCGGCGGAGGGCGTCGCGGACCTGGAAGTCGATCTTGGGGCCGTAGAAGGCGGCTTCGCCGGGGCCGATCCGGTATTCCTGGCCGAGGGATTCGAGGGCGGCCGCGAGGGCACCCTGGGCGGCCTCCCACTCCTCCTGCGAGCCGACCCACTTGTCCTTCACCTCGTCCCGGGTCGAGAGGCGATACCAGAAGTCGTCGATGCCGAGCACGTCGGAGAAGTAGAGGGCGAGCTCGATCGACGCCTTCACCTCGCCCTCGACCTGCTCCGGCGTGCAGAAGATGTGGGCGTCGTTGAGCGCGAAGGCGCGGACCCTGTTCATGCCCTGGAGGGTGCCGGAGCGCTCGTAGCGGTAGTTCATGCCGATCTCCGCGATCCGCAGCGGCAGGTCGCGGTAGGAGCGCAGCTCCGACTGGTAGACGAGGATGTGGTGGGGGCAGTTCATCGCCCGCAGCTCGAGCTGCTCGCCGTCCTCGAAGGTCATCGGCGGGTACATCGACTCCTTGTAGAGGTCCCAGTGCCCGCTCTTGATGAAGAGCTCCAGCCGCGCCAGGTTGGGGGTGACCACGTGCTGGTAGCCCCGCTTCAGCTCCTCGTCCACCACCCAGCGCTCGATCTCCCGCCGCACGGTGGCCCCGTTCGGGAGCCAGAGCGGCAGGCCGGCCCCGCTGAGGTCGTTGATGGCGAAGAGCTTCAGCTCCCGGCCGAGCTTCTTGTGGTCGCGCCGCTCCGCCTCGGCCAGCATCTCGAGGTACTCGTCCTGCTCCTTCTGGGAGGGCCAGGCGGTGCCGTAGATCCGCTGCAGCTGGCGGTTGTGCTCGTCGCCCTTCCAGTAGGCGCCGGCGACGCGCAGCAGCTTGAACGCCTTGATCGAGCCCGCGCCGGGTACGTGGGGGCCCCGGCAGAGGTCGATGAACTGCTCGCCGGTGCGGTAGAGCGACACCTGCTCGCCGTCCTTGACGCGGTCCTCTATCAGCTCGACCTTGTAGTCCTGGCCGAGCTTGCGAAAGGTGTCGAGCGCCTCCGGCTTGGGCATCAGCTCCTGGGTGAAGGCGAGGTTGCGGCCGACGATCGAGCGCATCTTCTTCTCGATCTCCTTGAAGTCCTCGGGAGTGAAGACGTGGTCGGAGTCGAAGTCGTAGTAGAAGCCGTTCTCGATCGGCGGCCCGATCGCGTACTTGGTGCCCGGCCAGAGCTCGGTGACGGCCGCCGCGAGGACGTGGGCGGTTGAATGGCGGAGAAGGTCCAGCTCGTCCTTCGACTCGTGCTCGTCGAGGTGACCCGCGCCGTCGTGGCTCATGGAACGCTCAGGATATCGGTTGCCCAATGGACGTCCGAAGCATCGCCGACGCCATCGGCTATCCCGCCGCGGCGCTCGGCATCCTGGTCGAGAGCACCGGCATTCCCTTCCCCGGCGAGCTGACCCTGGTCGCGGTCGCCGCCTACGCCGGCGCCGGCCACCTCAACATCGTCCTGGTGATCATCCTCGCCGCGGCCGGCGCGGTTGCCGGCGGCGACCTCGGCTACCTGATCGGCCGGCGGGGCGGCCGGCCCTTCATCGAGAAGCTGCTCTCCATCTTCCGGCTCGAGGTCGCCCACCTCGCCCAGGCGGAGATGTTCTTCGCCCACCACGGCGACAAGACGATTCTGGTCGGGCGGTTCATCCTCGGCCTCCGCAGCTGGGCCAGCGTCTTCGCCGGTGTCGCCCACATGCCCTTCGGCCGCTTCCAGCTCTACAGCGTGCTGGGCGCCGTCCCCTGGGCCGTCACCTGGGGCGTCGTGGGCTACCTGCTGGGCAACAACTGGCCGCTCCTGCTGACGGTGATGAAGACGGTCGGCTACGGTGGGCTGGCCGTGGTCGTGCTGGGAGCGGTCACGTTTCTAGTGCTCCGTACACGCGTGAGCCGGCGCTAGCCGCGGCAGCGGCCGCGGCCAGGAGGAGGACCCCCAGCCCGCCGATGACGGCCGCCGTCCCGAAGGTGTCGGCGAGGGCAGCGGCGGCCAGGATGGGAAGCGCCGTGGCGCCGTTGTAGGCGAGGAAGAAGAGGGAGAAGATCCGGCCCCTGACCTCATCCGTGGTCTGCTCCTGGAGGACGGTGAGGGAGGGGATCAGCAGGGCGCCGAACTCGAGCCCGAGGAGGAGTCCGAAAACGGCGGCGAAGTGGCGCGTCAGGCCGGCCAGGAAGGAGAAGTGGCGGAGGCCGAAGGGCACGCTGGCGAGGAGCAGCAGCGTGAAGCCGGTCGCCAGCAGGCTGACGATCAGGAGCCGGGAGCGCGACATGGAGCGGCCGAACTGGCCCACGACGAAGGCACTGGTCACGGCGCCCAACGTTGCCGGCACCAGGATGACGTA
>WNFM01077244.1_pt2 | contig 16211 bp, 12 predicted proteins | sample 5400271 | NCBI WGS metagenome assembly WNFM01 (sample SAMN13153352, study PRJNA577476) | soil metagenome | isolation source: 60 cm saprolite on Douglas fir-dominated hillslope | place: USA:California | collected 2013-09-17
GAGGCGGCGATTGCCGGAGTGAGCATCATTCTGTTCAAGCGCGGCTACTGGAAGAAGCAACAAATCTGACCGTTGACGGGGATTAAGCGTTTGGATTGTGTTGAGCATGGTTTGCCGCGGCCCGGCGCTTCCGCTAGACTTTAGTTTTCCGCGCCATTTCACGGAGAGACCATGCTGGTAGTCATGCATTCCCATGCCACGGCTGAACAGGTACGCGTCGTGTGCGAGCGTATCGAATCGCTGGGGCTCAAGGCGCACCCGATCCCCGGGGCGGCGCGCACCGCGGTGGGCATTACCGGAAATGATGGCGCCATAGATCTGGGCGTCCTGGAGTCACTGCCGGGCGTGGCTGAGTGCATTCCAGTCAGCAAGCCTTACAAATTGGTGAGCCGTGACGCCAAGGAAGAAGACTCGGTCATTCGAATTCCCACGCCGTCGGGCCAGGTGCTGGTCGGTGGCGTTCACCTGGCGCTGGTTGCCGGTCCCTGTGCTGTTGAATCGGAAGCGCAGTGTATGGCAGTCGCCGGCCTGCTTAAACCCACAGGCGTGAGGTTGTTTCGAGGCGGTGCGTACAAACCTCGGACGTCGCCTTATAGCTTTCAGGGGCTGGGCGAGCCCGGGCTCAAAATTCTGGCCAAAGTCCGCGAAGAGTTTGGATTTGGCATCATCACCGAAGCCATTGACCACGAATCGTTGGACCTGGTCGAAAAATATGCCGATGTGATCCAGATTGGCGCTCGCAACATGCAGAATTTTTCGCTATTGAAGCGAGCGGGACGCGCGAAAAAGCCAGTACTGCTGAAGCGCGGCATGTCCGCAACACTGGATGAATTCCTGATGGCCGCTGAATATATTTTGTCCGAGGGAAATTACAACGTGATGCTGTGCGAGCGCGGCGTTCGCACCTTCTCGGATTTTTCTCGAAATACGCTCGATTTGGCCGTGGTTCCCGCGGTGAAGAAGCGCAGCCATCTGCCGATTCTGGTGGACCCAAGTCACGGCACCGGGAAACGCCACAAAGTCTTGCCGCTGTCGCGCGCGGCAGTCGCAGTTGGCGCCGACGGATTGTTAGTCGAGGTGCATCATCAGCCGGAAAAAGCGCTGTCCGACGGCATTCAATCCATCCTGCCGGAAGAATTCGCGGAACTCACCGCTGAGGTTCGCCAGATCGCGGCGGTCGTGCATCGCATAGTGAACTAGCCTTGCAATACGATGAATCCATCTGAGTTGCTTGCGGTGACATGAATCGCGCCCCAAAATTTCGGATTATCTTCTTACTCTCTATCCTGGTGATCGCCGCCGTCATTGTGATCGCAAGGGAGCACCGGCCATCGTTTTTGCGGCCCGGGCTAAGGCTATACGCTTACGTAAGCACCTCCGACAATGCGGTTTCAGTCGTGGATCTGGTAAAGCTGGCGACGGTCGCGCACGTTCCGATCGGTGGCACGATTGCCGCCATGCGCGAACATCCCACGCGGGCTGAGGTTTGGGGCGTGAGTCCCAACGGCGGGTTCGTGTGGGTTCTCGATTCGCGAACCTCGCAGATCGCAACGCGAATCCCGGTGGGACCTATTCGATTGAAATTTCGCCGGAGGGCACTCGTGCTTATGTGCCGGCATCGGGCGGCAATTCGATTTCCGTGATTGATTGCGCCACGCGGCAGATCGTTGCGAGCGCAGCTACCGGCGCGCAGCCCGTCGCAGCCCGCGTTTCGTCCGACGGCAAGCTCGTACTGGTCCTGAACAAAAAGGATGCGACAGTCGGCGTATACGAAGCAGCTACGCTTCGCTTGCGCTTTAGTATCGGCGTAATTCCGGATCCTGAAGACGCCGCCATACTGGCCGACAATTCCGTGGCGTTCATTCTCAGCCACACCCAGAAGCGGCTCTCGGTAATCGATCTGAGCCAGGGCCAGCTGCTCGCGAATCTGGAGCTCGCCGGGATTCCCTCACAAATGATTCTGAAGCCCGATGGCGGCGAACTGTATGTAATTTCGCCAGAGTCGCACGGATTGCAGGCCATTAACACCTGGACCCATGAAGTAGGCGATTACGTCGTCTTGGGATCGGCGCCGACTCGCGGTGTGCTGCTTGCCGACACTGGGGAGCTTTTCGTCTCGGATGCCGCGTCGGGCAGCGTTACGCCAGTGGACATCCGTTATCGGCGCGTCAATCGGCCCGTCCCCGCGGGGCAAAATCCCGGCGCGCTACGCTTCGATCCCGGCGACAAAGCACGGTTGCTGCTAGTGGTTAGTCAGGCTTCTGGAGATCTTTCCATCATTCGAATCAGTTCAGATCGAACCAACGGACTGCTGACGATGATCCCGGTCGGGGACCAGCCGCGGGAACTTGCGGTGAAATTGTTCTGAAATTGCTGCTGGCTAGCGAATACCGACTAAGTTCTGACTACACCGTGCGCAGGCAAAATTGCCTGCCTTACGGAAACCCAATCTACGTCAGAGGCTCTAGCGGCCAGGCAAAATTTTCTTCTCCCAGCGGGACGTCGAGCACGCCTTCGGCAGGCAGCACGTCCACCGGCAAGCCTCCATGCCACAAGGCCACTCCAATGCGCAAGCGAGTTGCGCCACGCAAATCGAAAAGCTCTCTGTGAATAGCAATCTCCAAAATTTGTTCATAGGCTGCTGCAGCCGACTTGGACGGATTCAGCAGACACAAGCGCTCCTGCTCGACGGCATATTCCACCAGTTTTCCATGCGAGAGCTTCGCCATCAAGGTGACTTCCGAATTAGACTGAACGGTAATGCGGAACTCGGCGTCTTCCAGCTCGGCCAACGCGTCTGGGAACGGGTCCAAGCGAATACAAAGCCGTTCCGGTTCGAAGCCGTAACGCAGTTCGTGCAAGTAAAACACTCGGCCGTGCATCGCGCCGCTTCGGCGTTCCGGCGAATAAAGGCCCGCGCCGAGCCATTCGAAATAAGAAGTGTCGCGCCCGTTCACGTCGACGCGCAAGTATTCGGATGGATGTAGGTGCAGAGCGCGTTCCGGTTGGCGCTTGATCGGCTTGGCCAACTCGTCCGGCGCGACTTTGCCCAGAGCTCGATAAATGCCTGTGAGATGCTTCCGGTACAGCGCGTCGAATTCCGCGTCATTTGCGGTGCTGTGTTCCGGGCCATACCACCAGCACCAATCGCTGCCTTCCGCGGCCAGCAACGATTCCTTGGCCTGTTTCAGCGCTTCTTCGCTTGGCGCATCCTTGCGGCCCTGCGCTCGCGCTTCTTCCGAACGCGAATAGACTTCTCGCGCGTCCCACAGGTAGTCCCAAGCCTGAACGTCTTCGGCGTGGCCAATCCATACGTCGAAATTAGCATTGATCCAGGAAGCCGGGAATATACCTGGAGTCTGCGAGATGTCTCCCGCAGCGGCGATGGCCTCACTTGCAGTCAGCGCGAGGAAATCGGGATCAGCTTGAATGCGACCATAAAATTCGCGCAGGAATTCGCGGCCGTTTCCTGGGTAGTATTCCCAGGCGTTTTCGCCGTCCAAGAAAAGACAGATCGTCAGCGGCTGCTTACTTTGCACTCGTTCGCCAATGCCACGCAAACGGCCATGAAGATCCGCGGCGCCGGCCTTGGCGTCCATGCGGCTGTATACGAACCCTATCAAATCCGAAATGTGGTGATCACGGAAAAGCCCGGTGATACCAGTCGCGCCCATCTGAACTCGCCAAGGGCGATAAAGACGTTCTGCGTTAGCAGGAAGGCCGCTGGATTCGCGGAAAAATCCAATATTCAGAGTTCGTCCAAGGACACCTTCGTCGGTCCCAAACCACTGGAAGCCTTCTTCCGCTGCAATGCGCAATGTCTCGTCCGACACTGAGCCTTCCGACGGCCACAGTCCTGCCGGTTTTACACCGAACACTCGCTGGTGATATTCGATAGCACGGCGCAACTGTTCACGCGCATCTTCAGGATGCCGATAAGCGCGGCGCGGCAGCGGCGTGGAGGGATTCGCGACACGCGCGATATCGGAGTCGCATACCAGCGGCAAGATGGGATGATAAAACGGCGTGGTGCTGATTTCGATCTGTCCTCGGGCCGCAGCTTCGCGATAAATGGGAAGCACCAAGCGCAAGAACTCCAACTGCTTCAGCTTCAGAGCTGTCTTGTCTTTCTCCGTGAAATCTTTTCCCTTCGCGGAAAGCCGGTTAATCACCGGATCCTGCGCAATCCATTCTTCTTCCATCCAGGCGAGTTGCGAAAGGAGTTGCAGGTCGCGCCAGTCGCGCGGAGTGAAAGTGACGGTGGCTTGCGCGCCGCCTGCTTGCCGCGACCATTCGTAAAGTTCCAGGAAGCGCGGCCAGCGGGACAACAGCCGCTCGTGATTCACTTGAAACGCGCGCTGCAGAATTTCGCTCTTGTCTTCTTTCGTAAGTTGCTCGGCGTCGCGGAATACCAGGTCAAACCACGGTTCGTTGAAAGTGCCGCTGGCATATTCCTCCAGTTGCAAGCCGAGAGCCGGCACCACGTTGAACGTGGCATGAAAATTCGGAAATTCCTCCAGGATTTTCACCATACCCCAGTAGTCCTTCAGGGCGTGCAGACGCGTCCAGGGCAAGACGTAGCGGCCGCTTTCCGGGTCGCGATACTGCGGCTGATGCATATGCCAGAGAACTACCAGATGGATTTTGTTCATCGCGGGAGGCGCTCCCGCACCACAGCGGTTGCCGTGTTACACTCACGATTCGCGCCATGCGCATTCTCGACCGCTATATCGTCCGCGAAATTTTCCGTCATGCGTTCCTCGGACTCATCGTCTTCACGTTCGTACTTTTCATACCGCAACTGGTACGGCTCATGGAACTCCTGGTGCGCCACTCGGGTTCCGGGGCGCAAATCGCAAGACTTTTTCTGTACATCTTCCCCGGCGTACTGATTTTCACCATTCCGATGGCAGTACTGGTCGGAGTCTTGCTTGGCCTCGGACGCATGTCCGCCGACAGCGAAATCATTGCCCTGACAGCCCTCGGCATCAGTCGCCAGCGGATGCTGGTACCCGTCGGCGTGCTCGCGCTGGCCGGTGCAATCGCAACAGGAACGCTTACGCTGTGGCTCGCGCCCGCTGCTTTTCGCGCACTCCGCGGCATCGAAGCCAACCTACTGGCTTCGCAAGCTTCGTTTCAAGTGCAACCGCGTGTTTTCGACGAACGCTTCCCCAAGCTGGTTCTATACGTGAACGACGTGTCCGCAAGCGGCACGCAGTGGCACGGTGTTTTCCTCGCTGAGGGAGGCGAGAAAACCGGCTCACAGCTCACGCTGGCGGAGAATGCGATTGTAATTGCCGAACCTAAGCAGGGCAAGCTTGAGCTTCACCTGGTGGGTGGAACTACACACGAGGTAAATCGCGCCGATCCTGACCACTATTCCCTCACCGATTTTGGGCAAAGCGACTTGCCCATCGAGGTAACGGGCCTTTTGCCGAATCAGCAGCGGACTCTGAGTAATCCGGAACGCCCGACGCGGGAGCTCCTTGCGGACAACGGAAAAGGCTGGCGCGAGGCGCGCGTCGAATTCCAACGGAGATTGGCGTTTCCGTTTGCATGTTTCGTGTTTGCCCTGGTCGCGGTGCCTCTGGGCGCTCAGCCGCGTCGCGGAGGACGCGCGGCCGGTACGCTGCTCTCGGTCCTGCTGATCGGGTTGTACTATTCGCTCTCTGTGGTGGGAGCCGGGCTGGCTCGAGAAGGCAAAGTAGGGCCGTGGACCGGCATCTGGCTGGCGAACGTCGCGCTGACCGGGCTGGCGATTGTCCTGGTGCCCCGCATGGAGCATCTGCGTGGAGACCGCAGCTGGCTGCGCCGGTTTAATCGCTTTGACACCTGGAAACGGCTGCTACGTCGCAAAAAAACGCAGGCGAAAATTCGCGCGGCCGAGGCCGCCAAGGTCACAAATGGCCAGCACCCGCTTGCTTCAACGTCAGAAGCCAGTTTCCCGCGGATCATCGATCTCTACCTGCTGCGGAGATTCTTCTCGTACTTCGTTCTGTTGATGGTCTCTTTTATTTTGTTGTTTCACATTTTCACTTTTTTTGAATTGCTGGACGATATTGCCCGCCATCGTGCCCCATTCCTGATCGTGGTGGATTATTTCCGCTACCTAACGCCGTATCTGCTCTATCAGTTGGCGCCGCTCGGAGCGCTGGTGGCGGTGCTGGTCACGCTGGGCGTGATGAGCAAGAACAACGAAATCGTGGCCTGCAAGGCCAGCGGCATCAGTCTGTACCGCTTGGCGGTGCCGCTGCTGCTAGCAGGTCTGACCCTGGCAGCGACCATGATCATCATGGATGATGTCTATCTCCCCTACACCAATCAGCGCCAGGATGCGCTCCGCAACCAGATTAAAGGCAAACCGGCGCAGACCTACACACGGCCGCAGCGTTGGATCTTTGGCGAGGCCGGCAAAATCTACAATTACGATTTGTTCGAACCGGACAAGAATCTTTTCGCCGGACTCACCGTCGTCGAACTCGAACCGGGAACTTTTCATGTGAAGCGCCGGGTCTTCGCAAACACGGCGCGTTGGAGCGAGGCGCAGAATGTCTGGGTTTTGGAGTCAGGCTGGGTGCGCGATTTCCGTGACGGCTCAATCGAGAGGTATCAGAAATTCACCGCGACTGCGCTGCCGGAATTGACCGAGCCGCCGACCTACTTCAATCGCGAAGTTCTGCAAGCTTCTCAGTTGAGTTTTCGGCAGCTCGGCAGCTACATCGAAGAGTTGCATCGCGCGGGTTTCGACGTGTCTGCACTCACCGTGCAGTGGTACGTGAAGATTGCGTTTCCATTGATCGCGCCGGTGTGTATGCTGCTGGCAATTCCTTACGCGTTTCGGGTTGGCGCGCGCGGCGCAATCGGCGGCGTGGCTGTTGGACTCGCCGTGGGCATCGCCTATTTTTCGTTGGCACGTTTGCTGGAAGCGATGGGTGGCGTGGGGCAAATGCCGCCGCCGTTCGCGGCCTTCGCGCCGGATCTGGTTTTTTATTTCCTCGGCATGTACTTCTTCTTCAAAATGCCGACATAATCTCCGCCCTTATCATTCGTGCTGTATTTTCCAGAGAATCTTTCGTAGCATGCCGAGCAGCACTTCGGCGTCGGCGTCACTTAGCTGGAAACGGCGAAGCATTCGGCGCAGTTTCTCTGCCGCGGTAGCCGCGGAGCGCGGATGGATATAGCCGCTGGCATGCAGCGCCTCAAGAAGCACCGCACTGATTCTGCTGATCGACTCCACGTCGGCGGTCACCGCCGTCAATTTATTTTTTGCCTTTACCTCGAGATTTCCGCGTGAGAGTTCATACACCACCACCGCTACAGCTTGCGCCAGATTCATCGAGCGATGTTCTTCGCGTGTCGGAATTCGAAGGAGCCAGTGGCAATGGCTCAAATCCTGATTCGAAAGGCCGGTTTTCTCCGAGCCAAAAAGAACCGCAACCCGGCCGCTCGCAAGTTTTCTGCGAATTGTCTTTGCGGCTTCCTCAAGCGAATAGAGTTCGTGCTGAAGTTCCCGGTGGCCGATAGAGGTGGTGCCGACAACCAAGCTGCAGTCGCCTACCGCGGACTCCACTGTGCCGTGTTCCTCGGCCTTGGCGAGTAGCGGCGCCGCGCCTACCGCCGATACCGCTTCACGAAACGCCTTTTCGTAAGGCGTCACCACTCGCAGATGGTAGGCGCCGAAGTTGCTCATCGCTCGTGCCGCCGCGCCGATATTCAGCGGATTGCGCGAACGGACCATCACTACGCGCAGGTGATCGAGGTTTTTCGGAGCGCTCAAAGCCCCGCCATTGTATGCGAAATAGCTCTGGCAGGAACATTCCGGTCAGCTAGCCCGTATCTTCGAGCGCGTCGGCAGGGCGCACGCTGCTTTCAGTCTGTCCGACCTGGAGACCATTCATGAAAATTGCGGTTACGGTATTAGCAGGTAGCTTGAGCCTATTCGGCGTAGGAGCGGTTCATATTCAAAATCCAGCTCCGGGGGCGGCCGCCAAGGTTGCCGGGCTCGACGAGATCAAGAATCAGGCAGATTTGGACAAAGCGATCACCGAACTCGACAAGCAGCTTTTTGATGCCTACAACCAGTGTGACCTGAAGAAATTCGATAGCTTGCTTGCCGACGACGTGGAGTTTTACCACGACCAAGGCGGCGTGACGCTCGGTCACGAGAAGCTGACCGAAAGCATCAAGAACAATATCTGCACTGGTGACACCCAGCGCGTTCTGGTTCCCGGCACTTTAAAGATCTACTACATGAAGGGCTACGGAGCGATCGAAATGGGTGTCCATCGCTTTCTGCATGCAAAGACCGAAGCAGTGAACGGCACTGGCGAAGGAAGTTTTGTACACCTATGGCGCTACAGGGACGGCGCGTGGAAAGTGACGCGTGTGCTGAGCTATGACCACCATTCAGCGCAAAACAAATAAAGACCGGTAGTTAAGGTAAAACTTGAAGACAAATCTTCAAAAACAAAAATTGGAGCACCGGAGTGACTCGGCACCCCAATTTTCCATGTCAAGTATTACTTGAGGTCTGCTTTCGATTCGCAGTGTTGACCACTACTTCTTCTTTTTCTTGTCCTGCTCTTCCTCAACCACTGCTTGAGCAGCCGCAAGCCGAGCGACCGGCACCCGGTAAGGTGAGCAGCTCACATAGGACAATCCGGCCCGATGACAGAACTTAACGCTATCGGGGTCTCCTCCGTGTTCGCCGCATATTCCCAGCTTGATGCCGGGACGTGTCTTATTCCCTTTCTCGACGGCCATGGTGATTAGTTGGCCCACGCCCGATTGGTCGATGGTAGCGAATGGATTCTTCTTCACGATCTCCAGTTCCTGATACGGCCCGAGGAAGGATCCGGAGTCGTCGCGGCTCATGCCAAGGCAGGTCTGGGTCAAGTCGTTGGTGCCAAAGCTGAAGAACTCGGCGGTCTGAGCGATCTCATCGGCTGTGAGCGCCCCGCGCGGAACTTCAATCATCGTGCCAACCAGGTAATTCAGTCTTACACCCTTTTCCTTCATCACCTGGCCGGCAACGCGGTGGACCACTTCCACCTGGAGGTCCAATTCCTTCTTGAAGCCCACCAGCGGAATCATGACTTCCGGGTTTACCTTGATGCCTTCCTTTTGAACGATGGCTGCGGCTTCGAACACTGCGCGGGACTGCATCTCGGAAATCTCGGAATAGACGATTCCCAAACGGCAGCCACGAAAACCGAGCATCGGATTGAATTCATGTAATTCTTTAACTCGTTGTTTAATTTTTTCGACCGGCACTCCCATCTTCTTTGCCAGGTCGTTTTGCGCCGAGCCCTCATGCGGTAGAAATTCATGCAATGGCGGATCAAGGAAGCGGATGGTTGCCGGATAGCCCTTCAACTCCCTGAACATCCCGGCGAAATCATCTCTCTGATAGGGCAGAATCCTGGCCAGTGCCGCCTCGCGGTGCTCCTTGGTATCCGCCAGAATCATTTCGCGCATGGCGTCAATGCGATTGCCCTCAAAGAACATGTGCTCAGTGCGGCACAATCCAATACCGGTGGCGCCAAACGCTATGGCGTGGGCGGTCTGTTCCGGGGTGTCGGCATTGGTGCGCACCGACATCCGGGTGGCTTTGGAGCACCAGTCCATCAGCTTTTGGAAGTTTTGATAGGTCTGGCTCTTTTTGGCGTCGAGTGATTTCTCGATCAGTACCTGGACGATTTCGGATGCCGCCGTTGGAATTTGGCCCGCATAGACTTCGCCTGCGGTTCCGTTGATGGAAAGGAAGTCCCCTTCCTTGTACGTCACACCGTCTACGGTCATGGTCTTGGCGGCGTAATCGATTTGCAGCGCCGCAGCGCCGCACACACAGACTTTGCCCATCTGACGAGCGACCAGAGCGGCGTGCGAGCTGACCCCGCCCTTCGCAGTCAGAATACCTTCCGCGGCGATCATGCCGCGCAGATCTTCCGGCGAAGTTTCGTTCCGGACCAGCAGCACCTGTTCCCCTGCAGCGCCGGCGGCGGCGGCACGATCGGCGTTCAGATACATCTTGCCCGAAGCGGCTCCCGGCCCGGCTGGCAACCCCCTGGCAATGACCTTTGCGTTCTGAACCGCCATACGATCAAAGATCGGCGCCAGTACCTGGTCCAACTGGTCGGCGGGGACGCGCCGGATGGCGGTCTTCCAGTCGATCAGCTTCTCTTTTTCCATTTCAACGGCGAAGCGCACCGCAGCGAGACCTGTGCGTTTACCGTTGCGGGTCTGCAGCATGAAGACTTTGCCGTCCTGAATAGTGAACTCGAAGTCCTGCACATCCTTAAAGTGTTTCTCGAGGGTCTGGCGGATTTTCTCCAATTCATGAAACGCCTTCGGCAGGTAGTTCTTGAGCTGTGCGACCGGCTCGGGAGTGCGTACGCCCGCTACAACGTCTTCTCCCTGCGCGTTGATGAGAAACTCGCCGTAGAAAACCTTCTCGCCCGTCGCCGGGTCACGAGTGAATGCCACCCCAGAGCCGGACTGGTCGCCGGTGTTGCCATAGACCATCGCCTGCACGTTGACGGCGGTGCCCCACTCCGACGGAATGTTGTACTTGCGCCGATAGACGATGGCGCGATCGTTCATCCACGAACCGAACACTGCACCGACCGCGCCCCAGAGCTGCTTCCACGGGTCTTGAGGAAACTCATGTCCGGTGCGCTCCTTGATCAGTTTCTTGAAGCGAACCACCATTTCCTTAAGATCATTCACCGAAAGTTTTGGATCGTCGACGTCGGCGTGATACCGTTCGTGCTTAAGTCCGTGGATGACCACTTCAAATGGTTCGTGGTCCTCGCTCGGGCGCTTCTGCACGTTCATCACAACGTCGCCGTACATCTGAATGAACCGCCGGTAGCAATCCCAGGCCAGCCGTTCATTTTTGGTGGCTTTTGCCAGCGTCAGAACCGTTTCGTCATTCAGGCCGAGGTTCAAAATCGTGTCCATCATTCCCGGCATTGAATCGCGGGCGCCGGAGCGGACAGAAACCAGCATTGGCATCTCGGTTTTGTCGCCAAACTTCGTGCCCATGATCTTTTCCACGCGCTTGACGGCAGCCCGAACTTCCGCGTCGAGTACCTTTGGATACGTCTTTTTATTCCCGTAGTAGTGCGTACAAACTTCAGTGGTGATGGTGAAGCCGGGCGGCACCGGTAAGCCAATCCGGCTCATCTCCGCCAGTCCGGCGCCTTTGCCTCCGAGGAGGGCGCGCCAGCTCCCGTCGCCTTCCGCTTTTCCTGCACCGAAAGAATAGACCCATTTCGTCACGATATGCCTCACAAGCGAATTTAGAATTAAGAAAGTACATGCAAACTGCGAGCACCGGAGGACGAGTGCATGTGCGACGCCCTCTGAAACTTTTGCTATCGTTGTCGGCGCGCAGACGAAATGCAATTCCGCGCGCAAATTACGAATTTAAAGTATTACTTTAAGTTCGATTCTCCCCGCCCATCTCCGAGAAATCCGCGATCGTTGTAAACTCCCGCAGCAATTCCGACAACAATGCGAGGCGATTCCTTCTAATAACTAGGTCCTCGGCCATCACCATCACCTGTTCAAAGAATTTATCGACGTCGGGCCGGAGCGATGCAATTACTTCGAGCGCTTCTCGGTAATGACCTGCTCGTTTCTGCTCGTTTACACGCGACGCTGCGGCTTGCATCGCGGCGTAGAGTCTTCGTTCGGTATCCGCTTCGAAAAGTTCCGTCGAAACATCTTGCGGCTCGCCCGCCGGAATGGCTGCCTTCTCCAGGATCTTGCGAATGCGCTTGAATGACACGGTCAGGGGTTCGAAGTTCTTCGACTTGCGAATCGACCGAAGAGCTTCCAGGCGGCGGCGCGCGTCTACCAGATCATCGGCACCAGCGCGAAATACTGCGTTCACCTCGTCATATTCGAAAGCTTCCTTTTCACGAAATACAAAGCGTGCGCGATCGATCAGAAAGTCCAGAATCTGCTTTTCCTGGTCGTGCGTCACTGCGCGCTTCGGCGGATTGGTGTGCAGCGCTTTGGCTGCGGCACCAACTGTGAGCGACAGTGAGAGCGGCAGCTTCTTATCCAGGATGATTTTTACTATGCCGAGGGCCGCGCGACGCAACGCAAACGGGTCGCTGGAACCAGTCGGCACGACACCGACCGCGAAGCATCCGACAATCGAATCAAACTTGTCGGCAAGTGCTACGGCACAACCAATCGTGTTGCGGGGAATGGGATCGTCGAGGCCTACCGGACGGTAGTGATCATAGACCGCGTCGGAAACCTCATCAGGCTCGCCCTGCGCCTTGGCGTAGAGGCCGCCAACGATTCCCTGTAACTCAGGAAATTCGCGCACCATCTCGGTCGAGAGGTCGCACTTGGCGAGCTCCGCAGCACGATCAGCTTCCGCCACGTGCGCCTGGACCATGCCGAGATTGAACCACTGCTCCGCCAGCCAGCGCGAAAGCGTGCGCATGCGTTCGACCTTGTCGCGGTAGCTTCCCAGCCGGGATTCGTAGGTCACCCTTTCGAGTTTCGGCAGGTAGTCGGCCAGCCGACATTTCTGATCCGACTCCCAGAAGAATTGTGCATCGGCAAAACGAGCCTTCAGGACCTTCTCATGCCCCGCTCGGACTAATCCCTTGGCATCCTTTGCCAAGTTGATCACCGCCAGAAAGTGCGGCGCTAGTTCCCCGTTGCGTTTTTCCACCGCGAAATATTTCTGATGCCCACGCATGACCGTCACCAGAATTTCGTCCGGCAAGTTCAGGAAAGCCGGATCAAAGTCACCCTGGATCACCGTCGGGCCCTCATTCAAGTAGGTGACCAACTTCAGAAGGTCCGCGTCCTCGTGAATTCTATAGCTTCCCTTTTTGGCGTGCTCGGCAAGCTCGCGCTGGATTTTTTCCAGCCGCTCCGCCGGACGCACCATTACGCCGTTTGCCCGAAGCTGCTTCTCGTAGTCGACAAACGCGCGAACGCGAATGGCTGCCGAGCCAAGGAACCGGTGCCCCCGCGTCACATCCCCCGCCGTGACCCCGCCAAAAGAAAACTTAAGCGGCTTGCCGTCGAGCAGTCCGACGATCCAGCGGATCGGGCGGATAAATCGCGCGCCCGTCAGATCGGTCCAAGTCATGGTTTTCGGCCAGTAAAGGTCGTGCAGAATTCGCGGGAGAATGTCTGCCAGGATGTGCTCGGTGGCCCTGCCAAGCTTGGTGTTCCTGGCAGCAACGTATTCTCCCTTGGGGGTTTGCAGGAAATAGATCTCGTGCAGCGCGATGCCCTGTTTTTCGGCGAAGCTGACGGCGGCCCGTGTCGGCGCGCCGACGGCATCGTAGGCCACTGACTTAGGTGGTCCGGTAACTTCGCTGACCACATCTGCCTGGCGAATCGGCAACCCGCGCGCCCGCAGCGTCAACCGTCGCGGCGTGCTGAACGAATCGACCGTCACTCCATCCATCAGATTCTCGGCAACAAGCTGCTTCTCCAAACCAGCCTTTAATTCCGATTCGGCTCGCGGGAGCATTCCCGCGGGAATCTCTTCGCAACCCACCTCAAACAGCAACTCAACTCGTTTATCCGGCGCCGACTTTGCGCCCAGTTTTTTCGATGCTGCCTTTTTAACCGGACTCACGCGCGCACCTCAGCCTTCGCGGCCCCGGGTGCGGTCTGTTCCAAGTATGCTGCCGCCGTGCGGCAGGCGACCGCACGCACCCGCGCCATCAGCGCCGCCCGCTCCGTCGTTGAGATCACACCGCGGGCGTCCAACAAGTTAAAAAGGTGCGAACACTTAAGGCAATGATCGTAAGTCGCAAGAAGCGGATACCTCTGCCGCTCCTTCCCTTCCAGCTTGTTCCAGCCTTCCAACAGTTCCTTTGCTTGCTTCTCGTGCAGGTCAAATTCGGCACGAATTGCTTTGGCATCGCTGCGATCGAAGCTGTATTCGGAAAACTGCTGCTCCTCGGCCAGCCGAATATCTCCATAACTCTTGTCATCGGACCAGCGCAAATGGTAAACGCTCTCCGTGTCCTGCAAGAACGAGCAGATGCGCTCAAGCCCGTATGTCAGCTCGACGGAAATCGGATCCAAGTCCAGGCCACCGCTCTGTTGGAAGTAAGTGAACTGGGTAATCTCCAGTCCGTCCAGCAGCACTTGCCAGCCGATACCCCATGCACCGAGTGTGGGCGACTCCCAGTTATCCTCTTCAAAACGGATGTCGTGCTCGCGCAGATCGATGCCGATGGCGGACAGACTTTTAAGATAAGTCTCTTGGATGTCGGAAGGCGACGGTTTCAGAATCACCTGAAACTGCGTGTGCTTGTAAAGACGATTGGGATTCGCTCCATAGCGACCGTCGGCGGGCCGACGACTCGGCTGCACGTAAGCCACGCGATACGGATTCGGCCCGAGCACCCGAAGAAACGTTTCCGGATGCATAGTGCCCGCGCCAACCTCAACATCGTAAGGCTGCTGCAGTACGCAAGCGCAAGAATTAAATCCTGAAAATTCAAACCCTTACGCTTATGTTCAAGTTTTACTTTAAGTTTCAAGTCGTCTCCAAAAACTCTCGTGTCTGCAAATTTCGTTCAGTGTGAAACTCAATCCAGCTAAAACCTGCTTCGCGCAACTCGGTCACCGCCTTCGACCACTCTTCACTCAACTCGATCTGATCAAGCTTCTTCCCGGCGAACAACTCTGCCAGTTCCCTGCCACGCTTCCCCAGTGGCCGCATCCCAGGCTTCCGGCACTTCGCGCACAACAACCCGCTGGACTGCGAAAAATAAAATCCCGGTTGGTCACCAAAGCTTGCTCCGCACTCCGCGCACCGATCAAGGGGCGGCAGCCAACCTCCCAGCCTAACCGTCCAGAACGCAAAATACCCCAACGGCAACTGCCATGATCCTCGTCGCTCAACTTCCCGCGCCACCAGCAACAGCAACCGGAACATCGGTTCGGCTGCTTCCTGCTCCGGCAATACCCGCTCGGCGATTTCGCTGACCATTGCCAAGCCGGTGCTGAGCCCGTAGTCACTCTGGGCCTTGTTGAACGACTCCAGCAACTCACATTGTTGGATGCGCACCAAGTCGCGGGTCTCGCGCTCGAAGTACCACAGCTGAACATGCGACAGCACTTCCAGCGTCGAGCCGTAGCGGTTCTTCATGCGCCGCGCACCGGAGGCAACACCCCGCAGCCGCCCCGACGAACGCCCGAGAAAACTGACCAGGCGGTCCGCCTCACCCAGCGGAAAAGTCTTCAGAATGATGGCTTCCGTTTCCCGGGCGGGCATGTTGTGTCGGCGCGCCGACTGCGCTTCACCGCTTGCGCAACGCAACCAAAATCTTCGCGCAAACGCGAATCAGATTTTGTAACACACGCTTCCCTGCCGCGCAACTTTCTGAACAGAATTGCCGAAGATTTTTCTGAAATCATCTGCCGCAATCACCGTACCTGCGCCCTATTGTCCGCCGCAATCCGCGTTCTTGGATCTTTGCGCAAACTTACCGTCTGTCATCACTCATCACACAAACCCAACGGTTTCCTGGGCTTGTGGCTATAAAATTAATCTGTTAACCAGGTCATCGATCGGACGCAAATTATAGGACCCACTCAACCCCGCGCTCTTCTCTTTTGCTTTCCACCTAATTTCGGTTACCCTTGCCCTCGATGCCTATCTCTCTCGTGGACTTCACTGGAATCGGCGAAAATGCCACTGACATCGTGCTTCGGTTGAAGGATTTCCCTGCTCGCGATGGCAAGACCGACACCGTCTCCCGCGAAATTCGTTTGGGCGGACAAGTCGCGACGGCAGTATTCGCGGCTGCTGGGTGGGGCCTTCGCACCCGCTACGTCGGAGCCACCGGCTCTGACCACAACTCCGATCTCCATTACCACGACTTACGGAAGCAGGGCGTCGAGTCCCATCTAGTCCGAGTCCGCGGCGCGGAAAGCCGCCTGTCGTATATCCTTGTTGAGCAGCGCTCCGGCAGCCGGGCTGTCCTCTGTCACCGCGACGCTCGCGTGAAACTGGAAAAACGTCATTTGAAAAAGGACTGGTTTAAGCGGACCAGGCTATTGCACGTGGACGGCGAGAATCCCGAGGCCTCACGGCTGGCGGCGACCTGGGCACGCGAGGCTGGTGTGCCAGTTATGTGTGACTTGGACGTATTCCGGGAGGAGTTGCGCTTCGTCATGCCGCAGGTCGACTATCCTGTGCTTTCCCT
>WNFM01214589.1_pt1 | contig 16211 bp, 15 predicted proteins | sample 5400271 | NCBI WGS metagenome assembly WNFM01 (sample SAMN13153352, study PRJNA577476) | soil metagenome | isolation source: 60 cm saprolite on Douglas fir-dominated hillslope | place: USA:California | collected 2013-09-17
CCCTCGGCAACCCGCTTGAGAGCTGCAGCCGTCTTCGCAGGGCCGCCGGTTTTCATGTTGCCCGCGGCCGCCACGACGACATCAATCCCGAAGGACTTCAGTTCGGCGCGATAAACCGCCGCAAATACCTCCATGGCAGCCTTGGATGCGCCTGACGGTCCGTTGAAAGGCAGCGGAACGCTCGCCGTCCAGGTGCTGAGCTGGACGATGCGACCGCGCGCCTTCCTCAGCGCCGGCAGGAACGAGTTCATGACTGACAGAGCCCCGAACACGTTGACGTCGAATTCACGCCGGATAGCGTCGAGCGGAAGAACCTCGATCGGTCCCGGGGTCAGAATGCCGGCATTGTTGATCAGGATATCGAGGCCGGAATCGCCGAGGGCGTCGGACACGCCGGCCGCCCAGGCTTTCACGGACTCTTCTTTGGTCATGTCACAGACCGTCAGGCTGACACGTCCTCCGGAGGCGTCTTTCAGGTCCTGGACTTCCGCTGTTGACATGGCCGTGCCGAAAACGACGTAGCCTTTGGCTGCGAGCCCGAGCGCGATATCGCGGCCGAGCCCTCCGCCGGCGCCAGTGACCGCAGCCGAGCGGCCGGAATGTCGGTTTGCTGTTGGCATGAGAATCTCCATTGGTTGCCGATTGACCGCAAGCTATCGTCGCCAAAATCGATGTGATAGCCTCACATTTTGCCCATCTGTGTCGCCATAAGTGGAACGCTGGTGATGGATCTCGAAGATCTGCGGACTTTCGTCGATGTGGCCGATACTGGCGGGGTATCGTCGGCTGCCCGACGCCTTGGCGTCTCGAAGTCCATCGTCAGTCGACGGTTGTTCCGGCTGGAAGCCGAACTCGGCGTCCAGCTTCTCGCGCGGACAACCCGCGGTGCCGCGCTGACGGAGGCCGGCGTCACGTTCCGCGAGCACGCCGCTCGAGTCTGCGCCGAGATCGACAGCGCGCTTGAAACGATCATGCCTGCTGGCGAACTGCGCGGTCGCCTCCGGATTGCAGCGCCGCTATCCCTAGGACCGACGCATTTGGCGCCGGTGTTTGCAGAAATGGCGCGGCGCCACCCGCTGCTCCACCTGCAGGCGAGCTACAGCGATCGCTTCGTCGATATCATTGGGGAGGGTTTCGATTGTGCGATACGCGTCGGCTATCTCAACGACTCGAACTTGATCGCACGTCGCGTCGGGCCGGTTCGCGGAAAGCTCGTCGCAAGCCCGGACTATATCCGGGAGTACGGGGCTCCCGAGACGCCGGACGAACTCCTTACCCATCAGGCGCTCATGCAGGGAACCGAAACCTGGCAACTTATGGATGGCGACAAGACAGTCTCCATTCATCCGCAAGGGCGGTTCAAAGCGGACAACGGTACCGCTCTCGCCGCTGCTGCGGTAGCGGGGCTCGGCATCGCTTGGCTTCCGGATCATCTCATCAAGGGCTATCTGGATTCCGGCGCCCTTGTTCAGGTGATGACGCGCTATCCCGTCCCGACGGGCGGCATGTTCGTCGTCCGGCCTCCTGGTCAGCACTCCACACGGAAAGTCCGAGTTCTCACCGAACTGCTGATTGAGCATTTCGGATAGTTGGTGCCCCAACTAGCGAAAGCGACCCTTGCGTCAGTTCGGGGCGGGCAAATCATTGGATTTGCCGGCGTGATCGTCTCGCCAGGCGGTGCGTTCGTCGCTTACGATCGGGTCGCGTGACAACAGCCGAAGCCTGAGCGTTTGGGGGACTACCATGGGGATCAGAAGTTTTTGCGTCGCGCCGGCGGCTGTCGCGCTCGGGTTTTGCTTCGTCGCCGCCATCGGCCATTTCGGCCTGATGTCTCCCGCGATGGCGCAGGCGGCGCTGACGAAACCACAATCGGATGCGCTCGCTACCTATGACGCCGCCGTCAGGAATTTCGAGGCGATCCTCGGCCAGCGGCGCGCGCAGATCGCGTCGAAGCAACTGCCGAACCTGCCGGGACAGGCGCTTTACCTCGCCCGCAACGTCATGATGGGCGCGCGCAAGGATCTCACCGACGTGCTGCCGTCCAAAATCGGCCGTCCCAACAAGTTCAAAATTCCGCCGGCGTACTTTGACGCCGACAGCGAGCCGCTGATCGACGACTACAAGAAACTGTTCGAGATCATGCAAGCACCGCCGGCCAATGCGCAGAATTCAGCAACCCCGTTCAAGGACGTGGTCGACCTCGGCACGGCGATTGCGCGCGCCAGGGGTCTCGATGCCGCAACGGCCGACGCGGCGGGCCGCATCAGCCTCGGGCTGTTCTTTGCCGAAACCAACGGCAATCAGAACATCGGCAATGCCCGTTCGAATACCTACAAGGGAAGTTTCCAGACCGGCCCGTCCGAGGATCAGAATGGCCGAAAAAAATGGGCCGCGATCAAGCCACAGGTCGCAGCCTTCGATCCCGCGCTGATCGCCCGCGACGACAAGGAAGAGGTGCGGGCTGGTGGTCTCGATCGCCGCTACAATCACTGGACCGCGGTACGCGACGGCCTGATGAATGCGCACGCGGAGTTGTTCCAGCAGATACCGGCGATCGTGAAAACGCTGCCCGATCCCGTCGATCAGATGAAACTGTTCGAGCTGATCCAGATCGTGCCGGCCCCGACGAAGTCCGCTCTACGGTCGGGCAACTTGCTCGGCTATCGCGTCTCCGACCCCACCATCATGAAATACCTGCGCAACAACAGCATGTTCGCCTACGGCCAGGCCGACAGGGCGAGAACTTCGGCGACCTATCGTGAAGTGCTGGATGCGATGTGGCTGTTCAATGAAAAATTCGAACGGGCGCTTTCGCTCTTCAATGAGATCAAGGCCAAACCGAAGGGCTGACAGCCGGCCGCAGCCAATTTCCGTTGGCTCGCGGCCGATAATCCCTGTTAAAAAATGCCGGCTGCCGCCATGCTGACGGCGCGGACAGGGAATCACTCCGGGGAAGCGGGAATTGCCGTCGGTCGCGCGAAAATCAGCCGGGGCAGGCTTTGGCGGCCGTCGCGCCGCCGCCGCTGCGACGGTTGCACTTCTGTCGCTGCCGATCGAGGCGAGCCAGGCCGGCTGGCTTTCGGATATCTTCAAGGGTTCGAAGGACAAGCCGCCAAAACATTCGGTCGCGCCGAAGCCGGCGGCGGAGCCGAAACGGGCCGGGCCGGCAAACCCTGTGCCCGAGCCAAAGTCCAAGGCTGAAAGCAAGCCTGCCGCGAGGCCGGTCGCCCCCAACGTCGCGGCCGCAAAGCCGGACGCACCACGGTGCGATCCGCAAAAATTCCGCATCGTCATCGATGTCGGCCATACCGCCGAGTCCGAAGGCGCCATTAGCGCCCGCAATGTCGCGGAATTCATCTTCAATTTGAAGCTGGCTCGCCGGGTCGAGCAGCAATTGAAAGCCGACGGCTTTGCCGGCACCCGCTTGCTGGTGACAGAGGGCAAGGCGAGGCGTAGCCTCGTCACGCGGGTCAATGCTGCCAACAATCTGGCGCCTAATCTCTTCCTGTCGATCCACCACGATTCCGTGCCGGACAAATTCCTCGAAGACTGGGAATTCGAAGGCAAGAAGCGTCATTTCAGCGATCGCTTCAGCGGCTATTCGGTTTTCGTCTCGCGCGCCAATCCCGATTTTTCGACCAGTCTCGCCTTCGCCGAACTGGTGGCCAAGGAGATGAAAGCGCAGGGCCTCAATTACGCCAAGCAATACAGCCAACCGATCATGGGACGGTACCAGCACCCGCTGCTGAACAAGGAAACCGGTGTCTATCGCTACGATGAACTGATCGTGCTGAGAAAGACCAAGATGCCAGCGGTTTTGCTTGAGTCCGGTTCGATCATCAACCGCGAAGAAGAGCTCAAGATGGATTCCGAAGAACATCGAAGCATGGTCAGCCACGGCGTCGCCACCGCCGTGAGAGAATTTTGCGATTCCCGATGGGCGATCCTCGGTCCGCTCTGACGGTGGCATCAGCGAACACGATGCCACACCGCGAACGCTACAACATGCTGATCCCAACCTGCCTTGTCCTTGCCCTTGCCCTGGCCGTGCTGCTGCCGGTTGCGGCCCGGGCGGGCTCGTTGCCGAAGGGCTTCGCCTATCTGCGTGAGGTAGATCCGACGATCGTTCAGGACATTCGCTATGCCGGGTCACACAACTTCGTCGGCCGGCCGATCAAGGGCTACCTTGCCGCCGAATGTATCCTGAGCGAGCCTGCCGCCCATGCGCTCAAAGCGGTGCAGAACAAGCTGGCTTCGAAAAATCTCTCGCTGATCGTCTGGGATTGCTACCGGCCAAAGCGGGCCGTCGACGATTTCTTGAGGTGGAGCAGGGATGCGACGCGCGTCGACATGAAGACCGAGTTCTATCCGCGCACCGACAAGCAAAGCCTGTTCGCGCTCGGCTATCTCGCCGTTCGGTCGGCGCATTCGCGCGGCAGCACCGTCGACCTCGGCATCGTGCCGTCAGCGTTTTCGTTTGCACCGCAGCCGGGTCCTCCGCCGTCGCTCAAGCCGTGTACCGCGCCCAAGGGCGAAAGATTCGAGGATGGCACGATCGATTTCGGAACCGGCTACGATTGCCTGGACGTGCTCGGCAGCACGTCAAATCCGCGCGTCGGCACGGTCGCGCTGGGCAACCGCCAGATGCTGAAAGCCACCATGAGGGAAGCCGGCTTCCGTTCCTATTTCAGGGAATGGTGGCACTTCGAACTCGCCAACGAGCCGTTCAACAACGGGTTCGACTTCGAGATCATGGCCCGCTGAGCCGCATCAGCGGCTCGCTTCGTCGTTCGCCTTTAGCACCTCGAACACCGCCGCAGTGTCCTGCGGGCCCAATCCCATCGCCATCGCCTGCGTGTAAACCGGCTGCGTCAGCGTAAACAGCGGCGTTTCGCAGCCGAGCTCGCCGGCGAACTCCGCGATGATCGCCATGTCCTTTTTCCAGGTCGAGATCCGCATTGTCGCCGGTTCATAGCTGCGGTTCGCCATCATCGGCGCCCGCATCTGAAACATCCGCGATCCGCCCGCGCCCGGTGCGACCATCTCGATGACCTGGTTCAGATCGAGGCCGGCGCGCTCGGCCAGCAGCATCGCTTCGGCCGAGGCAACGTTGTGAATGGCGACCAGATGGTTGGCGACGAATTTCATCCGGCTGCCGTTGCCGTAGTCGCCGAGATCGGCGCTCTGCTTGGCGAAATCCGCAAACAGGTCGGCGCAGCGTGCGATCGCGGCCTTGTCGCCGCTCGCATAGACCACGAGGTCGCGGACCGCGGCCTGCGCTCCGGTCCCGCTGAGCGGACAGTCGAGCGCGATATGACCTGCGGGCTCGAGAATGGCCTTGAAGCGCAGCTTGTCGGCGATGGTGAAAGTGCTGGTCTCGACGATAATGCGCGCAGGCTGGCCACACGCGGCAATTTCGGTCGCGACGGCATTGGCCGCATCGGCGTTGGGCAGGCTCGTGATCATCATCGAGGCGCGGGAGGCGACGGCGCTTGCGCCGTCGGCGATGGTCACGCCGGCGAGCGCCAGCGCGTTGCGGCGCGACGGATCGGTGTCGAATCCAATAACGTCCCAGCCGCGCTCGACGAGGTTGCGGGCCATCGCGCCGCCCATGATGCCAAGCCCGATGACGCCCGCTTTTCGTTTCGTCACATTACCTCCCGATCCGCCGCCGCCCTGCAATGCAGGCACACCGTATCGACCGGAATGGGTCAAGTGAAAAGATGCGGCTTCGAACGTGAATCCGGCGATTCCAGCGCTCGAAAACAAAGTCGCGCGTTTTTGGAGAACCGCGCCGCGCGCTACCGCCGCTCCGCCGCCATCAACGCCCCGCTGCGGCGTCGTGTCAAATCCGGAAGTCGATTAGACCCTGCGAATTTACCCGCCAGGAAGCACCCGCGCACCCCCGGTTGCGCGTCCGGTCCATAATCCCTATTTTGTCTAGTGTTGAGACAGTGCAGTCTCTTTTTTTGTTGATACCGATGTCGAAGCGCCCACCTTCAGCCCTCAGCAATCAAGCGGTCGAAAAAGCGATTTTTGCTTTCGAAATGCGACGCTTCGACGAGGCAGAACGCCTCGCCTCCGGTGTATTGAGTTCGAACCGGGGCAATATCCTGGCTGCGCAGGTTCTCGGACGCGCGCTCATGATGCAGAACCGCCACGTTGAAGCGATTGCTCCGTTGCAGAGTGCCGCGCGTCGCAGCAACGATCCCGAGATCGAAACCTTGTTTGCCGTGGTATTGGCCGCCGCCGGGCGAGACGACGAGGCAATCGATCAATTGCGCCAGACCACGGCGCGGCGGCCACCTTTTCAGCCTGCCTTTCTCGAACTGGCAAACCAACTCGGCAAAGTTGGACGCTTTGACGAGGCTGTCGCGGTGCTTGAAGGCGGACTTGCGCTCACGCCTCACGCCGTTGAAATGCGAATGGGGCTTGGATACCTTCACCTCAAGCGCAACGATCGCGCCAGGGCGCGCGCTTTGTTTTCGGAAGTGCGCGCCGCGGAGCCGGGGCGGCATGAAGCAATGGTCGCTTGGCGAATATGCTGCTGCCGCCGATCTTTATCGGCATGCGCTGGGACTGCAGCCTGACGATCTCGTGACGCGGGTAAATCTAGGTAAATGCTTGCTGGAAATGGGGGAGCGCGACGCCGGAGAAGCAACTCTGCGCGCGGCCACGCGCGGCTCCGCGAGCTTGGCTGGGCGCGCCATCACGGCGTTGGCCGCCGCACCGCACGGTCGCTTCTTCTTGCGACCGAGCGCCGCCGCAAAATTCCTGCGCATCGATAGGAAGTGATTTCTACCAGAGCGTTTTCGAGCGAAGCATGCCCTCGGACTTGATCCGGGGGTGGAGGCCGGTTCGCGTAAAGAAACCGCGTCAAAACAAAAGAGTAGAGCCCGGTTCTGATTCAATCAGAACCGATAAGGCTCTAGGGACGGAACTGCCGGCGATAGACGCCCCGCTCGCGATCGATTTCATTTGTTAGATCGTGCGTCCGCTGCGTCTCTTCTTCAGTAAATACGCCGGTGTTCGCCACCCAGGCTTCCCGCTTGATCGGAAAGCATTGTGCGACCGGCGTGCCTTTCGGCAGCACGCCGCTGAAATTCGTGTCGTGCCAGTGCGCCGAGAAGTGAATCCAGGCGTCGTGGTAGCGGTCGCAAGCGACCAAACCAGTCAGCGTGGTGAAGGGCAGGTCGAAACGATTGACCGGATGCGTGAACAGCAGCGAGTAACCGTCCGGCGCCTCGATCGTCCAGAGGTTATGAAATTTGATCAAGAACTGGTCGGCTCGAAACAGCGGCGTACCGGTAACCTGGCCGGCGTCATGAAATCCGATCGGCGAACGCGGGAAACTAACGGCTCCGCCCGGCGGTGCGTCGTTGTCCCAGGTGAATTCACCGTTCTCGACTTTCACGTCACAGATCAGCGGGATCAAAAAACCATAGGTCATGGCGTCGATGAAAGGCGGACAGCGTTTGACGGTTTCGAATTCCGTAGCAAGGACGGCATTGAACGCCAAGGCGGGCATCGCCTTGAACCAACCGGGCAGGCCGGCCGCTGCCGGCATTGGCAACGGCAATAGTCCTTCCAGTTCCTTCGGGCACCGGAACGTCAACGTCATTGGATTTTCTTTTTCCGACATTTCGTTTTTTCCAGAATGCAGCGACCTCAAAGCTCTATTTTTTACCACGTCATCAGTTCTGATCAAATCCGGATGAAATAAAAATTGTGCCGATTCAGTCGGTCACTAGGCGTCAAAAGTCCGCTGATGGGAGGGTCCGATGCTTGGAGTGTGCGCTCAGGTCCGAAGCGCCAATGGCGGAAGTCGTTCAACGCCGATCCCGAAAGCTGCGACCTGCGGCTATGGCGCCATCAGCTCCCTCAGCGTGTCGGTCAGGTCTGCAACGGCGTATGGCTTGTGCAGGAATCTTGCGCCTTCGGGAAGGTCATCGTCGCGCAGTCTGACCTGACCGGAAGTGGCCATGATCCTGATGGATGGCCAGCGGGTACGGACCAGATGGGCGAGCTGAAGCCCGTTGATGGAGCCTGGCATTTCAACGTCGGTAAAGACGGTCCGAATATCGCTTCGCTTTTCGAGCACCGAAATGGCTTCGATCCCGGTCCCGGCCTCGACAACGTCAAAGCCGGCGCCCTCGATGATCGCGGTGGCGGTCCACCGCAGCAAGACCTCGTCCTCGACGACGAGCACGACAGGGCGGCTGCGCGCGCGATGCATGATTTCCCGACCTCGCTGAGAATGCCGCGGGTGCGCTTCGGCACCTGCGTCCTCGCGCGGGTGCGCGTCACCCAATTCCTATGTCGTATACCGGACAAAGGCGGTGCTTATTTCCAAATAGGCAATCCGGCGCTTTGTTCCGGAAAATCGACAAAAATAGCTGATTTTCCCGGCAGAAAAGTTGCGCCGGGGTTGGCGGTGAATGCCACTGACAAAGAGCAGGATCCGGCGCTAAGTCCGATTTCGTGCGTATTGAGAGGTGCGACAATGTAAAACAGACAAGGCCTCCGGGATAGGCTACACCCGCAGTATCCGAATGCATTGGCCGAACTTCGGTCCAAAGACGGATACCGGACCGACAAGGGTTTGTGCCGATCTTAGTATCAGGCATTCCCGCGGAGCGCGCCGGAGCGCGCATCCATCAAGCTGCGGTTATGACGCCCGCTCCGATCGGGCGGGAAAGCCGCAATTGCACGCACCTTTAACGGATTCGTTGGAAAACAAGCTGCTTGCCGCGTTGCCGCGCAAGGATTTCGACACGCTGAAAGCGCATCTGACAGTGATTCCTTTCGTGCAGGGGAGCATCGTTTATGAAGCCGGCGCCGAGGTCGATCACGTTTACTTTCCCCATACCGGCATGTTTTCGCTGCTCGCAGTGATGCGGGACGGCAAGGCCATCGAAACGGCGACCGTCGGACGCGAAGGCGTGGTCGGTGCCATGGCTGGCCTCGGCCTGTACAAATCCCTCGTTCGGGTAACGGTTCAGTTGCCGCTTCACGCCAGCAAGATCGCGGCGGCTCCATTCAGGAGAGCTGTTGCCGCCAGCGAGGCGATTCGCGATATCTGTGTCCGCTACAACGAGGTCATGCTGACGCAGGCCCGCATCACCGCCGCCTGTAATGCGCTACATCCGGTCGAAGAGCGTTTCTGCCGCTGGCTGCTGCAATCGGTCGACCGCGCCGCCAGCGAGACCGTTGGATTGACGCAGGAGCTGCTGGCCGAAATGCTCGGCGTCCGCCGGACTTCCGTTACCGATGTTGCGCGCAGGATGCAGGACAAGGGCGTCATCACCTACAGCCGTGGCATCATCACGGTTCTGGATCGAAAGGCCCTCGAGCGCCTTTCCTGCGAATGCTACCAGAGCCTGATCGACCAGGAAGCGACGCTGATCTAGCGCGTTTTCCAGCGAAAGCTTGCCGCGGAAAAAGGCTCTAATCTGGCGGCTTCGGGCCGTCGTTGGACCAGGCTACCGCGGCCGGTGAGGCCAGGGGATCGGCGACCATCCGCCTCGTCTCGGCATGTCCGCACTTCATGCACTCGAACGTCCTGTCCTCAAATCCCTCGGCCGCGGCAGTGACTTCGATGCTAATCATCCGCATTTGGCACTTGGGACAGCGGGGGCGCTGGGTCGGCAAAAGCTCCGGATCTGGTTTCTGGGCTGGCATGGCCTCTACTCGGACGGGGCTAACCATGCGTTCATGGTGGATGCCGCTTCAAGCTGCCTGATCTTTTTAGATAGATCGTTTTTCTGGGGGCCATCTGGAAGATCAGCAGCCTCTGCCTTCAACCGTGCTGCGTAGGCTGAAATCTGGTCTTCGAGGGTATGCGGTACGGATCGCTGTCGTTTCATAATAGTAACTCACGGTGAATCAGCCGTGGATCGGGGGCGACAAATTATAAGGCTCCCGGTATTTTTACGTCTGTTCGGTATCGGACTCTCGAGATCAAATTCCATGCGCCGCGCGCGCTGATTTGCCCGACGGGCAAATCACCCAAAAGTCCGTCAGGCGCGCACCGAGAAAATTTCTCGCTTTGAGAGAAGGTCGACTCAACCTTACAACTTCACGTATCCCGGCCCACAAGAGGGCGCATCGCGCCGCGAGAACGCGAACTCGTATTCGGTTGTCATCACCCGCGGATGCGGGTGATCCAGTATTCCGAGACAGCAGTGATTGAACCGGCGAGCCGCAGCGTACTGGATCGCCCGGTCAAGTGTACGGCCCGGAGAGATGGGTAACGGGTGACGACAGCAAGAGCTAATCCGTCTCGATCGGCAGCGAGGCATCTTTGGCCCATTCGCCCATCGAGCCGTCATAGAGCGTGAGATTTTGGTAGCCGAGCCGATGCAACAGAAACAGATCGATCGTGGCCGAGATACCGCCGCCGCAATAGGCCACCACGCGCTTGTCCTTGGTGATGCCTTGCGCCGCGAATTTCGCCTCGGCGTCGGCGAGCGGCACGAACGCCTTGGTCTGCGGATCGAGCAGCGTCGCGGCCGAGACGTTGCAACTGCCGGGCACGCGGCCGGGCCGGCCGTAGCGGCTCGGCTCCAGCCCCCTGTGGAATTGCGGGCCGAGCGCGTTGACGACGACGGTATTGCGCGCGGTGGTGGCTTCAAGCGTCGCGTGCCTGTCGACGAAAAATCCCAGCTTCGGGTTCGCCGTGAAGGTCGCGGGCTTGTAGCCCTTCGCAGGTCCGGTCTTGAGCGCGCGGCCCTCGAGCTTCCATTTGTCGAGGCCGCCGTCGAGCACGGTGAGGTTTTCAAATCCGAGCGACGTCAGCATCCACCAGAACCGCGTCGCCCACATCGGGGTGCCGATGCTGTACAGCACCACCTCGCTGTCGTCGGAAATGCCGTGACGGCCGAACGCGGCCGTGAGCTGCGCCACGCCGGGCATCATGAAGCGAAGTTCGGTATTTTCATCGGAGAACTCGCCTTGCAGGTCGAGGAAATCCGCGCCCGGAATATGCCCGGCCTCGAACGTATGCCGCCCGGGCACGGCCAGATAAGGCACGCTGCTGCCTTCGGGCGCCGGTTCGAGATAGGTCGTGCAGTCGAACAGCCGCAGCGTCGGCCGATCGAGGATAGAAGCGAGTTCCGCCGTGCTGATAAGCCCGTTACGCCCCGACATGCCTAGCCTCCTCTTATATTCTGGCCGATGCTACGGCGTGGACCCCACGATGAAAAGGCAGCAGCCAGTCGCAAGCCGCCCTTCCAATCCGGCGATTCCTGTCCAATATAGCGGTCTAGGGATGGCGCTGCCGATGGTGGCGCCTTCGACCGTAATGGCCGGGTTAAGTCATTGAATAAACAGAGTAAAATTTCAATCCGGGCGAAGGTGGGCGCAGCCTTCCTCGTTCCCTTGGTGAATGTCACCAAAACCTGATATTCGAGGCCCCATGAACAAGCCCGAAAAACTCCCGCAAGACGACGTCGCCGGCCCGCGCGCCCGGCATCAAACCACCCAGGTCATGGTCGGCAATGTCGCCGTCGGCGGCGGTGCGCCGATCGTCGTGCAGTCGATGACCAACACCGACACCGCCGATATCGACGGCACCGTCGCGCAGGTCGCAGCGTTGTCGCGCGCCGGCTCGGAAATGGTGCGCATCACCGTCGATCGCGACGAGGCTGCCGCCGCCGTTCCGCACATCCGCGACGGCCTGCGCAAGCAGGGCATCACCACGCCGTTGATCGGCGACTTCCATTACATCGGCCACAAGCTGCTGACCGACTATCCGGCCTGCGCCGAGGCGCTCGACAAATACCGCATCAATCCCGGCAATGTCGGCTTCAAGAACAAGCGCGACACCCAGTTCGCCGACATCATCGAGATCGCCAACAAGAACGACAAGCCGGTTCGCATCGGCGCCAACTGGGGATCGCTCGACCAGGAATTGCTGACCAAGCTGATGGACGAAAACGCGCTGCTGCCGCAGCCGAAGGATGTCCGCGCGGTGACGCGCGAAGCGATGGTGCAGTCGGCGCTATTGTCGGCGGCCCGCGCCCAAGAACTCGGCATGCCCAAGAACAGGATGATCCTGTCGGCGAAGGTTTCCGCCGTGCAGGATCTGATCGCGGTCTATCAGACGCTGGCGTCGCGTTCGGACTACGCAATCCATCTCGGCCTCACCGAGGCCGGCATGGGATCAAAGGGCATCGTCGCGTCGTCGGCGGCGCTCGGCATCCTGTTGCAGGACGGCATCGGCGACACCATCCGCATTTCGCTGACGCCGGAGCCCGGCGGCGACCGCACCGTGGAAGTTCAGGTCGCGCAGGAATTGCTGCAGACCATGGGTTTTCGCACCTTCGTGCCGCTGGTGGCGGCATGCCCCGGCTGCGGCCGCACCACCTCGACCACGTTCCAGGAGCTGGCGCGCTCGATCCAGGATTTCATTCGGGAAGAGATGCCGGGCTGGAAGACGCAATATCCCGGCGTCGAGGCACTCAACGTCGCTGTCATGGGCTGCATCGTCAACGGCCCCGGCGAATCCAAGCACGCCAATATCGGCATCTCACTGCCCGGCACCGGCGAAGCGCCGGCCGCACCCGTGTTTGTCGATGGCAAGAAGTTCCGCACCCTGCGCGGCCCCTCGATCGCCACCGACTTCAAGGCGCTGGTGATCGACTATATCGACCAGCGCTACGGCGCCGGCAGCAAGACCCCCGAGACCACGGCGGCGGAGTAGGCTCTATCTGTCGTCCCCGCGAACGCGGGGACCCATACGCCGCGGCCCTCATGTTGCGTAAGGTGTCTGACGTCTGCGCCTCACCCATGGGCCGCGGCGTATGGGTCCCGGCTCAAGGCCGGGACGACGAAAGATAGAGTTCGATCCCGGATTGCGCTTCGCTTGATCCGGGCTACGATGGCTGAAATAAACAAGCCATCGGAGGACGTCCATGAGCTCGCTGTCCAGCAAGCAGGGACCTCGCTACCGGCACATTGCCGGCGAGACCGAGCCTTACGAGACCATCGGCGTCGAGAAGCTGACGCCGATCATCGGCGCGGAAATTTCCGGCGTCGATCTCGCGGGCTCGCTGTCGAACCGCACCATGGATGAGATCCATCGCGCGCTCGCCGAAAACCTCGTGATATTTTTCCGCGGCCAGCACATCACCCCGCAGCAGCATCTCGCCTTCGGCCGTCAGTTCGGCGACCTGCACATCCATCCGGCAGCACCCCATGAAGGCGACGATCCGGCCTTGATGAAGATCCATGCCGACAAGGATTCGCCACGCGCCAACGGCGAGGGCTGGCACACCGACGTGTCCTGCGACGAGGAGCCGCCGATGGGCTCGATCCTCTATATCAAGCAGTGTCCGCCGCGTGGCGGCGACACGCTATTCGCCAACATGTACGCGGCCTATGAATCGCTGTCGGACCGGATGAAGGCCTATCTCGACGGCCTCACCGCGCTGCATGACGGCGAGCAGACCTATCGCGGGCTGTACGCCAATTACGGCGTCGCCGACCGGCCGCAGTATCCGCGCGCCGAACATCCTGTCGTGCGCACCCATCCGGTGACGGGCAAGAAGGCGCTCTACGTCAATCGCGGCTTCACCCGATTCCTGATCGGCGTCCCCCGCGACGAGAGCGACGCCATGCTGGCCTATCTCTACCAGCACGCGGAAAATCCATTATTCCAGTGCCGCTTCCGCTGGAGCGAAAACGCCATCGCGTTCTGGGACAACCGCTGCGCCCAGCACCGCGCGATGTGGGACTACTGGCCGCATACGCGTTCCGGCACGCGGGTGACGGTGAAGGGCGAACGGCCGGTGTGAGCCGGGATGCGTTGACGGCTAGCTTCGCCTGCGCCAAGCTCGGCTAACAACAAAACAAACATCGGAGGAACCTTATGCTCCGCGCAGAAGACAACAAATTCCTGACCGAGAGCGGCACTGGGACGGGAATGGGCGAATTGCTGCGGCGCTTCTGGCTGCCGGTGCTGCTATCGGCGGAATTGCCGGAGGCCGACGGCACCCCGAAGAAGATCGTGGTCATGGGCGAGGAACTGCTCGCCTTCCGTGACTCCAGAGGCGTGGTTGGGGTCATCGATCAATGTTGCCCGCACCGCGGTGCCAATCTCTGGCTCGGCCGCAACGAGGAATGCGGCATCCGCTGCGTCTACCACGGCTGGAAATTCGACACCGACGGCCGCTGCGTCGACATGCCGACGTCGTATCCCGACCTCAACGCCAAGGACCTGATCCGCATCAAGTCCTATCCGGTGCGCGAATGGGGCGAGATGATCTGGGCCTATATGGGTCCGGCCGAGCAGGTCCCGGAATTGCCCGCGCTGGAGATGGCGCTGGTGCCGGCCTCGCACCGCTACGTCACCAAGAAGTGGCAGGACTGCAACTGGGTGCAGGCGATGGAAGGCTCGATCGACACCGCGCATTTCACCTTCGCGCATCTGAGCTTCGAAAAAGAAGAGAACGAAATCCTCGACATCAAGCGGCATTTCGTCAATCCGCTGACCCGGGTTGCCACCGATCATATGCGCTGGATCGCCGAAGACCCGCGCCCGGTGATCAAAATCCATCCGCACGAGGCCGGCCTGACGGTCGCCGGCGGGCGGCTGACCGGCTCCGACAACATCTACTGGCGCATCGCCCAGTTCCTGATGCCGGTGCACGCCTATGCGCCGAGCTCAATGCCCGGCGAGAACATCTTCGGCCAGAGTTTTGTGCCGGTCACCGACACCAGTTGCTGGATCTACACCTATGCCTGGAATCCCGATCGCCCGCTGACGCAGGCCGAGCGCGACGGCTACGCTAATGGCAATGGCGTGATGTCCCTGGTCGACGAGAATTACATTCCGTTGCGCAACAGGGGCAATGATTACCTGATCGATCGCAAACTGCAAAAGACCAGCAGTTACACCGGCATCAAGGGCGTGTCCGAACAGGACGCCGCCGTGCAGGACAGCCAGGGCCGGATCGCCGATCGCACCCGCGAGCATCTAGGTCCCACCGATCTCGGAATACTTCATTTCCGCAAACTGGTGATGGAGGCCGCCCGCGCGCTGCAGAAGGGCGAAGCGCCTTCCCATGTCGCGCATCAGGACCGCTACACCGTGCGCTCCGGCGCCTGCGTCACCAGCAAGGCCAAGGATCTGACCACGGTCATGATCGAACGCTTCGGCGACGCGGCCGGCTATGTCGGCGCGCCCGGAAGGAACGCGGCGGCGGAGTAGGGCATCGCGATGCCGATCGGAAGCCATCGCGCCTTCGAAGGTCGGCTCGGAATCTGTTTTGACAGAAGTGGTCCAAGCTGATCCAATTTCCTCCTGCTCCAGGCTTCGGGATGGAGCGGTGAAGTTCAGCAGTGCGACCGTGGAGTCGAGCGATGAACGAGCAGGAACTTCGAAACCTGATCGCAGACGTCAAGTCCGGACGCCTGTCGCGCCGCCAATTTGTACAGGGCATGATTGCGGTCGGCGTCACCGCACCGATGGCCGGCATGATGTTGAGCCAGTCGGGCGTTGCCATGGCGGCAACGGCGATTTCCTACAAGCCGACCAAGGCCGGCGGTGGCGGCGCGCTGAAGCTGCTGTATTGGCAGGCCGTGACCTTGCTCAACCCGCATTTCGCCGTCGGCACCAAGGACCAGGAAGGCTCCCGGATCTTTTACGAGCCGCTGGCGGGATGGGACGGTGAAGGCAATCTGGTTCCGATGCTGGCCGCCGAGATTCCGAGCAAGGAGAATGACGGGTTGGCCGAGGACGGCCTCTCGGTCATCTGGAAGTTGAAACGTGGCGTCAAATGGCATGACGGCATGCCGTTCACCGCTGATGATGTCGTATTCAACTGGGAATATGCGCGAACGCCCGAGACCGCGGCGGTCTCGATCGCCAGCTACAAGGATATCAAGGTCGAAAAGATCGACGATTTCACCGTACGCGTGAGCTTCGCAAAGCCGACACCGTTCTGGGCCGATGCCTTTGTCGGCCAATACGGCATGATCATCCCAAAACACCTGTTTGCGGATTACATCGGCGGCAAGTCGCGCGACGCGCCGACCAACCTGAAACCGGTGGGCACCGGCCCTTACCTCTTTGTCGACTTCAAGCCGGGTGACGTCGTTCGCGCCAAGCTCAATCCCGACTACCACGTCGCCAACCGCCCGCATTTCGATACGCTGGAAGTCAAGGGCGGCGGCGATGCGGTGTCGGCCGCGCGCGCGGTACTGCAGAC
>WNFM01251143.1_pt1 | contig 16209 bp, 17 predicted proteins | sample 5400271 | NCBI WGS metagenome assembly WNFM01 (sample SAMN13153352, study PRJNA577476) | soil metagenome | isolation source: 60 cm saprolite on Douglas fir-dominated hillslope | place: USA:California | collected 2013-09-17
GTCCAAGATAAAAGTTCCAATCTGGCACTTCAGCATAGAGTGGCTCCAGCAAACGCCTGATCACTTCCACCGTTGGCTGGCTCAATGTGAGACGACTCGCATCGTCTAAACGTGGGATAACCAGTAATGTGTTGTCAAGGGGCTTATCTTCTTTGGATATTCCCTCTTCTATTATCTTCAATGGCATGACACTAAACGTACCGGGATATTGAAATGAAGGGTTTGTAGCAAGGAATGTATAGAAAGAACGACTTTGCCCAAGCCAACCTACGAGCGATTCGCCAATCGCCGACAAATCCTGGGTTTCCTGGACTTTCAGATATGCATCTGGTGTGTGCAGTGGCAGGATCAATCCTGCTCGTGGTGTAAAGCGAGTTTCTTCGTAAATCATGGCAAGCGCGAGATAGAGGACGTGGGAGGCATAGTAGCGCCAAAAAAGTTCCTTGTAGATCGCGAAATTGACACGCTGGTCAATCGGCAGGCTATCGGCTTCGCGCACAAACTCGCGCTGGCCAGCGCCAGGCAGTGCTGTCGGCATTTTTTGTACAACAGAGGCCCAGATATTGACGATATTTTCTGGAATCGCGCCGATACTATAACGACCCTGGTCGAGCAATTCTCTAATTACCGCGAGCTTTTCTAACTCGCTGGGAGAATATTGTCGTTGGCCGGTGGTATCCTTCGATCGCCACGGACTGAGCAGGCGCCTATCCTCGAGGTCACGTATGCGGCTCTCTTTCATATGAAACAACTGGGCCATGCGCCCGATAGTTACTGTAGCCTCTGCTCGTGCATGTTCAATACTCTGCTGGATGCGTTCCTGAACGTCTCTGCGTCGCAAGTATTCTTTGATAGTATCCAGGTCCTGTTCTTGCATACAAGGTTCCTTATCGACATAACCCTCTATCTCACCTGCATCTATAAGCTAGACGACAGATGATGCTTCCATTGTAAATTGTGTGCTAATCGTTCTTGCTCAATACAAGAAACATATTCTTAATGATTAAAACGCCCGAAAAGTTCTTAATTAACACCCGAGAAAATCCAGGAGATACATAGGAAAAAAGTCCTAGCACGCCGAGAATCGATGATGTCATTCTAGACTTTAATGAGCAATCTGTCAAGTGTGAGCAATGATTTATAGCATTTTAGAATATCTGCACCATTTCAGTGAGGTTAACTACACATAAAAGAAGGTAACTTTCAGATAGCATTTTATTTTGTTTATAAAACCTCTTGACACATGTATGTATCCTATGTTACTCTTGAACTTGGATAGAAATATTGTGACAGATATGCATTTCAAGGAGGTCAATATCTCTTCTCAGGTGGGATTCGTACATCGTATTGGTAAGGAATCACATTTTACTCATAGATTTTCCGAAAACTTGTAGAAAAGAAAGGGAACCCGACATGAGATCTGAGCCAAACGAGTTTGATTTCGGCAAGAATGACATCTGTAGCGAGTCCATCTGGAAGAGATTATATCATAAATTACATCCATGTATTAGAAAATTTGTATACAGCCACAGGTTTTCTCTGAGTAAAGGGCAGGAAAACGATGTCATCGAAGATTTGTTACAAGAGGCTGTAATCCATATCTTCAAGTACACGAAGCGTGTTGCAGAGGGCCGCGTTGCTCCTATCGATTCGATTGAGCGGTTCGGATACACTATCGCGCTGAACGTTTGCCGGGATTGGTGGAGGAAAGAGCGACGTATGCAACTATGCCAGTCTCTAGATGAAGGAATGCCTGTGGATGCGCTGAACCGGACCTGGGTTCTCGACCCTGAAGAAGTTGCGCTGAATCTGGTGTACCAGGAGGGGATTTTTATGAAAGCAGCGAGAGATATCGCGCGGTTCCCGCGGAAAACCCGGCAAGCGTTGCTGATCGAACTGGCAGAGCGTACCTTCTTTGATGACGAGCCAACGCCTTTGCAAAAAGCGTTCCTGCAGCAGGGTATTAGACTTGCTGACTACCAGAGGCTCAAACCAACTGATCCGAAGCTGCGCAGCCGGCACAATTCGCTGGCTACTCAAGCGTTCAACCGGGTCAAGGCGTCCTCGTATCACTAGTTTTTGATAAATAGTCCTTACGCTCGTTATTATTAGCGGCATCCGCCTTGTAGGCGTTTGTAATTGTTGCACAATCGTAGATTGCCCATGTAAAAGAGATGAATGCAGAATTTCGCTCGCGCGCTTCGCGCCAGAGACGAGCAGAAAGGAGCACTGGCATGTCTATAGATCCACAAACGCTGATCATTATCATGCTGATCATCTTCATCATCGGCCTGATGATTGGCATCAGCTTAGGAAGGCCCCGTTACCCACGCCTTCCACCCTACTAGCGAACGATGAGCAAGTGCTGGGGCGCAATTCATTGTGCCCCATTTGTTTCGATGCCTCCGGCATACAGCATCACAGGACTTGTGATACAATACAAAACATCCTTGCTTCACGCCCTGTAGCTTCGTGATTCTTGAATTTGCATACCAGGATGCGCCGATGCAAACCTATGCACAAAACTATCTACCGCTCCTCTGGACTTACCAGGATGAATTACTCCAGCGACTGGAGCTGCTTGTCAATATTGACTCAGGCACCGGCCAGAGGGAAGGCATCGACAACATCATCACCCACTTGCAGCAGTGGCTCAGCGATACCGGCTTCACCATCAAGCTGCACGATGCCGGGCAATATGGGCACAATCTGGTGGCGACACGTCGAGGAAATGGCCATGCCCGCCTGCTCATTGTCGGCCATATTGACACCGTGTACAAACCCGGAGCCACCGTAGTCCAGCCGTTTTACATTAAAGATGGACTCGCTTACGGTCCCGGCGTCATCGATATGAAATCTGGCGTGTTGATGGGCATCTACGCTTTACGTGCTCTCATAGAAGCGGGCTTTGAGCAATATGGGGAACTGACCATCTTTATCAATAATGACGAGGAGATAGGCTCCCTGGGCAGCGCACCCTTCCTGCGCCAGATCTCTCGCCAGGTCGATGCAGCTCTCGTCCTGGAGCCATCGCGTTCCGCCGAAATCGTCACCAACGCACGCAAAGGCGCGGACAGGTATATCCTGGAGGTCCAGGGCGTTCCTGCACACTCAGGAGCAGAGCCGCAGCGGGGGCGTTCGGCCGTCATCGAACTGGCGTATAAAATGATCGCCATCCATAACCTGAATACTATGTTCCGGGGCGTCACCTTCAATGTGACGCGCATCAGCAGCAGCGAGCAGCTTAATGTCGTGCCAGATATGGCGCACTGCCACATTTCCGTACGCGCCTTCGACGAGGAGGGTCTCGACCAGGCAGCAGCAGCGTTAGAAGCCATCAGGGCGGGCTGTAGTATCCCTGGCACTCGTACAACCCTGGCACGCACTCGTGGTCGAACACCCTACAAAGCAACCGATGGCATAACGCGCCTGGTAGAAATGGCGCAGGCAGAAGGCAAAAGTCTTGGTCTCCAGCTTATGGCTGAAAGCAAAGGCGGCGTCTCAGATGCAAACCTCCTGGCGGAATCAGGCATTCCAGCGCTGGATAGCCTCGGTCCGGTAGGTGGTGGTATGCACGACCTTCACCGGGAATACCTGCGTGTGGAATCGGTACCGCTGCGTGGCGCATTGTTGGCAGGATTAATTCATCGCCTGTGCCTGTCAGAATCTACAGGTAAGTAAACCGTTCGCATGAACAGTGACAGTATCACAACAACCTTATATACTTCATTTTAGAAAGTATTAGCGAGAGCAAACATTCTCGTATCAAATATCAGGAGTACACACGTTATGGCATTTCATGGAATGCGCGGTGGACTGGAAGACTATGCCGAAGAACTGAAAAAGCGCGGGCGCAAGACCGACGTACGCACTGTGCGCCGGGTTGCCCAGGCCTTTAGCACATATAAAATACAGGTAATACTGGTTCTCATCGCCATCCTTCTCACGACCGTTTTGGGCCTGGTCAACCCGCTCTTGATCCGATATGTCTTTGATGATGCTATCGGCAAACGCAACCTGAACCTGCTCATCATCCTTGTCTCTATCATGTTCGTGATGCCTGTCGTCACGGGGATTATCGGCGTCGGGCAGACGTATCTGAATAATGTCATTGGGCAGAATGTCATGCGTGATTTTCGCAACAGGCTCTATACTCATTTGCAGAGTCTATCGCTGCGCTTCTTCACCTCGACGCGTACCGGCGAGATCCAGTCTCGCCTCTCCAATGATGTCGGCGGCGTGCAGGGTGTTGTCACCAACACTGCTACCAGCATTGTCTCAAACGTCTCAACGGTGCTGAGCACAATCATCGCGATGATATTCATCAGCCCGATCCTCACGCTCGTTTCACTCGGGCTTTTGCCTCTCTTCTTGTGGATTACCTATAAGGTAGGCAACGTACGCCGCACAACCAGCAAAGAGACGCAGAAGAGCATGGCTTCGCTCACCGCGATGATGCAGGAGACACTCTCTGTCAGCGGCATTCTCCTGACCAAAACCTTCGGGCGCCAGAAATATGCAGAGCAGCGGTTTGAGAAGGAAAATCAGAAACTGACCAATCTAGAGGTACGCCAGCAGATGATCGGGCGCTGGTTCTTTATGTTTATTGGCACATTCTTCTCAATTATGCCAGCCATCATCTACCTCATAGCTGGGTGGCTGATAATACGTGACCCACTGCATGCAGGCATCAGCCTGGGTGGTATCGTTGCATTCACAACACTGCAAAGCAGGATCTTCTTCCCCATCGGCCAGTTGCTCTCCGTCCAGGTAGAGGTACAGGGCGCGCTGGCATTATTCGATCGCATCTTTGAGTACCTTGACATACCCATTGAAATTCAGGACGCGCCTGGTGCGCTCCGTCTCAATCCAGACAAAGCGCGCGGCGAAATAACGTTCAAAAACGTTACTTTCGCCTATAAACGTGACGAACCCCGTGTGCTAAGCGGCCTGAACGATAAGCAGGATGTTGAGGACGGCAACGGCAAGATGAAACGCCCGGTCTCACCAAATCCAATAGCCTTCTCTGAGGAACCAGTTGCCACTACCGCGATCAATGATGTCTCGTTCCAAATCAAACCAGGGCAGTTGGCTGCCCTCGTGGGACCAAGCGGCGCTGGCAAGACCACCATTACATACCTCGTGCCACGGCTCTATGACGTGGACAGCGGTTCGGTAGAGATCGATGGACATAATGTCAAGGATATTGCGCTGGCTTCATTGAGCGAACTCATAGGTGTCGTTACTCAGGAAACCTACCTGTTCAATGCCTCAATCAAGGAGAACCTGCTCTATGCTCGTGCCGATGCTACAGAGGAGGAGATGATTGCGGCAGCCCAGGCAGCAGCCATCCATGATCGCATCATGGAGCTTGATGACGGCTACGATACTATCGTGGGCGAGCGCGGTTTTAAGCTCTCTGGCGGTGAGAAGCAGCGCATTGCCATCGCTCGTGTCATTCTGAAAAACCCGAGAATCCTCATTCTGGATGAGGCGACCAGCGCCCTCGATACCCATTCGGAGCGCTTGATCCAGGCAGCCCTGGAACCATTGATGAAAAATCGTACCACGCTGGCCATCGCCCACCGTCTCTCGACTATCCTGGCTGCGGATATCATCCTGGTCGTTGATAAAGGCGAAATCGTGGAACGTGGCACCCACGAGGAGCTGCTCCAGCAAGATGGCCTCTATGCCCGGCTCTACAATGAGCAGTTCTCGCAGCTACAGGAGGAACTTGAGGTAGGTTGAAGCAGCTCATAAAGAAACCTGGCACCTTTTGAGAGTGCCAGGCTAATCCAGAATCTGAATCTTCGAGCTTCCTACATCTGGCCTGTTTTGGCCTTGTTATACTGTTCGGTCAGCTCTTCCTTGGTGCGGCTGTACAGCTCGCGGCCCTGTGTTAACGCTTCATTAGCACGAGTGCGGAGTTGTTCTCCCAGCCCCCCGGTGCGCTCGCGCAGAGTAATGCCCTGCTCATTGAGCTGAGCCAGCGTGGCCTCACCCGACTGGGGCGCGAGCAGTAAACCAGCAGCTACCCCTAGTGCAAATCCTACAAGTAATCCCCACAAGAATTTCATGCTTTTCCTCCATTCTCTACAAACTCACTAAACAACGCGAGTGTGTCAATTACCGCATGTACGACATGAAAAAGACCGGAGGGAGTCCGGTCAGGCAACCTTCTATCGAGGTGACCAGTCAAAGTGAGTCCACAGGCTCTTCCAGTGTCCTTTTTACCAGTTCGAGGAGACTCTCCAACTCGAAAGGCTTTTGCACCACGTATACCCGCTGATAGCGATCTGCATCGCTCTCTATCAACCTGATTACCTCTTCTGCTTCAAGTACCGCCGCAGTGTAAACAATGATGGGAATGTCTGCTGTCACAGGATCATCCTTTAATTGCTTCAGGATATCCTGTCCAGAAATATCGCCCAACCTCAAATCTAGAATCAGCAGATCAGGCAATTGAGCTTTGACCCGCGAAAAGGCGTCTCTGCCTTCTTGCAGAATATAAACCTGATACTGTTCATCCTCCAGGACTCTACGCATCAGGTGAAGCAGCTCATTCTTATCATCAACAACAAGTATTTGTTTTTCCACTGAGTAATCAGCGCAGAACCCCTCCCCATATCACTAGATATGAGGCGAGCGCTTCCTCCTGTCATGGTCATTTCTAATGAATGCAACGCCTTGAGTACCAACCGTAGTGTATCACAAAACTTGCGGCACGGATACCCATTTCTTTCAGGGAATAGGCAGGAAGTGCTGCCCTCCTCTCTGCTTTCGGCTTTGCTTTTGTGCGACCAGCCACGCACGCCATGCCACGCATGTCAGCACCTGACAGTCTTTCATCTTGGCTCTCTGCGTCAGTCGCTTGTTGGTCCGATAGGCGTTCAGGCTGATGGTGTTGTGTTTTCAGTCACAGCCACCTACGCTACAGAGCCCATAGTGCGGGTGCCTGATCAGCGTGCCCCGTTTGAGTCCAAGACTCCTGGTCCCCCCATACGGATTGCGTTCCCCGCCTGTGGACGCTTGCAAACGGTGGAGTTGACGACGATGCAAACGCCTCGGTACGACATACCACAAGCGGGTACATGTCGGCTGCTCTGCTTCACTCACCGAGGCTGCTAACACCCAACTGTCTACCGCATGGGAGTCAAATGTCTGTTTGCTCTTGCTCTTCGTCTTTTTGAGCCTGTGCTGCTCACGCAACTGCTGTGTCTGCCACCCCTCTCTCACATGGACGATCAGCCCCATCTCTCCGAGCAGGTGATACAGATGCTCTTTGCCCACTTGAACCGGGCTAAACGAAGTGTTCCACTTGCCGCCTTTGCCTGGGCGCGTCATGGCTTGCACGTCCTCAACCACCACGTCCATCAGTGGAAGCACTCGCTGCAACTGCATGATCATTCTGGCCTTGGCTTCCCATCGACTGCGCGTCGAAGGCGGTAATCGTGTCTTTCGCTTGAGGCGATTGTCAAACCGCTTTGGTCTGCCCCTCTCGCTGCTGCATCTGCATCACAGATGCCCGGTAGTCAAGACTCGCGTTGTGGTAGCCGTTTCACAAGCCCGCCTCCTTCAGGGGTGGGTTCCTGACGTAATACACGAACAGACAAGCCTAATGGTGATATACTACAACAAAGCATCACACTGTGCCAACGTATATTATGGCGTGGAACAGCACCAACTATTTGCGAGGAGACCTATGTCAGATTACCAGTACATCCTGGTCGAGCGTAATGAGCGTATCGGTATTGCCACGTTGAACCGCCCCAAGGAACTTAACGCGCTCCGTACCGAGTTAGTGGGTGAACTCGCCGCTGCTCTGGAGGAGTTCGAGCGCGATGAAGAGATCCGTTGTATCATTATTACCGGCGCCGGCGACAAGGCGTTTGCCGCGGGAGCCGATATCAAAGAGATGGCCGATAAATCACCTGTTCAAATGATGATGGGTGGTTTCGAGCAATGGTTGCGCATCAAGCGCATTCGTAAGCCGATGATCGCAGCAGTGGGTGGTTATGCCCTGGGCGGCGGCTGCGAACTGGCTATGCTGTGCGACATGATAGTAGCGTCAGAGAATGCGCGCTTTGGACAACCTGAGATCCTGCTCGGTGTCATTCCTGGAGCAGGAGGTACTCAACGCCTGGCACACACCCTTGGCAAGTATCGCACCATGGAAATGGTGCTGACAGGGGCACAGGTCAGTGCCCAGGAAATGGCGGCGCATGGCCTGGTAAATCGCGTCGTGCCGAAGGGCGAACACCTCAACGAGGCTATCAAACTCGCGCAAGAAGTTGCCGAACGCCCACCACTCGCTGTACGCCTGGCTAAAGAAGCTGTACTTGCCGCTTTTGAAACACCACTGGAACAGGGTCTAGAGATCGAACGTAAAAACTTCTTCCTACTGTTCTCTAGCGAAGACATGCGTGAAGGCATGCAAGCATTCATAGAGAAACGCAAAGCAGAATTCCAAGGGAGATAGCCACAATGGAAGACGCTGTCATTCTCTCTGCCGTACGCACTCCCATCGGGCGCTACGGGGGAAGCCTTAAAGATGTACGCCCCGATGACCTGGCCGCGCTGGTAATTACCGAAACCGTGCGCCGCGCAGACATCGATCCAGGCACAGTAGAAGATGTTATCCTCGGCTGCGCGAATCAAGCTGGCGAGGATAACCGCAATGTAGCGCGTATGGCCTTGCTCCTGGCGGATCTGCCCGTCCACGTCGCTGGCCAGACGGTCAATCGTCTATGCGGCTCGGGCTTGCAAGCCATCAATAGTGCGGCCCAGACCATTCAAACTGGTATGGGCGATATCGTTGTCGCGGGTGGCGTGGAGAATATGACGCGTTCGCCGTTTGTCCTCGGCAAGGCAGATAGCGCCTTCAGCCGCAGTATGAACTTCTACGACACAACGCTCGGCTGGCGTTTCGTCAATCCGCGCCTCTCCGCCATGCACCACCCCTATAGCATGGGCGAGACGGCGGAGAACGTGGCAGCGCGTTACGAAATAAGCCGCGCCGACCAGGATGCCTTCGCCTTGCGCAGTCACCAGCGGGCCGTCGCCGCGCAGCAATCCGGGCGGTTTGCGCCAGAAATCATCCCCGTCACCATTCCCCAGAAGAAGGGTGAGGCTGTAGTTGTTGCCATTGACGAGCATCCTCGCGCCGATACAACCCTGGAAAAACTGGCGGCCCTCAAACCCCAATTTCGCAAAGATGGCAGCGTGACCGCTGGCAATTCATCGGGCATCAACGATGGGGCAGCCGCGCTAGTGCTGACATCTCTCAGTCGCGCCCAGAAGCTGGGTTTGCGCCCAAGAGCGCGCATTGTCGCCTCTGCCGTTGCCGGCGTTGACCCTGCCCACATGGGCCTGGGACCTATTCCTGCAACGCGCAAAGTCCTGCAGCGCGCCGGTCTAACCATGCAGGATATGGACCTGGTCGAACTGAACGAAGCCTTTGCGGTCCAGGCTCTGCAATGCATGCGTGAGCTGGGAATCGACGAGGAAAGGCTCAACGTCAACGGCGGGGCAATCGCCCTGGGACACCCGCTCGGCTGTAGTGGAGCCCGCATTATCGTCACCCTGCTCCACGAACTTGAACGAAGCGAAGGTCGTTACGGCCTGGCAACCATGTGTATCGGCGTCGGCCAGGGCATAGCGACGATTATTGAGCGAATGTAAGGCTCCCAGGGCGACTCGCAAGTCCCACCTCAAAGCTGCCGATGGCAACCTGATTGGCATCTTGCAAGATCTGCCAATGGCCTGGTCATAAGCATCTCTGGAAGTCGAAGCCGGGATGAGTGAGGACATGCACAACCATTTGAGATCCGGCAGGCTTCTTTCAAAGAGAAGGACATTTTATGAGTAGTATCACATCAGGATGGTGATGGGCTTTTTCTTAGGTTGATGCCAGGGTCTTACGCCACGGTTCGTTCCGGCGCATCTAGATGGGGAAGGCGGAGGCACTTGTTTGCACAACAGGCTCGTCCAGCATCACGAGGCTTTCGAGTGCTCAACGCACGACCGATTTGGCCATGAGTATATCTGGCTTGCCAAGCCCATTCGCATCTGGCATTACGCCCACAATGATGTAGCCCAGTTTCTGGTAAAACTCGTAGGGATGCCGCTTCAGGTTCTTGATATGGGTCACGTGTTCCCAGACATGGGGAAAGAGATTGATCCCAGCAAGGGTGGTCTGCTGAGTGACGTCATCGGTGCCAAGGGTAATGGTCAGCCCATCACGCTCTTTCACGCGCTCTTCCAAGTCAGCCACCAAGGCACGCCCGATGCCTTGGCCTTGCTGGCTGACACGCACCACCAGGGGATGCAGTTCCCACACGTGGCCTCGATACTGGCTGATGCCACCGATCCAGCCAAGCACTGTCCCGTCCACATCGAGGGCGACCCGGCTGATGCGCCCTGTTGCAAAGGATTCGCGCACTTCCTCCAGAGCAGACTCCAGGTCCGGCAAAGCTTCTGGCCAGTTGGTAACAAAGCCCTCCACCAACAACGCTGCAACCTGGCGGATGGCTGATTCATTATCAGAACGAAGATCAACAATTTGCATGTGCGTTCCCTCCTCTGTTACTTGTCTAAGGATAGCACATACACAGGAGGACTGGGGACGAGCAATCACTGCTTCTTAAGGCCATCCCTCGATTTCTTTGCTGGTCTTCTTCAAGCCGAAGGCTTTCCTCATCTAAATAATCCGGCAAAATAACTGTGGGAAATCTTGTAGAATGAAGAGTACCAACCTGAGACGAACAAGGAACGAGAGATGAGTAGACCAATAGAGATCTGCTGGCATGGATTATGTCAGGAGAGAAAGAGAGACAACCTTGAAGTTTGGCCTGTTTTCCGTCAATAGTTATGCGTCTAGCTATCCCGAAACCGCCGTGGGAATTGCTCAGCTTGCTGAGTCAGCAGGCTTTGAGTCGCTGTGGGCTGGTGAGCACGTCGTGCTGCCTGATCCGCAGGCGCCCCCTTCGCCCATGGCTCCCGAGGATCGTATTCTCGATCCTCTTATTGCCTTAACCTTTCTCGCCGCCCACACGCACCAGGTTCTTCTCGGGACAGGCATTATCATCCTGCCTCAGCGCAATCCGCTCGTGCTGGCCAAAGAGCTTGCCAGTCTGGATGAACTCTCGGGCGGGCGCCTGATCTTTGGCGTCGGTGCTGGCTATCTGGAGCCCGAGTTCCGCGCTCTCGGCATCCCCTTTACGGATCGCGGCGCGCGCACTGACGACTACCTGGCGGCTATGCGTGCTATCTGGGGCCAGCCGCAGCCAGCCTATCATGGTCGTTTTATCTCTTTCGGGCACGTCCAGGCTCATCCCCGTCCGCAGCGCAGCATACCGCTTGTGGTCGGCGGGCATACTCCGCCCGCCTATCGTCGTGCTGTCGAGCAGGCAAATGGGTGGTACGGGTTCGCTCTTGGTTTCAGTGGAGCTGCCCGCTCTCTGGCCGACTCTCTGGCTGGGGTCGCTGATGCTCACAAACGCTACCACCGCCCCCAGGCACTTGGCAAGCTTGAGATCAGCGTCACGCCGCCTTCAGGAACCATCACGCTGGAGCGTGCTAGACAGTACGCCGACCTTGGTGTCGATCGGCTCATCATATGGCCCCCCGACGGGACCGGCGCAGGAGACCTGAGGACCCTTGTCTCCCACCTTGGCGACACCGTTATCGGGCGTGTCTGACGCTTTGTTGGTTCCAGGGCTTTTCAATGCTGAATAAAAGTTATGCGGCTAAGCCCGCAGCACTGCGAACGAGACCAGGAGAAGCTTCTATGTCACGAAAAAAGGAGGTCACAGCATCCGTGAGCCGCTCCATGATCTGGAACAAATGCTTATAGCGCCTATCCTACCTTCTCCCCATTCACGGCGGAGGCGTATGCCTCCGCAAGCCTGGGCACTGTCTCATAGCTCTCAAGTTCCGAGGGGCGAATCCAGCGCATCTCCGTAGCTTCCCAGTCAAGCCGCACCGCATCAGGAGCAGGCACCTCGAAAAGGAACGGGTGAATATACCAGTGTCGCCCGATCTCCGCGTCTTCGTGCTCGATCACCACGCCTCGTCTGAGCATGCGTACTTGCTCTCGCTGCAGGCCCGCCTCCTCGCGAATCTCTGTATAGGCCTGCTCGTCGGGCGTCGTATCCTTCTCAACGAAACCACTCACGCCCGCCCAGCGCCCTTGATAGCTCCCCACGCGCTGGCTTCTGCGTACGAGCAGCAGGCGGGGTTCGCCGTCATCAAAGCGCAGCAGAAAGCAAGTCACAACGGGTGTCGGGCGCGAGGGACTTTGTGAACTATTGGAACGTTGCTGGCTCACAATAAAGTCCTCCCGCTTCTATTCTTGACAGCATAGTTAACACTCCTATATAGTATGCTTGGCGCATAATATACTTTTGCAGCCACATTTTTGGCATTTATGCCTTCATTATATCTTTTTCAGGCCTCTCAAGGCCTTTTTGCCTTTACCAGTGGAGGTAGGCTGACGTGTCACAAGGAATGATCTTCTTAGCCCTGATTACCATTAGTATACCTCTGGGGGCGGCACTCGCTGTCTTCTTGGGGTATTACTTCGGGGTGTCGAGAAATAAAGAAAAATTCGAAGCGCGCCTGCGGGAAGAGAAGGAAACCAGCGAACAGCGGCTCCTGGATGTCCAGTCTGAGCAGCGCGCAGTATTGCGCGAGGCCCGTGATGAGACAGCACGCCTGCGCACAACCATGGAACGTGAAAATAGCGAGCGGCGTATTGAGTTGCAGCGCCAGGAGCGGCGCTTGCAGCAAAAAGAAGAGACGCTCGAACGCAAGATCGATGCACTTGAACAGCGGGAGCGCAAACTTACGGGCCGTGAACGCTCTCTTGATCAGACCCGTGAGGAGTTGGAGATCCTCAAACAAAAGCAATCTGCCGAACTTGAGCGCATTGCGCACCTTACAGAAGAGCAGGCCAAAGAGCTCTTGCTCACGCGCATTGAAAATCAAGTACACGCAGAGGCTGCTCACCGTATTCGCGTGATCGAGGAACAGGCTCGCGAAGAGGCGGATGCCCGCGCGCGAGAGATCATTACCCTCGCCATCCAGCGCTGCGCCTCCGATCAAGTTGCCGAGGCCGTCGTCTCGGTGGTGCCACTGCCCAATGACGAGATGAAGGGGCGCATCATTGGCCGTGAAGGTCGCAATATCCGCGCGCTCGAAGCCGCCACGGGCATTGACCTGATCATTGACGACACGCCCGAAGCAGTGATTCTTTCCGGCTTCGACCCCGTGCGGCGCGAAGTGGCGCGCCTGGCTTTGACCCGCCTGATCCTCGATGGGCGTATCCACCCAGCGCGCATCGAAGACGTGGTTGCCAAGGCGCGCCAGGAAGTCGATGTTATTGTGCGCGAGGCGGGGGAGCAGGCTGCAATGGAAGCAAACGTACATGGATTGCAGCCTGAGTTGCTCAAAATCCTGGGACGCCTTCACTTCCGTACCAGTTATGGGCAGAATGTGCTGGCACACTCCGTAGAAGTCTCTATCCTGGCAGCAACCATTGCTTATGAACTTGGAGCCGACGTCAATGTATGTAAAACCGCTGCTCTACTGCATGACATGGGCAAGGCCATCGACCAGGAAGTCGAAGGTCCCCATGCCATCATTGGCGGTGAGATTGCGCGTCGTTTCGGAAAATCGCCCAAGATAATTCACGCCATGGTTGCCCACCATGCCACCGATGCCGAGCCACAGACATTAGAGGCTGCTATCGTCCAGGCTGCCGATGCCATCTCTGCTGCCCGCCCTGGCGCTCGTCGTGAGACCATCGATCTCTATATCAAGCGCCTGGAAGCCCTGGAGAGTATTGCCAACTCGTTCACCGGCGTAGAAAAATCCTTCGCCATCCAGGCCGGGCGCGAGGTACGCATCATCGTGAAACCTGAAGAAATCGACGAGTATGCAGCCAGCCGCCTCGCCAGCGATATTGCGCACAAGATCGAGGAAAGCCTGGACTACCCCGGCCAGATCAAGGTATGTGTAGTACGTGAAACGCGCGCTATCGATTATGCGAGGTAGTAATAATCCGGATTGTCTGCCCGCCTGGTCATAAATCTCGGCCAGGCGGGTAATCCCTCAAGAACCGTGTGGCAGCCATATTCTCACGGTGGTAGGAAGGTAGAAAGTCGTTGCATGACCAATCTTGTCGATTTACATACACATTCAACCGCTTCGGATGGCGTCTACTCACCAGGTGAGTTGCTCCACCGAGCCGGGGATGCAGGCCTGCGGGTACTGGCGCTGACCGACCATGATAGCACTAATGGCATCGAAGAGGCTGCACGGGTAGCAAAAACGCTCGCTATAGAACTCATTCCTGGCATCGAAATCAACACCGACGGCAGTGGTAGTGAAATACATATTCTCGGTTACTTCCCTGAATACCAGCGACCCGCGTTCCAGCAGGTATTGGAGGTATTGAGGGATGCTCGCGTGCACCGTGGGGAACGCATCGTCGAGCGCCTGAACGAGCAAGGCGTTCATATCAGCTGGGAACGTGTGCGGCAGATAGCCCAGGGCGCGGTGGGCCGGCCACACATCGCCGAAGCTTTGTTAGAAGCTGGTTACGTGCAGAGCATTCCCGAGGCATTTGAGAAATACATTGGCACCAATTGTCCCGCTTATGTCCCGCGCTACAAACTCACCGTGGAGGACGGTATTCTCCTCATCGCCAGCGCTAACGCTCTGCCCGTAATGGCCCATCCCGCCGAAATGCTTGCCTCTGGCACGCTACATGAGCGGCTGCCCGGGCTCTGCGCAGCGGGTATGATAGGCCTTGAGACCTACTATGGCCAGTATACACCGGACATCGAGCGCGAATTGCGAGCCCTGGCCGACAAATATCATCTTATCCCAACGGGCGGCAGCGACTTCCACGGCCCCGGCATTCACCCCACTCCGCTCGGCGGGCACTACGTCCCCTACGAGTCGGTCGAACGCCTGAAGGCAGCAGCAGCGGAGCGGAGTGGCAAGATACCGCCGCCGTTTGAGCTACCACCTCCTGTTCAGGAAAGATGATCAACCAGGACCTTTTGCTGCTTTCTTCCAGATAATGGAATAGCGCCACAACAGGTGCTTTCTCACTTGAGCGCCCGGCAATACATCCGCACAAATCTTACGTACTTGCGACAAAGTGAGATAAACATCTCTTTGACCATGCTCAGCCCAGGCTTCTCGCTCTGCACGTGACGGTCTCACCCGGCCGGTCTTGAGCAATTTCAATATAGGGCTCACGAGGACTGCCAGTGCGCTTCTAAGCACATCGGGCAATCCTTCTCCCTGGAAGAGATCGAGAACCAGCAACGTGCCGTTCGCCTTCAGCGCGCTCTTCATCTTCGTGAGCATTTCCTCCATCGGCAGGTGGTGTAGTGTTGCGATAGATGCAACGCAATTAAACTGTCCGGCGGGAAACTTCCATTCCAGGACATTGGCAACTCGAAAATCGATGTTTGCATACTCCTGGGAACGCTCCCTGGCAATCTGTATCATCTGAGGTGAAAGGTCCAACGCAAGTACTCGCCCCGCTCGTTTTGCCATGAGACGCGCGAATGCTCCCGTGCCGCAGCCAATCTCAAGGGCACTCTCACAGTTCTGCGGAATATGTTTGAGTAGAAAGTCGCCATAATGGCTGTTGTGATCCCAGCTATCTCTTGAGAGCAACGCCAGCCGATCGAAGTCTGTTTGAATTATCCCAGCATCAAAATCACCTGGCATGACAATAATGCCTACCCTCCCACGAAATCTACTATGGCGTCCGCTACGGCTCCCGGAGCATCGAACAGGACCATGTGGCCAGCGTCGGGTATAGTCACCAGGCGCGACCCTGCTATCTCGCGATGTAGGCGTTGACCAAACTTTAACGGTATTTGCTGATCGTTTTCGGCCCAGATGATGAGCGCCGGTCGCCCCAATGCTTTGAGATCCGACGAGATCGAGTTGGAGTAGTTCGGGTGGAGCAAACGTATGTGTTGGAAGAGGAGTTCTTTACCCAGTTCGCTATTCCAGGGTTCGATGTAGTCATCGAGGACCTTCTCGAACGACTTCGTGTTTTGCACACCGTTGGGTAGTGTTGCACGCAGATCGTTGATTACATCTTCAACACGTGTTCGCTTGGGCAGTTCCGGGTCCTGGCGCTTGCGCATCTCTGGCAGCGGCCAGTTTTCTGCAAACGTG
>WNFM01208356.1_pt1 | contig 16205 bp, 12 predicted proteins | sample 5400271 | NCBI WGS metagenome assembly WNFM01 (sample SAMN13153352, study PRJNA577476) | soil metagenome | isolation source: 60 cm saprolite on Douglas fir-dominated hillslope | place: USA:California | collected 2013-09-17
CGCTTGGCAAGCGGCCGTGGAATTTGCTGGAAATTCGTGAAGTGCGACAAATCCTCGCTCGCGAGCGCCTGTCCAACTTCCTTCGGGAGACTGATGGATTCGACCGGCTACCTGGCTCGCCGGACCGGGCGGCGGGCAATACCCTCGAGTACAATCTGAAGACGCTGCATACGGCGGCCGATCTCGACCGGCCAATGACGCTCATCAGGCCTCTTCTATCGATTGCCCGAGTGGCGCGCGCGGTCGGCGATCTGAAGGTGCTTTCGATCGGGCCCCGGTCGGAGATCGAGATTTTCGGCCTTATCGCCAATGGCTTTGGCGCCGACAACATCGTCGGCCTAGATCTCTTTTCCTACTCGCCGTTCGTAGATGTTGGCGATATGCATGCGCTGCCCTATGCGGACAACTTTTTTGACGTCGTTTTGCTCGGGTGGGTGCTCGTGTACAGCAAGGATCAATCCGCGGTCGCTCGGGAAGTAAGCCGATGTTGCCGACATCGCGCCGTAGTCGCGATAGCCGCAGACTACAGCGACGCATCGATCGCCGACGATACTTTGGGGCGTGAGCAGACTTACGTTCAATCCTGCGATCAAATTCTGTCGCTATTCGGCGACCGTGTCGGGCAAATTTACTTTCGTCATGAGCCAGATGTTCCTACGGAAGAGCTGATTATGGTCATATTCGAGTTGAAGAAGCAGAGCGACAAAGGCTTGGTCGGCCATAGCGAACCCATCGACTCGCGCGCCGTGTAATGCGGTGCGAGGACGGCGTCGATCCGGCCGGCGGGGCGCTGCCACGCGGATGATGCGCGCGCCGATCGCGAGCCTAATTTGATCCTCCCATGAGCGACGCGCTCGCGCCGATCGCGCTCTTTGCCTACAACCGGCCGCGCCACCTCGCGCAGACGGTGGCGGCGCTGCTGCGCGATCCGCTGGCCGCGGCGAGCGATCTGCACGTCTTCTGCGACGGTCCGAAGACGCCGGCAGCGGTCAAGGCGGTGCGCGAGGTCCGCGCCGTCGTGCGGTCCATCACCGGCTTCCGGTCGATCTCCGTCGTCGAGCAGGAGCGCAATATCGGGCTCGCGAATTCGATCATCGCCGGCGTGACCGCCTTGTGCGGCCGCTTCGGCCGGGCGATCGTCCTGGAAGATGACATCCTGGTGACGCCCGGGTTTCTCGACTTCATGAATGCCGCTCTCGCTCGCTATGTCAACGACGAGCGGGTGATGCAGATCACCGGCTACATGTTCCCCATCCGATCGGATGCTTCGCGCCGTGCCCTGTTCCTGCCGTTGATCTCGTGCTGGGGGTGGGCGACATGGAAACGGGCGTGGGACCGGTTCGACGCGGATATGTCCGGTTATGCCGCGCTGCAGAGCGATCGCGCGATGCAGGCTCGCTTCGATCTCTCGGGCAGCTACCCGTATTTCGACATGTTGCGGCGGCAGCAGCGCGGCGAACTGGATTCGTGGGGCATTCGCTGGTACCTCTCCGTCTTCTTGCGCGATGGCCTAGTCCTGTGGCCGTCGCGATCTCTGGTCGCAAATATCGGCTTCGATGGCTCCGGCACCCATGACGGCGAAGTCATGCCGCAAATCCACGCATCGATGACACATTCGCCAGAACACGTGGGACCATATGAGTTACCTGAGGAGGTCGCGACCGATATGGCAAAACTCGCGCAGATTGGCCAGCTACTGTCGGGTACGCGACAACAGGTCTCGAAGCTATCTCGCGCCTCCGTAAAGCTTCGCGCACTGGCAAAGCAGCTCTGTCCGCCGATCCTGCTGGCGCTACTGCGCCGGCGCTCCCAGCCGGCACCGTCTGTCAGTGTCTGCGGGCTCAACAGCGATATCATCGGACCCGTGGAGATTAGGGAGCCTGGTGGCTTCATAGCCGTCGGCGATGATTGCTTGATCCAAGGGCATCTGGTCGTGGAAGCCGCGACGAGCCGGATCGTAATCGGCAACAACGTCTTTATCGGCGGCGGGACGACGATGGATTGCGTCGATAGTATAGAAATCGGCAACGACGTTCTCATCTCCTATCAATGCCTGCTGCTCGACTCGGACGGCCACAGCACTGATCTCGATTCCCGGCGGGCGGAACTACCGCGCTGGAAGGAGAGCCATGGACGCAACTGGTCGGCCGCGTTGACGCGACCGATCAGGATCGGGAACGGTGCATGGCTCGGAGCCCGCACCATCGTGCTTAAAGGGGTCGACATAGGGGAAGGGGCCGTTATCGGCGCAGGCAGCGTTGTGACCAAAAGCATTCCCGCCCACACGCTCGCGGCGGGCAATCCCGCGCGGATCATTCGACCGCTTCGTGCCGGCGAGCGCCGGCGGCTCGGTTCCTAACCGGGCCGCAGGGCCAAGGACAGAAGGAAACAACCGCGATGACGGTGAAGGACACGGTTCGCCAGTTCTGTCCGCCAATTCTTTGGCAGGGAGCGGCGGCACTCCGACGCCGGTCGGTTGAGCAACAACAGGGCGCGAAACGACATGCTGCGGCGGCGAGCCCCAGCGAGCAGGATCTTGCCATCTACTGGGACGAGGAATGGTCGGAGATCCTCGAGCATTGGGGAGAGGGCAATGCGTGGAGCGAGATACAGCTGCTCATGGATGAGCATCCTCGCTCGCTTCGCCGATATCGAGATCACCGGCTGCGACATTTCGGATATGCTGATCGGCAAGGCGCGCGATCGCGGCATCGATCCGGAGCGCCTGGTGCTGGGCGACGCGACGCGCATGGTGTTTCCCGACAATTCCTTCGATTATGCCTATTCCATCGGCTCGCTCGAGCATTTCACCGAAGATGGCCTCGCCAAGGTGATCGGCGAATGTTGGCGCGTGACGACGCGGTCATCCTTCCATATGGTTCCCATCGCCCGAGACGGCCGCGACCATGGCTGGATCAAGACCACGCAGAGCTACTTCAACAACTCGGTCGATTGGTGGTGCGACAAATTCGGCGCCCGCTATGATACCGTGCATGTACTCGATTCGAGCTGGAGCGATACGATCTCCGTCGGCAAATGGTTCGCCTGCGTGAAATCCGCCGGGCCGGCGACATAAAGAGCGAGGCGCGTTAAGATGCTCAGGCAGATGCTCCGTCGCATGTCGGCCGACGCCCAGGTGAAGGATCAGGCGCCGCCCACGCCTGCCGACCGGATCGAGAATGCCGTGCCCGCCCTGTGTTTCCGCGCCGAGGGCAGCTGGTACTCGCCGCTCATGGTCTCCGCGGCGATGATCGGCGCCGAGGCGCAGCAGCGTCGCCGGATCGAGGCGGCCCGAGCGCTGCTGCTGCGCCTGACACCCGACGACTACTCCCGCTTCATGGCGGATTATTATGCGCAGGGCCTTCAACGGTTCGGCGACGCCTGGGTTTTCGCCGATATCGTCACCGTGCTGCTCGCGCTGACGGAATGGCTGAAGCCGCGGCGCTATCTCGAAGTGGGCGTGCGGCGCGGCCGCAGCGCGTGCGCGGTCGCAAGCCTTGCGCCGAGCTGCAAGCTGGCGCTGTTCGACATGTGGGTGGAGAACTACGCGGGCATGGAGAACCCGGGCGCCGATTTCGTCCGCGCCGAGCTCGCCGCGGTCGAGCATCGCGGCGAAGCCGTGTTCGTCGACGGCAATTCGCATGAGACCCTCAAGCGCTATTTTCGCGACAACCCGGACGAGGTCTTCGACCTCGTCAGCATCGACGGCGACCACAGCGAGGCCGGCGCGACCGAAGACATTCGCGACGTGCTGCCGCATCTGGCGATCGGCGGCGCGATTGTCCTCGACGACATCGGCCATCCCGCCCATGCCGAGCTATCGCGGGTGTGGCGCCAGGTGATCGAAAGCGAGCCGCGCTTCTCGACCTGGATGTTCGATGGTGTCGGCTACGGCGTGGGCTTCGCGCTCAGGAAGTGGTAGTCGCGGCTTCATGAAAGCTCTCGTCACCGGCGCGCACGGCTTTCTCGGCCGCCATGTCGCGCGCGGTTTGGCTGAGGCGGGGTGGCGCGTCACCGGCATCGGGCATGGCGACTGGGCGGCGGCGGCGCAGCGCAGCTTCGGCCTCGCCGAGTGGCGGGCCGCCGACATCAGCCCCGAAGCGCTCGCCGGCATCGATGATCCCGACCTCGTCATGCATTGCGCGGGCGGCGGCTCGGTTGCGGCGTCGCTCGCCGATCCGCCGGGCGATTTCGCGGGCGCGGCCGCCGCGCATCGTCTACCCCTCGAGCCCGGCGGTCCATGGCACGAGCGCCGGCGGCGTCATGCGCGAGGACAAGGCCCTCGACCCGATCTCGCCTTATGGCCTGCACAAGAAGATGGCCGAGGATCTCTGCCGCTTCCATGCCGCGAAATACGGCATCCCCGTCGCCATCGTCCGGCTGTACTCGGTCTACGGCGCGGGTCTGCGCAAGCAGCTGTTGTGGGACGCCTGCAACAAGATCGCCGCTGATAACGCGGTCTTTGCCGGCACCGGCGACGAGATTCGCGACTGGCTGCATATCGACGATGCCGTGGCGCTGCTCCTCCTGGCGGCGGAGAAAGCCGCCCCGGCCTGCCCGACGGTCGATGGCGGCACCGGCATCGGCACGCCGAACCGCGCGGTGCTGCAGTCGCTGAGCGAGCTCCTCGACCGCGGAACCGCGCCGTCCTTCTCGGGCATCTCGCGCGCGGGCGACCCGCCGCGCTATGTCGCCGACCTCGCGGCGACGCGGTGCTGGGGCTGGGAGCCGCGCCGCGCGCTGGCCGACGGGCTCGGCCTCTATGTCCGCTGGTTCAAGGAGCAGCGATGATTCGTGTCGGCTGCTTGGGCTGCTGCTCGAGGCCAGGGCCGTTTGTTGCCGGGTCAGCGAGGCGGTGATAGGTTTTCGGCCATGATTCTGGAGAGCAATCTTTTTCGCTCTGATCCCGAGCGAAGCGGCGAAGTCGCGAAGGCAAGCGCCGAGGCCAAGGATCACCGCCCAGACCACGACCGAAATATCGGAATAGACGTACTGAGAGCCGTCGCGATCCTGATCGTCATGGCTCTGCATTGGGTCAATTCGCGACTGCCGGCGCCGGCGACGTCGGCGTGGGACAATGTGTTTATCCGATTCGCCGGCCACGGTACCTATGGCGTCGAACTCTTCTTCGTGCTGTCGGGTTTTCTCATCACCAGCGCGGCAATGGCGCGCGAGCCCAACCTATTCACCATGTCGGCGCGCGACTTCTATGTTCGCCGGATCGCCCGCATCCAGCCGCTCTATCTCGCCATCGTCGTGATCGGCTTCGCCGTGGTGCTCATCGGTCCGATCGGGTCCGGGATCTTCCACTACACCTTCCGCGAACCGAGCGCGGCATTCGGCGGCGAGTTCGTCGCCTCGCTGTTCACCTTCAGCTACAACTGGGAAATGATCGCGCACCGCAACGAGTTCTTCTTCCGCGGTCTTCATTGGGACGTCTTGTGGTCGCTTGCCGTCGAGGAGCAGTTCTATCTCGCTTTCCCGATACTCATTCTCTGGGCCCGCCAAAGGCGGAAGCTGATCCTGGCATTGCTCGCGGTTGTTGCGCTGGGCGCAGCAACACGCATCTTGATGGATGCCGCTCACGCGGGGTTTCTCCTGAAGCTGATGAACTCTTTTTCCTGCTTCGACGCCATCGCCATTGGCGCGCTCTGCGCGCTTTGGATCGACGATTGGAAGCCAGGACACACACTCAGCGACCTTGCCGTTGCCGCCGGGGTCGCGGCAATCGTCGTCGCCTGCTATCGCGGCGGCGTCATCATCCTCTTATTGGGTGCCTGCCTGTTCGTCCTGGGCGCGCGCTCGACGCGGATTTTCCGCCATCGCCTATGGCGCATCCCGGCGCGGATCGGGCAGCTGAGCTATGGCCTATATCTTTTTCAGGCACTCGCACTCTGGCTCGCTGCGCCAGTGCTCGAGGGCCGGCATGTAGCGGCTGCATTCTTACTATTCGTTGGCAGCGCTCTCATCATCGCCGAGGCGAGCTATCGCTATTATGAAGTGCCCCTCAACATCTGGACGAAAACGATGCTGCGGCGGCGGCTAGCGGCTTGGTGAGGGTGCCTATTTATGACTTTTGAGACAGGATATAAATGCGACCGTGTTGCGGTGCCGCCAATACGATCGTCGCTGTGGAAAAGCGCCGTTATCGCTGTCGTGTTGATTTGCTCGGTTGTCGTGGTAATGCAAAGTGTGATGTCTTTCAGCTTCTTATTCGAGAAAAACTACAACGAGGGATGGAACGTCTATAATGCCCAGAGGCTGATCGATCATGAAGTTATCTACGACGATAACTTCTGGCGGGTGAACAATTATCCGATCATCTCTTTTGTGATTGTGGCCGGGCTGAATCTTGTAGTCCACGATCTCCTGCTGAGCGGTCGGATCGTGGCGCTGGTCTCCTTCATTGCCATCGGCGCCTTGGCGGCCGTAATTACGCGGCGGCTCGGAGGCAGTCGAAGCGACGCCGTTTTTGGCGGCGGATGCGCGCTGGGTTTCTACTATTTGGTCGCTCCCGCCTGGATCGCGGTCGATGACCCGCAAGCCCTGGCCGAAGCGCTGATGCTTGCTGGCCTCGCAACCTATATAGGCCGCCCGCCGACCCGGCGCACTCTCTTGGGCACTGCGCTCCTGATCATGCTCGCCGGCTTCACCAAGCACAGCCTCGTCGCAATTCCGCTCGCGATCAGCCTTGATCTGGCCATTCGCTCGCCGCGCCGACTGCCGTTCTGGCTGGCCAGCTGCACTTGCTTCGCCATCGTATTTCTCGGACTGACGCAACTTATCGCCGGCGGCGCCTTTGTTGATCATTTGCTCTCGCCGCGCGCATTCACCTGGTACAACGTGCATTATCATCTGATGAAATTCGTACGCTTGTTCAAGATTCCGCTGATCCTGATTGTATTGTTCTCATGGAGGATGTTCAGCCGCGACCGGCTTGTTGTGGCCGGGTACGGCATCATCGCCGTGGTCGCCTCCGCGCTCCTCTCGGGCTACGAGGGAGCCTCATACAACATATTCCAGGACCCGGCGGTGTTTCTTGCAATCGCCAGCGGCTTGATGTTGCACGAAATGCGCAGCCGGATGGCCGGCAGCAGGCTCGCGAAGTTTGCATCCGCCAGGATCGCCGTGGGCTTGGCGCCGGCGCTGCTCGCACTCCCGATTTTGACAATGGCCTCGAAGACGTTCGGCCAGGTCTATCATCGGGAACACTTGTTGGAAGCGGATCGCATTGCCGAGCAATCCTTCTCGGCGGACGTAGCTTATCTTGCACAGAGGCGGGGAACGAAGATCTGCGAAAGTCTGCTACTGTGCTATCGGTCAGGCGAGCCCTTCACACTGGATCCCTTTAATTCGCGGCAATACATCCTTGCCGGCAGGCTTGACCAAAGCGAACTGATCCGGCGCGTGGCGGCACAGGAGTTCGCGGCGATCCAGCTCCGCGCCGATATCTGTGACGACCCGACTTCTGCCGCCTGCCATATCTTACATTATCCGCGCAAATTCAACCGCTTCACCGATGAGTTTCTATATGCGGTCGATCGCTATTACCGGATTGATCGACGTTCTCAACTCGGTGTCTTTTACGTTCCCAAGTAAGTTGGCTCCGGAACATGTCCGCTGGCGCAGGAGCGCCGATCGCGGCGCGGCCTCCCAGTATCGCCAGGAACGGCAAGAACCAAAGGTAGTAGTTGTGGTGCATGCCCGGGCCGACGGCGAAAGCGGCAAGAGTTGCGAGCGCTGCGAGACCACAACGTTCGTCGAGGCTTGGTGAGCGCCTCCACACATGTAGGGTTACGGCCAGTAACACGCCCGCTGCCATGATCCGCGCCGTTGCAGCGACGGTGGTCGGGAGACCGAACAGCCAACTCGTGTCGTCGACCGGGCGAACCATATTGAATAGGAGGACGTTCGCGACGAATGCATCGGGAGCGGTAGCGAAGAAGGGCAAAATCGGCAATAAACCCAGCAGTACGCCCAACAAATAACGGCCGCGCTTGCCTCGCTCCGGCAGCGCGCAGGGCAGCATCACGAGACCGGGCACGAGCTTGGTCGCGATGGACAACCCGACCATGACTCCCGCGACCATCGGCCGCTCGTCCGCGTAGCGCAGCGCCAGCAGGAGCATCAGGACCGAAGCGAGGTCCGTCACTCCGCGCGTGAAGATCTGGTGTGCGACGAACGGTAGACTGAGATAGAGCATCGCCGCGGCAAGACCAGCGAGCCGACCGCCACTGACAGCCGCGATCGAACGGATGACGGCCGCGGTCATCGCCTGGAGCAGGATATTCGTCACGATAATGCCGCGCATGCCGAAGGCCAGGCAGAGCGGCGCATAGACCATGATCATCATCGGTAGGTACTTGTACCCGTGGAACCGGTCGTCGTCGGCGATCCCGCCGGCCGCGGTGTCGATTTGCGCTGTGTAGGGATTACTGCCGTGCATGACAGCAAGCGCTGCTGCCAGCGTCGTCTCGCCGATGTCGAACACCTTGGGCTTGACGAGCATTGCAAGGGCAAACACAAGCTGCGCTGCCGCGAAGATCAAGCAGCCGAGAACTAAAAGCCTGCCGGTCGCGCGCAAAGGTGGGTCGACTTCTTTGCGAGCGGCCGCAAGCAATGCCGGCAATGCTGCGATGACCGCGCAGACGAGTCCGAGAGTAGTCCAGCCCCAGCCGCGCTGTACTTTCTGGAATGCAAGCACGATGAGGGAAAAAACGACCTCGGCAACAATGACACGGCCCGTGCTTGATATCCGATGCGTTTTGCCTTGGCTCAGGTCCGGCGTACTGTCGCGCATCAAAGGCACAGCGGCGCCTCCACCAGCACATGCGACCAGCGATGCGAACGCGGCGCCGGATAGGGCGCAAGGTCAACGGCGCGCCAGCCGCTCGCGCGGTGCTCGAGCAAAGCAGCGTGTCCTGCCGGAAGATCAGCGAAATCCACTGGGGTGCAGGAGATGAGAACAAGCTCGTATCCCTCGGCCGCCAACCGGTCGAAGAGATCGGGACCGAGCGTCGTCACGACGCGTAGATCGAGATCGGGGTGGCGCGGCGCTGTGAAGCGAATGAGTCCCTCCAGCATATCTGCCACGCTGCCATTGTCGCCGGGGAGCACCAACGCGATGCGCTTCTCTTCGCCGACGCGCGCGCTCGCCATGGCGGCGAGCTGCCAAGTCCGCTGTTGCGGCGCCTCGAGGTCGAACCGCAGGTAACCGAGAAAGGCCAGCGGACACAGCGCGACGACCGCCAGGAGCACTGCCGAGACCACGCGGCGGTCGCCGGTGAGTGCCCAGCCGCGCTCGAAGGCGATGTCGCGGGCGAGCAGGACGAGTGTCAGCACCAGCAGCAGGCCGAGATGGGTGTTGTAGCGGAAATACGAATGGGCATCGACACTCATCTTGCCGGGAAAGTGGCCGATGTAAGCCACCAGAAGCGCGGAATTATAGATCAAAGCCACGCCGGCTAAGAGGGCCGCGACACGCGTTATCTGATCGAGGCGGCGCCGCCTCACGTGCCAGCCGAGACCGGCAAGCGCCAATAGGAGTGTGCCGAAGAAGTACGGCTTTTCGCCGATCACTCCGGCGATGCTGCGCAGAATGAGCGGAAGATTGTGAAATTGCCATTGATCGAACGGCAACGGCTTCAGCTCGCCGACGGCAAAGTGGGTGAGTACGTACCAGCGCCACGTAACATAGAGCAGCAGTGCCGGCGCTGCGGCCAGAATAACGGCAGCAACCGCTCGACCCCGCCCTTCTCGGCTCTGGAACAGGGCCACAGCGACAGAGGAGGTCAGCAAGCCCAGCACGATGGCGATGCTGTCCTGCTTGATATTGACCAGGGCGGCGAGCGTCAGCGCGAGGAACGTCAGCTCGCCAGAAGCCGATCGCTGCGCGGCGAGCCGCGCGAGCGCGCGCGCCGCAAACCATGCGGCAAAGGCGATGGTGACGGTGACCGAGGCCTCGCTATAGGCCGAGAGGTGATAACGCGGCACGAAGCCGGGGTTGAGCGCCGTGGTCAGCAGCAGGCCGAGGCCCGTCGCGCCCCAGGATGGAACCGTCGTCGCGTCGTCGTCGCCGCGCTCGATGAGGCGCGCGAGAAAAAGGGCGAAGGCAAGCTGCAGGACGACGTTGAGCGCGATCATCACGCTCGGCGGGAACGCCGGGGTGAAGAGCGATGCCAGGAAGGCGGCGAGCTGCAGGTTGTACGGCGCGGCGGGCAGAAACGAATGGTTCGGCCAGCGGTCATCCGCCGGGAAGGCCGCATGATCGTAGAGATAAGCGGCGTTGGGCAGCAGGTTCGAGAAAGTGTCGGGGAGGCTGGGCCGCGCGCTCGCCATGACGGCGAGCAGCGGCAGGGCCACCGCCCCAATGCGCGACACCGATCGCCAGTCGGTCATGGTGAGCCGCAGCCGCGGCGCGACGAGGCCGATCACGCCCATTATAACCACCCCGACCGCCGGCAGGCGCAGCGACGCCGCCGTTGCCACGCCCCACAAGGTCAGCACCAGGCAGGCGCCGCCCCAGCCGGCGACGAGCGCCGCCTCCGGCGCCCCGCGTCCCAGCGACAGCAGCCGTCCGAAGCCGGTGAGCGCCAAGGCGGCGGCAAGGACGCCCGCCCAACCGGCGAGATCGGTCCAACTGGGAATCATAAATTCCCATGGCTGTGATGAGAAAACGCGCAGCAGCAGCGCCGAATTATCGGGACCGATCAGAGCCATGAAGACCACGGACGACACGGAAGGGGGCTAGACGAGGCGAGGCAGACGCGGGCTCGCCCTTCATCAGAGGTCTGCTGGATGTTGTAAATTTGGGATTTGCGGCCTTGCGAGTGCGGGGCGTGGGAATGCTTATGGTCAATCGTCTGCTGCGCTGTTCCGGCTGTCTTCGGCCGACCCGCTGAGAACCTGGATCGCTTCAGCGAATACCGTTTCTGCCGCGAGATCGGTGAGGTCGGGCTTGGTCAAAACGCGGACCAGGCCGCCGCGCGGAGCGCAACGGCTGGGTTCTGATGCGCGCGAGAATAGCACCACGAGCGGGTTGCCGCCAGCAGCCGCCATATGAGTAGCGCCGGTATCATTGCCGACGGTGAACGCCGCGCGCGTGGCGAGGTCGGCCAATGTAATGAGGTCGGTTTGGCCTACGAGATCGACCGCCTCGGGACAAGTCGCTCGAATTGCCGCGGCGATGTGCTGCTCATCCGGTGCCCCAACAATGACCGGTAGATAGCCCGCGACATAAAGCCGCCGAGAAAGCTCCGCATACTGTGTGACCGGCCAGCGCTTATCGAGGTGACGCGGAGACGAGCCCGGGATGAGCAGAACAAACCGACAATCCTCCAATCCGACCGGGAGGTCACGTGCCGCTACCGGACAAGCGGGTAACGGTACCGGATAGATCCCCGCCATGAGCAGCTGCTCGGCTTGTTTGTCGATAGTGTGCTGCGGGTAGCGGTCCAGATTGGCATGAGGGTGAGAGCAATGCGACGCAATCCCCGACCATTGCGGCCTTCGTTTCGGCCAGAACAGCCAGGAATAAAAGCTCGATCGGTCGGATGTCTGCAGATCGTAAACGCGATCGAACTGGCTGGCGCACAGCAAACGGCGCAGCTCTAGCCAGCCCTTGATATTCAAGCCCTTGGGACGGCGGTCGACGGCAATGTCGTCGAAAAGGTCGGTTTGCTCGGCGAGCTCCACGTCGGGGCGGGTTGTCAGCAGCGTAATCCGGTCGCTCGCATGGTATCGGCGAATCGCGGCCGCCGGACCCAAAGCCTGAATGAAATCACCGAGCGCGCTCAGCTTGATGATGAGTATGTTGCGCCGCGACGTCGACGGCGCCGACGCTTGCCGCCGAGGCCGTACGCCGGCAAGTGCATCGATATCGACGACCGCTTCCAGGGTCTCGAACGCATGAAAGACTGCGGCATGCGCTGCAACATACTTCGATCCGATGCTGGCGAGGAGGCACTCGACAACCTGCCGCGCGGCGGCTACGGCCGGCAAGGCTCCGAACCGCTCAACCAGTGCTCGAGCCGCATGAGCACGCGCGGTCGACACGATCATATGCCGCCGCCAGCGCCAAAGGATCACAGGACTGATTGCCAGATGCGCGACGCAGATATGGTGCGCATCAGCATTGCTGCGGAAGCGGGTAAACAGCTCATAAATGTCGCACGCAACGGTGAAGCGCCGATCATGGAACAGGCGTACTTCGTTCCACGCAAAGAAAGCATTGAGCGGCGTGGCTTCCGGAAAGTGCCCGGCGCTGAGTCGCGACGCAGCGCTCTCCTTCCGCCAAGTCGGTCCCATACTCTGGACCAGCCTTACCCGGTTGGGCTCTTCCAAAGCCGTTCCTCTCGTCGTCCATTCTCGCGAAATAGCAACCTCACGTCCAATGCCGGAAGGGAGGCGCGTGCTCGTAAGCCGCCCTGTGGTGAGACCTCGAGCAAGAGATTGCCGCCGTGGCTAAGCATGACGTCGCGAGCGATGGTAAGACCGAGGCCAATTCCGCCAGTTGACGGATTGCGAGAGTTGTCGAGCCGGAAGAAGGGCTGGAATACGGCCTCGCGCATGGGCTCGGGAATCCCCGGCCCGTCGTCGTCGATGATGATATCGATTGACGCATGGCTGGGCAGGATCGTGACCCACATATGGTTGCTGTAGCGCGCTGCATTGGTGATCAGGTTTGTCACGCAGCGTTTCAAGGCGTCGCGTCGAACGGGCAACTCAAGTTCGTCCGGCCCCGTCAGCGCGATCTGAGCGCCCTCACGCCGCGCCTCGGCGACCACGTCGCCCAAGAGCTTCATGATATCCGTGAGTTGCGCTGTCTCGTCCCCCTCACCGCGGGCGAAGCTGAGGTAGGCGTCGATCATCTTCTGCATCTCGATGATGTCGGTTTCCAGAGCCCGGATATCCTTGCTGTCACGCAAGATTTCCAGCTCGAGTCTCATTCGGGTCAGAGGCGTGCGCAGATCGTGCGAAATCCCTGCCAACATCTCGGTGCGCTGCTTGACCTGACGTTGGATGCGCTGCCGCATCGTCTGGAAGGCGGCCGCCGCTTGGCGCATCTCGGTCGTGCCTTGGGGCTCGAAATGCGGCACATCCAACCCACGGCCGAATGCGTCGGCGGCAATTGCGAGGCGTTGGAGGGCACCTACCTGAGCTCGCAGAAACAGCATCGCTATGGCGAGCGTGACCAGCGCTGTGCCTACCATCCACATGAGGAAGACATAGATCATGGAGGTGTACAGCCGATCCCGAGGTACGGAGATCCGCTCCAGACCATCGCTATCTCGGACGCGGACGAGAAGCTGGCGCGGCAACTCGCTCGCATCGATCTCAAAGGGACCGATATTCCGTTCCCTGAGCGCCGCCGCGAGATATTGCTCGACAGTGCCTTTGGCCGCGTCCGGGCTCGACTTGAGAGCCGAACCGGCGGGTAGGAATGTAGAGCGTATCCCGGAGTTGCGGTCGACCAGTTCGAGAAAGACTTTCTCATCAGGGCTTCCGTGGAAGGCGCGTCGTCCCTCTGTTACCAAAGCAATGTCGTTGGCTGCTGAGTCCGATAGCCGGCGCATGACCGTGGACCACAGGCGGTCGTAGAACACCCACGTGCCGACCACCTGGCTTATGATGATAGGGGCCGCGAGCAGCAGCGCGGACTGACCGAACAAACCGCGCGGCACGAGGCCCTTCATGCGCGCAAAAAGCGCGTAGGGGTACCGCAATAAACCCAGTGTCATCTGCCGGCCGGCCGTGTCAACCGGGTTTGGCATCTGGTGCATCCTCCTCGGCCGGCAGGCTTCGCTTCCGGGTCGCGACTATGCCTGTTATCGCCTATGGTCTCGTGTGCCGACCAGGATTCATATTAGTCTAGCATGAGGCAAGCCAGCCATCAGCGCGAGGGCAATCAGTCGTCGGCGTCCCGGTGGGCGAAGGGCGGTCGCCACCCCGGTTCAATAACCGACGCATGCGGCATTGTAGCAAGCCGCGTGCGGCCGCGCACGAGGCGTTAATCCATATCGCGCCACATTCGATACTCAAAGATGAACCTTTCAAGAGCTTGGTCATCCGGAAAACCCGCGACTTCGGCTCACCGAGAGCAGCACCTCTTCGAGGAGGCGTGAATGAGCGACCGCACTGAAGCGTTCAGCAGCCCTCTGCCGTGCCATCTCGCTCATGGCGCGTCGTGCCTCCGGATCGCCAACCAGCCGCTTGATGGCGGCCGCGATCGCCTCCGAATCGCCGGGCGGCACGAGCAGACCGGTTCGCTCATGCTCGACGGCCTCGCCGATGCCGGCGTGCCGTGAGCCGATTACCGGCGCGCGTTCGGACATGGCCTCAATGATGACGTTGGGCAATCCCTCCTCATCGCCCGACGGCGCCGTTACACTTGGCACGCAGACCGCGATGGCGCCGCGCATCCACCGTCGGACCTCCCCGTTTGGCAGCCAACCCAAGAAATTCACGTTCCCGATCGACCGTGCCTGTTCTTTCAGGTTCTCGGCCAGGGGCCCGTCTCCAATTAGCGCCAACGGCACATCTGCGCCTCGGCTCTTAAGAAGTCGCATCGCCTCGATGAGGTGATTTATCCCCTTCTTCTCGACGAACCGTCCGACGAAAAGCACATAAGGCTGCTTCGGCGGAGGTGCCGATGAATCAGGCTCGTTCAGATCCACGCCATACCGGATGACGCGCAGTTTGTCGGACGGAAAGCCCCGCTCGATCAGCCGACCGTGGACGTGGTCCGACACACAAATGATCATGCTGGCTTCCCGCTTAAGCGCTGCGAGTCGTCGCTGGTAGATCGTTGGCGGCAGCCGGCGGCGGTAGTGTTTTTCCTTCGTGGCATCACCGCCGTGGAACGTCACTACCAGTGGCACATTGAGGGCGCGAGCAATCGGCAATGCGAGCGCGCCACCCCGGCCAAAATGCGCGTGAATAACGCGCGGGCGCAATGTTTTGAGGTCCGGCCGCGGGGGAAGAATTCCGAATTGCTTGAAGAGGGCGCGGTCAAGTGCGCCCAAGGCGCCACCCCGTCCCAATATTAGCGGTTGTACGCCGAGATCCCTGACGCCATCGTCTGTCCGACAGCCGACCCAGACCGGCGCAAGATACTCAAACCCTACATATTGCAAACGCAGAAAGTTCGCCTCAGACCGTGGCACGATGCGATCCCGATACACCAGAACGGTCTCACGCATGCCCAGCCGCTCGTCGGACCGCGACATGGTTCAACCTCTGCTACGGAGTACGCAATCTTGCTCCCGGTCGTCGACGATGCTCATCACCGCACCCTGGAAACCATGACAGAGAAGGCTTTCATTAACCTTACGTCCACCGTCGGCGGGCGCTGCAGTGCTTGTCGGTACGCTTTGGAAAGCCGCCCAGGGACGCCCGACATCGATGAACGTAGTTCGGCTGTCGCGAGCTAGCAATGGCCACGAAACCGCGGCTGTCATTCTCGTGAAAGCGTGGCGTAAGGACCACGCCAGCTAGGCTCGGTATATCGATAGCCACCGACCAGCACGGCGGCACCTGCTGGCGCCGTCGCTTGTCGTTTGGGGAGATGATTTGTGCCCGACACCTTGCCGTCGATATGGCGCGCCGCAGGCAGTCGTATGCCCCTGCGGCTTCAGCTCGGTATCCTGGGCGGGCTGGCCGTGCTGGCGGTGCTGGCGCTTGTGATCGTGCCGATCGTTCGCAGCCATTTCACGGCGCGCGAGGTGACCGAAGCTGCAACCCCGGCACTGGCGCCGGGCACGTTCCGTCCGACGGACGCGCAATGGGCGAGCCTCAAATTCGCGCCGGTCGAGCAGATGATCTTCCGCGCCGAGCGGGTGACCGACGGCAAGATCGCCAACAATGACGATACGACGACGCCGGTATTCTCGCCGTATTCCGGGCGCGTCACCAGGCTTTTTGTCAAGGCGGGCGATCACGTGAACAAAGGCGATCCACTGCTCGCCCTCGCCGCTGCGGAATTCGTGCAGGGCCAGAATGACCTGATCAGCGCGATCGCCGCCCTCAACACGGCGCGCTCTCAAGTCAGGCTGACGACGATCAACGAGAAGCGCCAGCACGAGCTGTACGAGGCAAAGGCCGGAGCACTCAAGGATTGGCAGCAGGCCCAGGCCGATCTCGAAAGCGCCAAGAACAATCTTCGCACGGCCGAGATCGCGCTTGCTGCGGTGCGCAACCGACTCCAT
>WNFM01235937.1_pt1 | contig 16205 bp, 11 predicted proteins | sample 5400271 | NCBI WGS metagenome assembly WNFM01 (sample SAMN13153352, study PRJNA577476) | soil metagenome | isolation source: 60 cm saprolite on Douglas fir-dominated hillslope | place: USA:California | collected 2013-09-17
CACTGGAAACAGACGCCGTAACCATCAGGATCCGTCGCATACAACTGTTTCATCCCGTACGGCGCTACCTTCGGCGGCTGAGCCTTCACGCTGTGCGCGATCAAGAATGGGTACGCACTCTCCAAGTCCTGACAGCCAACATAGAGGACCGTGTCGGCGTGAGCCGCAACGCGCGCGGGATCCGGCGTCGCCGGCCGCTGGCCCACATCGTAGGCCGTGTTGAGCATGACTTCCGCATCGCCGTGTCGCAGCCAAGCCCAGCCCACATCGTCGCTTGGCCCCGACTTCTGCACTTCCACGAAGCCGAGAATGTCACGGTAGAAGCGCAGCGACGCCGGCATGTCGAAGACCTGGATCAGGGGGCACAATCCGCGGATGGCTAGACCCACGTCGACCTCCTCAGAGTCGGCCGAACACTTAGTAGCGGGAACGACGATACCCAATATGAACGCGTGCAGCCACTGGTAATCCGTACCACGGCGAGGCGGAATCCTCGAAGGCGCAGGGGTACAGCGCGATGTGGAGACGGAGGATGGGCGGACGGCAAATGGCGCGCCACGAATGCGCCGGTGACAGATATCGGGCGGCGGCGGGTTACGGCCGGTCGAATGGGCTCCGCATTCTACGGCCGCCACGATTCAGGAGGATGACGCATTCTAGAGCACCTTGTAGGCAGTGACCCGGACCACGTGCGTGCCGCGACGGCCATCGCGGCCGCGCGCTTCGAGGCCGAATCCCCAGTCGACGTCCAGGAGGATTCGCCCCGGCAGGGCCATCTCTGCCGCCGCCCCCATCCCGAGATGGCCACGGCTGCCACGCCCCGCGGTGGGATCGTGCACGACCGCGCCATCCACGAAACCATCGAGGCGCCAGCCGCGCCCGGCCCGCCAGGTCGCGGCGCTGCGCAGCACGACTGCGCGATCGAAGCGCACGCCCGCGGACGGATACCCCCGCAGCCGGTTGTCGAAGGCGTCGAAACTGAACCGGCTGAAGCGGTCGAGGTTGCGACCGCCGAGGGCGCTCGCTTCCAAACGGGTCACGGCCTTGGGTCCGAGGACGAACGATCGGGCCAGGGTGAGGCCTCCCCTCTCGTACGCGCGCGCGTCGGCCGCGTAATCGCCGGGCCGGCCCCACTCGCGCCAGCTCTGCCGGCGGGCCGCGCTGCCCCACGCCGCCGCCGACCACGCGGCGCGCTCCCATTCGAGGCCGAGCCGCAGGCCGTGCGCGACCGGGCTCACGGGCACGCGAAAGTCCGCGGCCGTGGTGTCGTTCGCTTCGAGCCGCACCGCGTCGAGATCGTAGGCGGCGCGCAGCCGAATGCGCGGTCCGAGCCTGCGCAGGGCGGCCAAAGACGCGCGCAGCGGCCGCTGGGCCAGGTTCTCGTCGTAGCGCTCGAGACCGCCGCGGAAGGACCGGTCGTTGTAGCGGGTCAGCGATGCGAAGGCCCAGGCCTGGATCTGCAACGCGGGGCCGCCGACGGACGGCACGCTCAGCGCGAGCTGCGCGAACGGTCCGGCCACGAACGCGTTCATCTGCGCGCCCGTGCCCAGCACGTCGAAGTCCAGATAGCTGAGGCCGGCGAAGGGCAGCGGACGGTCGATGTTGGGATCGAAGAGCGTGCCCGCGGCCACGCTCCACACGCGCGAGGCCTGCCCGGCGAGGACGCGACCTCCCTCCGCGGCGTCGGCGCCGCCGGCCGCGGGCGCGTCCACGCGGCGCAGATAGCGGAAGCCGTCGGGCGTCTCTCGCATCATTACTGTATGGGAGGCGCGGGCCGCGGCCAGGCGCGCTTCGAAGTCGGGGGGATTGGCCTCGATCCGATCGAACGACGTCTGACGGTGGATCGGCGTGCGATGGCCGGGCCCTTCGTAGACCTGCTCGACGTCGGAGCGGGCGAGCAGCCATTCCGGCGCGCCCGCCACGTCGAGGAGGCGGAACTCGTCCGTCTGCCCGGAAGAGACGATCGCACCCCGGAGCCCCGTCTGCGCCGCCTCCAGACGCACGAGGGCGAATCCCTCCTTCGCGATCCAGGCCCGTCCGCGCATCGAGGGCCGGCCCGGATCGAGGGGCTGGAAGCCGACGACGTAGCACGCGCGCCCCGACTTCTCTTCCTCGCCCTCGAGGCGATAGCGGTAGGCGTCGCCGAGCGTGATGGTGAGAGGGGGCGACGCGACGCGCTCCGGTTGCACGAGGGGCAGGCGCGGCACGCCGTCGCCGCCCACCGCGACGGGCACGCCGTTGAGGCGCAGGTCGCGTTGCTCGATCTCGGCCAAGGCTCCGCGGCGATACAGGACGGTGTCGGCGGTGACGGTCATGGGGGCGGGCAGGCCCGGTATCTGGAAGGTCAGCACGCTCGTGCCGGTGGCGACCAGGGTGCGCACGCGCGCGGCCTGCCGGGCCGCGGCGGCTTGATGAGCGGCCACGATCTCGGCCACGGTCAGCGCGCGCGCCGCCGTCACTTCGACGCCCGCGGTGAATCCCGCTTCTCCGCCCGCCCATCCGGCGAGGCGAAGGACGAGGGGGCCGCGAAGAGCGCGCGTATCGATCTCCGCGTGGCCGGCGCGGGCGACGAGGGGCAGTGGCTGCTCGCCTCCGTCTAGAAGCGATCGTCCCCGCGCGCGCGTCGCTCCCGGTCGCACGGTCAGCCGGCCCCCACCCTCGACGATGGCGATCGCGTCGAGGGTGCCCGGATGCAGGAAGACGGGAGTGGCGCAGCCGCCGTCGTCCGCGCAAACCGTCACCGCGGTCAGGGACGTGAGGCCCGTGGTGAGGACGTCGGCGAGCGCCGCCACCCTTCGCGCCAGGAGGACGTCCGTCTCGCGCAATGGAACGAGCAGGCGGCGGCCGGCGATCCGCGCCGTGGTCGCCAGCAGATCGTCCAGCGACGCGGCCGGGCCTCCCGATTCCCACCACTCGAACCCGGCCGTCGGGGGGGGCGCGGCGGAAGGAGGAACGAGGAAGGACACGTAGGGGCCGATGCCCTTGCTCGCGAGCGCGCCCAGGAGATCGGCGGGCCCCGCGAGGCCGATGACGGCGTGGGCCGAAGCCGCGCGCACCGCGGTCGCCCGCGTCCGGACCGCGAACACGAGCGCGTCGTCCGCCGGCGCGTCCGCCGGCACTCTCAGCACGACCCGAGCGCCCAGCGGCACCAGGGCGGCCAGATCGTCGGCGACGGGATCCAGGGGCAGATCGAAGCCGACGGAGGCTCCGCGCGCGGACAAATCGCGCGCGACCGCGGCCGCCGCGGAGACGTCGGCGGAGCTCTCGACGACGAGGAGGACGTCGAGGCCATCGAGCGGCCCGGTCACGTCGAGCAGTCCGCGGGCGGTGACGGGCGCGGCCCGCCAGGTCACGCAGGCCGCACAGGGGCCGGCGGGGTCCAGCACGGCCGCCGGCAATCCCAGGAGGAGAGCCGAGGCCAGCGCAGCCAGGAAGGTCACCTCGCGGACTTAGCGGTGCGCGGCGATGAAGTCGCGGATCTGCTCCTCCAGCACGGGCAACGGCACGGGACCATTGGCGAGGACGGCGTCGTGGAACGCACGGATGTCGAAGCGGGGGCCGAGCTCGGTCTCGGCCTGACGGCGCAGCTCGCGGATCTTCAGCTCGCCCATCTTGTAGGCGAGCGCCTGCCCGGGCCAGGAGATGTAGCGGTCGGTCTCCGTCCGCACCTCGTGCAGGGAGAGGGCGGTGTTCGAGGCCATGAAGTCCATGGCCCGCTCCCGGGACCAGCCGAGCGCGTGCAGGCCCGTGTCCACGACGAGACGGCAGGCGCGCCACATCTCGTAGGTGAGGCGGCCGAAGTTGCGATACGGATCCTGGTAGAACCCGGCCTCGAGGCCGAGGCGCTCGGCGTAGAGGCCCCAGCCCTCGACGAACGCCCCCACTCCGGCGGCGCGGCGGAAGGGCGGCACCCCCTGCATTTCCTGCTGCAGCGCGATCTGCAGGTGATGGCCGGGGACCGCCTCGTGGAGGGTGAGGGCCTCGAGCACGTAGAGGGGCCGGCTCTCGAGCGCGTAGGTGTTGACCCAATACGTGCCGGCGCGGGTGCCTCCGACCGGGGCCTCGACGTAGCGGCCGCCCGTGTACTTCGGGGCGAGGTGCGCGGGCACGGGCTCCACGCCGTAGGGAAGGCGCGGCAGCCGGCCGAAGAGCGACGGCAGCTTGCCGTCCATGCGCTTGGCGATGAACGAGGCCTCCTTGAGCAGCTCCTCCGGCGTGCGCGCGTAGAAGCGCGGATCCGTGCGCAGGAACTGCAGGAAGGCGGCGAAATCGCCCTGGAACCCGACCTGCTTGATCACGTCCACCATCTCGGCGTGGATCCGCGCGACCTCGGCGAGGCCGATCTTGTGCACCTCCTCGGGCGTCACGTCGAGGGTCGTGAAGTGGCGGACGCGCTGCGCGTAGTACTCGCGGCCCCGCGGCAGGTCCGCGGCCGCGGTCGTGGTGCGCGCCGTCGGCAGGTACTCGCCGGTCATGAAGTCCAGGAACGCGCGGTAGCCGGCGACGGCGCCCTCCAGGATCGCGGCCCGGCCGGCGGCGACCAGCCGCGCGCGCTCCGGCTCGGTGACGCCCGGCGGGAAGGCGCGGAAGGGCGGGTAGAACACGCTCTGCTCGGGATCGGTGACGACGTGCGTGCGGATGGTGACGTCGTAGCCGTCCAGGACCACGCGCGGCAGCGTGAACCCGGTGCGCAGCCCCTCCCGCATGTTGGCGATCTGCTGGGCGACGTAGGCCGGGAACGCGCGCAGGCGCGCGATGTAGTTCTCGTAGTCGCGCGTGGTGGCGAGAGTGGTGTGGCGGGGCAGGTCGGCGAAGCCGGTGTGGAAGCCAGGCCCAGCTCGTGGGCGGCGACGTCGTCGCGCAGCTCGGCCGCGAGCATGTCGTAGCTGATGCGGTCCTGGGTGTCGAGGCTCGCGCGCGCGACGTCGCGCAGGCGGGCCAGCGTGGCCTTTTGGCGCTGAGCCGTCCGCTCGAGATCGGCGGGGGTCACCGAGGGCAGGCGATCGTCGTAACGGTGGTCCCCCGTGGACGTGGCCAGAAGCGGGTCCTCTCGCAGCCGCGCTTCCCAGTCCTCGTCGACCAGCGCGTGGAAGGCGGCGGACGCGCCCGACGTCTGGACGGCGGTTTGCGCCGCACCCGCCGCCACCACCGCCGCCAACAGCGCCGCTTCGATCATCGTGCCCCCCCCGGTGAATGATACGGTGGCCAGGGGTCGCGACGCGGTACACTACGCGGCGATGTTCCCGTCGCGCCACGCGCTGGTCGCGGTCGCCTGCACGGTTCTCACTCCGCTCTCCGCGCGCGCCCAGGACCTTCCCGAGGTGAAGGCCTCCGGCAAGCTGCGCGTCCTGGCCGTGACCGTGAGCGAGGGCCCGCAGTTCATGTCGCCGGCGGGAGCGCCGGACCCCGGCTTCGACGCGGAGATCCTCGCCGGATTCGCGCGGCTGCACGGCCTCACCGTCGAGCGCGTCTCCGTGCCGTCCTGGGACGCCCTGGCCGCCTCCTTGCTGAAGGGACAGGGCGACCTCGTCGCCGGCGGATACACGAGCACGGCCGCCCGCCGCGAGACGATCGACTTCACGGTCGAGGTCTTCCCGACGCGCGACGTCGTCATCACTCGACGGCCGACGCCGGCCGTGACCATGCTGGCGGAGCTGCGCAAGCTCCGGGTGAGCACGGTCAAGGGCACCAGCATGGCCGACGCGTTGGCCGCGGTCGGAGTCAAGCAGGTCGACGAATCGATCTTGCCGGGCGGCGTGCCTTCGGCCCTGCGCGAGGGCAGGGCCACCGCGGCCGTGGACGGGCTGGAATCGGCGCTGGTGGCGGCGGGGCACGATCCGGAGCTGCAGATCGGGATGTTCGTCGGAAGCTCCGAGTCGCTGGCCTACGCGGTACGGAAGTCCTCTCCCCGGTTGCTGGCCGCGCTCAACGAGTACCTGGCCAATCTCCGCCACAGCCCGACGTGGAATCGGCTGGTGGTGAAGTATTTCGGCGCCGCCGCCCCCGACATCCTGCGGCGGGCACGGGAGTAGCCCTCACTCCCCGCTGAGAACGTCGCCGAGCCCCTCGTCGTCGACCGCGAGTCCAGGCACGCGCATGCGCTTGGACGCATCCAGCCGGCGCAGGATCCCCACCACCCGGAAGGCCCAGATCGCGCGGCAGACGTCGAAATCGGCGAGCGTCGACGCGGCGCAGATCTCACCGACCGAACGCGGCTCCGGCAGCTTTTCGACGATCGCTCGCGTTTCCGGGGTGAGGTTCATCTGGGTGATCGCCTGCTCGGAGTTCGGCGCGCGCCGGTAATTCGCGTCCTTGCCGCCGACAGCGCGGTCGATGCGGCTCCAGGCGTCGATCCGCCGGATGCCTTCCACGATCAGGTCGGGCGTGCTCAGGTTCAGCTTGATCGCTTCGGCGGAGGGGGGTCCTTCCTCCAGGCGGTAGTGTCCCTCCGTCCACAGGAACAGGCTGTAGATGATCTCGCGGGTCTGGTCGACCACGCCGGAGACCAGGTCCTTGGGCGTGAGCGCCCCTTGCTCCACGAGCACCGTGCCCAGCCTCTTGCCCGGAGTGATCGCCTTCGATCCTTCGTCGAACTGCAGGAGGCTCAGCCGACCCCGGCGCAGGAGCAGCTCGCCCAGCCGGTCGTCGGGGCTCGACGAGGACGCGAACACCATCCGCCCGTCCTGCACGGTGACGTTCTTTCCGATCCCGGCGTGGGTGAGAGTGAGCAGCCCGCTCCACCGTTCCTCGTAGAGGGATTGCATCAGGCTGGGCAGGTCGCGCTCCGCCAGGCTGCCTTCGCGCATCATCGGCTTCGGGACTCCTTCGGTACTCATTCCGTTCAGGGACGCATCATCTCATGGACGGCGCGCGTATCATCGGGCGTATCCGCCACCCGGAGGACAGGATGATGACGAGAGCGTCGATCCCGACGAAGTTGGGTCTCGGCCTTGGCCTTGCCGTCGGCCTGGCCCTCTCGCTGGTGGGGGCCAGAAGCGCCCGTCCATTCGCCGCCGACGCGATCCCGATCGACGACGATGACATCGCGGGCGTGGTCACCGGCGCTGCGGGGCCGGAGGCGGGCGTCTGGGTGATCGCAGAGACGAGCGACCTCCCCACCCGGTTCGTCCGCATCGTGGTCACCGACGACCGCGGGCGCTACGTGCTGCCGGACCTTCCCAAGGCCGGCTACGACGTGTGGGTACGGGGCTACGGGCTCGTGGATTCGCCCAAGGTCAAAGCCGCGCCGGGCGCGGTCCTGGACCTGAGGGCGGTGGCCGCGCCCGACGCGCGCGCGGCCGCGCAGTACTACCCGGCCGGCTACTGGTTCTCCCTGTTGCGCGTGCCGGACAAGAGCGCGTTCACGGGCGCGGCCGCCGGCACCGGCGTGGCGTCGCGCCTGAAGAGCCAGGCGGAGTGGGTGCGCCAGTTGAAGTCCGGCGGCTGCACCGCCTGCCACCAGCTGGGGACCAGGGCGACGCGCGAGATTCCCGCCGCCCTGGGCACGTTCGGCTCCTCCGCGGAGGCGTGGCATCGGCGCATCCAGTCGGGACAGGCCGGCAGCAACATGCTCTCCGGCGCGACGCAGCTGGGAGGAGCGGCGGCGATGGCGGTCTTCGCGGATTGGACGGACCGCATCAAGGCGGGCGAGCTGCCGCCCGTCCCCCCTCGGCCGCAGGGGCTGGAGCGCAACGTCGTCATCACGGAATGGGACTGGGCCGATCCGAAGGCCTACCTTCACGACGAGGTCTCGACCGACCGCAACAATCCCACCGCGAACGCGAACGGTCCGATCTACGGCGCGCTGGAGCTGAGCGCGGACTACCTGCCCGTGCTGGATCCGATGCGCCACACCGCGAGCAAGGTGCCGCTCACCGTCCGCGATCCCGGTACGCCGGTCACGGCGGCGCCGGCGGTGCCTTTCGCTTCGGCGTATTGGGGCGATGAGCCGATCTGGACGAGCCGGAACAACGTCCACAACCCGATGTTCGATCACAAGGGCCGGGTATGGATCACCTCCGCGGTGCGGCCCTTCGAGAACCCCGACGTCTGCAAGGAGGGATCGAGCCATCCCTCGGCGAAGCTGTACCCCCTGGCGCGATCCAGCCGCCATCTCGCGGTGTACGACCCAGAGACGAAGAAGCTCACGCACATCGGCACGTGCTTCAGCACGCACCACGTGATGTTCGCCGAGGACGCGAACCACACGGCCTGGACGAGCGGCGGGGGCCAGGTGGTCGGCTGGCTGAACACGAAGATGTTCGACGAGACGGGCGACGAGGTGAAGTCGCAAGGCTGGACGGCGCTGGTCATGGACACGAACGGCAACGGCAAGCGCGACGCCTACGTGGAACCGGACGAGCCCCTCGATCCGGCGAAGGACAAGCGGTTCGGAGGTGGCTTCTACTCGGTCTCGCCCGCTCCCGATGGCTCGGTCTGGGGATCCGTGCTGGGCTTCCCCGGCGCCATCGTCCGTCTGAGCCCGGGAACGAACCCGCCGGAGACGGCGCTCGCGGAGGTGTACGAGCCGCCCTTCGACAACCCGAAGGCCCCCGTGCAGGGATTCTCGCCGCGCGGCATGGACGTCGACCGCGACGGCGTGGTGTGGGCCGCCCTGGCCAGCGGGCACATGGCCAGCTTCGACCGCCGCAAGTGCAAGGCTCCGCTCAGCGGACCCACGGCGACGGGCCAGCATTGCCCGGAGGGCTGGACGCTCTATCCGGAGCCGCTCCCCCAGATGAAGGGCCTCACGGATTCGGGGAGCGCGGAAGCCAGCTACTACACCTGGGTCGATCGGTTCGACACCTTCGGGCTCGGCCGCAACGTGCCCATCGACACCGGCAACGCGTCGGAAGGACTGCTCGTCCTGAAGGACGGCAAATGGATCGTCCTCCGTGTCCCCTATCCGCTGGGCTACTACACGAAGTGGCTCGATGGCCGCATCGACGATGCCAAGGCGGGATGGAAGGGCCGCGGGCTGTGGTCGACGGTCAGCACGCGCGCGCCGTTCCACATGGAAGGCGGCAAGGGGACGACGAGCAAGGTCGTGAGGTTCCAGCTCCGGCCGGATCCGCTGGCGAAATGATCTCCCGCGAAGACCGAAGCTCATTTGCCGACCCACCGCGGCTTCATCCTGCAGCCGACGTATCGCGTCGAGGACGGCCGTCCCGTCGTCCACCTCTACGGGACGCTGGAGGACGGCCGCCCCTTCCTCGTCCGTGACCGCCGCCCGGTTCCCCAGTTCTACGTCGAGCGCAAGGACGCGGAACAGGCGCGCGCCCTCGGCGCCGTCCGGCAAGTGGCCACGGACCGGGTCACGCTCACGGGCGCGCCCGTCGTCGCCATCGAAGTCGCCACGCCGTCCGACGCTCCCCCGCTGCGTGATCGCCTGATCGCGGCCGGGATCGCCCCCCACGAAGCGGACGTCCGCTTCGCCATGCGCTACCTCATCGACCGCGGGATCCGGGGCACCCTGGAGATCCACGGCGACGGGCGCCTCCTTCCCGGCCTCGGCCTCGTGTTCGAGGAGCCCGAGATCGCTCCCGCCGATTGGACGCCGCGTCTGCGCGTCCTCTCCCTCGACATCGAGACCGATCCTTCCGCGCGCCGGCTGCTCGCGGTCGGCCTTCACGGCTGCGGCGTGTCCGAGGTGCTGCTGCTGACACCGGAAGGCTGGCCGTGCCCGGAAGAGGCCCGGCCCTTCGCTTCGGAGACGGATCTCCTGACGGCATTCGCCCGTCGGGTGCGGGAGCTGGATCCGGACGTGCTGACGGGCTGGAACGTGATCGACTTCGACCTGTCCGTGCTCGCGCGCATCGCGGAGCGGCGACGGGCCGCCTTGGAGCTCGGCCGCGGCCCCGGACGTCTGCGCCTGCGCACCGCCGGCTCGGCGCGCGGGGCACCGCAGGCCAGCGTCCCCGGCCGCGTCGTGCTCGACGGAATCCAGCTCCTCCGTGGCGCCTTCATCCGCATGGACGACTACGGGCTCGACGCCGTCGCCCGATCGGTCCTGGGCGAAGGCAAGACGCTGGGCGGCGCGCACAAGGCCGACGAGATCCTGCGCCTCTTCAAGGAGGACCGCTCCCGCTTCGTCGAATACAACCGCACCGACGCGCGCCTCGCCTTCGAGGTCCTGGAGCGACTCCGGCTGGTCGCGCTCTCGGTCGAGCGCAGCAAGCTGACCGGGCTGCCGCCGGATCGCGTCTCCGGATCCATCGCGGCCTTCGACTTCCTGTACCTCTCCGAGCTCCGACACCGGGGCGTGGTCGCTCCCAGCGTGCGCGCGGCGCAGGCCCCTGAGGCGCAGGAAGGCGGGCACGTGCTCGAGCCCATCCCCGGGCTCCATGGCAACGTGGTCGTGCTCGATTTCAAGAGCCTCTACCCGAGCCTGATGCGCACGTTCGAGATCGATCCCCTGAACCTGGTGCGGCCCGAATCCGGCGGGGCCGAGCCCGATCCCATCGTGGCCCCGAATGGTGCCGCGTTCGCCCGGCGGAAGGCCATCCTCGGCGCGCTGCTCGACGACCTGATGCCGCAGCGCGAGGCGGCGCGAGCCACCGGCGACACGGTCAAGAGCCACGCGATCAAGATCCTCATGAACTCCTTCTACGGCGTGCTCGGGACTCCGGCCTGCCGCTTCTACGATCCCCGCCTCGCGAGCGCCGTCACCGGCTTCGGCCGCGAGATGCTGCTGTGGTGCAAGAAGCGGATCGAGCGCCAGGGCCGGCGCGTGCTCTACGGCGACACCGACAGCCTGTTCGTGGAGTCGGGCGTCGCGGACGCCTCCGCCGCCCGCGCCTTCGGCGAGAGCCTGGCCACCACCCTCAATCGCGACCTGGCCGCGCACATCCAGGAGCGCTGGCGCGCCCAGAGCCGCCTCGACCTCGTCTTCGATCGCCTCTATCTGCGGCTATGCCTTCCCGCGATGCGGCACGACGCGGCCGGGGCCCGCAAGCGTTACGCGGGCCTCGTCGCGACCGCGCAGGGAGAGCGCCTGGTCTTCACGGGCATGGAGGCGGTGCGGAGCGACTGGACGGAGCTCGCGAAAGAGGTCCAGCGTGAGCTGTACGGGCGCCTCTTCGCCGGCCAGCCGGTGGCGGAGTACCTGCTCGACGTCGTCGCCCGTCTGCGCGCCGGGCAGCTGGACGACCGGCTCGTCTACCACAAGGCGCTGCGCAAGCGTCCCGAGGCCTACACGGCCACGACTCCGCCCCATGTCACGGTCGCGAGGGCGCTGGGGCAGCTCGAGCGCGGACGCGTGTCGTACGTGATCACGACCGCCGGCCCCCAGCCCGCGGCGGGCCCTCATGCCCCCCTCGACTACGAGCACTACCTCGACAAGCAGGTGGGCGCGGTCGCGGAGCCCGTGCTCACGCTCCTGGGCCTGGACCTCGAGCAGATCCTCGGCCGGGAGAAGCAGCTGCGCCTGTTCTGATCAGCGCGGCGGCTCGACCACGAGGATCGAGCCGTCGTGGGCGTCGGTCAGGTACGCGACTCCCTTTTCGGTGACCACGGGGTTGCGGGCGCTGGGGGCGGTGGCGATCGTCTCCACGGGCGCCAGTGCGCCCTTCTCATCCAGCTGGGCGACCACGAGCTTCGCCGCGCGAGCGGCGGCCGCGTAGAGCTGGTGGCGCGATTCCAGGTAGTCGATGGCGTCGATGCCCTCGCCCACGTCGATCGAGCCCACCTGCTTGCCGTCGTGCCCGGCGTCGAGGACGCGCACCCGGGTCGTGCAGCCGACGAAGAGGAAGTTGCGTTTGTGGTCCAACGCCAGTCCCCTCGGCCCGACCTCGCCGCAGTCGGGGAGCCACGTCTTCGCCACCTGTCGTGTCTTGACGTCGACGGCCACCGTGCGGTCCTTGTCCTCCAGGTTGGTGTAGACGAGGCCGCGCGCGTCGTCCACCACGAAGCATTCCGGGGAGCCGGGCAGGGTGATCGTCGCCTTCACGGGCAGGGCGCTCCGGGAGGACGCATCGAGCACCACGATCGAGTTGTTGGCCTGCGTGGTCACCCACACTTCCTTCGCCGACGGCACGAGCGCGATGGCGTCGGGCATGGAGTCGAGCTTGATGCAGGCCCCCTTCTCGAGGGAAGCGGCGTCGATGGCGCAGATCGAGTCGTCGCCACGATTGCCGACATAGACGACGCCATCTCCGACCACCACCGAGCTCGGGCCCATCGTGCGCTTGCGGCCGTTCCTCTCCGTTTCCTTGGTCGCGAACCCCTGCACTCTCGACACCTTGTCCGTGGCGACGTCGATGACGTCGACGCTGCCGGTGTCCCCGGCCGGCACCCACAGCCGCCGATGCGCGGGGTCGTAGGCAATGAAGTCCATGACGACGCCGGTGGCCGGAGCCCCGGGCAGCGCGATCTGCCTGGGCGCGGAGCGCGTCGCCGGTGACGGCGACGACGGCGGCGCCGACCACGCGGGGGCACACATCAGGCTCGCCACCGCCATCAGGGCGCGTCGCTTCGTGTTCATGCCGCTCACCTCCTGTGCGAAGCTAGCACACGCCCACTGTCGAAGCTGAACACCTCATGAAGAAGGATCCCAAGCACGCCGAGGACCGGATGATCTCGGGGAAGCTCCGCGCCAAGGCGGGACGCAGCGGGGCGGCCAATACCATGGTCTCCGTCGACGGGACGGCCTACGCGTGGGCGTATCGGCACGGCTGGCTCGTCTGGGGCAAGGGCATCAAGGCCATCTCGATCTCGGTATCGCTGCGTCCGGGACGCACGCGCGAGCTGATCCTGGACTTCACGATGAAGGTCGGCCCGGAGGGCGGCTCACCGTCCGACGCGAGAGTGGTCCAGGCCCTGGAGCCGGCCATCCGATCGGCGGTCGAGGCAGGATGGGACCCGGAATCCCGCGGTCGGGCCTTCCGCTACGAGATCGCGCAAAGCATCTGACGACGGCGCGCTAACGCGCGAGATCCCTGACCAGCCGGTAGAGGAACTCCTGGCCCTCGTAGAACTCCCGGACTCCCAGGCGCTCGTCCCGGCCGTGGAAGCGGATGTCGGCCACGTCGAAGAAGATCCCTTGAACACCGTAGGTCGGGATGCCGGCCTGGCGCAGCAGGCGTCCGTCCGTACCGCCCATCACCATGTAGGGCAGGGTCACGACTCCCGGCCACATCTGCGAGGTCAGCCGCCTGGTGGCCGCCAGCACGTCGTCCCGCAGCGGCGACATGGGGCTTCCCCCGTGAGCGTCGGTGATGGAGACGGTCACCTTGTCGTCGTCGACGACCCGCCGCAGGACGGCCTGCACCTCTTCCGGCGTCTGTCCGGGCAGGATGCGACAGTTCACGCGCGCGCCCGCGGTCTGGGGCAGGGCATTGACGGCGTGGCCGCCGTCGAGGCCGGTGGCGACGCAGGTCGTCCGCATCACCGCGTTCCAGGACGGAGAGGCCTCCGCGGCCGCGCGCATGGCCGCGGGATCGCCGCCGGCCGCGCGCCGGAGCTGCGAAGCCGCCGGCTCCGACTCCAGGCCCGCGAGCGTCTCCAGGTAACCGCGCGTGACGTCGCTAAGCTGGAACTCGAACTCGTAAGCGGCCAGCCGGTGCAGCGCGTCGGCGAGGCGGTAGATCGCGTTCTCCTTGACCGGCAGCGAGCTGTGGCCGCCCGGATTCTTGACCTCGAGCCGGTAGGTCGCCGAATGCTTCTCGCCGACCTGGATGAGGTTCACCATCCGCTTTCCGCCGCGGATCTCGCCCCAGCCGCCCTCGTTGAGGCACAGCTCGGCGTCGATGAGCTCGCGCCGGTTCTTCAGCAGCCAGTCGACGCCGTTGTACGGCCCGCCTCCTTCCTCGTCCGCGGTGAGGGCCACGATGAGGTCGCGCGCGGGCCGCAGGCCCTCCTGCTTGTAGCGGATCAGGTTCGCGACCCAGATGGCGGCCTGCGCCTTGTCGTCGCCGGTGCCTCGTCCGTAGAAGTAGCCGTCCTTCTCGAGCAGGGTGAAGGGATCGACGCTCCAGTCTTCGCGCTTGGCTTCGACGACGTCGAGGTGGGCGAGCAGCAGGAGAGGCTTGGCCGCACCCGTGCCGCGGTGCGGCGCCGCTCCCGCCACCACGACGTCTTCGGGGGGAAAGCCGGCGTCGAGCAGGCGCTTGGCCATGGCCTGCGCCGCCGGCGTCGTCTGGCCGGTGGTGTAGCTGGTGTTGGAGTTCACGAGCTGCTCGTAGATCGAACGCACGAGCTGGCGGGCAGGCTCCGGCGAGTAGGTCTCCGCGGGCGCGGGCGCGGCCGCGGAGGCCGCCAGAAGGGCAGGGATGAGGAACATGAGCGGCCGGGGTCAGTCCCTCGGTTCGGAGCTCACGGGAGCGAGGCCGAACGTGCCCTGCAGCACGCTGCCGTCGGCGTACGTCGCCGAGAACCTCGCATCGATGTGCCACCCCTCGCCGCCGCAGCACAGGCCGCCGCTCACCAGGAACATGACTCCCGCGTTCAGGCCCAGGGCGTGAACCCGGCTCTCCCCCTTGGCTCCCGGATCCGAGACCGTCACCTCGAAGGGGAACGTCATGTCGCCCACCGTCGCCTCGCCCAGGAAGAAGGAAGCCTTGCCTTCCGACGGCGACAGGGTCACGTCCACCAGGCCCAGCGGCTGGCCGTCTGCGGACGTGATGGGCCCTCTCCATTCGCGCGAGATCTGGGGAAGCTGCGGCGGGTTCGTGGCCTTGAAGTCATGGAGAAAGAGCAGCGTGCCCATGTCCGTGGCCCCGGCGGCCGTCGTCAGCTTGAAGTCGCTCTGCGCGAAGGCGGTCCCGTCGCCGTTCACCATCAGCTCGCCCTGGTTGACGACGAACTTCCCCTCGGAGCCCCTGCCCACGACGGTGAAGCGGCCGCTGGCCGCGAGCGTGCCTTCGTAGGGGATCATGAGGCCGCCGGTGTCCAGCATCCCCCCGAAGCGCCGATTGCGCATGGAGGTGTTGTTGATCTCGAACGGTCCGGTCTCGCCGGTGGTGGAGCTGAGGAAGAAGCCATGCCACGGGCCGGCGACGGAGTATTCGACCGCCGTTGGCGCCCAGGCCCTGCCCGGAAGCAGGGCGACGATGGCGGCCGCCAACGCGAAGGGCATGATCCCTCTGGTCCTCGCTCGACCCAGGTTCGTCATTCGGCCCTCGCTTTCTTGAACGTGTCAAAAGCCGGAGGGGCGCTCATCGATGTGGTCAGTCGGCGGCAGGGACCGTCTTCCGGCGTGATTGGCGGCGACTATAGGCGCCCACGCCGCCGGGAGTCAATCGCGTCGGCCCGCCAAACTGGCACACTATGACCCCAGCGATGACCGGCCCCCTCTACGCGATCCTCCCTCCGGCCGACGTCGGCGACGCCGACAGCGACGAGCTGCTCGGGCGCTTCCTCGACTACGTCGCAAGCAAGGGGCTCGACCTCTACCCGGCCCAGGAAGAGGCGATCCTCGAGCTGTTCGAAGGGAAGAACGTCATCCTCAACACGCCGACCGGGTCGGGCAAGACGCTCGTCGCCTCCGCCCTCCACTTCGCATCCCTCGCGCACGGGCGGCGCTCCGTCTACACGTCCCCCATCAAGGCGCTCGTCAACGAGAAGTGGATGGCCCTCTGCCGGGAGCTCGGTCCCGAGAACGTCGGCCTCTCCACGGGTGATGCCACCGTCAATCGCGACGCGCCCGTCCTCTGCTGCACGGCGGAGGTCCTGGCCAACATCTCCCTGCGCGACGGCGACCGCGCGGACGTGGACGACGTGATCATGGACGAGTTCCACTGGTACGCCGACCGCGACCGCGGCGTGGCCTGGCAGGTCCCGCTCCTCGCCCTGCCCCAGGCCCGCTTCCTCTTGATGTCCGCGACCCTCGGCGACGTGACGTTCTTCGAGGAGGCGCTCACCCGACTCAACGGGCGGCCCACGGCCGTCGTGAAGTCCGTGGAGCGGCCGGTGCCGCTGGAGTACGCCTATTCCCAGATCCCGCTGGCGCAGACGCTCGAGAAGCTCGTCTCCGAGAGCAAGGCCCCGGTCTACGTCGTCCACTTCACGCAGAAGGACGCCGCCGACAGCGCGCAGGACTTCACGAGCCTCAACCTCTGCACGCGCGAGGAGAAGAACGCAGTCGCGGAAGCGATCAAGGACTTCCGATTCACCAGCCCGCACGGCCCGGACGTGCGCAAGTGGCTCAAGCAGGGCATCGGCGTGCACCACGCGGGCATGCTGCCGAAGTACCGCGTGCTGGTCGAGCA
>WNFM01207897.1_pt1 | contig 16199 bp, 16 predicted proteins | sample 5400271 | NCBI WGS metagenome assembly WNFM01 (sample SAMN13153352, study PRJNA577476) | soil metagenome | isolation source: 60 cm saprolite on Douglas fir-dominated hillslope | place: USA:California | collected 2013-09-17
TCAGCTTATCAAGCAGTTGCAGCCACCTTATAACGTGCAGTTGCGTAACTATGAACTGTATCCCTTCATCAAAATCGATGTGCAACATCCCTTCTCGCGCGTTTACGCCACCCGCGAGGTAGCCGCCGATGGCGCACGCTACTTCGGCCCCTTCCGCAGTCGCCGCATCGTTGATCTCACCATAGAACTGGTGGGGAAAATTTTTCCCATTCGCACCTGTACGCGTTCCTTGCCACCACAGGGCAAACCATCTGATCCCTGCCTGCGCCTTCACCTGGATCGCTGTCCTGCCCCTTGCAGGGGCGGTGCTGACCCGGAGGAGTATCGCAAAACTATCGAGCAAGTCTGCGCCTTTCTAGGCGGGGAGCGCGAAGATCTTTTGGACCGCCTGCGCCGCAAGATGCTGGAGGCTTCGCAGCAGCTCAACTTCGAGCGTGCCGCCTGGCTGCGAGACACTATACGCAGCGCCGACGAGGTATTGATCGGTCAGCGCCTGATTACTGGAGCAGTCGAAGCCAATAACCTGTTCATCGTCTATCCCTCCGCGCAGGAAGGTTGTAACGAGCTTTTCCTCATTCGCCATGGCCGCTTGCTAGAGCAGCGCTCTATCCCGCACGAGCCAGATCCGATGAAACTGGCTATCCGCGAATTGCTGGCAGTGGCCGCTAAACTGGGTAACCCGCCCAGTATTGTAGGTAAGGCGGAGGTCGATCAGATCAACATTATCAGCCGCTGGATACACCACCACAGCCACGAACGCGCCTTCTTCCCCTTCCAGCAAGCCCTCACAGATGAGGATGAAGCACGCCTGCTGGCTCAAAGGATATGGGTTGAGGTTGAGGCTGCTCGTGCTGTGGCAATTGATGTGACTTCGCTGGATGATGATGATATCATAAATTAATGAGAGGAAAGCATTCCATGGAGTGTCTTTCGTGCCGCAGTGTTTCTGGAGAAAAGCGTATTTCGCCTGGACCATACATCCACGAAGGTAATTATTGGTTGGTAGATCATGCCTATCCTACCTCACTCAAAGGTTGGTTGGTGATTGTCCTGAAGAGACACGTTGAGGCCTTGCACGAGCTGAGCCAGGAAGAGTTTAAAGAGTTGGCGGATATTCAATATAAGCTCGCTCAGGTGATGCGTACAGATGCTTTCACTGAGAAAGAATATATGATGTGCTTTGCCGAGGGAGAACATTTTCATCACATTCATATTCATTTTGTGGCAAAACCAGAAAATCTCCCAGCAGATGCAAAGGGACCGCGCATTTTTTCGATGCTGAATGTTGATGAGCAACAGGCTATTCCTACAATTGAGCTTAAAGCGTTTTGCGAAAAGCTCAAAGAGAAATATCAGGCGATTTAAAGGAGACCTCACATTCAATGTTATTGTCCGACAAACGCATTATGGAAGAGTTACAACGTGGCAACCTTGTCATTGAACCATTCGACCAACGCCAGTTGGGTACGAACTCCTACGATTGTCGCCTCGGCGAATGGTATTTTCAAGGAGACGCCAATGTCGATGTGATACACCTGGATAACCCGAATGACATTCGTCGCTATTGGGGCGAACCAAGACAGGCTGTAGGCCGCAAGATAGCCATTCGTCCCGGCACAACTATTTTAGCGCATACCCAGGAGATCATCGGCGGCCATAACGGATACCTGGCAAAGATGTATTCGCGCAGTACAGTGGGGAGGTCGGGCTTGTCGGTCTGCCGCTGCGCGGGCGTCGGCGATGTCGGTTACATCAATCGCTGGACGATGGAGATTTCAAATCACACGCAGACTACTATCTGGGTACCCGTAGGGTTTCGCATCTGCCAGCTCACCTTCGAGTATGTCGGGGAAACGCTCAAAGAGTATCACGGAAAATATGGCAGGGCTGACTATCAATGGACGCCAGAGGATATGTTGCCCAAACCACAATTTGATTGGGATTATGATGTCTATCGTACCGATGGCAGAGGAGGATTGTGGACACAGGACGTTTGATTTCGTTTGAAGGGCTGGATGGAGCCGGGAAAACTACCCAGATGGATCTCCTGGAACGCTGGCTGGCTGAGCGCCACAGGGCATATATACGCACGCGCGAGCCCGGTGGTACGTTGCTGGGGGCCGAGATACGCCACCTTTTGTTGCATCGTCCCGAACTGGCGATCACTCCCCTGGCCGAGGCTTTGCTGTTCCAGGCTGATCGCGCCCAACATTTCGCTACTGTAGTACTCCCCGCTTTAAACAGGGGACAGCTTGTCATTACCGACCGCTGCTTCGATGCCAGCATCGCTTACCAGGGCTATGCGCGTGGAGTAGGTGTAGAACTCGTGGAGCGGCTCTCGTTGCTGGCAACACAGGGGCGCGTGCCGGACCTCACTATTTTACTTGATCTCGACCCCACCCAAGTTCATATGCGCACCGACGCAGCCCGTGATCTAAGGGGTTTGCGCGAGCAGCAGACGCGCTTTGACGCTGAAGCAGAATCTTTCCATCGCCGCGTGCAAGAGGGCTTTCGCCTGCTTGCGCGCACTCACCCGGAGCGCATAAAAGTAGTAGATGCCTCATTGCCGCCAGAGCAGATTCACCAGGAGATTACCAGGTTGGTAGAACCATTGCTCAAATCTTTAAAGTGAACGGTGACAATACACAATGTTCTCGCTGCCCAAAGAAAAACTTCCTATAGCCAATGGCTATTGCTCCATTGGCGGCAATTCCTGGGGATATGGTACCTGTGGCTGCTCATATTGTGGCTGCGGGTACTGGTTCGACTGACCCCCCTCTTGATAAGCCTCCGGCTGTCGCTGGTATCCCTGCTCGTACGGTTGATAGGGTTGCTGGTATGCTTCTTCATGCGGCTGCGGCGACTGGTTAGCCATCGTATTTGCGTTCATACTGCTCGTGCTGGATGCTGCTGATATAATAGCCCGCATCAAGAGGAAGAGCAGTATAGTGATTACTATGCCGATCCAAAAACCAGACCACGAGTGATTAAAGAACATGAAGAAGAAAAACAGGACCCAGGGAAAACCGCCTATCCCCCAACGACCACGCCTGCCTCCTCTATATCGATACCGCATCATATGTCCCTCCTCAGGGAGCGGGTAAGAACTGTTGCATTCTTGATCTATATCTACCTACATGTGAGCGCTTATAACTAATTGCTATTCATAAATATAACAGATCGCAATTCCTTTGTCAAGGACAGGAGATTTAGCTTAGACATTTGGAGATACTGCCTGTCACCTTGAGCGCAGCGAAGGGTCTGACTCGACGAACGGAGAGATCCTTCGCTGCGCTCAGGATGACATGCCCGAACACCGCTCAAGTCCTCTCACGGGAAGTCTTATCTCCAAACGTCTGGATTTAGCTCTTGTTCTCCCACACCTGTAAGACCTGTTGATATGCCTCCCACGTATCTACATCGTAGCCTGCCATGGCATCACCTATCTCAACCGTCGCCATGTCCCGGCGGTGGCATTCTATGACGCTGCGTCCGCCCTCATCACCTGTAGTTTGGAGCAGCTCAGCGAAAAGGCTGGCATCGAACAAGACAGGATTGCCCCTCTTGCTATTATAGAGCGGCGCAACAATGCGTTTTCCTGTCGCTCGCCAGGTAGCGATAAGTATATCCATAATCGTCGTAGTTATCAATGGCTGGTCGCCCAATATCACCAGTGCGCTACCCGCCTCTGGCGCTGGTGGTGTTTGCACATTATCGGTGGTCAGCAGTGCGCGCACCCCGGCATGTAATGAGGTGCTCATGCCTTGTAAATAGTGAGCATTCTCGACGATGGTCACAAGTGGATGTCTTGCGTAAGCGTCAATATGCAAACGTACCTGGTCGGTCTGGTGCCCTAACACGATGATAATGGGACGTGCCTGTGAAGCGAGCGTAGCCTCTATCACATGCTCCAGTACTGGCCGTCCTGCGAGCGGCAGCAATAGTTTGTGCCGTCCGGCACCCATGCGACTGGAGCTACCTGCCGCCAGGATGATGGCGCCGGTAGAAGAGGATAGATGCATGTCGTAACCTCCAACAGGTCCCATATGTGCATGTAAACTTGTCAGCTAATGATATAATAGTCCGAGGCATCGGTATGCCCCATTACTTGCGGACTTTTCTCAAACCTGGTTGGGAGACCATCTTACCATGTCATATACCCATCACGTCAATAGCAGTGATGTTGAGACTCTAGACCCCGAGACACAGGCCAGGTATGAACACCTGCAGGCGATTTTATACGATATGGAGTCGGTGCTGGTTGCATATTCGGGTGGGGTCGACAGTGCCCTCCTGCTCAAAGTGGCGCATGATGTATTGGGCGACTGCGCTCTGGGTGCGATAGCATCTTCGCCTGCATATGCCGGTGAAGAAACTAGCCAGGCTATTGCTGTTGCAGACCAGATGGGTATTTCAGTGGTTACCTTGCAAACGCATGAGCTTGAGGACGAACGCTATACCGCCAACGATTTCAACCGTTGCTACTTCTGCAAAACCGAACTCTTCAGTAAGTTGGAGCCGCTGGCCAAACAGCATAACCTGCGCTATATCGCCTATGGCGTCAACAAGGATGACGATGGCGATTTCCGCCCTGGACAGCGCGCAGCGCGGGAGTTTGGCGTCCGAGGCCCACTCAAAGAAGCAGGTATGGGCAAGCGCGAAATACGTGCGGTAGCTCATTTGCTCGGTGTGCCTGTGTGGGATAAACCCGCGCTAGCCTGTTTCTCATCGCGTATACCCTATGGGACTAAGGTGGATGTAGCTTCGCTGCAAATGATCTATAAAGCAGAAAAATTGCTGCACGATCTTGGTTTTCACCAGCTGCGTGTGCGCCATCATGACAGGATTGCACGCATCGAGGTAGAACGATCTGAAATGCCCCGCCTGATCGAGGAAGAGATGAGCCGCGTGGTAACAGATGGCCTGCGCAAGATCGGTTATACGTATGTAACTATCGATCTACTGGGATACCGTAGCGGGAGCATGAACGAGGGATTTTTCAAGAAGAAAAGAGCTTAATTATTCGGAAGATATCAGTGCTAAAGTCTTTGAAGGTCAGGTGCAATTTATGAGCAAGGTTTCTCGCCAGGAAGCGAAGCAGAATCGTGCTGCAAACAAGCAAAACGCAGCTCCTACACAGAAGCAGTCGACGAGTAATGGGTCTAGGGAGCAGGTTTCGAAGCAAGATCAGCCTATGGAACTGAAAGCTACAAATTCGACTGCTAAGCAGGCGCAGGCTGCAAGTAAACCGGCAACGAGCCAGGCGTCAAAGCAAAATTTGCCTGCGGGCAAGCCGGTGACTCGCCAGGCCGTCAAGTTCGAGCGGCGTCAAGAGGAGAAGCGGCGGCGTGAAGAAGAGCGCAAACGTGCTGCCCTGAGGAAGCGTATCATGTTGGTGAGTATCGCTGCTGTTGTAGTCGTCGTGCTTGCAACAGTTCTGATCTACTTTATTGCCGGTAATGCCCACCCGGGCAATGCTCAAAGTAATGCCTCTTCTACGTCGATCCCATCATCTGCGAACCTTGCCTATCCTGTAATTGGGGGAGTACCCTGTGATACAACCGGGCACGATAACGATTATCATATCCATGCCCACGTATCCATCTACATTAATGGCAAACAAGTGCAGCTTCCCGCTCAAGTCGGTATTCCAACTGATGGTACCTGTTTGTATTGGCTGCACACGCATGATACGAGCGGTGTGATACACATTGAGGCTCCAGCGGGCCGTAACTTCACTCTTGGGTCCTTCTATGACATCTGGGGACAGCAGTTCTCGTCACTGCAATACCCACCTGAGCTGGATCAACCAGGTGGTGCTGGCTGGCAGGTCTGGGTAAATGGGAAGCCGTATACTGGAGACTTTCACAATATTCCTCTGAAAGCTCATTTGCTGATCACACTGGCGTATAACACCTCGGGAGTGCAGCCGGATACGATCTACAATTGGGGTAATCTCTAGTGGTATCAACTGAAGCCCAAATTCTTTGACAAACCTGGGCACAGCGTTCTCGCCGCCCTGATCCAGTCCAGCCTTCCCGGCGTTCCTGCTGAATTCCAGGAAGTTATCGGATCAGGTCGTGTCCGTGAGAGCATTCAGGCTGGAACGCACTCCCTTTGGACCAACGATAGCCGTACCACATTCCTTGTCGCGATGCGACCGGCCTGGCCTACCAGTCTTTGGCGGGGTGTCCCTCTGACAGGCGTCTCCCATCCGACCTGTAGCCGGACAGGGCGATGCTGGCTTCCTCATCCGCTCATTGTGCGGCGAGACTGCCAGTGAAATTCGTCGAAAAAGCTATGATGCACATTCACACTGGCGTTCCAATCGGCGTGGGCTTCATAGCGGCAGTGTGGGCAGCAGAACAGCTTGCCCCAGCGCTCTTTGATGCGCTTGCCATCACGGATGGAGAACCTCTCCCCCTTGAGGCCGCATCGCGAGCAATATTGGCTGGTGCCATGCGGGTTGACCTCGACGGTCACGACTCCTTCGACAAAGGCTTTCTCACGCGCTTTCTGATTGATCGTGCCTCGCAGCTGGTTCGCCTGCTTGCGATTCATGCGCCGCGACTTGCTTGCCCCTTTGGCGCGGATCTTGCGTAAGCGCTCAAAGAGCAGGACAGAGCCAGGATACCTGGCGCACACACCGACGATGATGCGCGCGACCTTGTGGGCTGCATCCTCGTTCATGCGGCGCACATGCCCCCAGAGCTGCTTCGAACTGTGCTCGCCCTTCACCTGCTTGCCCGATTGCCATTGCTTTTTCGCGCTGCGCTTGAGATGGTGATAACGCCGCTGATCCAGGCCATGGTCCGTGACGAAGACGGTGTCGATGATCGTGCCATGCCGCCTGACGGTGATCACAGCGAGATGTTTGACATTCAAGTCGACGGCGACCGTCACCAGATCAGGATCGAGCTTGCTTTCCCTGACCTTCCTGGCGGCAATCTCTCTGGTCTGCGGGAAGTGCAATTCAGCCGAGTGCGCCCGCAGGAGCAGGAGGGGGCTTTTGTGCTCCCACGCCTTTTCGCTGAGGCGCTGCTGCAAATAGCGGCTGCACTTCACCGGGTAGTTCACCCAGCGCCATCCCTGTCCATCGTACACCTTGAGCTGCACAAAACGGCCGTGCGGGTCGCTGCTTTCCAATGCCAGGGAGCAAGTGCCCTGGTAGAGCGTGGGGTGATCCCTGGCTCCTGGCAGCCCTGGCTTGCCTTTCTTCTGACCGCTTTTTTCCCACCTGGCGCGATTCGACAGATACGATCGGACCTTGCCAATGGCATCTTTGATCACACTGCGGCGGTAGATGAAAGGCATGTCAGGAAAGCGCTTGGTGAAGTTCCAGCCTTCCCAGGGCTCTGGATGCTCGCGGGTTTCGACCGTGCAGGTCTCGGCCCAGGTGAGTAGTTCATTGGCGGAGATGGGGCGCTCACGCATCTCGAGGTGCTTCTCCGAGTAGTAGGGGACGCGTTCGGCAAGCTTCTGAGCATGTGCCAGGAAAAAGTCGATGTAGAAAGCGCGCACAGCATTGAGCACCTCTTCTGTGGCATCCAGGGCCGCTCGTTTCTCGGTATTGGCCCCCCCTTGCCTGCGTTCACTCAGGTCAAGGAGTAGTTTCGTCGTGGGGGTCGCCTGTCCCATCTGGTGGTGCTCCTTATGAGAACACGTGTTCTTTGTGCCTCCAGTGTACTACCCTTGTCACTTGTTGTCAAGCTTTTTCGATCGTCGATCTTGTGGTATAATCTGGTGTACAATCAACACTTTCTAAGGTTATAATCAGTTACAGGGACAGGAGATCATGCCAGAGCGTACCATCTACTTTGATCATGCCGCCACCACTGCACTTGATGCGCGGGTGTTAGATGCGATGCTGCCCTACTTCACGACAGAGTATGGCAATGCAAGCAGCATCTATACGTTGGGGCGGCATGCTATGCAGGCTATAGATAGCGCCCGCGATCAGGTAGCAGGGGTCCTCGGATGCCGCCCTACCGAGATCACCTTTACGGGGTGTGGCTCCGAGAGCGACAACCTGGCAATCAAAGGCATTGCCTACACCGCACAGAAGAAGGGTAATCATCTGATTACCTCGTCCATTGAACACCATGCTGTGCTGCACACCTGCCAGTACCTGGAGCGTTTTGGCTTTCAAACAACGTATCTGCCTGTCGATGCCTTTGGCATGGTCAACCCTGACGATGTCGGCCGCTCCATTACCGATCAGACTATCCTCGTCTCCATCATGTATGCCAACAATGAGGTAGGAACCATCGAGCCTGTGGCGGAGATCGGCCGCATTTGCCGCGCCAGGAAGGTGCCTTTCCATGTTGATGCGGTGCAAGCAGGCGGCTCTTTGCCGTTGCGCGTTGCAGACCTCAACGCCGACCTGCTCTCTCTTTCAGCGCACAAATTCTATGGCCCCAAGGGCGTTGGCATGCTTTACGCGAGGCAGGGCGTTCGCCTCCTACCCCAACTTCAGGGCGGATCGCAGGAACGTGGGCGGCGGGCAGGTACCGAGAATGTCGCGGGTATTGTAGGCGCCGCTGCTGCTTTGTGCCTGGCGCAGGAAGAACTACCACGAGTGTCGCCGCGTATATCAGCATTGCGGGACCGTCTGATCACCGGCATTCTGGCGATTCCACGTAGCCGGTTGACCGGCCATCCAACCGAGCGCCTGCCAAACAATGCTAGTTTCTGTTTTGAAGGCATCGAAGGAGAGTCGATCCTGCTCAACCTCGACCTGCTGGGTATCGCTGCCTCCACAGGCTCTGCTTGCACATCGGGTTCTGTAGATCCATCACATGTGCTGATCGCCATGGGGCTTCCTCCGGAGTGGTCTCATGGCAGCCTGCGCCTGACATTGGGCAAAGAGAACACCGGTGCCGAAGTAGATACGCTGCTTTCTGCTTTGCCTGGGATTATCGAGAAGCTACGAAATCTGCAAGGGTAATGGTGATAACAGCCGCTGCATTACCTTTGCTCGCGCTTCATTTGCATCCACGCCTACAGCAGCCCGTACGAGCGGTCCATCCAGCACACGTGGAACCATGTATCCCCGCAATGGTCCATACACAAAGATGCGCGCCGTCATCTCTTCAAACTGCAACAACTCCGGCGAGCACAGCGCCAGCACTGCCAGGGGATCATGTAGATAGGGAAGACTCGGATGCCAGCGCGGGCGATGCCGCTGCCACACAGCGAGCAACCGGCTTAGCAGCCTGGTTTGCGCTGAGCCGTCACTGTGTAATCGTTCAATATCCTCTTCACGTAACTGGCAGCGGGTAGTGACATTCCAGCCCAGCATCGTCACAGGTATGCCTGCAGCCAGCACCACACGGGCGGCCTTTGCATCACTGCGTACATTCCATTCGGGAAATGGAAACCCGCTGGCTCCTCCCATCACGACGATACTTCTTATAGCCATAAATAAGCGCGGTTCGATGGTGAGGGCTGTAGCGACATTGGTCAAGGGGCCCAGGCAGAGTAGTGTGAGATGCCCATGATGAGCCATCGCCACCTGTGCAATCAGCTCTGGGCCTGGAGTAGAAACGAGCGAAGGTGATGCCGTGCAATCGTCGAGAATGGCGGCCTGTGGTACTCCGGAAGGTCGATGACGCGGCTGTAGGGGCGTTTGTAATCCAGCGGCAACAGGAACATCCTCGCGCCCAAAAACATGGAGGAGGTGTGCTGCCAGGCCTGCCCGTAGTTGGGTATCCCCGAAAACCGTGGTTACTCCATGCAGCTCTATCTCAGGCGAGCGCAAAGCAAGCGCCAGCGCGAGAGCGTCATCGATGTCATCGCCGATATCTGAATCGATCAGCACGCTATGCTTTTGCAGATCTGTTTGGTGGACTTCTAAGGCGCGGTCCATAGATACTTGGCTCATTGTCAACGGGTCCCCTTTTATGTTACATTGGAAAATGAAAGATTAGAGGTCAAAGGCAGGATGAGTGCCTGCCTGGTTACTCCCTTCGCTTGTACACTATCGTTTTGGGTGAGAACAGGCTATAGGGACGTAGTTGTCTTTTGTCTTCATCACCGAGTAATAAAGAGGAGGTTGAAGGATTCATGGATACCCTCAGACGTGAAGTATTATCGGAGCGTGTGCGCCTGGTCAAACCTTCTGGAATCCGTAGATTCTTTGATATTATAAACACAATGCCGGAGGTTATTTCGCTCGGCATTGGCGAGCCAGACTTCGTCACGCCTGAACATATCAGTCAGGCAGGCATTCGCTCCATCCAACAAGGCCATACCCATTATACATCCAACTACGGTATGCTTGAATTGCGCGAAGAGATCGCCGCCATGCTATACCGCCGCTATGGACTGACCTATGATCCCAAAACAGAAATACTTGTCACGGTCGGTGTCAGCGAAGGCGTGGACCTGGCCATGCGCACGCTGATAAACCCCGGCAATGAGGTCATCTCGCCTGATCCCGGTTATGTAGCCTACGAAGCGGATATTATCTTGGCTGATGGAGTGCCTGTGGCCGTCCCGACCTATGCCAAATACGACTTCGGAGTGCGCGCGGAAGAAATCGCAACTGCAATTACGCCGCGCACGAAGATGATTTTGATCGGCAACCCGAATAACCCAACCGGGGCGGTGGTGCCACGTGTTGAGCTAGAAGGCATCACCAGGCTTGCTATCGATTATGACTTGACTGTTGCTATTGACGAAGTGTACAGTCATCTCGTTTACGATATTGAACATGTGAGTATTGCTGCCATGCCTGGCATGCGCGAGCGCACCATCTTGATGGACGGCTTCTCCAAGGCTTATGCCATGACGGGCTGGCGCATCGGCTATGTTGCTGCTCCGACTCATATTCTAGAGGCGATGCTGAAGATCCACCAGTACACGATTATGTGCGCTAGCACCTCCGCACAGGAGGCGGCGCTGGAGGCGCTGCGTCATGGTGAAGATGACGTGAAGATGATGCATGAGGCATATGCACGCCGCCGCCGCATGTTCATTGATGGCCTCAATCGCATTGGCCTGACCTGCTGTGAGCCTCGTGGAGCCTTCTACGCCTTTCCATCTATCGCGCAGACGAGTCTGACCGATGATGAGTTCACCGAGAAGTTGCTTTTCGAGGAAAAGGTTGCCGTCGTACCCGGTAGCGCGTTTGGCGTGGCAGGTGCAGGGTATGTGCGCTGTTCGTATTGTACAGCCTATGATAAGCTTGAAGAAGCTCTTGTGCGTATGGAACGTTTCGTGAAGAAGTATCAGTAGACTACCATTCTTCAAGGCAGCTATGCTCCAGGTAGCGTTCATCTATCCTGCATAGCTGCCTTGGCATGCCAGGGAAAGGAAACCGATCATGTCAGAAAATCAGACTTCGCCCGGTCTGTTTACTCGTTCAGAGGATATTCCTGATGAGCGCTTCCGTTTCTTCTGCTCAGAGTGCGGTGAAGAGATCCATGGGATTCCCTTTAAAACGACCTGGCATGGCTGGTGTGCCTGCTTCGACCCCTGGGATTTTTGTTCGGAGGAATGCTGGAACAAGAATGATCTACTAAATCCGGCGAACTGGCCTCCTCCGGTAGGAAAGTGGTAGTTTCCGGCATCAGGCAATGGTTGTGCCGACGAATTTCTGACCATCCAGAGCTTTTTCGGCATTCTCAAGATCGCGCCCATTCAGGTACAACACTTTTGTTTTACTCTCGGAGGCGAGTTTTGCGGCGACCGCGTCAAATGGTACATTTGACCCGGGGACCCACGTGTCGCCGACCATGGCGCGATAGTCCTTCCAGGTTATGTACTCAAGCGGCTTTGCGTTGGCGTAGCGCCTGGGGTCTTTATCGTAAACATAATCGGCGTTGCTCAGCTTTGTAATAGTTTTGATGTTGTAGTCTTGTGCTAAAATAACAGCCGTGTAATCGGTTGACCAGCCGGGCTTCCATCCAGCTGCGATCACAATTGGCTTCTCCGGCTTTTGGATAAAGCTGTAGTCTTTGATGATGGCCGGGTGCGCTAAATCGCGGAAAATGGTTCTGAATAGATGCGCATTCAAGCGCGTGGCATGCACGCCCAGCCAGTCCAGGTCATCATTGGTCAGTTCATGGCCGATCACTTCCATCCCTGCATCCCTGTAATGCCTGGCAAGTTGCCCTCCGCCTATGAATATAAAGAAGCGGCGATTTCTTTCAATGATTTGCTTTCGTATAACTGTACAGAATTTTTTCACGTACTGGGTATCAATGCCCCCGTTGGGAACGATGAGTGAGCCTCCCAGCTTGATAACGTGAGCATCGCTATATATGTTGGTCATTTGAGAAGAGTATCCTTCAGTAAGGTCAATGCGTCTAAGAATATTATAACGCCGCGACATCATTTTAAAGCTGCGATGCCCCGGCTATAGTTATAACGGGTTTTTAATGGTTGCTACCTGAGAGCCATGCGAATTGCCCCATCCAACCAGTTCCAATGACTTCACGGTTGACCTCACAGGATTAAAAGAGGTGACCCAGGAGCTAGTTGATCTTTTTCGCTTCACGCTTCCTGTATCCTTCAAGAAGCAGGCTCATACGGCAGCGCCGCTCAACGGGCTCCATTGGCACACTCCTGCCACAGCGAGTGTCAGAGCGCCAACGAGTGTCAGAGTGCCAATGAGTTGGGAATGCAGAGAGAGTCACCACCACTGTCGTACGATCTGGTGGACGAGCGTATCTCCTAAAAAAGCCAGGAGGGTAAAACCGGTCCACACGGTGGCATAGCCAACGATGAAGACGGCCTGGGCACGAAAGACACATCTGTGAGATTCGTAGCTTCCTTGCTTGTGTGTTCGTTCGGAGAACGAGCTACACTAGTGCTGCGTTCCTTTTCGCTTTGCTCCCGATCCCCTAAGAGCATCAGCGCCAACAACGAGAACAGCATCACCGAAAGCAAGCCGGCGCCGATCAGGGCCGCACTGAGCTCACCGAGGAGCGTCCCGATCTGAACTGCGGCCACGTTCCGTGCGCCATGGCGGCAACAACTCGAGTCTTCCGGCTTTAGCCGTTGACCACCTCGGTCTTCCTTGCGACTATGGCGGCCAGGACTTCCTACTTTTCGCGCTCCGGTACGTTGAAGTGGTCCAGTGCTCTGGCGATCTCTGCTCCCACCTCGTCAAACTCTTCGGACGTGATGTGGAGGTCTTTATGCGCTTCGTGCATGTCCTTGCCGGTGTACTGAAAGGGTCCGCCGGCCGCCTGGCAGATCCAGAGTGTCCGCATGAATTTAAGGCCTGGCAGCTTGCCCGATTGGTTCCATTTCTTCAGGGCCGGGTTCACATTGAGTTTCGGATTCTTGACGACTTCGTCGCTGAAGCGGTCAACGACCATGCTGATGGCGTTGACGCCCCCGATCCGTTCGTAAAGACTCTGCTCTGTCATTGGAAATCCTTTCTACAGATAGATATTCATCTTGGGAGCCGACAATCACTGGTACAGTCCCTCCTGGTTCTCACTTCTCTGTTTCTATATCATATTTCTTCCATAAAGTCAATGCTTTATTTGACTTTGTTAAATTCGTTGGTTTATCTGCTTTGATTGACGGCGCAAGGGCTCTCCGGTACACTGGAACCATCCAGGAGGTAGAAAATGGCACGAAAGAATTGGAACCGATGGTTTTTTGCAAGTACACGCGGTCAGATCATTACGCTGCTGCGGAGATCCAGCCGCACCGTAGACGAATTGGCACAAGCGCTTGACCTGACTCATACGGCGGTGCGCGCTCATCTTGCTGCGCTTGAGCGGGATGGATTGGTCCAACAGCGCAGTGAACGTCGTGGCAGCGGCAAACCCTCCTCGGTGTATGACCTGACGCCAGCAGCCGAGTATCTGTTCCCGAAGTCATATGGCCAGCTCCTGGACCAACTCCTGGACGTCCTCACTGAGCACCTACCCGCCGACAAGGTAGAAACGCTCCTGCGCGAGGTTGGGCGACGCATGGCTGCACAGTGGAAGATCCCACCTGGAGAGCTGCACGTGCGACTTGAGGCAGCTGCCGAAGTTCTCAATGAACTGGGCGGACTGATGGAACGAGAGACAGAAGGCGAAACGTTGTGTATTATCGGGTACCGGTGCCCGTTCGCAGCGGCGGTGCGAGAGCATCCAGCGGTATGTGACCTCGCCGAGACGCTACTTTCGGAGCTGGTGGGGGTGCCCGTGCAGGAACACTGCAAACGAACTGGTTTAGTGCCTTGCCGCTTCGTCGTGCCCGCGTGAAACGCAGTACCTCTTCTACTTCCTCAGTGGTCACGCGTTTATTCAGCTTCTTATGGAGTTTAACAAACGCCATGTGAAAGAGGTTTTGCGGGGGCCCCTACACACTGTCCCCCAGACAGCGTTCCACGCACCCCGGCAAAGGGCGGCTGCCCTTTGCAATCCCGCTCAAAAATCTTTAACTTGACGCCTAAAGGGGATACCCCACACCCCGTCAGGGGCGGCTGCCCCTGAATCCTGCTCAGATATTAGAATTCTACTCGCTTATCAATAAAGTCAAGAAATTCATTGATTTTCTTTAATAAATATGTTATATACAAATGTAATGGAGTCTTCCGCGAGTAGCTTGCAGGCCATTCACACGGTCACCTATAGCTTTGTGGTTATGGCAGACGCATTTGGTGCGATAAGTACTCCCCACATCTTTATGTTGGACAGCGGGCGCATGCTGCGCTACAAAGGGAGGATAGACGATTCGCGAGACCCTACGAAGGCAACCTACAGTGACCTGGAACACGCTTTGGAAGATATCCTGGCACACAGGACGGTGAGGGTGCCCGAGACGAAGCCATTTGGCTGCGCGATCGTTCGCTAAACACATGTGGCTGGCTTTGACTGGCAAAGATCCCAGGGCGAGTCACCCAATCGAATGTGGACTCGATGCAACCTTCACTGGGAGAGATTCGTGATAAGTGGGTGAACCTCGAACAGATCATAGAGGCAGTGATCTGCCTGGGACCCCTACAGGAGATGGGTCAACGGAGCCGTTCTCCCCATTCAGGCCAAAGGGATCTGAGGATGTTTATGTTTCTGCGCTATGCATTCGCCACAAAGGAGACAACAGCATGACCAATCCATTACTAGAACTGAAAGCACTGGGACAAAGTGTCTGGCTCGATGACATTGACCGGGGACAACTGCGTTCGGGTTTGTTTGGGCGCCTGATCGACGAAGATGGCCTCTCAGGCGCAACGGGCAATCCCACCATTTTTGAACACTCGATTACGCATGATACGACCTATGATGAGCAGATGCAACACTTGCTCCATGAGGGCAAAGGCCCCAAGGAGATCTACGAAGCGCTGGCAATGACCGATGTGCGCATGGTGGCTGACCTGCTGCGCCCTACTTATGATCGCACGAATGGGCAGGATGGCTTCGTGAGCATCGAAGTCTCGCCCCACCTGGCACACGATGCCGAAGGGACGCTCTCGGAGGTGCGCCGTTTCTGGCACACGATTGATCGTCCGAACTTGATGGTGAAGATTCCGTCCACACCAGCAGGCGTCCCCGCCATTCGCCAGGCGATAGCCTCGGGCATCAACATCAACATCACACTGATCTTCTCAATCGAGAACTACCGCCAGGTAGCCGAGGCTTACTTCGGCGCACTGGAAGAACACATGGCCGCAGGCAAAGACATCAGCCGCATCGCCTCGGTAGCCAGCTTCTTTGTCAGCCGCGTGGATGTGCTCGTCGACAAACTGCTCGAAGACAGGATGAAAGCTGTTGGCATCAGCGTTGAGCGGCAAAAGCTCAAAGCCCTGCAGGGCACCATCGCCATCTCCAATGCCCGCCTGGCCTATCAGGAGTTCAAACGCCTGTTCAGCGGGCCGCGCTTTGCTGCTCTCAAGCAGCGGGGGGCGCGTGTCCAACGGCCACTGTGGGCCAGCACAGGCACGAAAAATCCGGCCTACCGGGATGTACTGTACGTCGAGGAACTGATCGGTCCCGACACGGTGAACACTATGCCCCTCACCACGATCGAGCGTTTCCGCGAGCATGGCCAGGTGCGCCTCTCTATCGAGGACCAACTCCTAGTGGCGAAGGCGCAGCTTGCTGCACTCGCGGACGTCGGGATCCACTATGATCAGGTCACTCAGCAACTGCAAGAGGAGGGGGTGCAAAAGTTCATCGACTCCTTCCACACGCTGTTTGCGTGTATTGACACCAAGCGAAAGGTGCTTCAGCAGGAACGAGGCGTTTCAA
>WNFM01246935.1_pt1 | contig 16195 bp, 15 predicted proteins | sample 5400271 | NCBI WGS metagenome assembly WNFM01 (sample SAMN13153352, study PRJNA577476) | soil metagenome | isolation source: 60 cm saprolite on Douglas fir-dominated hillslope | place: USA:California | collected 2013-09-17
GAAGAGCTGCGCGACGGGAACGCCGCAAATTTCCTCGATCTTGCTGTCTGTATCGACGAACGGAAGGTTCAGCCGCTCGGCGACGAGACGGCCGATCCTCGATTTCCCCGCCGCCATGAAGCCGACGAGGACGATCGATCGTCCGACTCGACGCTCAGCGCTTCCGAGCGCCGCCGGCATCGAGGAGATACTGAAGCGCAAGCCTGTAGCCGTCGATCCCAAGCCCCGAAATGACGCCGACTGCCGCCGCGGTTGTCAGCGTCTCGGCCCGCCAGGCTTCCGAGCGCGCGTGGATGTTGCTGATATGGACCTCGACGATGGGTGCGGTGCACGCCTGTAAGGCATCAAGAACGGGCACCGAATAGGAGCATCCGGCGGGGTTGATGACGATCCCGGCCGACGCCCGGGCGGCCTGGATCAGCTCGATCAGCACTGCCTCGCTGTTGGTCTGGCTGAATTCCAGCCGCACCCCCGCGTTCCCGGATAGCTCCCGACACAAGCTCTCGACGTCCGCAAGCGTGCTGGTCCCGTAGATCTCCGGCTCGCGCTCGCCCAGCAGGTTGAGATTTGGCCCATTGAGTACGTGGAACGTCGCCGTTTTGGATTCCGCGCCAGTTGGTGCTTGCGATGCCACAAAGCCCTCGTAATTGCTCTTGCGCTAGTGTCCGGCATCTGGCGCGTCTTGGCAATGGATCCCAAGTCTCCGCGCTGTCGCCGCTACGCGGCTTTGGCCAGAACCTTGCCCTGGATGAGGTCGAGCGCGTCGCGGACCGTCTCGCAGGCCTCGCCTTCATCGTGCCCGATGGAGATGTCGAGCTCCTCCTCGAAGCGCATCGCGAGCTCGATCAAGTCGAGGGAATCAGCCCCAAGGTCCGCCTCGAAGCTGGCGTCGTCGTGCACGGCGTCGAGTCGAACGGCAAGATGGTCGGCAATGAGAGCCTTGGCCGTTTCGGTCTGCATTTGTGCCTCTGGGATCCCGTTGCGTGCCAACCTGCAAATACCCCTGCTGCTAAATTTGCAGGAACTCCGCACTATTGGATCCCAAGGGGTGCTTTGTTGCAAGTGCGAAGAGCGTTGTTGCGGTGCGATATATTCACCATAGGGCCGGAGCCGAAGGCGGCTGCGCCCGTGAACCCGGCGTCGCGAACCGCGGCTGGCTCCAGGAGGCCCAAAAGAAATGCACCGCTAGCTTGCCGCACTGCCGGAGCGGCGGCATGACCGCGCGATGGACTCCGATTTCTACCGCATCCGCCGGCTGCCGCCCTACGTCTTCGCCGAAGTGAATGCGATGAAGGCCGCGGCGCGGGCGCGGGGCGAGGACGTGGTCGACCTCGGTATGGGCAATCCGGATGGTGCGCCGCCCAGGCATGTCATCGACAAATTGTGCGACGTTGCGGCCAAACCAGACGCCCACCGCTATTCGGCCAGCCGGGGCATCTCTGGCCTTCGCAAGGCGCAGGCGGCCTATTACCAGCGGCGCTTCGGAGTCACGCTGGACGCGGATCGGGAAGTTATCGTCACTCTGGGCTCGAAGGAAGGCCTGGCCAACCTCGCGCAGGCGATCACGGCGCCGGGCGATACGGTGCTTGCACCCAACCCTTCCTACCCGATCCACACGTTTGGTTTCATCATCGCGGGCGCCGCTATCCGCTCGATTCCCGCCGCGCCGAGCGACGACTTCTTCGACAAGCTCGATCGCGCGGTGCGTTATACCGTTCCCCGGCCGAAGGTCCTGGTGGTTGGCTATCCGTCGAACCCGACCGCTTACGTCGCCGACCTCGCCTTCTACGAGCGGCTCGTCGGCTTCGCGCGTGAGCATGAGCTGATCGTCATCTCCGATCTCGCCTATGCCGAGATCTATTTCGGGGACTTGCCGACACCGTCGATCCTGCAGGTCGATGGGGCGAAAGAGGTCGCGGTGGAGTTCACGTCGATGTCGAAGACCTATTCGATGGCCGGCTGGCGGATCGGCTTCGCCGTCGGGAATGCGCGGCTGATCGAGGCGCTGGCGCGGGTAAAGTCCTATCTCGATTATGGCGCGTTCACGCCCGTCCAGGCGGCCGCCGTCGCGGCGCTCAACGGGCCGCAAGATATCGTCGCCGCCAACCGCGCGCTCTACAAGCGCCGCCGCGACGTGCTGGTCGAAAGCTTCGGCCGCGCCGGCTGGCCGATCCCGGTGCCGCAGGCGTCGATGTTCGCCTGGGCCCCGATCCCCGAGCGCTTCCACAACCTGGGCTCAATGGAATTTGCCAAGCGCCTGCTGGGCGAGGCCCATGTCGCCGTCGCGCCGGGAGTCGGCTTCGGTGAGGAAGGCGAAGGCTTCGTCCGTATTGCGTTGGTCGAGAACGAGCAGCGGCTGCGGCAGGCGGCACGAGGGGTGAAGAAGATGCTCGCACGGTAGAAGGTTTGGAAGGGGTGGAGGCCCGAGCCGGAATCGAACCGGCGTGCAAGGATTTGCAGTCCTCTGCGTAACCACTCCGCCATCGGGCCGGGGGAGAAGGACGCGCTTTGGCGTCGTTTCGATGAATGGCGGTTGGCGTTGGCCGCGGCTGCCGATAAGAGCCAGCTTGATCTCTAGGTGTATTATTGGCATATAACAGTCATGACGGTCCAGCGCCCCATTCCCGATTTTCCAGCCGCTCGTGAAGCGATGGTCGAAAGCCAGCTGCGCCCGCAGGGCGTCACCGACGCGGCTGTGCTCGAGGCGATGCGGCGCGTCCCCCGCGAGGATTACCTTCCGAGCAACTCGCGCCCGCTGGCTTATGTCGACCGCGCTGTCGCAATCGCCCCGGGGCGGTTTCTCGCGGCGCCGGCAGCGCTTGGTCAGCTGCTGACCCAGATGATGCCCGAGCGCGGCCAGCGCGCGCTCGTCGTCGGAGCCGGGACTGGTTATTCCGCCGCGATCCTGGGGGCGATGGGGCTCGCCGTCGTGGGTGTGGAAAGCGATCCCGAACTGGCCGCCGCCGCGCGCCGGCACGGTATCGAAATCGTTGAAGGTCCGCTCGAAGCTGGCCTTGCAAGCACGGCGCCCTACGATCAGATCCTGATCGACGGGGCAGTCGAATATATCCCCGACGCCCTGGTTGCGCAGCTCGTTGATGGCGGCCGCCTCGGCACGGCAATCGTCGACCGGGGCGTCAGCAGGCTCACAGTCGGGCGCAAGGCAGGCGATGCGTTCGGGTCGCTTTCAGTCGGCGACGCGGGCGTTCCCGCGCTGCCGGGTTTCCAACGGCCGCGCGCCTTCAGGTTCTGACAGTACGAAGGGACGGCATCTTGCTTTCGAAGATTTTGACTGCCTCACTGATGGCTGCGCTTCTGGCCGGTACCGCCGGCGCCGACACTTTGCGCGAGGCGCTGGTATCGGCCTACGCCACGAACCCAACGCTGACCGGCCAGCGCGAAACGCTCAAGGCCACCGATGCCACCGTGGCGATCGCCAGGGCTGCGGGTCGGCCGCGGGTGACGACCGATGTGAGCGTTAATCGCACCATTACCCAGAGCGGATTGCTCATCCAGGGGGGGAAGGGCCCGAACCTGTCTGCCGGAGCGCAGGTCAGCGTCCCTTTGTTCAGCGGCGGCGCGGTCAAGAATTCCGTTCGCGCCGCTGAGACCCGGGTTGAGGCCGGGCGGGCGACGCTGCGCGCTGTGGAAGGCGACGTCTTCGTGCAGGCCGTCTCCGTATATATGGACGTGATCCGCGACCGCGCGATCGTCGAATTGAACCAGAACAATGTGAGGGTGCTGCAGACCAACCTCGAAGCGACCACAGACCGCTTCAAGATCGGCGATCTGACCCGCACCGACGTCGCCCAGTCGGAGGCGCGGCTCCAGCTCGGCCGGTCCGATCTAGCCACCTCCCAGGGCCGGCTGGCGGCCAGCGAAGCCACCTATCGCCAGGTCGTCGGCCACGCACCTGGTCAGCTCGCCCCTCCGCCTCCGCTTCCGCCCCTGCCGAAGAGCGAAGACGAAGCGGTGCGGATCGCGCTCGCGAACAACCCCGACCTGATCGCGACCAGCCGGCAGGCAGTCGCGGCAGGCTATGACGTGAATGTCGCCCGTGCGGGCCGGCTGCCGACACTCTCGGCGCAAGCAAGCGGGGACTATGTGCAGAATCTCGGCAATAATCTTTCCGGGTTCCCGCGCAGCGGAACCGCGACGTCGGTCGGTCTCGGCGCGACGTTGCCGATCTTCCAGGGTGGCCTCCCGGCGGCGCGCATCCGCCAGGCGCAGGCTCAGCAGGGCCAGGCGCTGGAGCAGGTCGTCGGCACGGAACGCGCGGTCGTCCAGGCAGCGCGCGCCGCTTTTGCGACTTACGTTGCAGCCCAGAATGCGATCCAGGCGAACACGGTCGCCGTCCAGGCCAATGAGCTCGCACTGGAGGGCAACCGCGCCGAACAAAGCGTCGGGACGCGCACGATCATCGAAGTGCTGAACGCCGAGCAGGAGCTGCTCCAGTCGCAGGTCGCTCTGGTGACCGCCAAACGCGACGCTTATGTCGCCGGTTTCCAGCTGCTGAACGCAATGGGGCAGGCGGAAGCGGAGGATCTCGGGCTCGACGGCGGACCGCTATACGACCCGCTCGGCAATTATCGTCGCGTCGCCGGCAATTGGAACGATTGGGCGAGCGACCCCAGGCACCCGACGGTCGCGACCCGAACCGTCTCTCCCGAAGAGATGCCGGCCACTCCAATCGTCACGCCGCAGATCGACTCGGCGCGGATCGATCCGTCGCCGCCGGACACTCCGGGCGTGACTCCGCCGCAGCAATAAATGTAGAGCGGCCTCATGCAATCGGGCCGCGAACCTTCGATGGAAGATATCCTTGCGTCGATCAAGAAAGTGATCGCCGAGGAGAAGGATCTGCGCACCGCGGGCGAGCCGGTCGATCGGCAGGAGGACGAGCCGTTGCCGGAGGACAGCCCCACCGCCGACGACGACGTGCTGGAACTCGACCAGCCGCTCGCTCCGATGGACCTCGGGCCACCGCTGGTCGACGACGAGGTCGCCGGCCAAAGCCGCCAGAAGCTCGAAGCGCTTCAAACCGTCGCCGCGACGATTCCTCCGGCCTCGGCAATCAATCCGCTTGAAGATATCATTCGCGAGATGCTGCGGCCGATGCTCAAGCAATGGCTCGACGAGCACCTGCCGCAGATGGTCGATGAGCATGTGAAGCGCGAGATCTCCCGGATTACGGGCCGACCGCTGTAATTCTTGCAGACCGCCGCAGGTTTGCTAGGCCCTGCGGCATGATTTATCCCAAATTGCTCCTCACCGCCGCAGCCGCCGCGCTCGCGGTTTCCACAGCATACGCCCGGCCGATGACCGCGACCGACATGCACTCGATGCACCGCATCGGCGCGCCGGAGGTGTCGCCGGACGGGCGGACAGCCGTGTTCACGATCTCAACCACCGACTGGGGCAAGAACAAGCGCGTCAATTCGCTCCATACACTTGATCTGACAAGGCCCGGGGCGGCGCCGCAACCGGTTGCGGGCGCCGCAAAGGGGCATGACGCCATATTCGGTCCGGATGGCTCCCTGTGGTTCCTGATGGCTGTCGGCGACAAGGATCAGCTGTTCCGCAAGCCGGCGGGTGGCGCGGTAGTCCGGGTCAGCAACTTCTCCGGCGACGTTGGCGGGTTTAAGCTCGCGCCTTCGGGCAACCGCGTCCTCGTCTGGGCCGACCGCGACCTTCGCTGCGCCGACCTCAATTGCGCGGGCCTTCCACCGAAGCCGAAAACCGGATCGGGCCGCACCTTCGACCAGATGTTCATCCGCCACTGGGACACCTGGGCCGAGCCGGGCGTCCGCTCGCGGCTGTTCACCTTCCCGGTGGTGGGCGGAAAGCTCGCCGGACATGGCGCACCGATCGAAGGCAATCTGGTTGGCGATACGCCGTCAAAGCCGATGGGCGGCGGCGAGGAAATCGCGTTCTCGCCTGACGGGCGCACTGTCTATTTCGTGCTTCGCGAAGCTGGCCGGATTGAGCCCTTGTCGACCAACCTCGACATCTTCGCGGCGCCGAGCGACGGTTCGGCTCCGCCCGTCGATCTCACTGCCGCAAATCGCGCCACCGATAATTTGCCGACCGTCTCGCCCGATGGCCGGACTCTGGCCTATTTCGCGATGGCCCGGCCCGGCTACGAAGCCGATCGCCAGGTGCTGATGCTGCGCGACCTCGCCAGCGGCACCGTCCGGCCACTGACCCAGAATTGGGACCGCTCGGTCACCTCGATCGCCTGGTCGGGCGATGGCACGAGCCTCCTCGTGACCGCGGAGGACACGCTCGAAGTGCCGGTGTTCCGGGTCGACGCCGCGACCGGCAATGTCATGCGCCTGACCGGCGACGGCACGTTTGGAAACGTCCACGCGCTGCCAGGCGACGGCGCACTCGCGACCATGAACAGCGTCATGGCGCCCGACGATCTTTATCGGCTCGACGCCGCCGGTCACGCCACGCGACTGACAGACGTCAACCGTGAACTCCTCGCGCAGCTCGATCCGGTCAGCTTCCAGAAGTTCAGCTTCACCGGCGCCAACAACGACCGCGTGTGGGGCTGGACCGTAAAGCCGGCCGGAGCAACGGCCAGGCTTCCCGTGCTTTTGCTGGTCCACGGCGGCCCGCAAGGCTCGTTCAGCAACAGCTGGTCCTATCGCTGGAACCCACGTCTGTTTGCGTCGCCCGGCTACGGCGTCGTCAGCGTGGATTTCCACGGCAGCGAGGGGTATGGGCAGGCCTTCACCGACGCGATCCATCAGAATTGGGGCGGTTGGCCGCTTGAGGATCTGCAGAAGGGTCTCGCCTACGCGACTGCGCATGATCCGGACCTCGATGCCAGCAATGCCTGCGCCGCCGGCGGCTCGTACGGCGGCTACATGATGAACTGGATCGAGGGGAATTGGCCTGATCGCTTCAAGTGCATCATCCAGCATGACGGCGTGTTCGATGCCCGCGCCATGGCCTACGAAACCGAGGAATTGTGGTTCGACGAATGGGAGCATGGCGGCCACCCTTATTACGAGGCTCCCGCCGAGTTCGAACGTTGGAACCCAGTCAATTATGTCTCGAACTGGAAGACACCGCAGCTGGTCGTGACCAGCGAGAAGGACTTTCGCATCCCCTACACGCAGGGGATTGCGGCGTTCACGGCGCTTCAGCGTCGGGGCATCCCGTCGCGGCTGCTGATCTACCCCGACGAGAACCACTGGGTGCTGAAGCCCAGGAACTCCGTCCAATGGTATGACGAGTTCTTCGGCTGGACGACGCGCTACATCGGCGGGCAGCGCAGGCGAAGCCCGAGCGCGGGGAATAGCCATAAACCGCTCGTCCTGAGTAGCCGTTGAGCTTGTCGAAACGGCGTATCGAAGGACTGTCCTTCGATACGGGTCTTCGATGCGCTGCGCTTACTCAGCCCCTACTCAGGATGAGCGGTTGTCGTCGCGCGACGCCCTCGCTAACCGCGTGCGGCGATGAGCGAGCTTCCCAAGACCTTTGAACCCAAAGCGATCGAGGATCGCTGGTACGCGCATTGGGAGTCCAAGGGCCTGTTCCGCCCGGATCGGCCCGACGAGACCCCGTGGACGATCGTCATGCCGCCACCCAACGTCACCGGGTCGCTGCACATCGGCCACGCGCTCGACATCACACTCCAGGACGTGCTCACGCGGCGCGAGCGGATGCTGGGCAAGGACGCTCTGTGGGTGGTCGGCACCGACCATGCCGGGATCGCGACGCAGATGGTCGTCGAGCGCGACCTCGAGCTGCACCAGGACAAGCGTACCAACTACACTCGCGAGCAATTCGTCGACAAAGTTTGGGAGTGGAAAGCAGAGAGCGGCGGCGCGATCACGCGCCAGCTCCGCCGGCTCGGCGCCTCGTGCGACTGGGCGCACGAGCGCTTCACCATGGACGAGCGTTACCAGCGCGCGGTCACCCACACCTTCGTCGAGCTGCACAGGCGCGGGCTGATCTACCGCGACAAGCGCCTGGTGAACTGGGACCCGAAATTCCAGACCGCGATCAGCGACCTCGAGGTCGAGACCCGAGACGTTCAGGGCAAGTTTTACACCCTCAGCTACCCGCTGGCGGATGGTTCGGGCGCGATTCAAGTTGCCACGACGCGGCCCGAAACGATGCTCGCCGACATGGCGGTTGCGGTTCATCCCGAGGACGAGCGCTATCGCGGCCTGGTCGGCAAGCAGATCAAGCATCCGATCACCGGCCGGCTGATTCCGATCATCGCCGACCAGCATGCCGATCCGGAGCTTGGATCGGGCGCGGTCAAGATCACGCCGGGCCACGACTTCAACGACTATGAGGTCGGCAAGCGCGCCGGGATCAAGCCCGCCGACATGCTCAACATGTTCGACGCCGAAGCCTACGTCGTGCAGACGCAAGACGGCCTGATCCCGCAGGACTTGCTCGGCCTAACCCGCGAAGAGGCGCGCAAGGCGGTCGTCGCCAGGCTCGAGGAAGAAGGCGCTCTCGTCCGCGTCGAGGACCGGGTGATCCCGACGCCCTTCGGCGACCGCTCGGGCGTCACGATCGAGCCGTGGCTCACCGACCAATGGTATGTCGACGCGGCCAAGCTCGCGCTTCCCGCGCTTCAGGCAGTGAAGAAGGGCGATATCCGGATCGTCCCCGAGACCTGGGCCAAGACCTGGTTCAACTGGCTCGAGAATATTCAGCCGTGGTGCGTGTCGCGGCAGCTGTGGTGGGGGCACCGGATTCCGGCCTGGTATGGCTTTCACAAGGGCGAAGATGGCCATCCAACAGATCGACCGGTGACACCGTCGGGATCTGTTTCAGATTCATTCTTTGATGCCTCGGATGTGTTGAAACTCTTTGTTGCGGAGAGCGAGGAGGAAGCAAGAAGACAAGCAGCGGAATATTATCCAAGGCGAACGCCTAACAAAGTTGTCATCGTTTCCGGACCTGAGGAAGCGAGAGCAAAATTCTTTCGTGGGCCAAATGATGATCAGGACAACTCTGTACCGATTTGGCGCGACAATGACGTGCTCGACACGTGGTTCTCATCGGCTTTGTGGCCGTTCGCGACGCTCGGCTGGCCCGAAGAGAGTGAGGACCTCCGCCGCCACTATCCCAATGACGTCCTCATCTCCGGCTTCGACATATTGTTCTTCTGGGATGCGCGGATGGCGATGCAGGGTATCGAGTTGATCGGCGAACCGCCGTGGAAGACGCTCTACCTCCACGGGCTCGTCCGCGACGCGGCTGGCCAAAAGATGTCCAAGTCGAAGGGCAACACCGTCGACCCGCTCGGACTGATCGACAAATATGGCGCCGACGCGCTTCGCTTCACCCTGGCGGCGATGGAAAGCCAGGGCCGCGACATCAAGCTCGATGAGAAGCGCGTCGAGGGCTACCGCAACTTCGCGACCAAGCTGTGGAATGCCGCGCGCTTCCTGCAGATGAACGGGGTGGGAGCGAGCGACAGCATCGCCGCTCCGGCGGCCGAGCTGCCGGTCAACCGCTGGATCATCGGCGAAGTGGTCGAGACGTTGGCCAAGCTCGATCGCGCGTTCGACGAGTTGCGGTACGACGAAATGGCCGACGCCATCTACCACTTCGTCTGGGGCACGTTCTGCGACTGGTATGTCGAGCTGATCAAAGGCGCGTTCGACGAAGAGACGAAGGCGGTCGCGGCCTGGGCGTTCGACCAGATTCTGGTGATGCTCCACCCGCTGATGCCGTTCATCACCGAGGAGCTGTGGAGCGCAAACGATCGGCCCTACGAACTGATCGTCGCGAAGTGGCCAGAGCCCCGAGCTCAAACGGACCTCAACGCGAAGGGCGAGATCGAATTGCTGATCCAAATCGTTTTGGATGTTCGCGCCGAGCGAGCGGCACTGGAGATCGCTCCTGGAGCCGTGCTCCCAGCTACCTTGTCCAGCAGCGCTTCAAGATTCCTCGGCTTCGTCGACCGACATCAGTCTTCATTGCAGCGTTTGGCCCGCATTAAGCCCGCAAATGTCGCGCCGGATACTGGAACGGCCCTCATCGGCCCGGAACGTGACGGCTTTCCAGTATCGGATGTGCTCGCCTTCGTGGGCCACCATACAATTCGGCTGATGTCTGGTGAGGTAACGTTTGTTTCTGCCGTGCAGGGGTACGATGCTGACGCTCAGCGGTCGCGCATCAACAAAGCCGCCGAAGCCGCCGAGAAAGAGCGCGACAGCCTCGCTCAGCGGCTCGCCAACCCGAACTTCACCGACCGCGCCAAACCCGAGGCGGTGGAGAAAGCGCGCGCTGATCATGAAGCGAAGGCGGCCGAGGCCGAACGGCTGCGCGCCGCGTTGAAGCGGCTGGGATAATGCCAGACCCACCAGCACGACCGGGCCCGCGCGGACGCAGCAACCTCACCGAAGGGCCGATCGCCAGGACCTTGCTCGCGTTCGCGCTGCCGACGCTCGCCTCCTCGATCCTCCAGTCGCTGAACGGCACCATCAACGCCATCTGGGTCGGCCGGCTCCTCGGCGAGGGGGCGCTCGCCGCGACCTCCAACGCCAATATGGTCATGTTCCTGCTGACCGCGTTCGTGTTCGGGTTCGGCATGGCATCGACCATCCTCATCGGCCAGGCGTGGGGCCGCGGTAACGTCGACGAGGCGCGGCGCGTGTTCGGCACCGCCAGCGGCGGCTTTGCGGTGATCACCGTACTGATCGCCATTGCCGGCTACTACCTCGCGCCGGCGATCCTGCATTTATTGGGGACGCCGGGCGATGCCGCGCCGCTCGCGCTTGCTTATCTGCGCGTAATCTTCCTCGCTCTTCCCGCATTGCTGCTCCTTACCCTGCTGATGATGGCGCTGCGCGGATCGGGCGACAGCCTGACGCCCTTGTGGTTCATGATCGTCGCCGTGGTCCTCGACAGCGGGCTCAACCCCTTTTTCATCCGCGGCATCGGCCCGATTCCCCGAATGGGGATCGCGGGCTCGGCGATGTCGACGCTGGTTGGCAATTACGTCAGCCTCATCGGCCTCGTCATCTACATGTACGCCAAGGACCTGCCGCTGCGCTTGCGCGGGCGCGAGCTTGGTTACCTCGTCCCGAATCCCGCGATCCTGAAGACTTTGTTCGTCAAAGGCCTGCCGATGGGCATCCAGATGATCGTTATCTCGATGTCCGCTCTGGCGCTGGTCGGGATGGTCAATCGCGAAGGGGTCGATACGACCGCGGCATTCGGCGTTGCGATGCAGCTGTGGACCTATGTCCAGATGCCGGCGATGGCGCTCGGTGCCGCCGTCAGCGCAATGGCCGCGCAGAATATCGGCGCCCAGCGCTGGGACCGCGTCGGCCGGATCACCCGGGTCGGCATCTTCCAGTCGCTGTTGATCACCGGTGGCCTAATCGTCGTGCTGACCCTCGCCGACCGAACCGTGCTCGCGCTGTTCATGGGGCCGGGCAGCCCCGCGCTGCCGATCGCCCGGCACATCCACCTGCTGGCGAGCTGGAACTTCCTGCTGTTCGGCGTGATGATGGTGCTGTTCGCGACCGTGCGAGCGAACGGCGCGGTGTGGGCGCCGCTGATCATCCTCGCCGTCGGGTTGGTGCCGGTGCGCTTCGGCTACATCCTCGCGACCTACAATTGGCTCGGCGCCGACGCGATCTGGACCAGCTTCCCGGTAACCTCGCTGATAAACCTCACGCTTGCCGGGGCTTATTATCTCAACGGCAGCTGGCGGAAGGCTCACATGACCGTCGCCGAGCGGCCGGAGACTGACGAGTGCACCGAAGAAGCGCTCGCAACGCGCGAGCCGGGCGGGGCGCTCAACCCGGTTGGTTGACGGCCTCTCGTCATCCCCGCGAAAGCGGGGATCCAGCTCGACAAGAAAAACTGGGTTCCCGCTTTCGCGGGAATGACGATAGAGGGGCGCAAATGCCCGCTTCCTTCCCTTACCTGCGCATGCGCCGCGGCCGCTCGAGCCCGTGGATGCGCGCGATGCTCGCCGAGAACCGGCTGCATCCGTCCGATTTCATCTGGCCCTTGTTCATCTGCGAAGGCCGTGATTGCGCGGAGCCGATCGGCTCGCTTCCGGACGTCAGCCGCTGGAGCGTCGACCGCATCGCGGCCAAGGCGAAGGAAGCCGCGGCGCTCGGCATTCCGTGCATCGCTTTGTTCCCCAATACGCCGGAAAACCTCCGCACCGCTCGCGCCGAGGAAGCGCTCAACCAGGACAATCTCATTTGCCGCGCCATACGCGCGATCAAGGATGCGGTGCCTGAGATCGGCGTGCTCACCGACGTCGCGCTCGACCCCTACACCGCGCACGGTCATGACGGGGTTGTCGACGAGCTCGGCAACGTCATCAACGACGACACCGTCAGTATCCTCGTCGAACAAGCGCTGGTCCAGGCGGCGGCGGGCGCCGACATCGTCGCGCCTTCGGACATGATGGACGGCCGCGTCGCCGCGATCCGTGAGGCGCTCGAATCGAACGGTCACCAGAACGTCGCGATCATGGCCTATGCCGCCAAATATGCCTCGGCCTTTTACGGCCCCTTCCGCGAAGCCGTCGGGTCGCTCGGCCGGTTGAAGGGCGACAAGCGAGGCTACCAGATGGACCCGGCCAACATCGACGAGGCGCTGCGCGAGGTCGAGCTCGACCTCGCCGAGGGCGCCGACTTCGTGATGGTCAAGCCCGGGCTGCCCTATCTCGACGTCATCCGCCAAGTGAAGGACGCCTTCGGGGTGCCGACCTTCGCGTACCAGGTGAGCGGCGAATATGCGATGATCGAGCATGCGGCCGCCGCGGGCGCGGGCGACCGCGACGCATTGATCCTCGAAACCTTGATCGCCTTCAAGCGCGCCGGCGCGACCGGCGTGCTTACCTACCACGCGGTCGACGCGGCGCGGCTGATCGCCGGCTAAAGCCCCAGCCGCTTCTGGACCGCGTCTATGCGGGCGGCCTGCCGTGCGTCGAGCGCGCCGACTTCCTCCTGCGCGCGTTTGATGGCGGCAAGATCGTTGGGTGCAAGGCCGCCCTGGATTTGGAGCGCACTCGCGGCGAGGGCGTCGATGTCGCCGAGCGCGGTCGCGGTCGGCTTGCGCGCGGCGATGGCGGCGGTCAGCGCTTCCTGCGCTGCAATCCAGCCCTCGCTCTGCGGCGCGCCAGCCGATGCTGCAAGATGCTCCGCCGCCGATGCGGCCGAGTCAAAGGCGGCGTCGCCGCTGCGTGCAGCGACGAGCAGGGCCGACAGCCGATTGGCGAGTGCGGCCGTGACAGGCCGATCGTTCACTGGCCGCACCACGGGCAAGCGGGGGTCGATCGCCTCAGCCGCGCGCGGCTGCAGCGACGGGTAGGGCCCGCCGGGCGCGGAACATGCGCCAAGCGCAAGGATCGAGACGAAGGCGAGGTGCCGCATCGCGACGGCTCTATGGGAAAAATGGCGCGCCCGGAAGGATTCGAACCTCCGGCCCCCAGATTCGTAGTCTGGTGCTCTATCCAGCTGAGCTACGGGCGCGCGGGTTGCCGGGGATGCCGGCAGGGGCGCGACATAGGGGGAGGATTTGGCCGGCGCAACCCTGGGTCGCCCGCCGCCGAACTGTCTCGGTCGGTCAGCCGTTGAGGATTGCGGTGCCGCAGATTACGGCGGCACAGGCACTCGCCCGTTCCGCAAAGTCTGCCGCCAACTTGCTGTGCCACGCGCGCGCCGCTTCGGTCACTGCACGCTGCGCCGCCATCCGCTCTTCGATTGCCCGCCGGCTATAATAACGCTGGTTCGATTCCACTTGTCCCTCCGCTCCCGAGACGAATCGACCATCACACCGCAGTCCTAAGAGAGAGTTAATATCCACAGGCGGAAATGCAGATTGCCGCGACGAAGGGCTTGCGGCGCGTTTTGTCCCGGCCTGGAACAGCAACGTGGTCCCGCGGTGACACGCGGCACCCAAAGTCAGACCATCGATGAAACCTAACGACTCGCCGACCGTTGGATGGCCAACTAGGTTTCGAAGGAAGTCACCATGCTGAGCTCGATCGGATCCCGGCGTACCGCGTTCAACCCGAACGCCAGGGGCTATCACGCCGTCTATCATGATGGCGAAGTCAACCACTGCCCGGGTTGCGGACGCACCCACTGGATCATCGGCCGCCTGTCGGCGGAATGCGCTTTCTGCTCGACCGCGCTGCCGCTGAAGGAAGCTCTGACTCACGGGCCGGCGGCGACGCCAGTGTTCTGGAGCGGGACTCGTCCCAACTACGCAGATCTCGCCGCCTAGCGGCTACGCAGAAATTCGGCTCTCTTCGATGGACGCAGGCTCAGGCTTGCGCCCGTCGCGGAGCGTGTCGTCGGGTTACCAGTGGCGTAAGCGCACGTCTCGATGAACCGATGCTAGTCCCGCCGCCGCGAAATCCGTGACGGTGAGCCGCGCCGGTATTGGAGTCGCATGGGCCGACTACGACCGCTGGTCAGGCCGCGCTTCGCCGGCGCCCGATAAGGCCCGGCGGCGAGCGCCGGAGCGGGCGTACTGACCGAATCGAGCAGCTTCCCGCCGGCGACGAACACGACCGCGGTGCAGGCGACCGCAAGCAGCCAGCCGCCGAATCCTGGATAGGTTTCGAGGTAATGGCGGCCACGCTCAACCGCGCCCAGCGCGATGGCGTAGATCACCAGCCACGCCTCGAAGCGCGTCTTGATCTGGAAGAGCCGGGCGACCTTGCTGAGCATTGCCATTCGTTAATGGTTGAACGTGCCAGCGGCGGTTTTGAGCCCGGAATTTCCTAAAGAACAAGGTTAAAATCTAAACCGTTGGAATCCCGTTGCGGGACAGATCATTAGATCAGCTCGGCGAGGTCGAGCGCTTCTAGGAGTGCGGATCGGGCGCGCTCAATTTGGGCGATCAGCGCCGTCTGCTGGAGGTCGTCATGATGGATCTGCTGCGGCCATTCGCGCCCGATGACGCCGGCAATCCGGTCCATCTTCGCCGCGTCGACGACGAAGCGCGGGTCGACCTCGGCGGGATTGGCCACCACGCGCAGCCGTAGGCAGGCTGGGCCGCCGCCGTTGGCCATCGATTGGCGCACGTCGACCACCTCGACCCGGCGAATCGGCCCATTGCCGGCGACGTGCCGCTCGATCCACCCCCATACCGTCGGCGTCTCTCGCGCCTCGCTCGGCAGAATCAAAGTCGATTGGCCATCAGGCGGCGTGACCAGCTGGGAGTTAAACAGATAGGATCGGATCGCGTCGGCGAGCGGGACCTCCGCGGCGGGAACCCCGACATATTCGAACCCCGGCACAAGCCGCTCGCAAGCCGCAATCAGCGGCTCCTTGTCGGCGAACGCTTGCTCGTGCGCGAACAAGACGCGCTCGTTTGCGACCGCGACGACATCATTGTGAAACGCGCCCGCCGCGATCGCTTCCTCGGACTGTGCGGCAAAGGCGACGCGTTCCGGGTCGAGCCCGTGCAGCCGCGCGATCGCGCGTGATGCCTCGATATGCTGGCGCGCTGGGAATGGGCCGCCGGAAACGCCGTAGACGAAAATCTCGATGCCAGCCTCGCCGTGCGCTGGCGCCAGCCGCATGTGGTTGGCGGCACCCTCGTCGCCGAACGTCGGGACCGGGCCATGCACCGCGAATGCGTCGTTGGCGAAGGCGAGCCGCAGCTGCGCCAGCGTCGCCGGCCATTCGTGGCTACGGTGCGGCATGGTCCGGAGGTTGGCGACGGTGAGATGGCATTTGCCGTCAGCGGTGTCGGGGGCGGGGGAGACCGTGGCCGCGTTCGCCGCCCACATCGCCGAGGCGGACATGGCATTGGCCGCGAGCACCGGATCGGCCGCCTCGACGTTCGTCCCAAGCTCGCCCAGCCATCTGTGGTCGGGCCGGGGGTGCGGAAGGAATATGCCTTGGCAAAGGCCGAGCGCGAGATTGGCGCGCATCTTGTCGATGCCTTGGAGCGCCGCGGCGCGCGGCTGCGACACCGCTCCTGCACTTCGGGTTGAAGCAAGATTGCCGAGGCTCAGCCCGGCATAATTGTGGCTCGGCCCGACGATGCCGTCGAAATTGATCTCGCGAAGGCTCACCTGCTGACCATTGCGACGGTGTCCCCAATATCGACTTCGAGCAGCTCTGCTGCCTCTCGGTCGATGCTGATGCCCTTCTTCGGCAGCCTTTTCACCGAAGCGCACGCGGAGCGGAAATTGCGAAGGTGGCCTGCTGCGACCAGCATCTTT